>Ga0129314_1001113_pt1 | contig 20979 bp, 13 predicted proteins | sample O1111metagenome_FD_94431 | JGI IMG/M metagenome (GOLD analysis project Ga0129314, IMG submission 94431) | Orangutan individual fecal microbial communities from fecal samples from Wisconsin, USA - O1111 metagenome | ecosystem: Host-associated > Mammals > Digestive system > Large intestine > Fecal... | reverse complement strand
GCTGGCCCGGTGATTGGTGCGGTTCCGGCCATGATGGGGGCAACAAGGGGCAAGCCCGGCAGGGGATTGTTTGCGTTTTTCACTTGTGCAGCGGCCGGCGCAATGGGCGGGATGCTCTTCGCGGTTCCGGTGGCGGCGATTTTTACTTATTTTATCTGCAAAAAGTCTCCTGAAGAAGATGAAGATGCTCAAGAAGAGGAAGATACTCAAGAAAATGATGATCCTGCACCAGCTGGTAGAAACGATTCTTCCCCCGCGCCGGAGGGGATCAAATCTTCGTTCCGATATTGTCCCGCCTGCGGAAAAAGGGTGGAGCACGACAGTCTTTATTGCAGTGCCTGCGGCAAAAAGCTGAGTTAGGAAACGATGGGAAAATCCATGCAATTTTGTTCGGAGCGCCGTTCCCCGGCGAAGGAGGCTCTGCCGTATTGATGATACAAAGCCTATGGTATTAAAAAACGGCGGCTCCGGCGCATGCTGCATTTGCCTGCGATATCATCAGGAGGAAGGGCGCGGAAAGCGGGGACAGAACCTGCGCTTTCTTGCGTGCCTCCTTATGACAGAAGCGGAATTTGGGGAGCATCGCGCACCTTTGTGAAAGGGGAAAAGGAATGAGAAAGAAACAGGCTGCAATTCTCTTGATTATGGCGGCTGCTGTCCTGCTTGCCGGATGTGCGGGCGGAGTGTCCGCTGACAGGAATGGAGAAGTCCTGCTTGGTCAGGGGACAGCGTTGATCGCAAGGATGCAGGCACTTTCCGCCGAGGAGTCCTATCTCGAATGGATACTGAGTCCCACGCAGGAAATGCGGGAGGCGGTTGATCAGATTGCGGCAGGCGATTACCAAACGCCCCTTGCGGTATTTTCGATCGGATTTCCCCAGCAGGCGGCGGATGCGATGCTGGAAGGACAGGAAGCAATCAGCGAAACGGTGCGGCAGGAACTCGGCCGCCGCTTTTTTGCATCGACGCCCATGCAGCTGACGGCTAAGGGCGGCGCTTACCGTCTGGCAGTCAGCTCGGCGCTCACAGTGCAGGAGAGCTTTGTATTCAAGGGCCTGGAGCAGGCCCGGATGTATCTTTATCTCTACGGCGGGGACTGGTCGGCCGCTGTCTTTTATCAGCCGGGGCAGGACGGGGCGGTGACGGCCAGCGCCTCTTTTCTCTATGACCCGCAGCTGGGGGAGGTTTCTACCTTGGAAGAGCTGGAGAGATGGAAAGGGCAGATCGATTGGCTGGCTGGCGGAGCGGTGGAGCAGATCGCATAGATGCCGTTTGCCGGGCATATCCGGTAAACCAAAAGCCGCCGGCTTTCGCCAAAACGCAAAAAACGGGCAGGGATTTCCCTGCCCGTTTTTCAAGACAGCTTTTGCAGTCTTGCGAAGGCGGCCATGATCTTTTTGACCCCCTTGGGAAAGCGGATTTCCACCATGTGGTCTCCTCCCATGGGGGTGACGCTGAGAATGGTTCCCTCGCCGAAGACCCGGTGCATCACACGGTCCCCTTTTTGCAGGTCGAATGCGGGACTCTCCGCCGCGGTGGGGGCGGAGCTGCCCACGCCGATCCGGCGGGAGATGGCGTTTTCCGCCTCAATGGCGTTCTTGCGGGCCGCGCGCGCTTCCGCAGCGCGGTTTTGGCCGGTCTGCTCGGGCGGCTTTCTGCCGGTGCGTTCCAGCAGTTCTTCGGGTATTTCTTTGAGGAAACGGGACTCCCGCCCATAGAGGGTCTGCCCGAACAGCATCCGCCGCTTGGCGGTGACGAGGGTCAGATGCTCCTTGGCGCGGGTGATGCCGACATAAGCCAGCCGGCGCTCCTCCTCCAGCTGTTCCGGATCGCCCAGCGAGCGCATGGAGGGGAAAAGCCCTTCCTCCATGCCGGGAATCCACACCAGCGGAAACTCGAGTCCCTTGGCGGCGTGCAGCGTCATCAGCACCACCGCGTCGTCATTTTCGCTGTAACTGTCCACATCGGTATAGAGGGCGACCTCCTCGAGAAATCCCCCGAGAGTCGGCTCCTCACTTTCATCCTCGTAGCGGCGGATGGTTGATTTCAGCTCCTCGATGTTTTCAAGGCGGGTCTGGCCGGTAATCCCCTCGGATGCGAGCATCCTGCGGTAGCCGGTGACATCGAGCAGCTCATCGAGCAGCTCGTCAAGCGGTGCAGCCGCGGCCGCGTCGATCAGACCGGTCATCATCGAGGCGAACTGCATCAGGCCCTTGGCCTTGCGCTGCAGAGGGGCATACTGGTCGGCGTTCTGAAGCACCTCGAACACTCCGACCTCGAGGAGCTCTGAGATTTCCTGTACCGAGGCCATCGTCGCGTCGCCGATGCCGCGTTTTGGCTCGTTGACAATCCGCAGCAGGCGCAGGATGTCGGCGGGATTATGCAGAACGCTCAGATAGGCGATGATGTCCTTGATTTCCTTGCGATCGAAAAAACGGGTTCCGCCGATGACCTTATAGGGGATTCCCGCGAGAGCAAAAGCCGATTCAATCGCCTGTGACTGGGCGTTCAGCCGGTAGAGAACGGCACAGTCGCTGTAATTTTTTCCCTCCCGGTGGGCATGACTGACCGCGTCGGTAATGGCGGCCGCTTCGTCGCGCTCGTCGTAGGCGGTGTAAAGGGTGAGCTTGTCGCCGTCGCCCGAGGCGGTCCACAGAGTTTTTCCCTTTCGTCCGACGTTCTGGGCGATGACCCGGTTGGCGGCGGTGAGGATGTTCTGGGTCGAGCGGTAGTTCTGCTCAAGCCGGATGACCGCCGCGCCGGGGTACTGCTCCTCAAAGGAGAGGATATTTTCAATCGTCGCGCCCCGGAAGCGGTAGATGCTCTGATCGTCGTCGCCGACGACGCAGAGGTTGCGGCATCCTCCGGCGAGCTGGGCGACGAGGCGGTATTGGGAGCGGTTGGTGTCCTGATACTCGTCGACCATGATGTAGCGGTAGCGGCGCTGGTATTTTGCGAGAACCTCCGGAAACTGGGAGAAGAGCCGCACCGTCAGAGTGATGATGTCGTCAAAATCAAGGGCGTTCGACTCCTTGAGGCGGCGCTGGTAGCGTTCATAGACCGAGGCGATTTTCGAAAGACGGAAATCGTCCTTTGCCTTTGCCCGCGCCAGGGTATCAGCGGGCGTTTCAAGCAGATCCTTGCACTCGCCGATTTTGGCAAGCACCGCGCGCGGGGCGAAGGTTTTGTCGTCAAGATTCAGTTCCTTGAGCGCCTCGCGGATCACCTTCTGGGAATCATCCGAGTCGTAAATCACAAAGCCGCTGCGGTAGCCGAGGTGTTCGATTTCACCGCGCAGGATCCGCACGCAGGCCGAGTGGAAGGTGGATGCGTGGATCTGCCCCCCCTCCTGTTCCCCGAGCATGGTCGAAAGACGGGCACGCAGCTCCCCGGCCGCCTTATTAGTAAAGGTGATTGCAAGAATCTCCCACGGGCGGGGCGGGTTTTCCGCCAGCAGGCGGCGGAGAACGGCGTCGTCCTGAACCCGGCCCTCCTTGGCCTGTTCCAGCCAGGAAAGGTCATCCTCCCCGACCCAGAAGGGAACCGTTCCGCTGCGGTAGCCGGTGCCGAAAAGGAGAAGGTTGGCGATTCGGTTGATGAGGACGGTGGTCTTGCCGCTTCCGGCGCCGGCCAAAATAAGCAGCGGCCCTTCGGTGGTTAAAACCGCCTGCCGCTGCATCTCGTTCATTCTGGAAAACCGCTGTTCGATAAGGGCGCGGCGAAGCGCGAGGTAGCGCGCTCCCTGTTCGCTGTTGAGCATAACTGTTGTTCCGCCTTTCGAGGATTGCCGGAAGACCGTTTCGGCGCCGGAGGGACTGCCTGATTTCCGGCGTCCGCAGCAGCGCGGCGCCGGGGGAAAGCGTTTCACGCCCGCCCTGCCGGAACGGCCGCGGCTTCATGTGGGGTTGCTGCCTGATATTATACCACAGATCGGCGCGGATGACAAAAGGATGTTGAGCCCTCCTTGTATTGCCGCGGTGAAAAAGGTATCATAAGGCGAAAAATCCGGTCCCCTCATCTGTCAGCGGCGGGAAGGACCCGGGCAAAGAAGATGAAGCTTGGAAGGACAGCGCAGCGCCGATCTCAGGCCCGGAACGACGGCGGAGATCGTGCAGAAGGCCGACCGGCCCGCCGGAAAGCTGACGCGGGGAGTGATAGGCGGATTTTAGCCAAAGGCCCGACCCAAAGGTCAAGTATCATTTTCAGATACTTGACCTTTCACTTTGAAAAGAACCGAAGGAAGGCCGTCGGATGCGGCTGATTTTCGAGAAGTCTTGGGAGATCGGCTCCTTGGTAAAAACCAAAAGAGACATCTTCGTTCGACCGCATGGTATGTGGAGCGTTTTGATTTAAGGGATTTGCGGACAACCGGCGGACACAGGACCTTTAACAGAAAACATCATAATAAAAGCACCTTGACGGGTGAAGATTTCCCTATCGAGAGGATCTGCACCGATCCGGTTTTTCGGGTAAAGCAATTCGGATGTCGATTGAAAAAGCCGCACCTTCCGTTGGATTTCCCGTATTCTTCATTTTGGTTTAACGTTTCACGCCGCTTCGATGAAAAGCGGTTAGGAACTTTTAGCATGATACAAAATTAAAAAGCGGGATGGAAAGCAGAACGGCCATCTGTAAAAACGAAAGAGACCGCCCCGGTTGAAAAATCTCCTTGAAGATTGTAATAATTATATTTATGTGATACAATTCTATCATTAAATTGGATTACTATAGATATTTTTGAATTAAATTGATGTCAAAATATTTATTACGACAATAAAAAGACATACGGCCACATATGGTAATCCCTGCATGGATCGGATTCAGACGCCGCGTGGCATATGCATCGATGCATATGCCAAATCTCCGCGGCAAAGGGGTTTCACCGTGAACGGCATAATACGGAGAAAGAGCCGTATTTGCGGCGGCCGCGAAAAAATGCCGGGTATGCGTCATCCTGTTTCTCACGGCCGGTTCACCGGCCCGCCCACCCATAAGGGACAAGCTAATCGCTGCCGGTGGGCAGATGACCCGCGCCGCCGTCCCGCACCGACCGTACGCGAGAGCAGGCCACCCGCCGGTGAGCAGACGCGCCGCGCCGCCGTCCCGCGCTGACCGCATGTGAGGGCGGGCCACCGCCGGTGAGCAGATAACCCACGCCGCCGTCCCGCGCTGACCGCATGTGAGGGCGGATGAACTGCCGGACTTTTGCCGAAAGGGATGGGATGGAGCTGCTTAAAATTGCTTTTGCGGCAAGGACCGTCGTCGTTTTGGAGCCGGAAGTTTTCCTGCTGTGCGGGCCGAATGTTTCTTTTTTGCTGTAATGGGAAGAATAGATCCTATTTGGTTGTCCGCACGGCAGGCGAACGGGAGTAAAGGACAATCAGGAAAGGGAAGCCATGAAACTACGTCGATATATTGCAAATTCGTGGGGGAATTTCGGCACAATTTCTCTCTTCTCCAAAGCTTGGGAGAAATATGTTGTTGACCGGCACCGGTTTCGTTCGAACCTTGTCAGAACCGTTCCTTCATTTCCGGCGGGACGCCACGCGCCGTCATATGAGGCGCAGGGAGTTCCGCAAAAGGGGAAGGGAACCCCTCTGCGCATTTGCTATTTGATCCATTACTTTTTTCCGGACAAAAGCGGCGGAACAGAGCGCTTCGTTCTGAATCTTGCGAAGGAGCAGCGGAAGCTCGGAAATGATGTAAGAGTCCTCACCCTTGGCAAACGGGAACGGTCCTGCTACCGTCAGCAGATTGGCAATATCCTGTATGAAGACTTTGAGGTTGAGGGAATCAAGGTTACACAGTTTCGATACCGGCGTGCTCCGCGCGGGCTATATTACGATGAAATCTATGAAGATGACCCCGATATGGCTGCCTTTGCGGGATTGATTTTGGAAAGAGAGTCCATCAATTTGGTTCACGCAGCCTATCCACAGCCTTTTTTTCCTTTTCTCAGGCTGTGCCGCGCGCGGAATATCCCTTATCTTGTGACGACGACGGATTTTAATATCATGTGCCACTACTCCACCCTGGTGGACAAGGAGGGTCGGTTCTGCATCCACAGTCAAAGAGGAGAGCGGTGCCGCGAAATATGCAAAACCTATGGGCTGAAAAATCCCGGCGAACGGTACCGCAAAGCGGCTGAATTGCTGCGGTATGCCGGATATGTCACGGCTCCCTCAAAGTTTGTTGCGCAGATCCTGATGGCCGAATTTGACGAATCAGAGATATTGACTGTTCCGCATGGAATTTCAGAGGCGTTTTCCTTTTCTGAAAACCGGCGGAGCACCAAACGGTTTCTTTATGCCGGCACCCTTTCGGACCTGAAAGGGGTGCACCTTTTGATATCGGCTTTTCTCAGGCTTCCGCACAGCGGTTTATCTCTGGATATTTATGGGGACGGAGAAGCAGGATATGTAAGACGGCTGAAAGCTTTGGCGAAAGGGGACCCGCGGATTTCCTTCCGCGCAAGCGTTCCCTCTTCGGAGCTTGCCCGCGTTTACCAGAGAAGCGACTGCGTTGTTGTGCCGTCCATGTGGTTTGAAACATACAATTTTGTTTTGCGGGAGGCGCTGTCCTGCGGGTGTCTGGCAATCGCCTCCGAAATAGGCGCGATGCCGGAAGCGGTTTGCGAGGGCAGGAATGGATTCCTGTTTCCGGTGGGGGATGCGGAGGCGCTGTATGCGTCGCTGGAGAAGGCGGTTTCCTTTGACTGGAATCTCTATCAAAGGGCTTCTTTTCCGAGACTGGCCGACGAAGCGGCGCGGTATCTGGCTCTTTACCGCAGTCTTCAGACAGAGGGAAAGCTTTATGCCGAAAATTAGCGTGATTATTCCAGCATATCATCATGAAAAGTATATTGCGGCCGCCATCGAATCCATCCTCGCGCAATCCTTTTCCGATTTTGAGATCGTGGCGATTGATGACGGGTCGCCCGACCGCACCGGAGAAATTCTGGATTCCTGCGCCCGAAGGGATGACCGGATCAGGGTTTTTCATCAGGAGAACCGCGGTGTTGCGGAAACCTCGAACCGGGGAATCGAATATGCCCGGGGGGAGTGGGTGGCTTTTTGCGGCAGCGACGACACCTATCCGCCCGGGGCATTGGAAGCCCTGATTCGGAAAAGCGAAAATGTGGATGTTGTCATCGGAGAGTACAGCTGCCTGTCGGACCGGGGACTGTGTAAAAGGGTGCGGTATCCCTGCAAAAAAAGCTCCTTCACCGAGCTGATGTTTGCTTCCGGCGCCATGTGGGGAAAGCTTTTCCGGCGTGAATTCCTGATGGAAAACGGCCTTCGCTTCCCAAAGCTGGCCATGGAAGAGGATGTCGTGTTCATCGCCCGGATGGCTGTCCTCCGGCCGCGGTTTTCCCTTGTCCGAAGAAGCGTCTATTGCTACTGGAGCCATGACGGCGATCGTTCGCTTTCCCTGACTCACCGCAATGATGTGAAATCGTTTGAAGAGCGGCTGAAGGGAAAACAGATGATGCTTGATATTTTTTATGAGCATCGCTTTCTGGAGGAATGGGAAGCGCATTTTATCAGCAGCGCGCTTCTCCTTTCGGATTATCTGCTGGGTGTTTTCCAGCCGCGGGAGCGGGAACGGGCGTTTGAGCTTTTCCGAAACTTTCTTTTTCAGTATGACTGGAGCGGCAGGGAAGAAAAATTCCGGGGATATTTCGGCCTGCTTCCGGAAGAAATGACAGAAGACGGCCTGGAGCTGTTTTATCAGAAAAACATGCAGTACGACTGGAAGGACAGGGTTTATCACAAATTCGCCACAGGACAGATCGGACTTCGATATATCCTGAAATATCTGGACGCTTGGGCAAAATATAAATTGTCTGCCATCAAGGAGAAAAGGAGCGGGAACAGTGGAGATTAAAACGCTTACCTTTGCACAGCGGCGCAATGACACAGGCGCGCTGACGTTTTTGGAGGCCGGCCGGGATATCCCCTTTGAAATTAAACGGATCTACTACATTTATGATGTGGCTCCGGGGGCGCGGCGGGGCTTTCACGCCCATAAAAAGCTCGAGCAGTATCTGATCTGCATCCATGGAAGCTGCAGAATCCTGCTCGACGACGGGGAAACGCAGAAAAGCGTTCTTCTCGGCGACCCGTGCACCGGATTGTATGTCGGGCCCGGCACCTGGCGGGAAATGTACGATTTTTCAGAAGGGGCCGTCCTGATGGTGCTTGCCTCCGAGTATTACGATGAGGGCGACTATATCCGGAATTACGAAAAATTTTTGGAATACTTGAGGGAGGAAATAAAATGAAGGTTCCGTTTGCGGATTTTTCCCCGATGCACAGCGAGATACGCGGCAGAATGCTGGAAGCCTTCACCGAGGTTTACGACGCCAATTGGTTCATTGACGGCAGTTATTGCAGCGAGTTTGAAAAGAACTTTGCCGGCTATTGCGGAGTCTCCCATTGTGTCGGCTGCGGAAACGGCCTCGATGCGCTGCACATGATTCTTCTGGCGGCCGGAATCGGCGCGGGGGACGAGGTGATTGTTCCGGCCCAGAGCTATATCGCAACGGCGCTGGCCGTGACCTATGCGGGCGCAAAGCCGGTCTATGTGGATGTGGAGCCGGAATATTTTTCCCTTGATCCGGAGCTGCTTGAACGTGCCGTTACCCCCCGTACCAAAGCGGTGATTCTGGTACATCTTTATGGACAGATCGGACGTTTTGACGAGGTCGCCGCCATCGCCGGGAAGCACGGATTGCTTTTGATCGAGGATGCAGCGCAGGCCCATGGGGCTTCCTACAAGGGACGGCGCGCGGGCTGTCTGGGAGACGCGGCCGGCTTCAGCTTCTATCCGGGGAAAAATTTAGGCGCGCTTGGCGACGGCGGCGCGGTCTGCACCTCGTCCGACAAGATAGCCGGCCTTGTCCGCGCACTGGGGAACTACGGCTCCCACAAAAAATATATGCATGAATATAAGGGGTTTAATTCCCGGCTGGACGAAGTGCAGGCGGCGTTTTTGAACGTCAAGCTCTCCTGCCTCGACCGCTGGCATCAGGACCGCAGACGCATTGCGCGGCGATATCTGGAGGGAATTCAAAATCCGGCAGTCAGGCTTCCGGCCCTCAATCCCGACGGAGTGCACGCGTGGCATCTGTTTGCCGTGCTGTGTGAGAACCGCTCCGCGCTGGAGGCGCATCTTGACAGGCATGGGATCGGCCACCAGATCCACTACCCGGTGGCGATGCATTTGCACCAGGCCTACCGCGACCTCGGCTATCGGGAAGGCGATTTCCCGGTTGCGGAGATGTCTGCGGCGCAGGAACTCAGCCTGCCGATCTACTACGGAATGAGCGATGAGCAGGTTGATTACGTGATCAGCGCAATGAATCAATTTTAAGGTGGTTTGTAAATGTCTGCGAAGGAACATGAATATTTTTTGCGCCCTCTTGAGCCAAAGGATGCGCAACGGATGCTGGAATGGATGCATGACGAGGATACCACCCGCTTTTTACGATTGGATGGAAAGAGCGCGACCATTGAAACGGCGCTTCAATTTATCGAGTCTGCCGGGAAGCAATCCAATAATCTCCATTTGGCAATTGTCGATCAAAAGGACCGCTATCTCGGTACGATCAGCTTAAAAAACATTGATCATGAGAGATCCGACGCGGAGTACGCGGTCGCGATGCATCCGGCCGCCCGGGGAACCGGCGCGGCATACTGGGGAAGCGCGGAAATTTTTGCGACAGCGTTTTATCAACTGGGCCTCAAAAATGTATATCTCAATGTCTTGGAAGAGAATCGGCGGGCGGTTCGCTTTTATCAGAAGCTGTCCCGTTTTGGCTTAAAATATGACCGCAAGGATAAAACGAATATTGCGGGCGAGAGCAAGGTGCTCCTGTGGTATCATGTTTCGCCCAGCGACTTTTTACCCGTCAAAGCCAAATCGCTGCAATTTTCGGGGCAGGAACAGCCGGGCGGGACTTTTCCCCTGGTGAGTGTTTTAATTCCGGCATTTGAGAATCATCAATATCTTCAGGAGTGTCTGACGTCGGTATTTGAGCAAAGCTATCCGAATATGGAGGTGCTGATTGGTGATGACGCTTCCGAACGCTTTGATATGGATGATACAGTTTCGTGGATTGAAAAAAATTCTTCTTCCCATGTGAAAAGCGTTTCGGTTTTTTGTCAGCCATTCAACATCGGTACGGTTGCAAATCTGGAGTTTTTACGCGAGAAGAGCAGCGGCGAGTTTGTAATGCATTTAGCGGCAGACGATGTCCTGCACAATCCAAATGTCATTGAAAATTTCTACCAAGAAGCTGTGCGGGAAGGGGAGCAGGCTGAATTTTTTGTGGGTCAGACCGAAATGTGGGACGAGTCTCTGGAAAATAAGAACAGTGATTTCCTGTCGCCGGAGGTGATCTCGCTGATTCAGGAGAGAAATCCACAAAAATTATTGCAGCGTTGTATTGCCTCGGCCATTTTGCCTGCCGCTAATTTTTACCGCAGAACTTTGTTTTTAAAAACGGGTTCCTTGCGTGGGCGGTATCATCTGGTCGAGGACTGGCCGCTGCACATTAGAGCGCTGCGGGAATCCTTGGTGGTTTATTATGTCGATCAGCCTGTCATCAAGCATCGTCATGGCGGCGTCAGCCATAACGATAATATAGGGAATCTTCGCAACCGGCTGCGCCTTTATCGGGATCTGATGCATACGTTTGAGAATGAGGTGGAGCCATACCGGCGTCTTTTTGAGGCCGGGGCATATGAGGCGGCATATGTGAATCAGGTGCTCCGCTGCAGATATTACCAACGCTGTTTGATAAAGGACTGGATGCGGGGGGCTGAACCGGCCGCTTCAAAAAAGGATACGCCGGAAGCCTGCGCACCTAAAGATCAGGATATTTTGGTTTCGGTCATCCTCCCCTGCTTCAATGTGGCCGACACGATTGACCGCGCATTCGATTCAATCCTGATGCAGCGTACGGATTTTCGCTATGAAGTGATTGTTGTGGATGATGCATCTACCGATGACAGCCGCGCGCATTATGACAGGTACAAGAGCAGGTTTGAAAATTTTAACCTTGTGTGCCACCAGGAAAACATGGGGAACGCGGGGTCCTTTTATGATGGGCTGTGTAAGGCGCGGGGAAGCTATTTCTGCGTTTTGGATGGCGATGACTATTACTGTATTCGTGATAAACTGCAGCGGCAAATCGACTTTTTCCGCAAAGACATTGACGAAGAATATGTTGCGTGTGCGCATCAGTATTTGTTGGATTTGGGAAATGGCCAGCTGAATATTCCCCCGGTGGGTGAAAACAGCGATGCGAACTATGCATCTCTATTGATGCCGGCCAGCGACGGATACTATCATACGGCGACGTATCTCTATCGGAATATTTTTCGCGGAAACGTTCCGGAATATTTTAAGGAAATCATTTATCGCGGCGATACTCCGCGGACTACCTTTCACCTCATGTTTTCCGGAAAAAAGACAAAGGTTCTCAATTTTGTTGGTTCGGTATATACCTTTGTGCACAAGGGAATTTGGTCCGGAATGCCGAAACGCCAGCAGTTTGAGTATCAGGTGAGGTATTTGACGGAACATCGGACGCGTTTGACATCAGCATTCGAGCTGGCATGCATTGACACCATGCTCAAGCAATATCGAAACCTGATCCACACCTGCGGCGATCAGCTTGCCCATTATGAGGGGATTTCCTATGACGCCGCCCTTCAGAAGATTCAAATGCGCCTTGCTTATTACCGGAGCAAAAATAGCGATTTTACAAATAAGGGCGCCTATTTCTCAGAGTATTTGGACAGCCTTTGCGCTTCGATCGGATATATGCAGACGCTGTATCATCCCGAATATTTACGCGGGAAGAAAGAAAATAATGGAATTGCTATTTTAATCGATTCACTGAAATCCGTTGCCGGAGATCAATTTTATGCGGTTTCCTGTTTGGCAAAAGTTTATTCAGATTGTCCGGTTACGTTGATTTTTACGCAGATGACATCGGCTCCGGTTGCTGTTCAGGCGGCGCTCAATCAATACCGCAACCTGTGTGTTGAATGTGTTTCCCCTCATGGGAAGAATCGGCTGGATGAGCTTTGCCGGATGATGCGTGATGTTGATCCGGTGAAACTCTATATCCTATCACAGTCTGACGCTTATGCCCAGGCGCTTTTGCAGGATGGAAAATGCAAAAATGTATGCTTGATGACGCCAAGAAGCGGCTTCCTGTCCGGAATCTCGAATTCCAATGTGGATGCCTATCTCATAAACAGTGTGAACGATGATGCTCTGCTGCAAAAGAAATTCAAAGGCAGAGTTTCCTATATTCCGTTGTGGCCGGTTTCCGAAATGCAGGAACAGAAGCCGCCGTCATACCGGCCTTTTGTAAAACACCAAAAGCTGGTTACGGCATGCGTGGTTGAAACGCTTGCCCAGGCTGAAAGCAAAAAGCCCTATGCGTATGAGGATGTTGTTGTCACACTTTTGAAGGAAACCGGCGGGGTACACTACCACATCGGTGAAATTTCTCAAGAGGCAATCAGCCGCATCAAGGAACAGCTCCGCTTTGCTGGATTAAAGGAATCCGCTTTCATCTGTTTTTCAGTTCCCGATGATTTGGTGCGGTTCCTGCTTCAAGAGCATATCGATGTTGTTCTTGCCGCATTCCCCATGCCGTCGGAGCGGATTTGTATGCAGATAATGGCGGCCGGGATTCCTCTTGCGGTGTTTGACGGCGTACAGCGTTTAAATAAACCTACGTTTCTTTATGCAGGTGGGATGCTGTGGAGAAACGCGGAAGGCCTTGCGAAAAGGATGGCTTCTCTTACGCCCGCGGAGCTCCAGCGGCATTCTGAAAACGGCTGGCAGCATTATGCCAAATTCTTTGGTATGGATGCTTTGCGGGTGGCGTTCCGTTCGGAGCAGGGAATGCCGGTTCCCGAGGGCGGTGATGTATGCGACAACAGCCTTCAGGATGTTAGCGACCGCTGGCATATTTTTGGGCTGAATAAGGGCATACGAATCATGGAAATCAAGCTCCCCGCCCAATCAAAGTCGCCGTCAAGCGCCCCCGGCCAGAGTGTGCAGCCGCTTCCCCGCAAATCTCTCATCAATGCTTTGAAAGACCGCTGCAAGGCTTGGGACGCCGGGATACGCGTCAGGGTGGACCGCCTTAAAAGCAAAGGAATCCCTCCTGTAATCGCGAAATCATTGCTGCTGCTTTCCCCCTACACCGTTTACCAAAAACTCAGAATGCGCGTCAGGGGATTCTCGGAAAAATGGATTACCAATAAGAAGCTCAACCGGAAGCTCAACAGCTTGGAAGTAAATTTGAACTCGGTGAAATCTTCTCTGAAGCAGATGGGAGAGCTGGGAAAGCGGCTTGATACAATTCATGTTTCTCTGGAACAGGTTGATGGGATCAAGTGGCGCCAAAATGCCGCAAGCCAAAAATTGGATGTGCTCGACAGGCGGATAATCTCTCTGAAAGAAGACTCTCTCAAAGACACGAATGAGCGAATTCAGCAAGTGATTCAAACGATGGACCAAACGTTGGTGCCCATGCAAAAAGGCATCGGCAGTCTGATCAGCATCCATCAACAGGACCGGCTGGCTCTTCAAAATATTGCCGCAATGCTTACCGAGCAGAGGCGGAGAATCCCCATGTATAATAACGATTATGAGCGAAACGTGATAACAAGTTTTTATGACGCAATGCAGAGGGAAGATTTCCCGGACAGGCTCATGCGGCTTCTTCACGGGCTTGACCGGAAAAGCGTGGAAACGGTGCTCAAAATCCTGCGCCGACAAAATGAGATTCGAAATACCGAAGGGCAGTCTCTTGATATCCTGACTCGGGATGAAAAGGATAAGGCTATCGATCTCAAAGAAAATTTTTATGCCAACATCTTTAAGATCCGTTCGGATGTGTACTGTTACAAGGGATATTTTTTGCCGCAGCAGGGGTTCGAGCCAGGTGTATTTGATGACGCATACGGGACCTACCTTGTAAAAGATATAACCGCGGCAAAACAAAAGGCCATTTTGGATGTCGGGGCTTTCATCGGTGATTCCGCTCTCATTTTATCGCCTCTTACCGACGAAAAGGTTTATTGTTTTGAAGCGGTACAGGAACAGTGCGAGCTGATTGAAAAGACAATCCAAATGAATGATCTTCACAATGTGGAGGTTATCCATCAGGCGGTCGGAGATCATCAGGGAGAACTCGACATCGGGATAAAAGGCGCTGTAAGCGGCTCGACCGGCGTGGGGAATATGTCTTTAGCACGTGAACAGGTTCCCATGACAACAATCGACCAGTTTGTGAAAAAACGCGGCATTCAGGTAGGATTGATCAAAGTAGACGTAGAGGGGTTTGAGCAGTATGTTCTGCGCGGGGCGGAGCAAACAATTCGTGAACAGCGTCCGATTCTGCTATGGAGCATTTACCACAATGCGGATGACTTTTTGGAAATTAAACCTCTGATAGAAAGCTGGAACCTTGGTTATCGTTTTACAATTCATAAACCGTATGACCGTTCCTTGTCCAGAGAGGTTCTGCTGATTGGCGAGGTCATGGAGACAATATGAACCATGGATAGGATGTCGATAGCATTGAGTTACGCATCAGGAAAGGATGCAGTCTGGTGAAACAAGCAGCGGATGATCTCGGCGTGGGAACGCCGTTTCTGTTTTCAATTGGTGTGATCTCTTACAACAACTCTCATTATATCTATGAAACTCTGGAAAGCATCCTAAAGCAGGATTACTCCCGGATTGAAGTTTTGGTTTCCGACGATGCCTCCCCTGATTTTGACAAGGCTGCGGTTGAACGGTATATACAGACGCACAGCCGCCCCAATCTGGTTCGGTATCAGGTGTGGCATCAGAAGACAAATTTAGGCACCGTCGCGAACGCCGAGTTTTGCCGCAAAAATGCCGCCGGAGAGGCATTCTTTCTGATCGCCGCCGATGATAGGCTGGATAATGATGGGGTGATTTCTGCTTTTGCCGGGGAGATGCAGAGTGCTCCCCAAAATATCGGGATATTTAGCGGTACAGCTCTGATGTGTGGATTGGAGCTAAACCAGATTAACGGGCAGTGGTCGTCGCCGGCGGAAGCTGCGTTGATACGGGAGGGGAACTGCCGGAAAATTTTTTCACGACTTTCTAATCGCACGCTGATTCCCACGACGGGGACATGCTATCGAATGTCTTTGCTCGAGCGGCTTGGCGGATATGACACCACTTATCATTTGATAGAGGACGCGCCGCTTTATCTCAAGGCGGCAAGAACCGGGGCGGGCTTTCGATGGATCAACAACCTGATTGTGGGCCGCCATCGGGCCGGCGGAGTGTGCCACAAAGGAATCGATTATATGGACCCCGCTTTTTGTCGCTACACCGAGGACCGTATGCGGATATTCCGGAAAGAAGTATTCCCATATCTGGCGCAGATTGACCCAAAGGAATTTGATGCCATGCTGGAGCTTTGGTATAATAGCCGCTCGCGTTATGTAAAATCGCATGGAAAAACTTCTGCGGCGCGGGGCTGGATATACTTGCGGTACAGTACTCTGGGGACCATACTGTGGTGTCTCGCCGCTTCTCCTGCAAGCTCCGGAAAGATCCGTGCCTTTTACACCGTTGCCAAAAGGCATCTGAAAAACTGTTATCATCGGTTCTTTTAGGAAAAGAGACTGGTTGATTATTCCATTAGATGTGCGATGGGACCGTCAAAATATTTGATTCATCCCAAATCGGTTTTTGCCGCTGTGGCCCGTCTGGTCGAGCAGCAGCAGTCCGCAATGCACGGATTTTAACGAATAATTCAGGAGGGCAGTCATGGAAATCTCTGTTGCCGGAATTGGATATGTTGGTTTGTCCCTTTCTGTATTGCTTGCGCAAACACATCGGGTATGCGCGTTTGATCCCGTAAAAAGAAAGACGGATATGGTGAACGCCGGGAAATCACCCATTGTTGACCGGATGATTTCGGAATATCTGTCCTCCAAAAAATTGAACCTGACCGCCACGACGGACGAAAAAACGGCCTATCAGAATGCCGATTTGGTGATCATTGCAACCCCGACCAACTACGATCCGGAGAAAAATTATTTTGACGTGAGCTGTGTGGAGGCGGCAATCGAATCGATCGCCTCCTGCAATGACCGCGCGCTCATCGTTATTAAATCAACGATTCCGGTTGGTTATACGGAAAAGCTGTCGCAGCGTTACCCAAAGCTTAGAATTATTTTTTCACCTGAATTTCTGCGCGAGGGCAATGCGCTGCATGATAACCTGTATCCTTCGCGCATTATAGCGGGCTATCCTTCCCGGCTTCCGTCCCTTAAACGGGAGGCGCGGCTGTTTGTGGATTTGATTCATCAGGCTGCTCTCAAATCGGATGTTCCCACCTTTGTCATGCGTTCGACAGAGGCGGAGGCGGTGAAGCTGTTTTCCAACACCTATCTGGCGCTGCGTGTTGCATTTTTCAATGAATTGGATACCTATGCTGAAGTTCGGGGCTTGGATACCCTGCAAATTATCGAAGGCGTATGCAGCGATCCGCGAATTGGCACACAATATAACAACCCTTCCTTTGGCTATGGGGGATACTGTCTGCCGAAGGATACCAAGCAGCTTTTGGCAAATTTTGATTCGGTGCCGAACAATATTATTCGGGCCATTGTGGATGCAAATTATACTCGAAAGGATTTTATCGCCGGGCAGATTTTGAAGATGGCCGGCTATCCGGAGAAAATGGATTCGGTAATCGGCGTATACCGCCTGACAATGAAGACGGATTCTGATAATTTCCGGCAATCCTCCATTCAGGGCGTTATGAAACGGATTAAAGCCAAGGGGCTGACGGTTGTGGTTTATGAACCCGCTTTGGCCGGGGAGCAGTTTTTCAACTCGCGGGTGGTTCGGTCGCTCGAGGAGTTTAAGCAAATGTGTGACGTTATCATCGCAAACCGCAGCAGCAGGGAACTTTGTGACGTTCAGGAAAAAGTTTATACGCGTGATTTGTTTCATAACAACTGACGCTTTCCAAAGAAATTTTGCTTGAAAGAAGATTTAATGTTATGGGGGAAATAACAATGAAAGGCATCGTTTTGGCGGGCGGCTCCGGTACGCGCCTCTATCCGCTGACCCGCGCGGTTTCCAAGCAGATGCTTGCCATCTATGACAAGCCGATGATCTACTACCCGCTTTCCACCCTGATGCTGGCGGGAATCCGCGATATTCTGATTATTTCAACGCCGCGCGATATTCCTGCCTTTGAGGAGCTTCTGGGGGATGGGCGGCAGATCGGCCTGCGTCTCTCCTATGCGGTGCAGGACAAGCCAAACGGCATCGCGGAAGCGTTTGTGATCGGAGAAAATTTTATCGGAAACGATTCGGTCGCCCTGGTGCTGGGGGACAATATCTTCTATGCCCGCGGCTTCACCGAAATCCTGCAAAGGGCAATATCCCATAAGAAGGGCGCGACCATTTTCGGCTATCCGGTGCAGAATCCGGGAGATTTCGGAATCGTCGAATTTGACGCGGAGGGGAACGTCCTTTCGCTGGAGGAGAAGCCGGCAAAGCCAAAATCGAATTACGCGATCCCCGGTCTGTATTTTTATGACAACGATGTGGTGGAGATTGCAAAAAACGTTCAGCCCTCCGCCCGCGGCGAGAAGGAGATTACGGCGGTCAATAACGAATACCTCCGCCGCGGACAGCTGCGGGTGGAGCTCTTTGGCCGCGGGATGGCGTGGCTTGATACCGGGACGCACGAGGGACTTCTGGAGGCGGCGGACTTCGTTTCCATTATCCAGCGGCGTCAGGGCCTGTACATCTCCTGTATTGAAGAGATCGCCTACCGGCGCGGCTATATCACCCGGGAACAGCTGCTTGCATTGGCAAAGCCGATGCTGAAAACCGAGTACGGGAAATATCTGATGAGAACCGCGGAGGAAGATATTCTGTGAAAACAATTCTTGTAACGGGCGGAGCCGGATTTATCGGTTCTAATTTTGTTCACTATATGCTGAAAAAGCATGAGGATCTCAGCCTTGTTAACCTTGACGCCCTCACCTATGCGGGAAATCCTGAAAATCTGGCGCCGGCGGAGAAGGACCCCCGCCATATCTTTGTGCGGGGCGACATTCGTGACCGCGCTTTGCTGGACAGGCTTTTTTCGCAATATCAGTTTGATACGGTGGTCAATTTTGCCGCGGAAAGCCATGTGGACCGCAGCATCACCGAACCGGAGCTTTTTCTTACCACCAACATCATCGGCACCCAGGCTCTGCTGGATGCGGCGAAGCGGTGCTGGAACAGGGAGCCTGACAACAAGTACTGCCGTCAATACCGGGAGGGGGTAAAATTTCTTCAGGTTTCCACCGACGAGGTGTACGGCGCATTGGGACAAACCGGCATGTTTACCGAAACGACCCCGCTTTCTCCGAACAGCCCGTATTCCGCATCCAAGGCTTCCGCCGATTTGATCGTCCGCGCCTACCACGAAACCTTTGGACTGCCCGTCAATATTACCCGCTGCTCCAACAATTACGGTCCGTATCAGTTCCCGGAAAAGCTGATTCCGCTGATGATTCACAACTGTATGCAGAACCATCCGCTGCCGGTTTACGGAGACGGAATGCAGGTTCGGGACTGGCTGTATGTGGAGGACCATTGCAGCGCCATCGATACGGTTTTGCAGGCGGGGAAACTCGGCGAGGTTTACAACATCGGCGGCAGCAATGAGAAGGCAAATATCGAAATTGTCCGGCTGATCCTTTCCCGCATGGGAAAGGACGAATCACTGATTACCCATGTCAAGGACCGTCCGGGCCATGACCGCAGGTATGCCATCGACAATACCAAGATCACAACGGAGCTGGGGTGGTCGCCGCGGTATTCCTTCGAAACGGGGATGGCGCGGACGATGGAATGGTATCTGGGCCATTTGGAGTGGATGGAGCATGTTACCTCCGGGTCGTATCAAAAATATTACGATGCGATGTATCGATAAAAAGCGGTAAAGCGAGGCGCTGCCATGTTTCAAAAAATGAAAAAGTACCGCTTTTTGTTTGAAGAGCTGGTCAAACGTGATTTTAAGAAGAAGTACAAGCGCACTGTTCTCGGGATGCTCTGGAGCATCCTGTCGCCCTTGTTGACCCTGGCGGTCATGGCGCTGGTTTTTTCGCAGTTTTTCGGGCGGAGCACCGAGCACTATGTGATCTATCTGTTTTGCGGCAACCTGCTCTTTTCTTATTTCAGCGACGCCACCAATGGAGGGATGCGTTCCTTAATCGGAAACGCCGGGATTTTCACAAAGGTGGATGTGCCGAAGTATATGTTTCTCCTCTCCCGCAATGTGCAGGCGTTTATCAATTTCGTCCTGACGCTGGCGGTGTTTCTGATCTTCGTCATTGTGGAACCGGGGCTGCCGCTGCGCTGGAGCTTCCTTCTGCTGCTTTACCCGATTGCCTGCATCACCGTTTTCAACATCGGTGTGGGGATGGTGCTGTCGGCGCTCTATGTCTTTTTTCGGGATGTCGAATACCTTTATGGCGTTTTCACCATGCTGCTGATGTATCTTTCGGCAATCTTCTACAATATCAGCGCCTATCCGCTCAAAATTCAGTATCTCTTTTATGCCAATCCGATTTATGTCTATATCCGTTATTTCCGCAAAATTGTCATCGAAAACGATATCCCCGAGCCCGGCTTTCACCTGCTCTGCGCCTTTTATGCGCTGGCGATGCTCGGGATCGGCTGCTGGATGTATAAGAAGTACAACCACAGATTCCTGTATTATGTATAAGGGGGCGGCGGAATGATTCTGGAGCTGCACGACGTCGCCGTCCGTTATATAACCGGCGACTTTAAGGAGATCGGCATCAAGGAATATGTGATGCGGAAGCTGAAGCACAATTACACCGTCCGGGAGTTCTGGGCGGTGGATGGGGTGAGCTTTTCTCTTGAAAAAGGGGACATGCTCGGCATCATCGGAACCAACGGAGCGGGGAAATCGACGCTGCTCAAGGCGGTTTCCGGCATTATGGAGCCGACGAAGGGACGGGTGAAGCGTGAGGGGACGATCGCCGCCCTGCTGGAGCTGGGCAGCGGTTTTGACGGGGATCTGACCGTAAAGGAAAACACCTACCTGCGGGGAGCGATGCTGGGCTACACCCGTAAATTTATGGACGAAACCTACCGGGATATCATCGATTTTGCCGAGCTGGAGGAATACGAGGACAGGCCGTTTAAGCAGCTGTCGAGCGGGATGAAGTCCCGGCTGGCCTTCTCGATCGCCTCCCTTGTGCGGCCGGATATCCTGATTCTTGACGAGGTGCTTTCGGTGGGGGACGGAGCCTTCCGGAAAAAGAGCGAAAACAAAATGCGCGAGATCATCGGCGGCGGGGCGACAACCATATTGGTGTCGCATTCCCTTGAACAGGTGCGGGAGATGTGCAGTAAAATTCTTTGGCTGCACAAAGGCCGGCAGATCGAATTCGGACCGGATGCAGAGGGAATCTGTGACCGGTATCAGGATTTCCTGGACGGAAAATTTAAGTTATAAGGCGGGTGAGAAGGATTCGAATCTTTGACCGGACTGTTTTGAGATTTTTGATTGTCGGCGTCGTGAACACCATTTTTGGGACGATCGTCATGTTTTCTCTCTATAACCTGGCGGGCTGCTCTTACTGGATCTCCTCGGCGGCGAACTATATTTTGGGGAGCATCCTGAGCTTTTTTCTGAACAAATACTTTACCTTCCAAAACGGGGAACGGTCGTGGGGGCAGGTGGTCCGGTTCACCGTCAATATCGCGGCGTGCTATCTGGTCGCTTATGGCGTTGCCAAGCCCGCGGTGCGGATGCTGCTGTCCGGGCAGTCCGTTTCGATTCAGGAGAACGCCGCGATGCTGGTGGGAATGTGCCTCTTTACCGGGCTTAACTATTTTGGACAGCGCTTTTTT
>Ga0129314_1001111_pt1 | contig 21002 bp, 17 predicted proteins | sample O1111metagenome_FD_94431 | JGI IMG/M metagenome (GOLD analysis project Ga0129314, IMG submission 94431) | Orangutan individual fecal microbial communities from fecal samples from Wisconsin, USA - O1111 metagenome | ecosystem: Host-associated > Mammals > Digestive system > Large intestine > Fecal... | reverse complement strand
TTCCCCGTCCCGCCAAGGTGCAAGGCTTTTCAATCAAAACCACGCGTTCAACGCGCGGTATGCGCCAGCCCTATAAGGCATATGACCGGCCGGCATCTCAAGACGCGCTGAAATTTCTTTTACTTGCATCACAGCCTGTAAACAGGCGAATCTCCGCTCCAATGAAAGCTTTCCCACACTGTAAGGCTGGTTGTCAGCGGCTCACTTTGCTCGATGCCTGAAGCTGAAGCTTTTTTGACGGGGCATCTCCACCGGCAGAGCCGGTGGTTTCCGTAACCAACAAGAAAAAACGGCCGCAGCTTCTGCGGCTGTTTTTCTGCCGGAACATTTGTGACAGGAGATCTTTATGGAACGTTATCAGGAAATTGAACACAGCCTCCACAAGCGGTTCAGCAAAACCATCTGGAACCGTTTCGTCGGCTCGATCAAGCAGTATGAGCTGCTCTCGCCCGGCGACCGGGTGGCGGTCTGCATCTCGGGGGGCAAGGATTCCATGCTGCTTGCCAAGTGCATGCAGCAGCTTCAGCGGGTCAGCGATTTCCCGTTTGAGCTGCGCTTTCTTGTCATGGACCCGGGCTACCTTCCCGCCAACCGGGCGCTGATCGAGGAAAACGCCGCAGCGCTGCGCATTCCCATCGAGATTTTCGAGACCCGCATCTTCGATGTGGTTTACAAGATCAACAACAATCCCTGCTACCTCTGCGCCCGGATGCGGCGCGGCTGGCTCTATACCGAGGCACAGAAGCGCGGCTGCAACAAAATTGCGCTCGGCCACCATTTCGACGACGTGATCGAGACGGTGGTGATGAGCATGCTCTACGGCTCTCAGATCCGCACCATGATGCCGAAGGTCAGAAGCTCCAACTACCCCGGGATGGAGCTGATCCGTCCGCTCTATCTCGTGCGGGAGCGGGACGTGCTGCGCTGGAAGGATTATAACAGCCTCCGCTTTTTGCAGTGCGCCTGCCGCTTTACCGAAAGCGCCGCGGAGGAGGAACACCTCTCGAAGCGCGCTGAGGTCAAATCGCTGATCGCGGCGCTGGAAAAGGGCAATCCGCAGGTGGGAATGAACATTTTCCGCAGCATCCACAATCTCAAGCTCGAAACCATCATCGGCTACACCACCCTTGACGGCGTCCGGCACAGCTTTCTGGAGCACTACGGCGAAACCGGCGCGCGGGAAGAGGAATAGCCCATCGAACAAGAGGCCGCGCGGAGGCAGGACAAGCCCTCGCGCGGCCTCTTTCGGTCAGGAATCCCTTTCGCCGGAATGCAGAAGCGCCAGCTCCCGCAAAAGCCATTCCCTGTATCCGAGCATCTCCCGGTTTTCCGGATCGATCTGCAAAACATAGGCAACCCGGCCGAGCAGGCTTCGAAGACAGCCCTCCGGCTCGGGCGCGGCGCCGGTTCGCGCGAGATGGGCCGAAACCCCGAAGCGCCGGCAGAAATAAAGCTCCTGACGCAGCGCCCTGCGGTATTCGCGCGGGACGTTCAGCCGCTCGTTGACGACCAGGCCGGTGACCGTCTGCCGCTGCCCCGCGAACATGGCCCTCGTCTTTTCTCCATTGAGGAGGAAGCCCCTTTCCCACAGCTTTCCGGCGATCAGGCGGCTCACCTCAGCCGGGTCGAACTCCCCCGAAAAGGCCATGTCGTCGCAGTAGCGGGTATAACGGATGCCGCGGGCGCCGCACCAGGCGCCCGTCTCCAGGTCAAAATCGCGGAAGATCAGGTTCGAAACAGCCGGAGAGGTCGGCGCCCCCTGCGGAAGCGCATCCCCGCGGTAGCAGAGGATTGAAAGCAGCACCCGCAGCGGCTCGGCGTAGATGCGGGCGGGAAAGGCGTATTCCTTCACGTCCGAATAAAGGATGCTGTCGAAAAAATGCCGGATATCCAGCCGCAGCAGCACCGGGCGGCCGGTATGCGGACGCGCGCCGGCCGCATGGTCCACACCGCGGCGGTAGGCGGCGGCATGGGGAGAAACCGGCATGTAAACCAGAAGGCGGTTGAGAATCCTGCGCTGAATCTCCATCAGCTCCCGGTCCGGGATGCTCAGGCGGCGGACAGCGCCGTCCCCCTTGGGCAGCTCAACCGTCCGATAGTGCTTCGGCAGGCTGTTGCTCACCGCGTAGAGGGTGCGGCCGCTGACCCCCAAATCCCGGGCGAGGGTCGAAAGCTCACGATAGACAATCACGATACCCCGCCCTTTCCGCGGAACAAAACAAAATGTGTATTGCGCGGGCGCAGCAGTATGGGAAGGGCGCACCGGGTGCGCCCCTGAGCACACGCAGTGTGCCGGAATACTGCGAGCACCGCCGCTGGAGCGCAGCGAATACGCAGAGGTTTCTCGAACCGGCGGCGAATCGCCGCCGGCGCCAAACGATTTGGCCAAGGGCTGATGTTCCGCACCGTCAGAATAACACGTTTATGTCCGGTGCGCAAGTGCAAAGAAACCGTCCGCCGGGATGCCGGGCGGCTTTCTTCCTACAGAAAGAGGGCCGCCCCAATGGGGCGGCCCTCTGAAAGCTCCGGCACACAATCCTTATTTGGCGTATTCAATCGCGCGGGTCTCACGCACGACGTGGACCTTGATCTGCCCGGGATAATCCAGCTCATTCTCGATCTTCTTGACGATCTCGCGGGCGATAATCACCATTCCGTCGTCATCGATCACATCGGGCTTGAGCATAACCCGCACCTCGCGTCCGGCCTGAACGGCGAAGCACTTTTCAACGCCGTTGAAGGAGGTGGCAATCTCCTCAAGCTTCTCAAGACGCTTGACGTAGTTCTCAATGTTTTCGCGCCGGGCGCCGGGACGGGCCGCCGAAATCGCGTCGGCCGCCTGCACGATGCAGGCGATGACGGTGCGCGGCTCGACATCGTTGTGGTGCGCCTCGATGGCGTGGATGACGTCGGGGGATTCCTTATACTTTTTCGCCAGCTCGACGCCGATGGCGACATGCGAGCCCTCGATCTCGTGGGTCATCGACTTGCCGATGTCATGCAGCAGGCCGGCCCGGCGGGCAAGGGTGGCGTCGGCGCCGATTTCGGAGGCGATCATCCCCGAAATATAGGCGACCTCGGTGGAATGAATCAGGACATTCTGTCCGTAGCTGGTGCGGTAGCGCATCCGGCCGAGCAGGCGGACCAGCTCGGGATGGACCGAGCCGACCGACGTTTCCAGCACGACCCGCTCGCCGTCCTGCTTGATCTTGGCGTCAACCTCGCGCTGGGCCTTGTCAACCATCTCCTCGATGCGGGCGGGATGGATGCGGCCGTCGTTGATCAGCCGCTCGAGCGCGATGCGGGCCACCTCGCGGCGGACCGGATCGTGGCTCGAAAGGGTTATCGCCTCGGGGGTGTCGTCGATGATGAGATCGACCCCGGTAAGCGTCTCAAGCGCGCGGATATTGCGGCCCTCGCGGCCGATGATCCGCCCCTTCATCTCGTCGCCGGGCAGCGGCACGACCGAGACGGTCGTTTCCGCGACCTGGTCGGCGGCGCACCGCTGGATCGCCAGCGAAATGATGTTGCGGGCCTTGAGATCAGCCTCTTCCTTCAGGCGGCTCTCCATCTGGGAAATCCGCAGGGCCTTCTCGTGGGTCAGCTCCTCCTCGAGGTTTTTGAGCAGGTATTCCTTCGCCTGTTCGCCGGTAAAGCCCGAGATCTTCTCGAGCAGGTCGAACTGGCTCTTTTTGACCGTCTCGGCTTCCTCGAGCTTGGTTTCGGCGTCCTGCAGCTTCTGCTGGAGCGCCTCCTCCTTCTTATCGAGGTTGTCGATCTTCTTATCCACCGTCTCTTCCTTGTGCTGGACCCGGCGCTCGAGACGGGTGACTTCGTTGCGCCGTTCCTTCATTTCGCGTTCGGCTTCGCTCTTGAGCCGGAAGATTTCATCCTTTGCTTCGACGAGGGCTTCCTTCTTCTTGACTTCAGCCGACTTGATCGCTTCACTTACGATTCGTTTTGCCTCGGCTTCGGCTGTTCCAAGTTCCTTCTCTGCAATCTGCTTTCTATACTGAATGCCCAGGGGAAAGGCAATTACAACACCGATTACTAATGCAATGAATCCTACAATGTAGCTTCCCATGAATCATTAATTCCTCCTTTCTTTCAAATTTTCAAAATTCATGGTCAATGCCTGCGTTTTATACAGTAACTTGTACATGCAGACAAAAATATTTTACATTTATATGAGGATTCTGTCAAGAAGATTTGCGGGGTTGACAAGCCCGCCGTCGAGTGTTATCATCCATGTGAAAAGCTTCATCCAACAATGCGTCGAAGGGGAAATCGGCACCGCGCGCCGCCCTCAGAGAGAGCCGTCACAGGCTGAAAACGGCTTGACAGCGCCCCTGCCAGCGATTACCGCCCCTGAGTGCGGGATTAAGAAAGGGTCCGCCCTTTTCCCAAACCCGCCGCCCCGGCAGCGTTACCGGCCGAAAGAGCGGTATTTTATTCCCGGCGGAATAAAATACAATTCGGGTGGAACCGTGGAGCCTGACATCAGGAGCTTCACCCCGTCTGGGGTGGGGCTTTTTTGTTTTTTCAAAGAATACAGCGTGAAAAGGAGATGGATTCTATGATCCAGGTAACATTGAAGGGCGGCGTTGTCCGCGAATACGAGTCCGGCACGACGGTCGGGCAGGTCGCCGCGTCGCTCGGCGCGGGTCTGGCCAAGGCCGCCTGCGCGGGCAGGGTGGACGGCGAGGTGCGCGATCTGCGCTTCCCGCTGGAGGGCGACTGCGCGCTCGAAATCCTCACCTTTGAGGATCAGGACGGCAAGCGCGCCTTCTGGCACACCACCTCGCACATTCTGGCCCAGGCGGTGCAGCACCTCTTCCCGGAGGCGAGGTTCGCCATCGGTCCGGCGATCGACAACGGTTTTTACTACGACTTTGACGTTCCCACCCCGTTTTCCGCCGAGGATCTCGAAAAGATCGAGGCCGAGATGGCGAAGATCGTCAAGGCCGCGCTCCCGCTCGAAAGCTTTACCCTCGAGCCGGCCGAGGCGCTCGAGCTGATGAAGGACCAGCCCTACAAGGTCGAGCTGATTGAGGAGCATTCCGGCAAGGGCGAGCGCATCAGCTTCTACCGCCAGGGGGATTTCACCGACCTCTGCGCCGGTCCGCACCTGATGACGACCGCCGGCATCAAGGCGATCAGGCTGACCTCCTGCACCGGCGCTTACTGGCGCGGCAGCGAGAAGAACAAGATGCTCTCGCGCATCTACGGCATCTCCTTCCCGAAGAAGTCGGAGCTGGAGGAATACCTCGCCCGCATCGAAGAAGCCAAGCGCCGCGACCACCGCAAGCTCGGAAAGGAGCTGGGCCTGTTCACCCTGCTCGACGAGGGCCCCGGCTTCCCGTTCTTCCTGCCCAACGGCATGGTGCTCAAGAACACCCTGCTCGAATACTGGCGTGAAATCCACCACCGTCACGGGTATGTCGAAATCTCCACTCCGATCATCCTCAACCAGCAGCTCTGGCACCGTTCGGGCCACTGGGACCACTATAAGGACAACATGTATACCACCGTCATCGACGGAGAGGATTATGCGGTCAAGCCGATGAACTGCCCGGGCGGAATGCTGGTCTACAAGACCGAGCCGCACTCCTACCGCGACCTGCCGATGCGGGTGGCCGAGCTGGGCCTGGTGCACCGCCATGAGCTTTCGGGCGCGCTGCACGGCCTCTTCCGGGTGCGCTGCTTCACCCAGGACGACGCGCACATCTTCATGACCTTCGATCAGATCAAGAGCGAGATCAAGGGGGTCATGGATCTGATTGACGAGGTCTATTCCCTGTTCGGCTTCAAATACCACATCGAGCTTTCGACAATGCCCGAAGACCACATGGGCGACGAGCACGTCTGGGAGGAAGCCACCAACACCCTGCGCGCGGCGATGGAGGAGAAGGGCCGCAGCTATGAGATCAACGAGGGGGACGGCGCGTTCTACGGGCCGAAGCTCGACTTCCATCTGGAGGATTCGCTGGGACGCACCTGGCAGTGCGGCACCATCCAGCTCGACTTCCAGATGCCGGAGCGCTTTGAGCTGGAGTACACCGGCGCGGATGGGGAGAAGCACCGTCCGGTCATGATTCACCGGGTGGCCTTCGGCTCGATCGAGCGGTTCATCGGCATCCTGATCGAGCATTTCGCGGGCGCGTTCCCGCTCTGGCTCTCGCCGGTGCAGGCGGTCGTGATGCCCGTTTCGGAAAAGTACGCCGACTATGCCGAGAAGGTTACCGCCGAGCTTGACGCGGCGGGCCTGCGGGTCAAGAGCGATCTGCGCCCTGAGAAGATCGGTTATAAAATCCGCGAGGCGCAGCTCCAGAAGATTCCCTATATGCTGATCGTGGGCGAGAAGGAGGTCGCGGCCGACACCGTCTCGGTGCGTTCGAGAAGCCGCGGCGACCTCGGCGCGATGGCCGTCGGTCAGTTCATCAGCGACGCGAAGGAAGAAATCCGCACCAAAAAGCAGGATATCTGAAAATCCGTCCAGCAGAACGGAGCAGACCGCCAAAGCGGGCTGCCGCTCAACGCTCTCTGAGAATCACAAACAGCCCCGGATTGTGCTGTCCGCACAGTCCGGGGCTGTTTTTTTACAGGATACAACCGGGGATGCTCCGTCTTTGCGAAGACCCGGCGGACGGCCGGTGTTTTACCCCGCCATCCGGATAGTACCGGCCCGCCCCCGTGAAGGCCGGCGGGCAGTCGGGGATTCAGGCCGGCCGCATGCTCTGCCGCGCGGCGACGGTCTGCCCCGCAAAGGCCCGGCGGACGGTCAGACCGCCGCCCGGATGCAGCTTTCGCAGAGATACCTGCCGTTCGGAAACCGCCGGAGGTGTTCGGCGGCTCCGCAGCAAAAGCAGCGGTTGCTCGAAATGCTCGCGCGAATCAGGAGGGTTTCCTCGTCCCCGCCGAGGTAGATATCGACGCCGGAGCCTTCTCCAAGCCCGAGCGCCCGACGCGCCTCGGCAGGAAGCACCAGCCGCCCGAGAGCGTCAATTTTTCTGTCGTCGGCAAGCATTCTTACCAGATGCATTGCATTTCCTCCTTTATTTTGTGATCTTTTGAGGAAAGTATAGCATTTTCAAAAGGAGAAGTCTATAAATATCTGTATTAAAAGTTAAAGTATTTAAGTTCTAAATTAGGATATGATGTCATCAAGAGAGCGGGGGTGGTATCATGAAAGAAGAAAAAGCTGCATTTGATTTCGGACTGCGGATCAGACAGCTTCGTGAAAAACGGGGCTGGTCGCAGAAAGAGCTGGGGCAGCGCATTGGTGTTTCAAAGCAAACCGTTTTCAGCTATGAGGCAAATGTTCAGATGCCGCCCCTTGAGCGTACAAAACGTATTGCAGAGATTTTCGGCGTTTCGCTGGATTATCTCGTAGGCTGGGAAAGCGACCCTTCTCTTCGTCTCCACAACCTCACCGACAAACAGCGCGAAGCCCTTTTCCGCTTCATTGAGGCTTTCGCCCCCAACCAGCTTGACTAAACCGCCGCACCGGCAGGGGACCTCCCCGCGCCGGTGCGTTTTTTGGCTTCGGCAGACCCCGCGCCGCATCAGTCCCGCCGCAGCAGCCGCCGGTAAAAGGCATCCATGCCCCACGCGCCGAGCGGAGCGGTCAGCACGATCGCAAGCACCGCCATCGAAAGCACCAGCCTGCCGCAGGGCAGTCCCGCCGCAAGGGGAACGCCGCCGATCGCGGCCTGCACCGTCGCCTTCGGCAGATAGGAAATCACGCAGAACAGCCGCTCTCCGGCATTGAGCCGCGTGCCGAGCAGACAGAGCGCCACCCCCGCGCTGCGGAACACAAGAGCGAGAAGAATCATCAGCACGGCCCGCCATCCGGCCGCAAGGGTATAGCGGATTTCCACCGCCGCCCCCACCAGCACAAAAAGGAGAACCTCGGCCGCAATCCAAAGCTTCCCGAATTTTTCAGAGAGCCGCGCCGCCACCGGACCGGGGCTTCTCACCCGCAGCGCGCAGGCCATCGCCATCACCGCCAGCAGCCCGGAAAAGGGGACCACATGTTCCAGTGTCCCCTGCAGCGCGACCAGCAGAAAGGCCGCGCTGAGAATCACAATCGTTTTGGTGCTGTTGCGGACGGCTCCGCCCCTCATGTAACGCGCTTCAAACAGCAGGTGCAGCGCCAGCCCCGCGAGGATTCCCCCTGCAATTCCCAGCAGAATCGACGCCGGCACCCGCGCAAGCCCCGCCGCCGACGCGCCCTCGCCCTGCGCCATCCCGAGGAAGGTGCCGAACAGCACAATCACAAACACATCGTCGAGCGAAGCTCCCGCCAGAACAAGCTGCGGGACCCCCTTGCCGACGCCGCGCCCCTCCTCCATCAGCCGCACCATCCGGGGCACGACCACCGCCGGGGAAACCGCCCCCAGCACCGAACCCATGATGGCCGCCTCCAGCCTGTTCACGCCGAAAACCATCGGCGCCAGCAGCACAAAAGCGGCGATCTCGAAGGAGGCCGGCAGAAAGGACATCAGCAGGGCCGGACGGCCCACCTGCTTCAAATCCGCGGGGCGAAGCGAAAGCCCCGCCTTGATCAGGATGATGACAAGTGCCATCTGCCGCAGATCGGCCGAAATGCCGAGAATCGAACCGTCCAGCAGGTTCAGCGCGTGCGGACCGAGCAAAATTCCCGCGGCAAGCATTCCGACCATGGGCGGCAGGCGCAGTGCCCGGCAAACCGATGCGGCGGCCAGACCCGCCAGAAGAATCAGGGCCAGCGAGGTTAACATACACATTTCTCCTTTTTGCCGCAAAAAAGGCCGACGCCTTCTGCGACATCACATCACAGAAGTCATCAGCCTTCACAGCGGTTCCGGTTGCCCGTGGGAGAACTTCATTCCCGTCGGTTATTCCACACGATCGCGCGTCCGGTGTCAACCCCTTGCGGCTCAGAACAGGCTCATCTGCACCGCCTCCGGCCGAGGCCGCCCGGCGGTCCCGGCTTCCAGCCTCTCCTTTGGAATCTCATCGAGGAAGGGGGAAGGCTCCTTCGAGGTCAGCAGCACCAGCTCGTCCTTCGCGCGGGTCATTCCCACGTAGAAAAGGCGCCGCTCCTCTTCCGGGTCGGCCGGACGGCGCTGCGATTCCAGCGGAATCAGTCCGCGGCGCGCCCCGCAGAGAAAAACCGCCGGAAATTCCAGCCCCTTCGCTCCATGCAGGGTCATCAGGCTCACCGCTCCCGTCTGATAGTCGGCCGCGCTGCGCCGCACATCCCCTTCCGCCCCGAGCAGCAGGGTGTTCAGCAGCGAGGCCATGTCCCGGTGAAACACCGAGGTGTGCAGAAGCCGCTCCACCGCCTCAGACCCGGTGTTCCCGGTCCTCTCGGCCCATTCTCCGAGCAATATCCGCGGCTTCTCCCCGCGGACGCCCGGCAGAAAATGCGCGGCGAATTTCTCCTCTCCCGGCAGCAGCTCCCCGCCGAGCATCCGGCTGAAGAAGCCGACCGCCTCGAGCACCCTCGGATCGCTCAGAAAGTCGTCCCGCCCGGTGACAACGCAGGGGATTCCGTCCCGGCGCAGGCATTTTTCCAACAGGTCCGCCTGACGGTGGGTGCGGTAGAGAACCGCGATTTCGGAAAAACTCCATACCCGCTCGCGCCTGCCCGGTCCCTGACGGTCGGATTCCAGCATATCCACCCCGCCGACCATCCGTCCGATCTCCTTGGCCACAAAAACCGCCTCGGCCAGCTCGCTTGGGGCGGTTATCAGCCGCACCGGGGCGCCGCTCTCCCGGCAGGAATGCAGCTTACGTGCGGGACCGGGATTCTGATCGATCACCGGCAGCGCACAGCGGAGAATTTCAGGGGTCGAGCGGTAGTTCTGCACCAGCCGGATGCGGCGCAGGCCGGGGAAATCCTCGCCGAGCCGTTCAAAGCAGCCTGTCCGCGCGCCCCGGAAGCCGTAAATCGCCTGATCCGGATCCCCGATGACAAAGAGGCCGCTTCCCTCCCGGTTCCACGCCCGGATCAGCCGGTATTGGAGGGCGTTGCTGTCCTGAAACTCATCGACCAGCAGATGCCGGAACCGCTTGTCCGGCGTTTTTGCCGTCTCGGCCTGCCTCAGCGCCTCGAGCAGCAGGTCGTCGAAGTCGAGCAGGCCGCTCTCCCTCAGGCGTCCGGCGTACCCGTCCAGAAGCGCCGGGTCCAGCTCCTCGAGGGGCGGCAGGCCGTTTTTCCGCCGGGAAACCTCCCGCAGAAGGGCGGCCGCCGGAACCTTTTCATCCAGCGCGCGCAGCGTCTCCCCGGCAAGGGCGAGCGCCCGCGCTTCCCCGAGCAGCCGGACCTCCCCGAGCAGCGCAAGGCTGACCGCGTGGAAGGTTCCGACGGTGACCCCCTTCGCGGCACGCTTTCCCAGCGCGGCCTCCAGCCGCCCGCGCAGCTCTTCCGCGGCCCGGTTGGTGAAGGTGACGGCGGTGATCTCGCCGGGGCGTATCCCCCGCTCCTTCACCAGCCAGAGAATCCGTTCGACGAGGGTGCGTGTTTTGCCGGTGCCGGGGCCCGCCGTCACCGCCACCGCCCGTTCCTCCGCCGTCACCGCGGCGCGCTGCTCCCCGTTGAGCAAAAGAGCCTCCGGCGCCTGCTGCGCCGCCGCACGGCCGGGCGCGGACCTTGGAGCCGCCTTTTTCGCGGCGGCGCGGCGCTTTGCCGGCGGTTCCCCAAACAGGCTCACCTGCCCGTTGAGCGCCTCCCGCTCCCCCGGGGAAATCAGCCCGATTTTCCCGTATTCCCCGTCGAAGCCGGGGCTGCGCTCGACCTCCCCGGCCCTCAGCCGCCGGATTCCCTCCCTCACGCAGGGACCGGCCACCGCGCCGATGTCCTCCAGCGGCGTCTCCCGCAGGATGGTAAACTCCGGCCCGAGCGACCGCAGCATCCGTTCATACTTGGCCCGGGCCTTCACCCCCGCGGCGGCAACGCCGTCCGAGGCGGTGATGACCTCCTCCAGCGGCACAAGACTCTGAAATCCGGGCGCGCCGGGCCGGACATAGCCCTCTTCGCGGTCGGCCAGCTCCTCGACCCGGTGCAGCACCCCTACCGTAACCTTTCTGCCGCAGACCGGGCAGCGCCCTCCCGCCCTGGCCGTTTCGGCAGGCGTCATGCACCTGCCGCAGGCGCGGTGGCCGTCCATGTGGTATTTCCCCTCCTCCGGGAAAAACTCGAGGGTCCCCATGAGTCCGCGTCCCTCCTCGAGCGCGCCGCGAAGCCCTTCATATCCCATCTCGATGTCGAGCAGATTCGCCTCCCGCCCCAGCTTGGCCGGGGAATGCGCATCGGAATTCGAGATCAGGTGGTAGCCGTCGAGCGCCGAAAGCCGCCAGTTCATCGGCGGGTCGGAGGAAAGCCCCGTCTCGAGCGCATGAATGTGCGGGGTCAGGTCCTCAAAGCATTCCCCGATTGAACCGAAGGCCGAAAAGGCCCCGAGCAAAGAAAAATGAGGGGTCCAGATGTGCGCCGGGATGAAGATGGCTTCCGGGCAGGCCTCCAGGGTAATTTCAAGCAGGTCGCGGCAGTCCAGCCCGAGGATCGGCCGCCCGTCCGAATGGATGTTGCCGATTGCTTCAAGCCGGTGGGCAAGCTCCTCCGCCGCTTCAAGCCCCGGCAGCAGAATCAGGCTGTGGACCTTGCGGGTCCTGCCGTTTTTCTTGTAGATGGTGCTGATCTCCCCGGTGACCACAAAACGGGGCGCTTCCCCGGAGGCCGCGGGGTCCCCGATTCCTACCCCGGGGCGCAGGCGGAAAAGCCCGTCCTCCGCCGGGACGAGCTTTTCCCTTAGCTCCGCGCGCCATGCGGGATGGGTGAAATCCCCGGTCCCCACAAGGCCGATGCCCTTTCGCCGGGCCCAGAGATCAAGCGTCTCCGGTTCGCAGTCCTTCGAGGTGGCGAGGGAATATTTGGAATGAATGTGCAGGTCGGCAATCAGCATGGCAATTCTCCCGTTTTCAAAAGAATCTGCTGACATGATACGACTTTTCGGAACCGGGCGCAAGAGGGGAAGCTTTCGGTTTATGTGCGGATGATCCGCGCCGCGAGCACCGTCATGTCGTCCTCATGCCCGTCGATCCTGCGGTCGGCGGCGGTTTTTAACAGCTCCTCGCAGAGCCGCTCCAGCGGCCGCTGCGCCAGGGAAACAAGCTGTGACGGAATCCAGCCGCCGCCCGAATCGGTCAGGCCGTCCGACACCATTACGATGAGATCCCCCTCCGCGAGGGTCAAAACGGTATGTTCCGCCTGTGCACCGTCGAGGATTCCGGCGGGCAGCGAGGGGGTTTCGACCACCGCCGCCCGGCCCTGGCGCAGAATATAGGTGGGAGCCGCGCCCGCCTTGAAGAGGTCCAGACGGCAGGTGAAAAGGTCGAGAATCGCCGCATCGACGGTGCAGAGGCGCTCCTCCCCGCCGCCTGAAAGCAGCGCCGCGTTGACCAGCCGCAGTGCCGCTCCAAAATCGCTGCCCGCCGTCAGCAGGCGGTCAAGCAAATCGGTGCAGAGGGTTGCGTCGATAGCGGCGGGGCTGCCGATCCCCATCCCGTCGGAGAGCAGCAGCACCGCCCGGCCGTGCGCCTCTCCGATTGCCCGGCAGCTGTCCCCGCAGAAGCGGTTGCGGTTGGCCGCCCGCTGGAGAAAGGCCGTCTCAATCCCAAAGGGGGCGCGCGCCGTCCAGGTCAGCCGGGTCAGCCCTGCGCGCTGATCCTCCTCGGGAGGCCCCAGCTCCTGCCCCACCGCCTCCGAAAGCTCGGCGGCGATCTCCGGGCCGGTCAGCCGGGCCGATTTGTAGACCGGAAGCTCCGCCAGAATCCCGATTCTTCCGTCTCCGTCAAGGTAACAGCAGACATGCTCCAGCTCGCCGCAGCGGGCTCGCAGAATCCTCTCCGCCGAATCTCCGGCCTGGGCGGGCGCACAGGCGTACCGCACCAGCTGGTCGCTCAGCGAGGAGAGCAGCAGGCTCATGCCGTCAAACTGGTCGGAGGTCACGCTGCGCAGCTGAGCGGCCTGACGGCGCTGCGCTCTGCGCGCCCGCACCGTCTCCCCCCGGGCGTTGATCGCCTCCAGAAGCTGGGACTTTCTCCGGCAGGTAAAATGATCCGGCAGGTCGCCGGCACTCGCAGCGCCCCCGCTTCGCACCGCCGCAAAGGCGTGCTCAATCGCATCAGCAGTATCGTGATAGCTGCTTTGCCAGCAGCGCGGGGAATCATCACAGCTCCGGCAGACCTCCGCGCAGGCGGAACCGAGCAGCTCATCGCCGTTTTCCCCTTTGATCGTCTCAAGCTGTTTGGCGATCTCCCCGGTCAGAGACCCGATGCCGGAAAGCGCCTCCCCCATCCTTGCAAGCCGGGCAACCACCACCCGGCGCAGCATCTCCCCCGAGGCCGTCCCCTCATTGCGGATGAAGCCCAGCTTTTGCACCGCCTCGCCCGGCGTGAGGAGAAAGAGCGCCGAGGCGCCGGCGCATTCGAGGGCCAGCAGCACGGCGGAGGGGGATTCCGGCCGTTGGGCCAGCAGCGCCAGCACCGCGCCGGCGGACATGGAAACACAGCTTCCCGCCCGGCCCAGCGGAGCGAAAACCCCGGCCGCCAGACCGGCCGCACAGTAAACGGCCAGAAGCTGCGGCTGTCCGGCCAGCGCCGCCACCAGTCCGGCCGCAATGGCCGCGGCGCAGCCCGCCCCGGTCGAAAGACAGCATCCGCAGAGCAGCAGGCAGTAAAAGGCCAGCATCCGCGCCGGGGAGAATCCGCCGATCTGGAACGCCGAAAAGCCCATGTAAAGGATCGCAAGCCCCACACCGGTGCAGACGCCGTTGGCGCGTGTCAGCGGCGCCCCCTCCTGAAGGGAGCGGCCCGCCTTGACGAAGAGCATCCCCGCCGTCGCGGTGATCGCCGCTTCGCAGCCGACCAGCGCATAAGCGTAGACGGTCGAGGGTTCGGAGAGGACCACCGCCAGCCCGGTCACGGCGATGGCAAGCGCCGCGAGCAGCGGGGTATAAAACTGAATCCGGCTCTTTGGGATAAAACCGAGCGCCCAGCGCAGACCGAACAGCAGAACCAATGCCGCGAGATAGCGCAGCGTGCCGCTGCCGGCGGAAAGCATCAGATAGCCGCCCATCGCCCCGAGGGTGGCGGAAACAGCGTAATCGGGCGGCGCGGCTCCCGCCCATGCCACTCCGAACGGCGCGGCGGCCAGAAGGATGGAGGCTCCGCTCATTACAAACCCGACGGCGGCGGAAAGGAACTGTTCCAGCGGGGCGCGCAGCGCGGAAAGTCGCTGGGGCAGGCGCAGAGATTGCGCGGTAGGCATGTCCATTGAATACGTCCCCTTTGCGGTTGCATAAAATTGGATAAATCTGGTTATTCTATTGTAGCCTTGTCCTTCTGAGAATGCTGTCGCAACCGCGGGGAGGAATCGGTCGAATCTCCGACTCTGCGCGGGACCTTCGGCGGATTTGGGATTTCCGGAGGATGCGCCCGGTTTCCGGCGGCGGCCCCCGCCGGAATTTGCCGTTCTGTTTTTACGGGATTTCTTGACAATGCCTCCGGTCTGTCCTAATATAAGGTTGTCACATCCGGCGGATACCCCCGGAGATTTACGCCGGAATACCGGCCATGGAGGAACAAATCAATGATTGATTACAGCCATCCCCGCACCCGATTTGCGCCGAGCCCCACCGGCTACATGCACGTGGGCAATCTGCGCACCGCCCTTTACGCCTATCTCGCCGCCAAGGCGGGCGGGCAGGACGGCACCTTCATCCTGCGCGTCGAGGACACCGATCAGGAACGCTTCGTCGAAGGCGCGATGGACGTCATCTACCAGACCCTGCGGGAAACCGGCCTCAACTGGGACGAAGGCCCCGACGTCGGCGGCCCGGTCGGCCCCTATATCCAGTCGGAGCGCGGAGAAATCTATGCCAAATACGCCCGCCAGCTCATCGAGCAGGGCGATGCTTACTACTGCTTCTGCGACAGGGAGCGGCTCGACGAAATGAAGACGCTGCAGCGCGCCTCCAACATCGCGCCGAAGTACGACCGCCATTGCCTGCGCCTCTCGAAAGAGGAAATTGCCGAAAAGCTCGCCGCCGGTGTGCCGCATGTCATCCGCCAGCGGATTCCCGACGAAGGAACGGTCACCTTCCACGACGAAATCCGCGGAGACATCACCGTCGAGTGCGCCACCCTCGACGATCAGGTGCTGGTCAAGGCCGACGGAATGCCGACCTATAACTTTGCCAATGTCGTCGATGACCACCTGATGGGCATCACCACCGTTGTGCGCGGCACCGAGTATCTTTCCTCCGCGCCGAAGTACAACCTGCTCTATCAGGCCTTCGGCTGGGAAATTCCGAAATACCTCCACTGCCCGCCGGTCATGAAGGACGCCACCCAGAAGCTTTCGAAGCGCAACGGCGACGCCTCCTATCAGGACCTTGTCGCCAAGGGCTATCTCCGCGAGGCGGTGCTCAACTATATCGCCCTGCTTGGGTGGAGTCCCCGCGGCGGCGCGGAGATCATGACCCTCGATGAGATGAAGAAGGTCTTTGCGATCGAGGATATCTCCAAATCCCCCGCCATTTTCGACCCGATGAAGCTCAACTTCGTCAACGCCGAATATATCCGCAGGATGTCACCCGAAGAATTTCTGTCGGTCGCCACCCCCTGGATCCGCCGGGCGGTCACGCGGGAGGATGTCGACCTCTCGATCCTCGCGGAAGCGCTGCATCCGCGCTGCGAGGTGCTTGGCGATATCCCCGCCCAGCTCGACTTTATCGATGCGCTGCCTGACTACGACCTTGAGCTTTTTACCTCCAAAAAGATGAAAACCAACCCCGCCGTCGCCCTTGATTCTCTGCAAAAGATCCGTCCGGTGCTCGAAGGACTGGATTCCTTCACCGTTGAGGCGATTCACACCGCCCTCTTCGCGCTCATCGAGTCGCTCGGCTGCAAAAACGGCGTTATGCTCTGGCCGCTGCGGGTCGCCGTTTCGGGCAAGCAGTTTACCCCGGGCGGCGGCATCGAGCTTGCGGCCGCGCTCGGCAAGCAGGATACCCTGCGCCGGATCGATATTGCCGTCAAACGCCTTGCCGCCCTGTAATTGCCCCCTTTCCTGAAAAACAGCGTCCCAGCGGGGCACCGGAATCGGAAAACAAGGGTCAGCGGCAAACGCAGTCCCGTTTGGACGGGCCTTCTGAAAAACGGTTCTGAAACGGACAGACTCTGCAAAGCAAAAGGAGCGTGCCTTTCGGTACGCTCCTTCTTATTACCGGTTTTGCCCGCATCCGATTTTCCGGATCAAATAATCGCGCGCCGCGGAAGCCGCTTCGAAATGCTTTCTGCTTCCGCAGAGGTAAAAGACGGCTTCTTCCCACGCTTTCATGGAAAAACTGTCCGGCTCAACCGCCAAAAGCGCCCGTTGCAGTCCCTCGCGATTCTCCTCCCTCGGCAGATCGGAAAGGAATCCGCAGCCGGAGTGCCGGTACAGTTCATCAAGCAAATCGGCCCTCGCTGTGGTTTCATTCAATGGGTTCACCTCTTCTGTCGTTTATGCATCAGACAGTTCCATAATGTAGACAAATTGAGGCAGACGTTGTAAAATGGAAACAGAAAAAATTTTTCCTGTTTTGCAGTCGAATTTTACCGATATTGCAATGACACAATTTGTCTACCTTCCGTCACATAATTTCCTCTTTCAAAACTTTCTCCGGACTTTCCCCGTCCGGCTCCGTCTTTTCCTTGGCCCAGCGCAGAAAGGTCTGATAGGAAATTCCCAGCTGTGCGGCCGCCTTTCGGGATGATATGTTTCCCTGCACCCACTGAATCCGCAGCGCCTCAAACCCCTGCGGACGGTCCAGTCTGGGCCGTCCAAAACGAATTCCCTTGGCTCTGGCCGCTTCGATTCCCTCCGCCTGCCTCTGGCGTATGAATTCCCGTTCAGTCTGCGCCACGTAGCTTAAAAGCTGAAGCACAATGTCTGAAATCAGCACTCCGGTCAGATCCCGCCCCTGCCGGGTATCAAGCAGCGGCATGTCCAGTACAATGATGTCCGCCTGCTTTTGTTTGGTAATCAGCCGCCATTGTTCCAAAATCTCCTCATAGTTTCTGCCAAGCCGGTCGATGCTCTTGATGACAAGCGTATCGCCCGGTTTTATTTTTTTGAGCAGCCGCTGGTATTTGGGACGCTCAAAATCTTTTCCCGACTGTTTTTCCACAACAATTTGCTTTTCAGTCAGCCCAAAACGCTGCATTGCAATCATCTGCCGTTCCTCGTTCTGCTCCCGGGTGGATACCCGCACGTATCCGTATTGCTGGTCCATGCTTTCTCCTCCTTCAAAGAATCTCCTCTTCATTTTAAAGAAAAAAGCGAAGTTTGTGTTGCTTTTTAACAGATGTAGTTTCTGGAATAAAAACAGTATAAATTTTCCTGTTTTCAACCATACGCCCGCCCGGAAGTTTATATTGACTCGACCAGAGTTTCCTACCGGGAAATGCCTCAGGAAAATACAGCATCGAACATTTCTCCCGCAATGCCTGCTTTGCCGCCTGTATGCGGGCAGCTTTCTGGTTCCGCAATGCTTTTGCTGAACGACCAAATCGCCTTTTTGCATTCTGTTTCATCCGGCGTCCGGGATGAAGCCTTCTTTTGGAGATCGCCGGCGCGGGGATAAAAGTTCCGATCTCAATCAAAACCACGCGTTGAACACGTGGTATGCCCAGCGCTGAAAGGGCATGATACCGACCCGCCTCTCAAGAGGCATCAAACCGGCGCAGGCGGCCCGCAGGCCGCCCGTTCCCCTCCCCCGGCCCGTTCCCCCTGCCTGTCCGGTGTCCGGCGCGCCCGAGCGGAGGGCGGCACCGCCTTACACACGCGGCAACTGCCAAAGCAATGATTTTCTCCTTTGATTGACCTTCTTCGCTTCTGAATATTTGTCATTTCGCTGTGCCCAATGTTATAAGCTAAAGCTTTTTTCTGCCCACCGGCATAGCCGGTGGCTGCTTGCCGCTAAAGCTGCAACAGCAAAAGCGGGCCCTTTCGGGCCCGCTTTCACCAATTTTATTCCATCGTCCCGCCGAATTCGGCCGGCACCAGCTCGGGCAGGCCGAAATCCCCGATTACAATCTCTGCCACCTGTGCCTTGAGTTTTGCCGGAATCAGGTCAAACGAAGCGGTCCTCCCGTCCACCAGCCTGCACGCAAATAACATCGCCATCATAATTGCCATCCTTTCCGCTTGTTGTTTTAAAAATTCGATCAGCCTACGCATAGACGACGCCCGCCATCTCCACAAGGCATTCCTCCAAAATGGCCGCGTTTTCCTGTGATGCGGCTGCTTGACCTTTCAGCACGCGGTTTTCTTCCTCCAGCTCCGCGATCCTCTCCGCGTCGCTCGGCGCGGGCGGCGGAGTGTTCGCCTCAATCTCCGCCCGCTCTGCCGCAAGCTCCCCGGCGGTGCCCGCCCGCACCTTTCCATCCTCATAGCGCCAGAGATGCGCGCCGGTCTCATCCGTCAGGGGCGGGTTTTCCTCCCCGCCCGGAAAAAGCCGGAACTGGTAGCCGCCGTCCTCCCGCAGCAAAACCGCCCCGGAGGTGTCCCGGCCAGGGAACGGCCCGTCCGACCATCCCGCAAGGACGCGCCCCGCCTCATCGGCCAGAAGATAGTGCCTGTTTTCTTCCATTCGTTTTGTTTTCCTCCTTATAGATTGGCGTCAAAACCTAGTGTTACAGGCTCTGACACTGTTCGTATAAAATAATTTGCATTTGCGGTCAATCCTGACGCCACCGTCGCTTTCACATACAAGAAATTAGCCCCGCAGGTTATTACCTCGAGATTTGTCAGCGCGAGATACGATGTTCCCTGTGATAACGACAGATTGGTTACAGCGCCGGAAGGATAAGAAATTATCGGGGTTACTCTTTTTCCTGCCGTCGGAATCATGCCGTATGCCGTCGTGGCGTCATAGGCGATCATATTGGCTAATCTTGTATAAGCACCCAGCGTTTCGACCTCAAAGTATCTCTGACACTTCGCCAATTCCTCCGCGTAATTCGGCGGCGGATCGTTCAGCACCCAATTCCCGTCTGCGTCCTGATGAGCCAGCGTCGAAACGGACCCGAGTTCCATCTTGGCGGCAATGAGATTGACGAAACTCCCTACCACGGCACTGCCTTTTGAAATAATTCGAAACGCTGGCAGCGATGCTCCCCGCTGAAAATTGCAGTAAAATTCTGTGGAACCTAGATTAAAAAGAGCCAAATCATATGAGCCTTCTGGAATAGTAAAAGTATTAAAAAATAATCCTTCGGTAGTAAGCGCGGACAGTGTAACATTTTTACCAACTAAGGCATTGTATATTGTTGGATCTATATATTGCACCATCATTGGGTATCCAGTAGCAACTATTTTTTCTAAACGGACATATCCATCATTTATTGTTAGGGAAATGTTATTTCCTACAGATAAAATCCATCGGTCAATTCCGTATCCAGCGGTTGTGTAAGACGTTGCTCCTCTTTGATTAATAATTGCTTCTTGTGCTGCCCAGTATGCGTTATCCAGCAGATTCCGGTTGCTGATGCGCACCGCGCTGCCCTGACCGGTCGCTCCGTCCACCGCTCCCACCTGCGCGGCGGTCGGCATCCAACTGTCCGGCCTCGCCCCCACCTGCTCGGCGGTATAGTCCCCGGCCTGCGCGGTCACCTCCCCCGTCCTGCCGAATACGCTTGAGACCGCGCCCGCGGCGGAAAGGGCCTGTCCCTTTGCCCATTTCTCCCCGTCCCAGACGTAGGCGTACATCTCGCTGCTCGGGCCTACTCCGTACAGATCGCCGATTTGCGGATTTGTCACCGCTTCGGCCAGCGCGGTCAGGCTGTCATAATACCCGAGGATTTTAAGCCCTGCGTTTGCCAGAGCATCGGCGGCCTCCCGCGCCTGTTCGACCAGCTCCCGCATCGTTTCGAGATACTGTTCGGACAGCTCAGGGCGCGGGAGGCCGTATATTTCCGCCGCCGGACGCACCTCGATCGGCCTTCCGGTAAACTTGATCACCGCGGCGCCGTCCGCCGAAATGCCGGAAAGCTCCAACCGCATCCTGCCCGGAACCGCTGCCCAGTCCCCGGTGACCGTCCATTGCAGCGTCAGCCCGTCGGAGGTATCCTTGGCCAGCTCCTGTTCCACCCGCGTCTCCCGGTCGGTCACTCCGGCCAGCACCCAGGTGAGCGCCGTCAAATCAAGCGTGCCATAGCTCGCCGGCATCTCGATCCGGATCACATCGGCGTTTTTCTCTCCTTCGGTGATCAGCCGCGCGGCCGGTCCGGTATCAATCGTCTTGTCCTCTGTCGATAAGGTAATCATGTGTTCCCTCCTTTGATTGGATACGCCGCGACATAAGTGCCGCCGACCTTTTCCACGCGCACCCGCTGCCCTGCGGAAAATGAAACCGCCGCGTTGCAGGGATAGTGCTTGACCCGCGCGGCCCCCTCGCCGTCAAAAATCAGCGTCAGGCCGTCCTCAAAGACCCCCGCCACCGTCGCGAGCTGATAAGCGGCGGGGGCGGCCTCCGCCGACGCCAGCCTCCGCCATGTCTGATAATCCATCATCATATCAAAACCGCCCTCCTCGCGCGGTGAAGATACGACCCGCCAAAGCCTAGCTTGAGCGTCCACCCGGTCTCCCGATAGACCGCTCCCTCGAGCGCCACAATCTCCCCCGTCTCGTGGATCGGGAAAGGCGCCGTCTCAAATTCGGCCGTCTCGGACGCCAGCAGCGATTCGGCCCGCAGCCGGTCTGCGAAGGCCTGAAGCTCCTCCCGGGAGGCGATGTCCTCCACCAGCCGCACCGGCGGAATCAAACCAGATTCCCTCATAGTTGACCGCCGCCAGCAGCTCGTTTGCGATGGAAAGATAGCTTGTGCCCGGCTCCCAGTCCTCGCGGTCGGCGGAAAGTGTCAGGGAGCAGGGCTCGGCAACGATTCGCGTAATCCCGCATTCCGCCA
>Ga0129314_1001110_pt1 | contig 21003 bp, 21 predicted proteins | sample O1111metagenome_FD_94431 | JGI IMG/M metagenome (GOLD analysis project Ga0129314, IMG submission 94431) | Orangutan individual fecal microbial communities from fecal samples from Wisconsin, USA - O1111 metagenome | ecosystem: Host-associated > Mammals > Digestive system > Large intestine > Fecal... | reverse complement strand
CGATAAAGGCGGGGCCGAAGCTCACCGCGTCCCGGATGCCCCGGTCCAGGCATTCCTGCCCGGTCAGGGTGCCCACCACCAGCACGTCGTTTTTGTCAAAGCCCACGATGGAGCTGGCGCTGTCCAGGTCGCCGTAGAGCAGCTCGCCGTCCTTGATCACCAGCCCGATGGGCAGGCCGCCGGTGCCGGCGCCGCCGGTGTCCACAAAGCCGCCGGCGTTGATGCCGGCAATGGCGCCTTCCTCCTCCACAAATTCCTCCACGGTTCGCCCGTCGGCGGAGGAGCTGAATTCCGGTGCGGCGGCCACCTTGACCCGGGAGGGGTCGTGTACGATGAGCATCTTCCCCTTGAAGGTGGGACCGCTCACGTCCACCAGCTCGATGGTGTCCTTGGGCACATCCTTGTCCGACTGCTCAAATCCGGAGAGCTGCGTCACCGAACCGCCGGCAACCACGGCGTTCCGCGCCAGGATCTCGTCCACCTCGCTCTGGGTGAAGCAGATGCGGGCCAGAAAATCCATGGCGCTGGTTTCGGTCACGCTGGTGACGAACAGGTCCCGCGCGGTGGGGGACGGCCCCTTGCACACGACCACGATCACACCCAGAAGCAGAATGACCAGCGAGAGCAGCACCACGCCCAGCACGGCAAGCCCGCGGCCCAGAATGCGCAGCGGGCCGCTCCGGGGGGGGGCAGCCTCCGCGGGCACCGGGGCCGCGGCAGCGGGGTGAAACACTATGCGCTGCGGCGGGTCGTTACGTTTGATTTTCATAAATGGCGATTAACCTCTTTGTTTGCAGATACTTTCCCATGGAACACACCCGGCTACCGGCACAAAATCTGTCAAATCGGTCGGAAATCGGGCGATTCTGCCCGCTATTATAGCACAAGCTGCCCGCTGATTCATCCGTTTTTTCCCGGAATGAAACAATATTCATTGAATTTTTTCATTTTGAACCCGTTTTTGGCAAACAAAAATGGCACAGCCCGGAGGCTGTGCCATAAAAAATCCGAAAAAACCGTTGGCTCAGGCGTTGGCCTGGCTGGCGGCCACGGCGCAGGCCACGGTAGCGCCCACCATGGGGTTGTTGCCCATGCCGATCAGACCCATCATCTCCACGTGCGCAGGCACGGAGGAGGAGCCGGCGAACTGAGCGTCGCCGTGCATACGGCCCATGCTGTCGGTCAGGCCATAGCTGGCGGGGCCGGCGGCCACGTTGTCGGGATGCAGGGTACGGCCGGTGCCGCCGCCGGAAGCGACGGAGAAGTACTTCTTGCCGTTCTCGATGGCCCACTTCTTGTAGGTGCCGGCCACCAGATGCTGGAAGCGGGTGGGGTTGGTGGAGTTGCCGGTGATGGAAACCTCAACGCCCTCGTGCTTCATGATGGCAACGCCTTCCAGCACGTCGTTGGCGCCGTAGCACTTGACGGCGGCGCGCTCGCCCTCGCTGAAGGCACGCTCTTCCACGATCTTCAGCTCGCCGGTCTTGAAATCAAAGTCGGTCTTCACATAGGTGAAGCCGTTGATGCGGCTGATGATGTAGGCAGCGTCCTTGCCCAGGCCGTTCAGGATCACGCGCAGAGGCGTTTTGCGGGCCTTGTTGGCGGTGCGGGCGATGCCGATGGCGCCCTCGGCGGCGGCGAAGGACTCGTGGCCGGCCAGGAAGGCGAAGCACTTGGTCTCATCGCGCAGCAGCATGGCGCCCAGGTTGCCGTGGCCCAAGCCCACCTGGCGCTGCTCGGCCACAGAGCCGGGCACGGTGAAGGCCTCCAGGCCTTCGCCGATGGCGGCGGCGCAGTCAGCCGCGTTGGTCAGGCCGCGCTTCACGGCAATGGCAGTGCCCAGGGTGTAGGCCCACACGGCATTGTCAAAGCAGATGGGCTGCACGCCGCGCACAATCTTGTCACAGTCAATGCCCTTTGCGAGGAGCATCTCATTGCAGGCGTCCAGGGATTCCAGGCCGTTGGCCTTCAGGCATGCCTCGATTTTGGGCATACGGCGCTCCATCGATTCAAACTTAGCCATTGTTTGCTCCTCCTCTCTTATTCTTCACGGGGGTCGATGTACTTGGCAGCGCCATCGAACCGGCCGTAAGTGCCCACGTTGCTCTCGTAGGCCTTCTTCGGGTCTTCACCGTGACGGATGGCTTCCATCATCTTGCCCAGCCGCACGAACTGGTAGCCGATGACTTCGCTGTTTTCATCCAGAGCCAGCTTGGTGATGTAACCCTCGGTCAGCTCCAGATAGCGCACGCCCTTGGCACGGGTAGAGAAGATGGTACCGGTCATGCTGCGCAGACCCTTGCCCAGATCCTCCAGGCCGGCGCCAATGGGCAGGCCGTCTTCACTGAAGGCGGTCTGGCTGCGGCCGTAAACGATCTGCAGGAACAGCTCACGCATGGCCACGTTGATGGCGTCGCACACCAGGTCGGTGTTCAGCGCCTCCAGAATGGTCTTGCCGGGGAGGATTTCGCCAGCCATGGCGGCAGAATGGGTCATGCCGGAGCAGCCGATGGTTTCCACCAGGGCTTCTTCAATGACACCGTTCTTCACGTTCAGGCTCAGCTTGCAGGTACCCTGCTGAGGGGCGCACCAGCCCACACCGTGGGTATAGCCGCTGATGTCCTTGATCTCGTAAGCCTTGACCCAGTTGCCCTCTTCGGGAATGGGGGCGGGGCCGTGGTTGGGGCCCTTGGTCAGAGGACACATACGCTCTACTTCATGAGAATAGGTCATAATAGTACTCTCCTTTACTTTTTGTTGCCAGGCGGATGCAAAGCGAAAACAGACTTTGTCAATCCTTTATCATTATAAATAAGGGCGTTTTGTTTTTCAAGGCGTTTTGACCGGTTGGCGCAAAAAATCCAGCTGATAAGCGGCAACTCCAGCCCCACAATCCGCCGGGGGTGGGGCAAATGGGGGCGCTGCTGGCAGCGGCGGAACGAAAAAGCGGGCATCTGCAAATTTTTTTGAATTGGTGCGGCAAATTTTTGTTGCGCAAACGGCCGGCACCTGTTATAGTTATAACATAGACAAAGTTTTGCGTCAGAGTTGTGCCTTTCCGGGTGCGGCGCTGCCCAAGGCGTTTTGTCAAAAGCAAGGCCAGGTGTGGGGACCCGGCGTTGCGGTTTCTGACGTTGAACATTTTATTGCACACAGCCGTGGGGCCGAGCGGGCGCAGATCAGCGCCTGCCCGGCCCTTCGGCTTTTTTGGCGGCCGGGCGGCCCGGCTGGGGCAGCGTTTCGGGCAGGGCCGTCAGGCACAGCGCCCCCAGGGCCGCGGCCCCGGCGGCCAGCCAGTGGCGGCCATCCTCCAGCCCCCAAAGCCGTGCCAGCCAAGGGAAGCCCAGGCTGCCGGCGCTCATACCCAGGGCCAGAAAACCGTAGTTTACCCCGGCATGGGGCAGGCCGAAGCGGTCGGTGCACAGGGCAGGCAGCAGGGCGGCCTCGCCGGAATAGCAGAAGGTGAGGGCGGAGTAGCAGGCCACCACCCAGCCGCCCCGGGCAAAGGCGAAGGCTGCCGAAAGCCCGCACAGCCCCCAAAGCAGCAGAATGTCCGTGCGGCGGCGGCCAAAGCGGTCGCTGGCCAGCGGCATGAGCAGGCGGCCAGCGGCACTGCCTAGGCTGCCCACAGCCACACACAGGTGAGCGGCCCCCTCGCTCAGGCCGCGCTGCTGCCCCAGGCTGACGATCACCGGGCTGAACAGCAGCACCGCCGGTGCGGCCAGCGCCACCGAGGCCGTGCACAGCCAGTAATCCCGGGTGCGCAGCATCCGGGCAGGGGGAAGATCCAGAGGCGGGCGCTTATACTGGCGGCCCTGGCGGCTGGGCCGGGGCGCTTCCGGGGGCGGGTCCTGCAAAAGAAGGCTTCCGGCGGCGCATACCGCAAAGCTCAGCCCGGCCAGCCACCAAAAGCAGGCCCGAATGCCGACCTGCCCGCCCACCCACCGCACAAACAGCGTGAGAAAGGCTCCGGAGGCCCCCACCGCCCCGCCGATGACCCCGGTGGCCAGGCCCTTTTTATCCCGGTACCACTTCTGGGCACAGCTCATCACGGCCGGGTAGAGAAAGGCCGTGCCCAGCCCCACCGGCAGGCTGAACCCCAGGCAGAACAGCCCGGCTGCCCCGCGGGGCACAAAGCCCGCCGCCGCCATGCCGAAGGTGAGCAGGGCCGTGCCCCAAAGCCCGGCGGTGCGGGGACCTTTTGCGTCCTGCAGATAGCCGCCCAGAACACAGCCCACCCCGAACCAGGCGATGGTCAGGCTGAACACGGCACTCACGTCGACCCGGCTCAGGTTGTATTCGGCCATGACTGGGCGGCGGAACACGCCCCAGGCGGCCGGAATGCCGGTGAGGATCTGGATGGCGGCCCCGGCTGCCAGAATCAGCCACCGGTTGGAATGGTTCAGCAGCGTCATGGCAGCGCCTCCTTTCCGGGCAGAGTGCCCCGTGGGGAGAGTATGGGCCGCTCGGCCGCCGGTTATACGGCGGGGCAGAGAGACCGGAAAAGACGGCCCCAAAGCCCGCAAAAACAACAAAAAACCTCCCCCGGCTGCCGGGGGAGGTTCAAAGCAGAAATCAAATCGAGAAGCAGATGCCCAATGCAGCGGTTACGCCGCGCCGGATTCGCTGGACGAGGCGGACTCGCTCACCGAGTTGCGCAGTGCCTCGTTGGGGTCGTAGTTGGCGTCGCTCTGGCTCTGGGCGCTGGAAGAGTCAGAGCTGGAGGCGGTGTTCGCCTTCATGCTGCTCTCCTGCAGGCTGGTCAGGTACCAACTGCCGTCGGTCTTGGTGAACACATAGTCCATGTACTTGGTGGGCTCGGTGGCGGCGCTGAAGGAGAAGTCGGTGCTGGAGAAGGTGGGAATGTAGCCCACGGTCACGTACATCTTGCCTTCCTTGCGCTGGAACTTTTCCACCTGGGGGGTGTACTGGCCCACCTGGCCGGTTACGGGGATCAGGTAGCCCTGCTTGTCCTCCAGATACTGGAACATCATCTCGCTGGACTCGAAGGACTCGTGGGTGATCTTGTAGTCGGGGCCCACCAGCTTGGCCAGGGTGGCGTCCACCTCCAAAGCGGGCAGGATGATGCCGTCGGTGTCCGGGTCGCGCTCGTAGTTGTCCAGGCTGTCCTGATTGGCCAGCGCATTGGAAATGGTGCCCCAGATGGCGGCCTCGGTCAGCTGCTTGGGGTCGGCCGCGTCCAGCGATTCAAAGGGCAGCGGGTCCAGCATAACCAGGCACTGGAGTTTGTTGGCGTATTCCTGCTTTTTCTTGGTGTCGTCAAACAGGGCGGCCACAACGCCCAGCCCGCTGGAGATCACCGTGCCGATGCCCACCACCACCAGGCAGCACACCAGCAGGCCCGCCAGCTGGCGGAAGCGGCGGCGCTTCATGCGGTCATGCTCTTCGTTTGTCATCATTGCCATGTTGATTTTCCCTCCCGGAACAAGCTGCCGGGCAGGCGGCGCGTGCGCCGCGGCCTGCCGTGCAACCGATGAAATCAGTTTGAAGAAATGCCCGCGGGCCGCGCCAAAAACCTGCGAATGTTCGCAAGGCCCGGCGGACAGATTAAAAACAGTATACCATAACCGCCCCGCAAAGGCAAGGCGGGCCGCCGCCGGCCCACAGCCCGCCAAAAACCTGAAAAACAATGATGATTCAAAGCTTTTTGAGCAGGGAGGCGCCGGAAAAACGCGGCGGAAACCGAAGGGAAACTATGGTGTTTCTGTGAATTCTTTGTGGCAGCGGCTGGCAAAAAAGGCCCGCCCCGGCCAGACGGCCGGGGCGGGCACAGAAATGCGGTTCAAAGGCAGATTCAGGCGCTGAGCTTGGCAATGGCGGCTTTCACGCGGGCCAGGGTCTCCTCCTTGCCCAGCATGGCAGCCAGATCGGTGCCGCCGCCGGGGGTGCGCTGACGGCCGGACAGGGCGATGCCCAGGGGGTACATCAGCCAGCCGTTCTTCACGCCCATGTCGGCGGCCTTCTGCTTGCCGGCCTCAAAGATGGCGTCCTTGTTCCAATCGGTCAGGCCCTCCAGCGTGGGCAGCAGGGCGTTCAGGGCTTCCAGAGCGCTCTCCGGGGTGGTTTTCTGCTTCTTGTTGGCGTACAGGGCGCTGTCGTACTCGCCCACCTCGTCAAAGAAGTCCAGCTGAGGGGGAATGTCCTCCAGCACCTCGCAGCGGGGCTGCAGGTTGGCGCACAGAAGTGCACGGTCGATGGGGCGATGCACGGCCTTGTCGATCCAGGGCTCCGCCATGGCGCGGAAGGCCTCGGGGCTGAGGCGGCGGATGTACTCCGCGTTGATGGCCCGCAGCTTCAGGGGGTCAAAGATGGCGGGGCTCTTGCTGATGCCCTTCTCATCGAAGATCTTCACCATTTCCTCCAGGCTGAAGATCTCCTGCTCGCCCTTGGGGCTCCAGCCCAGCAGCAGAATGTAGTTCAGAATGGCCTCGCTCAGGTAGCCCTTGGCCAGCAGGTCCTGATAGCTGGCGTCGCCGTTGCGCTTAGACAGCTTGTGCTGGGCGTCCTTCATCACGGGCGGGCAGTGGATGTAAACCGGCAGCTCCCAGCCGAAGGCCTGGTACAGCAGGTTGTACTTGGGCGTGCTGGACAGATACTCCGAACCGCGGATCACGTGGGTGATGCCCATCAGGTGGTCGTCCACCACGTTGGCAAAGTTGTAGGTGGGCATACCATCGGTCTTGATGAGGATCTGGTCCTCCAGCTCGCTGTTGTTCACCTCAATGTGACCGTACACGGCATCGTCAAAGCCGGTCACGCCCTCCCGGGGCATTTTCTGGCGGATGACGTAGGGGGTGCCGGCGTCCAGCAGGCGCTGCACCTCTTCGGGAGGCAGGTCACGGCAGTGGCCGTCGTACCGGGTGGCGGAAGCGCCCTTGGCCAGCTGGTCCTGACGCATTTCCTCCAGTCGCTCAGGGGTGCAGAAGCAGTAGTATGCCTGGCCGGCCTTCACCAGCTGTTCGGCGTACTTCTTGAACATCCCCATCCGCTCAGACTGCACATAGGGGCCGACCGGGCCGCCGATGTCGGGGCCTTCGTCCCACAGAAGGCCGGTCTGGCGCAGGGTGTTGTAGATGATGTCCACCGCACCCTCCACCTGGCGCACCTGGTCGGTATCCTCAATGCGCAGAATGAAGGTGCCACCCTCGCTCTTGGCTTTCAGGTAGGCGTACAGTGCGGTACGCAGGTTGCCCACGTGCATATAGCCCGTGGGGCTGGGGGCAAAACGGGTACGAACAGTCATGACGATTCCTCTCTCTCCTTATTCCACGGCGGGCTGAAAAATGAGCCGCCGCCCGCCGGTAAAACCTTTTAAAATAGATAAATTAAGTGTACCCTGCACTGGGGTATTTGTCAATCCGGATGGGGCGGAACAAACGGACGGAGAAATTGGCAGCCCGCAGGGGATTAAAGAGGGATTTTGCCGCCCGGCGGCCGACGTTTGCCGGTTTCCGTGGGAAAGTAAAGGCCGCGTAAGGGCAAAGTAAAAAATAAAACTGTGAAATCGACCGCAGAATGCGGCAGGATTCGTCACAATTCGACCGGATTCGCGCAAATTCGAGGAAAAACGAGGGGATAACAGAATTTCCAATTATTGACAGAATCCCCAAAAGAAGGTATACTTCCGATAGACTTTGAAGAGGATTGAGAAGATGCGACGCGATTCGCGCAAAACGGCGCGGTGGGGCGCTGTTTCAGAAGAACCAGAAGAAACCGCGGAGTGTAAGAAAGAATCAAGTGGAATTTAAGGAGAAGAATATGAAATCGACCGGTATTGTAAGAAAAATCGACAACCTGGGCCGCCTGGTGCTTCCGGTGGAACTTCGGCGCGGGCTGGGGCTGGATGAGGACCCCACCGTGGAGATCTTCGTGGAGGAGGATACCATTGTGCTGAAAAAGTATCAGCCGGCCTGCCTGTTCTGCGGTGAGGCCAAAAACGTGACCCCCTATATGGGGCGGAACATCTGCGCAAACTGCCGGGCTGCCATTGCCAAGCAGCTGAAGCAGAACGGCTGAGTGCATCCAGATCCAGCAAAAAACAGGCCGGGCCGCGGTTCAGCAAAGGCTGAACGGGCCCGGCCTGTTTGGCCGTTCGATTGGTTTGATTGAAGAGGCTCAGCCCTGATGCTCGATGCGCTTCTCGCTGGTTTTGATCAGGTTCAGCAGGCTGGTGGCGTACAGGGGGTAGTTCTGGGTGAGGGTCTCGGTGGTCATGCCGAAGCAGGACGGGTCCTTCAGGGCCGGTGCGCCGGGCTGATCCTCCCCGCTGAGGATGCTTTTCACATTGGCCTCGGCCGCCAGCATGGAAGCCGTGGAGTAACCCTCCCACCGGCCGGGGGTGACGCTGAACATACTGGCCGCGTTTTTGGGGTCAGCCATGTACACAAGGCGGAACATCTTATACACCGCCAGCATGAGGTAGCCGCTCACCTCCGTGACAAGGCCCTTATCCCGGCTGGCGCCCAGCTTGTCGTACAGGATGTTCAGGCTGTTGGCGATGAGCTTTTTGTTCATGGTGGGCAGCACGCTGCCGTGGTAGTGGCTGTCCCGCGCAGACTCGGCCTCCGGAATGTCCTCCACGGTGAGGGTCTGGCCGCTGCGCTCGGCACTGCGGCCCAGCAGATAGTCGCAGGAGACGCCGTAGTAATCGGCCACCTTCACCACAAACTCCAGCCCGCACTCGCGGATGCCCTTTTCATAATGGGACAGAAGGGCCTGGGAGACCCCCAGATCCTGGGCGGCCTGTTTTTGGGTGATGCCCCGCTCCTTGCGAAGCAGAGTGATGATCCGATTGAATTCCATAACTGGCGATACTCCTGACTGTTCAGGCCGCGGGGCACAAATTGAAATTTATGCAGGGCGGCCGTTGCATTTTTACAATACGTATGGTAAATTATAAAGCAGCAAAAACGCTTTGTAAATACATTTTTCGTCAATTATTTTCCCAAAATTTCGGCGGGTTGCCCAGTTCAAAATCAAATTCTAAATATGCCGCCGGTGCCCGGGAACGTTTGCTAAATATTGTGGTGCCCGCAAAGAAGAATTTGGATGAGGGCTGGGCTTGTAACTATTTTGTAATCTTTCGGCGGGCCGAACGGCCGCCCGCCAATCAGAAGAGAGGACGTTTTTTATGAAGAGCTATCAGCTGCATCTCATCCGCCATGGCCTGACCCAGGGCAACCTGGACGGCCTTTACGTGGGCAGCGGAACCGATCTGCCCCTGTGCGAGCAGGGCCGGGCCGATCTGCTGGACCTGCGGGCACGGTTTGCCTATCCGCAGCCGGATACGGTGTTCTGCTCCCCCATGCGCCGCGCGGTGGAAACCGCCGAGATCCTCTTCCCGGAGGCCGGCAAGAAGATGGTGGTGCAGGACCTGCGGGAGATGGCTTTCGGCGTGTATGAGGGCCGCAAGGTGCAGGAGCTGGTGAAGGACCCGGACTTTGCCCGCTGGATGGACCCCACCAGCGGCTACACCCCGCCCCACGCCGAGGCCGCGCCGGACTTCCACACCCGCTGCCGGGAGACCCTGATGAAGCTGTTTGAGTACATGATGCGCACCGGTACCCATGAGGCCGCCTGCGTGACCCACGGCGGTGTGCTGATGAGCATGATGGCCCAGAAGGCCCTGCCCTACCACAAGCCGGAAGAGTGGATGGCGGACCCCGGCTGCGGCTACACCCTGCGCACCGATGCCTCCCTCTGGATGCGGGACGGCCTGATGGAGGCCGTGCAGGTGCTGCCCCTGGGCTACCTGGACGAGGAGTGACGCGCCCGGGCGACGTTAAAATCCCGCCGTGCAGATAAAAAGAGAACACACAGCCGCAGAGCGCGGCAAAGGGAAAATGCAAAAATTTCACCTTTTGCCAGCACACTGCGGCTGTGTTTTTTACAAACAGTATGGTATAATGCAAAAGGAAGGACAGTTTGCCGAGGCAAACCGCGCTTCCTGCGTAAGATCAATCATTTGTGAAAAAGAAAGCAGGGCCTTTGCCCGGCTGCAGCGCTTTGCTGAGCCGCTGCCGGAGGGGGCCGCCGCTTTCCAGGGAGGATTCCGCCAATGCACAAGCTTTTCGACCCCATTGCGGAGCGTGAGTATGCCGCCTGTGTGGCCGACCTGCTGAACAGCGACGAGGTGCTGTGGATGAAGAACATCCGCCACCACCATTTTGTCACCTGTTACGAGCATTCGCTGTTTGTCTCGTATGTGGCCTATCGCCTGGCCCGCCACTGGAACATTGATGCCCGCGAGGCAGCCCGTGCCGGCCTGCTGCATGACCTGTTTTTGTATGACCCCAGGGATAAGACCCAGTATGAGGGCAACCAGTGCTTTGCGCACCCGGTTGCGGCGCTGAAAAACGCGTCCCGCCTGACCGAGCTTTCGGAGGCAGAGGCCGATGCCATCGTGACCCATATGTGGCCGCTGGCCAAAAAGATGCCCCGCTACAAGGTGAGCTATGTGGTAAACATGGCCGACAAACTGTGTGCGGTGATCGAGGGCGCTTACCTGTACCGGCTGATGAAGCTGGACCGGCGGATGCAGCCCATCTTTGCCTGACTGGCCGCTGACTGCACGCAAACCCGCAGAAGCGCAGAACTCCCCCTGCCTGCACCCAAACGGTGCCGGGCAGGGGGAGCTTTTTTGGGCTTTTGGCCTTTTTGAGATTGACGGGTTTCGGCGGGGCATCCGGCAGGGAATGCACGGGAAATTTCGTGCCGGGCAAAGGGGCGGGGCGGCAGTTCCCCGGCGGGCATTTACGCCCCACGCAAAAAGCGGCGGCGCAGACCAGTTGGCCGCGCCGCCGCTTTCACTTTAATAAAATCTTCGGCTGAAAAATGGATGGGAGTTCAGCCCTCGGTGCTGGCTGCGTCCGCAGCGGGTTCCTCACTGCCGGCCTCGTCGCCGCCTTCCTCCTCCGGGGCCGGGGTCGGCTCCTCGGTGGGCTCCGGCGTGGCCGTGGGCACGGGGGTGGGCAGCGGCTCCATGGCGTTCAGGGGGTTCAGCTTTTCATCGCCGCTCTTCACCATCACGCTCTGGCCGTCAAAGCCGCCGTACAGGGCAATGTAGCTCTTGCCGGGGGCCACGGTCAGCTCCTGCCCGGCTTCGTTGTAAAAGGCAAAGGCCTGGGCGGCGGTTCCCTTTTCCCAGCGGATCTTCTGCCAGGTGCCGCCGGTGAGGTACAGGCCCTCGCCGCCGCTGGTCAGGTCGTAGTCGCGGGTGTAGCCATCGTCCTTAATGCCGGCTCGGCAGCTGAGCACGAACACATTGGTGAAGCTCAGCTGGGCCTCTTCGTCGTTGCCGTCGGTCTGCGGCTCCCAGTCGGCCCGGTATTTGTCGTAGGTGCCCTCGTCCTCGTTGTACAGCAGGGGAATCACGTCGTCCGGGGCGAACTGGATCTCAATGCGCTCGGCGGCGCTGCTGCCCTGGGCGTTTTCGCCGAAGTGGAACAGATCCGGCAGGGCGGTTTCGCTCTCGGCGGCCATGCCGTACAGGCTGCGGGCGTCCTCCAGCCGTTCCTGATTGATGTACCAGCCGAACTCATGGCCCTTCAGGCCACGCTCTTCGTCAAATTCAAAGGCGTGGGTGCCGGCGCTGCTGGCCTCAATGGGCTGGTAGCTGTAATAATTCAGCAGGTTGGCCGCGTAAATGTTGCTGCCGATCTGCACCGGCATGGCGTTGTAGGGCATGACCATCTGCCAGAAGGTGTCGCGCCCCTCGGCCACGGGGCCGACCTTGTCCGGCAGGTTGTTGTAGCCGCCGTATACCGCCATCAGGGTGCTGGTTTTCCCTCGAACAGGTCCTCCACCACCAGATCGGCGGCGCATACGCCCCACTGGTTCCAGGCACTTTCCCGGTTGTTCAGCATCACGGCAATGGGCCGGGGCTGGGCGCCGCTGTGGGCCGAGCCGGTGAGGATGTTATGGTCCGCCTCCGCGGCCGCTGCCGGGGCGGGAGTGTCGGTGGCCTGGGGTGCCGGCGAGGCATCAGACGACGCGGGGGCCGAAGAGGCCGAACCGCCGCAGCCCGCCAGCAGCCCGGCGGCCAGGGCCAGGCTGAGTGCACCGGCCAGAATACGTTTTGTCATGGATTCCTTTCCTCCTGATGGAGAGATGAATGGCCCGGCCGCAAACCCGGCGGGCGCAAAATCGCGTTTGGAACCGCGGCAGAAACCGGCGTCAGTCGGCGCTTTCCACGTAGGTTTCCTCGGTGGCAGCCTCGGGGCCGTCGGTGCTCTCCGAAGCGGTGTAGCCGAACCGAGACGCTTCGTCCACGTCCACCACGGCCACATAGCTCTTGCCGGTGTTCACCTGCAGGTTCTCGGTCATGTCGTAGTTCCACAGCTGCAGGGCCTCCAGATCGGTGCCCTTGGTCCAGCGGATCTTCTCAACGTGGCCGCCGTAGCAGTAGTAGCCCACGCCGCCCCAGCTGTACTCGGCGTACTGCAGGTCATTGGCCTCGTGGCCGGGATAGGTGTGAATGTCGGTGAACAGCACCACCACGTTGTCAAACGCCAGCTGCCGCTCGTTGTTTTCGTCCACCGTGTCCATGTAATCGCCTATCTGGGGGTAGTACTGGGCCATTTTGTACTGGCCCAGGCTGCTGTCGTAGGTGAAGCGGGTGCGGTAGTTCTCGGAATGCACGATGGTCACCTGGGCGGCATCGTCGCCGTTCACCTGGCGGGGGGCCTCCCGATAGTCCACAAAATTGAAGAAGGTGCTGTTGTAGGTACGGCTGGTGTCCACATTGTTGCTGGCAATGTACTCGCCCACGTGTTCCGCGTCGGTGTACTCGGTGTGCTCGTAGGCCAGGCCGTTGTTGTAGCTGTAACTGCGCCAGTTTTTGCGGTTGAAATCCCGGTAACCGTTGCCGCCGTTGTTCAGGTTCCACTCGTCGTAGCTGTAGTTTTTGATGTACTGCTTCTGTACCACGCTCTCGCCGTCGTGGATGTAGATGGGCTGCCAGGGCAGTACCAGACGGAAGAACTGATCGCGGGCCGAGCGGATGGGACCGATGGTGGGCAGCTCTTCGTAGCTGTTGAACAGGGCCATAAAGCGGGTGATGCCGCCCTCCACCTTGATCTCGAACAGCATCTTGGCGTCCGAAAGGCCGCGCTGGGGCCGGGCGTCGGTGATGTTGTTCACCATCACGGCGGTGATGCGCTGTCCCTCAGGGTAGTCGGCATCCTTGGCTTCGCCGGTGAGGGCGTTGGCCTCGTAAGGCTCCGGGGTGGCAGTGGGTTCCGGGGTGGCGGCCGCCTGGCCGCCCTGCGAGGCAGAGGAAGCGGACCCGCCGCAGCCGGTGAAAATGCCCGCAGCCAGCGTCAGGACCAGGGCAAGGGACAAAGCTCGTCTCATAGATTTCATTCTCCTGTTTCGGGTTGTGAGAAACCGGAGGGCTGCCCGCCCGCGGGCGGCGGCAGCCCCGGTTTCGTATACGTCATCGGCCCGCCGAAGGGCAGGGCCGACCGGGGCGAAAACGGAAAAAGCGCAGGCCGCGGGCAGCGCCAAGCGCGGCCCCGATGGCCTGCGGCCATATCAATGCTATTGTACCCCCTGCGGGCCGGGTTGTAAAGCACACAGGGGGTACCCAAATCTTAGACTTTCTGAAAAAAGGCCGCTCAAGCGCCGTACAGCTCTTCCAGAGTGGCGTCTCCAATGCGGCAGTGGGCAAGCAGATCGTCCCCCACAAAGGCGACGTAGCTGGTGCCGGGGTTCACGGTTACGTCCTGCTCAAGGCCCTCATCGTCCACAATGCGCAGCGGGGCCTCGCCGGGGCCTTTCATCCAGCGCACCCGCTCGTACCGGCCCTGGCTGAAATAAAAGCCCACGCCCTGCTCCAGATCCACCTGGGAGAGCAGCCCGTCCGGATAGCGGCCGATGGAGGTGAACAGAAGAAAGACGTTGTCCACCCGGTATTGCCTGCCGCCGTCCGCCGCGTCCAGCTGGGGCTGGCCGAATTCCGATTTGTAATAGCGGCCGTCCTCGGTGCTGTAATCAAAGCGCACGTCCTCATAGGGAGAAAAGCGGAAGCTCAGGCTGTACGCGGTGCCGTCCTCCAGGGCACGGGGGGCCTGCTCATAGGGCTGAAAGTTGAACACCGGGTCCGGCTCGCCCTCGGTCTCCAGCCCGTAGCGATCCAGGGCGTTTTCCAGCGTGGAGCCGTCGGTGTATACAGAGTTTTCCTGGCTGCGGGTGCGGCGGCGCTCGGCGTCGATCCAGTAAAAATTCTTGTAGCGCCCGTTGATGGAGCGCACATCGGTAAAGTGAAACGCGTCCAGCATGTCCAGCGCGTAGGAAGAGCCGCCGATGTGCACGTACAGGCAGTTCAGCGGGATCATCAGCTGCACGTGCTGGTCCCGCGCCGAGCGCAGCGGCCCCACCAGCGGCAGGGCCGACCGATCCCGGTAAACGGCCATCAGGCGGGTGATGCCCCCCTCGGTGATCATTTCATACACCAGGTCGGCGGCGTTCAGGCCGCTCTGGGGCAGGTCCTCTTTCATGTTGCCCAGCATCACTGCCACGCCGCGCTGCCCCTCGGGGTAATCGGCCGTTTTGGCCAGGCCGGTGTAGGGGTTTACATCCTCATCCAGCGTGAAGGTGGGGGCGGCGGGAGTCGGCGCCGGGGCCTGCACCGCAGAAGACGAAGAAGAGCCCCGGCCGCAGGAAACACACAGCAGGCTGCACAAAGCGGCAGCGCCGAGAATGGCAGGCCATTTGCCCACGGTGGAACCCTCCCTTCAGCGGGGCCGTGCCCCGGACGGCTGATATTATTCCTATTATAAAGGAAGGGTCGGATTTTGTAAACTCTTTGTAATCATTTTGCACCCGCCCCGGCGAGCAATCCAGCAAAAAGCAAGCGAAAAGCAGGGCGGCCGGCGGCCCCATGGGGCCATCCGGCAGTTTTGCAGGAAAAAGGGTTGACAGAAAAAGGGGGTGCTGTTATAATAATAAAGCTATATGTGAGCCATTAGCTCAGTCGGTAGAGCACCTGACTTTTAATCAGGGTGCCCGGGGTTCAAGTCCCCGATGGCTCACCAAAAAAGCACCGTGTAACGTTTGTTTACACGGTGCTTTTGTTGTTTCTACGGATACAGTTGTATTTCAATTTCGCGCAATTTGGCTCATAGTGTAACGGATAGTGTAACAAATTTAAGAGGCCTCGACGATGTGTTTTACTTCATCCGCCAGTTTTGCAAACTCTTCCATTGCTACGGAAATGTGAGAATCTTGTGAAATGTAATAATCGTCCGTAACGGAGCTGCCGATCTGGTGACCGATGGCAAGTTGCAGAGCTTCTTTATCCACCTTCGCTTTAGTCGCAATGCTGGCGTATGTATGACGACAAGAGTAAGGCACATAACGGTGCGGGTTCTTCACGCCGATCTCTTCCAACCCCGAATAAAACTCCCGCACACGGAAGTTACGGGTGTTCCACGCGCTGCCGGTTGGGCTGCGGAAGATTTTTTGACCGGGCTTTGCCGCGTCGTAGAAGTGCATAAACACGTCCCATGTGATGGGGTCGAGGATGATATACCGGTTTTTCCCGGCGGCGGTTTTGGAGCCTTCCAGCCAGATGCCGTGGCGCTCAAAGTCAATGCATTCATTGCGGGCGATTTTCGCAAGGTCTGCCATGCGGCAGCCGCTCAAGCAAAGAAACCAGATAATGCCGGGCACTCGCTCATAGCGGTGCTGATAGAGCAAGCGCAAATCAGCATCGTCAAACGGCACTCTCTGGCCCTTCACATCGGCAGTTAGTTTCAGGCCGTCGGAGTAATCCGTCTGGTGGATGCCGTGCTGGACGCACCACATGCAAAGTTTGTGCATGAGCGAGCGCAACTTGTGTTGGTGGGACTTTGATTTCCCCTCGTCCTCCGCGCGGAAGAGGATTGCCTCTAGCGTTTCTTTACGCACGTTTGCGGCTTTTATCTTGTGCAACTCCGTCATGTATCGCCATGTATACTCAACGTCTTGCTGATACTTCTCCGAGTTCTGCCGAAAAGCGCGGTCAGAAACCACCGCGTCATACACCTGTTGCATGGTGTAATTTCGGTACTCCAAATCAGGTTCTTGCTCTGAGGCCGCGAGAATGGCCCTCTCCGCGTCTTGTTTGGTTTTGTAGCAACCGATATAGGTCCCCTTGTAAACGGCCTTGTATGGTGAACTGCGCCCTTGCAGACGTGCAATGGAGCCGTTCCCCTTTGCCCTTCTTGCCTTTGGCCGGGTGGCCGCCGTCTGCCGTTTGCCACACCATGGGCAAAACAGCGCCCCTTCCGGGATGTCTCTTGAGCATCGCACACACGTCATGGTTGCACCTCACTTCACGGTGTACTCGTTCTTCTTCATCTGGGCCGCCTGCCTGCCTGCATCGTGGGCGTTGTGCAGGTTTTGCAGGTTCGGCTTTGCCTTCTCCGGCTCCACCAAATCCACGGTGACAGATTCCAGCTCGTAGTTGTCAATTATCAGCCTGCACACTGCCGCCCGGCTTGCCATGCTGCAATGGGCATTGGCTACATACTCGTCCAGCATGGACGGCCATTCACCGCCATGTGCCCCGAAGATCAAAAAGGCCAGCTTGTCCACTTCGCCCGGCGGGCAATCTGCGAGGTATTTAAACAGCCCGTTCCGCCTCTGCTCCACATCCGGGTTGCTGCCGTCAAAGTCGGTATACAGGTCGGGGTGGGCCAGCCTGAGAACATCCCGAAACCAATTCAGCCCGAGTGCCCGGTACCAATTTATAAACTCTTCCAGTGTGGGTGGCTTCTCCCCGTGTTCCCATCTCTGCACTGTGCGCGGGCTGACGTGCAGCAGCGCGGCAAGCGTCTCTTGCGCAACGCCTGACCGTCCCCTTGCCTGTGCCATGAGTGCTGCAATTCTTTTCGCGTCGTACAACATGTGTCATCCTCCTTTGTGCAAAAATACCAAAAGAGCGTTCCCTGGCTTGTCGAATGCCGGGAAACGCTCTTTTTTTACGCAATTTTAGACGTGGTAAAAGCCACGAGGTTATGCTATTGTTGGATTAACAAGCACATCGGCAGTTTTACTCCACCGGCTCAAAGGTAAACGTCACGGCAAATTCAGCTGTGTTCCCGGCATACCGTCCGTAATCCTCCGTGACGATTATGTCTTGAGTGACAGTAAACGAACTCCACAAATCATCCTTGTGAATGACGATATACGAACTATCTTCACCTGTGTCTGGGTAAACATCCTCTTCCACACACTGTGCGTACAGATCCACATGGTCGCCCACATCGCAGGTAACATCCACGCCGCTTTTGGTCACAGTCTTTCCGTTTACCGTGGCGTAAAAATCCCAATCACTGCCCACGGAATCGTTATACGTTTCATCAAACGAAACTGTGACATTGTATGTACATGGGCCTGTTCGGGCCTTCGTGGATGCTGGACTGTATGCGGTTGAGGAACCGTCGTCCAGACTTGATGAAACCCAGATGGCGTAAACCGCTGCTATGGCAGCAGCCCCGAACGACCATTTCTGTATGCGTGTCATACCTTTGACGGGCGGGTTTTCGTGCTTTTGGTCTGCACGATCCCCGAAACCAACGATGAGACCAGCAATGATAACAAGCCATGCAAAAGCAACCATTATAATCACCTACCTATAAGATGTAGGAAAGAGAGGTAATCACATGAACGATTAACGCGAAGAAATTGAAGAACTCATGCGCGAGTTGACTCAAGACCAACTCAAAGAGTGCATTGCTTACCTGAAAGCCATCAAAGCATCAGCGGGGCAGCAAAAAGGAGTACACATGAGTAAGATTGATAGGAAATTACTTGTTCTTATCAAGTCACTGACGAAGGAGCAAAAAGAATTCATTCTCCACTTTATTCAGTACTTTTTCAAGGCTGATTTGCGATAAAAAGGATGAAATCGCGGATTTGATTCTTTTTCTCTTGCGGGAGTGATTCGTACAGGGTGTATAGGTCGATAAAATCCTGATCCGAAAGTAGTTCCGCCGCTTTGGCAGCAGCTGCTTTCGGGCCTTTTTTTATGTACTCGTGAATTTCTGCGCTTGCACCGATTAGGTCAGATCCATTCAGCCCAAGAGCTTGCGCAAGTTTTACCAGTATACTCCTTTTTATGTTCACGACGCGACCGCTTTCATATTTTGCAATCGCCGACTTTTGCACTCCGACGATATTGCCAAGCTCTTCTTGCGTCAGCCTTTTTTTTATACGGGCAGTCCTTATGATTTCTCCAACGTCCACCCGGAATCACCACCTTCCTGTGTCTTTATAATACGATAAAGCGTCCTGGAAATCAATTATTTTTTCAGAAAATAAAAAAATAAGTGTTGACTCTCACAAAAAGCTGTGCTATAGTAAAAGTGTCGAAATCAGACACGACAAAAGGGAGGTGACAAAACGTTTATGAACAGCAAACTTCTGCGCAGTCTGATGGTGCTGCATGGCGACACCAATGCCAGCTTGGCCGCATATCTCGGCATTACCGAGAACAGCGTGTCGAACAAAATCAATGAGCGCGGGACGGAATTTCGGCAAGGTGAAATTGCGCGCATCATTGACCGGTACTCTCTTGATCCGGAAACGGTCAATAGAATTTTTTTTGAAGAACTTGTGTCTAAATTAGACACATGAAAGGAGACGACATGAACGACATTTTAGTTTTCCACTACAAGTCCAGCGAAGTTCGCACCGTAGAGCTGAACGGCGAACCGTGGTTCGCCCTCAAAGACGTGTGCGCGGTGCTGGGGATCTCCAACCACAAAATGACGGCGCAGCGGCTTGATGCGGATGAGGTAAGCCTGACTGACCTCACCGACAGCATGGGCCGCCAGCAGGAGACTACCGTTATCAACGAGTCTGGCCTGTACAACGTCATTCTGCGCAGCGACAAGCCGGAGGCAAAACCATTCCGCAAGTGGGTAACTAGCGAGGTGTTGCCATCCATCCGCAAGACAGGCGGCTACACAATGCCCAAACTCAGCAAGGAGATGCAGGCGCTCTTCCTGCTGGATGACCGCACCCAAAAGCAAGAGGCCCGCCTCACCGCGCTGGAAAACACCATGACGGTGGATTACAGCCAGCAGCAGACCCTGAAAAAGGCCGTGGGCCGGGTGGTGGTGGAAGCCCTGGGCGGTAAGACGGCCCCGGCCTACAACGACCCCCATGTGCGCGGCAAGCTGTTCAGCGAGTGCAACCGCGACGTTCAGGACTGGTTCCGGGTCAACAGCGTGTGCAACGTACCCCGCAAGGACTTCACCCAGGCTGTGGAGTACATCCAGCGCTGGAAGCCCAGCACCAACTCCGTGATGCTCATTCAGCAGACCAACGCCCAGACCAGCTTATATGAGTAAGGAGGCACCGCAATGACGCGACCAACTTTAACCATCACTGAGTGCTGTGAGGTGCTTCGCGCCAACAACATTTCGGTGGACAACAAGGGACTGGCGGCCGCCATTGAAGCCGGCCGTATCCCGTGGGCAGTCGCCATGAACGCGCCCGGCGCAAAGCTCCAGCCGAAAATTTTTAAGCACAGGTTGGCCCTGTGGCTGAAAGATATGACTGGTCAGACACCCGTTGCAATCGAACCTGAATGGCTTTAAGCAGTAGCAATGTGCTGAGGCAAAGCACGGCAAGGCGAGGCAACGGCGAGGAGTTGCGCTGAGAAGCTGCGGATATGCAATCCACCGAGAAGCTGTGGCGAGGCGAGGCGTGGCTTGGCAATGGCAAAGCCATGATCAGCAATGCAATGGATACGCGGGGCGATGATACGCAATGGAATAGCTGAGCACTGCTATGGCAAAGCGATGCGTAGCTGTGGCGAAGAAAGGCGCGGACGAGCATAGAAAAGAATTGGCAAAGAACGGCGTAGCGGTGGCAAGGAATAGCTTTGCTCGGCAAAGGCGATGAGTGGCCGGGAAACGCCGCGGATGAGCACTGCCAAGCTTTGGAAAAGTTTCGCGCAGCGAGGTTTCGCACGGAGACGAATCGGAACAGTTAAGCGTGGATATGAAAAGCAACCGTGAAAAACAAAAGGGAGAACTTAACAATGAAAGTACGGATTACTCTGCTTGAAGAGGCGCTGGGGAGCAGCCCCAGCAACGAGGATTTGCTGGGGACTTACATCGCCAGCAAGGCACCCACAGAGGAGCTTGAGGCGCAGGAGATCGAAACGATTAAGGCGCAGAACGCGGAAGAACGGCTAACCGTGTTTCCGAAGCTACCGGACGGAACCCCGTTCATTTACGACTATCAGATCAAGGGAATGCTGAAGGACAGCTGCAAGATGCTGGCGAAGGCCGGTAAGGCCGGGTACCCCGGCGGCAAGGCTTGTGCGGCAATCAAGGCGTATAAACAGGCCATTGATGGGCTGATTTTGCGGAGCCGCGCTGCATCCCTTACAACCTGCACGGGCTCAAGATGGATTACTGCGAGCGCATTCTTCGGGCAAACACCCCCATGGGAGAGCGAACCAGCATTGCAAAGGGCGAGAGTGTGCCTTGATCCGAAGCTGGAGGACATGGTGCGCGAGTGCCTGGACTACGGTAAGTTTCGCGGCCTTGGGCAGTGGCGCAACAGCGGCAAGGGCCGCTTTGCGTGGGATTTGCTGGACGCAAGCGGGGCCGTGATCGGCGGCAACAATGAGTTTGAAGAGTAAGGAGAAAACCCATGCTGTATGAATTGAGCATCCGTGAGGTGGAACTCTTGCGGGCCGCCTGTGGGGTGGCCCAGGTCGGGATGGAGGAGAACGTAGAAGCCGTCGAGAGCCGCGCAAACAACCAGCGCTTTCCGGCGGCCGAGCGCGCCAGCGCGGCCCGGGTGGCCAAGTGGAACCGGGAGCGGGAGGCCGCCTTTGATGCCGTCAGTAAGGCCCTCGACGAGGGCCGGGAGATCACCACCCTGGCGCAGGCCAAGGAGGCGCTGGATCGATGAGGGTTTTGCTGAGCCTGCTGCCCTGGCTGTGTCTGGCAGCGCTGATCTGGTACACCGTGCGGT
>Ga0129314_1001107_pt1 | contig 21050 bp, 19 predicted proteins | sample O1111metagenome_FD_94431 | JGI IMG/M metagenome (GOLD analysis project Ga0129314, IMG submission 94431) | Orangutan individual fecal microbial communities from fecal samples from Wisconsin, USA - O1111 metagenome | ecosystem: Host-associated > Mammals > Digestive system > Large intestine > Fecal... | reverse complement strand
GTTCATCGGGTGCTCCACGCCGTAGGTGTAGAGCTTGGGGTCGGTGATCTGGAAGTAGATGACCGTGTCGATCTGCATGGTGACGTTATCCTTCGTGATCACGGGCTGGGGATCGAAGTCGGCCACCTGCTCTTTGAGGCTGACCTTCTTCACAACGCGCTCGAAAAACGGAATTTTGAAGTGCAGGCCCACACCCCAGGTCGCGCTGTAGGCGCCGAGACGCTCAACGACATATGCTCTCGACTGCTGCACGATCTGGATGTTCGTCACGAGCACCAGAAGCACCAGCAGCACCAAAATGCCGATACCGATATAGCCGATCCATTCCATCGTTCTTTTCCTCCTAAAATCTTTCTGTCGGTTGGTTTTTTACTTCTCGCCGGGGTTGCGCGCCGGACGGACATAGAGCTTTACGCCCTCCATGCGCACGATCTTTGCCATGTTGCCTTTTTCTATGATCTCGCCGCTGTCGCTGCGCGCGGTCCAGGTCTTGCCGTCGATGTACACAGCGCCGGTGGCGTTCTCATTGTCGACCGTTTCGGTCACCTTCGCCTCGTGATGCAGCACGCGGTCGGCGTTCGTGGGGACGATGGTCTTATCGAGCATCTTCCTTGCAAGCGGGCGCGTTGCCGTCAGCGCAAGGATCGAAACGACCAGAAATGTCGCGAACTGGAACCACAGCGCCGCGCCCAGCTCCGTTGCGACCAGCGCGGCCACCGCGCCCGCCACAAACCAGATGGACACCAACCCCGCCGTCGCCGCCTCGGCAATGCCGAAGATGATGATGGCGGCGATCCAGATGATGGTCATCATTTCATCCGCTCCTCCTTTCAAGCTGCGCATACAGTACACATACGCCGGCCCAATCATGGCGATGACGGTCAGCAGCATGATGCCGATGCTTTTGTTGTAGGGTGACAGATTGGCATACAGGCTCATGATCTCGCTTGAGAGCGTGCGCGCGGAAAGACGTGGCGTTTCCTCCGGCGGCTCGCCGGGGGTGGGGACTTCCTCTTCGAACAGCTCATCCATCGTCACGCCGTAGCGGTTGCAGATATAGATGATCTTTTCCATCTCGGGGTATCCGCGGCCGGACTCCCAGCGTGAGACGGACTGGCGCGAGACTTGCAGCTGCTCGGCAAATTCCTCCTGCGTCAGCCCGCTGCGTTTGCGGACCTCCTGGAGCCGTTCGCCAAATGCCATTGCCTTCCCTCCGTTTCTCTGTCTGAGGATACGATAACAAAAATGCGCGCCCATTTCCAGCAACTTACATGTTGCATTTCGTGTTTTTCACGAAAATTTCGCGCAAGTTTGATGTTACATCGATGTGACAGCGTGTTTCCGCGCTGTGTTTCTCATTTTACCACAGTCTTTGCTTCTTTACCATGCTTATTTTGACGCGGCGATTGCCTTTTTTGTTCCCATCCGCTATACTATGGACAGATCAATTTTTGTGGGAGCGTTATCTATGCTGGAATTTGTCATTCCCTGCCTTTTGGGGCTTGAGAGTCTCGTGGGCGACGAAGTAAAAAAGCTCGGCCTTTCGGATGTGCGCGTGGAGAACGGGCGCGTCCTCTGCCGCGGCGAAGCGCGCGACATTGCGCGCCTCAACATCAACCTGCGCTGCGGTGCGCGCGTCATTCTGGTGCTGCACAGGTTCCGCGCGACGGATTTTGAATCGCTCTTTCAGGGCGTGCGCGCGGTGCACTGGGAGGACTGGATCCCGCGCGAGGGCGAGTTCCCCGTCGTGGGCTACTCCATCAACTCGACGCTCCACTCCGTGCCCGCCTGCCAGTCGATCGTCAAAAAGGCGGTGGTCGACCGCCTCGCCGCCGCCTACGGCATCGCGCAGCTGCCCGAAACGGGGCGGCGCTATCAGGTGCGCTTTTCCATCATGAAGGACGAGGTCACCCTCGGGCTCGACACCTCGGGCGAGGGACTTTACAAGCGCGGCTACCGCGCCCACGGCGTGGCGGCCCCCCTCAAGGAAACGCTCGCCGCCGCGATGGTCAAGCTCTCGCACTACTCAGGCCGCGACCCGTTCTGCGACCCCTTCTGCGGCAGCGGCACCATCGCCATCGAGGCCGCGCTCATCGCGCGCAACCGCGCGCCGGGCCTGAACCGCAGCTTTGCCGCCCAGCACTGGGCCTCTCTTGAACGAGACATCTGGCTCGACGCGGCGGACGAGGCGATGGACAAGGAATTCCACGGCAGGTACGAGATCTGGGGCGGCGACATTGACCCCGACGCCGTTGCCCTCGCGCGCCACAACGCGGAGCTTGCCGAAGTCGATGACATCGTAAAATTCGAGGTCGACGACGCGACGCGCTTCCACTGGGGCGGGCTGTACGGCCGCATCGTGACAAATCCGCCCTATGGCGAGCGCCTTCTTGAGCGCGAGGAGGCGGGCGAGCTCTACCGTGCCTTTGGCCGCGCGATGGACAAGCTGCCCGACAGCTGGAAGGTCTACGTTCTTTCCTCGCATCCCGACTTTGAGCGCTGCTACGGCAAATTTGCCGACAAAAAGCGCAAGCTCTACAACGGTATGCTCAAGTGCGACCTCTTCATGTACGGCAAGCGCCTGTAAAATAGAAAAAAACCGGGACAGTTCCTTTTCTCAGGGGACTGTCCCGGTTTTTCGTTTCTCTTTGCCGCGCAGCGCTTCTCAGAGCGTCTGCGAGGCCGCGAGCGCGCGGTTTTTGTAGGCTTTTTCGCCCGTCACCTCGCGCAGCACTTCGATCTCCTCCGGCAGCGGCGCTTCGCCGCCGTACTGGAACAGCACAGCCTTCTCGCTGCTGAAGGGATAGACGTCGATCTCGCAGCGGCGGTCGGCAAAGACGAAGCGGTACTTCGTCTTGCGCACAGGGGAGAGCGCCGTGTCGCGCTCGAGCAGGTATTTTTCATACTGCTTTTTCGAAATGGGACGCTCGGTGTCCCATTTTTCGCCGTTTTCCATGCGGTGCTTCTCGGTGTAGAAATACATCGTCTCCGCGCCGCCGCCCTGCATCCGCACGCGGCGCTCGATGCGCGGATTCGTCAGGGCAAGGTAGGTCTGCGTCATGTCGAGCACCGCCGCGCGGTGCTCGCGCGCAAAGGCCGCCATGTCCGGCATGGCGATGAGGTACTTGCGCTTTTCCGCCATCGGCTCCGTCTCGCCCACAGCGCGGTAGATCTCGCGCAGGGCGCGCTCGATCTTGCGGTTGAAGTTCGCGTCGTTGTCGATGATGCGAAGGTTGGGATGCGCGCTCCACGCGCGCAGCGTGCGGTCGTCCATCTCGCGCGCGTACTCGATGGATTCCGTGCGCGCGCCGTTGGCAAGGTCGTAGGCGAACTCCGCGCCCTTGGCGCAGGTGATGAGGTGGAGCACAAGGTCGTAATTTGCGAGCACGCGCTCCTCGGTGCGCCCGTCAAAGCGGGCGATGACCTGCGCGAATTCCTCATCCGTCACATAGGCCTTGTCGTCCATCAGCGCACGGTCGTAGAGGATGAGGATATTTTCCTCCGGCACGAGCTGCGCCGCCGCGAGCGCGAGCTTTTCCTTGTGGATCTGGTCGGCGACGACAAAATCCTGAAACGCGAGCATCGACATGCAGCCGCCGAACGGCTTGATGCCAAAGCCGGAGATCAGCTCCGTCGCCGTTTCGGGGATGGTGATGACGCGCCAGCCGTCCTCCTGCTTGAATTCCTTCAAAACGCGGCTGACGAGCGTGGTTTTGCCCGCCGCGGGGCCGCCCGTGAGGACGACCTTCGTGATGTGCTTTGCCATGATCTACCCTTCCTTTCCGCCGAAAAGATAGTTTCGCAGCTGCGCGACAGTCTTAAAGCAGAGCTCGCAGCTTTTCCGCATGAAGGCCTCGATCTCGGGGATATCGTTCGACCAGAGGGCGGCGGCAAAGGGAACGTTCGCCGCGCGGGCCATGTCGTAGCCGGGCTTCAAGTCGTCGAGCATGAGCATCTCGCCGGGTGCAAAGTGCAGCTTTTCCATGATGTCGAAAAGCGCATCGGGATGGGGCTTTCGCTGCTCCTTCGGCACCTCCCAGCCGTAGACGAGCTTCGGCTCGGGGAGGCTGTTTTCGCGGTAGTCGCGCAGGATATTCGGCGAGAGCGAATGGGACACCACGCAGATCGTACCGCCCGCGTTCACATAGTCCCACAGCAGCTCGCGCATCCCGTCGTAGGCCTGCGGGACGTGGTGCTGCACATATTCGTGCCAGTAGGCCTGCTCGTGCTTCATCTCCTCCTCGCTCATGCCGACCTCGCCGTGGAAAAAGTCATATACGCCGGGGGAGAAGTTTTTGAGGATGTATTCCTCCAGCGTGTAGCGCCTGGCCTTGGGGAAAAACTTCGCCGTATACTCGGCAAAGCAGGGATAATGCACCGTCGCGGTGGAATTGACCACGGTATCGTCATGGTCGAGCACAAGGCAGGGAAATCTCATGACAAGCTCCTTTGCGATGCTTTTTTAAGCCGTCCCGTCCTCACAGGCTCAGGCCGTTGAGACGGCAGAGCGTGTTGACGACGGCGAAGATGATGACCGCGCCGAGGTTCGCGGTGGTGTTGTCCTGATCGAAACGCGGCGAGATCTCGCAGATATCGAAGCCGCGGACCTTGCGCGTGCGCAGCACGTGCTTGATGAGCGGCAGCACGGTTTCGGGGTCAAGCCCGAGCGACTGCGGCGCGCTGACGCCCGGAGCAAACGCGGAGGAAAACACGTCCGTGCAGACGGTGATGTAGGTGTCGTCGCACTGGTAGAGGTACTGGTCGAGCCGCTCAAGGATGGTCTCGAGGTTCGAGGCCTGCAATTCCTTGGCGAGCACATAGTCAACGCCCAGCTCCTTCGCCTTTTTGAAAAGGCTCACGGTGTTGCTGTGCTGCTGGATGCCGATGGGGAAGTAGTGGTAGGGCGTTCCCTCGGCGCGGCACACATCCGCGATCTGGCGGAACATCGTGCCCGAGGAGTTGCCCATGTCGTAGGGACGCAGGTCGAAGTGCGCGTCGAAGTTGACGATGCCAAGCTCCGGCGTCTTACCCTTGTCTTTTAAGAAATTGTGCTGGCCCTGGAAGTGGCCGAACGTCGTCTCGTGGCCGCCGCCGAGCACGACGGGGAAAAGTTTCCGGCGCAGAATTTCCTCCACCGCGCAGCCCAGCTCACGCTGGCCCTCTTCGAGTGAAATTTCATCGCAGATGATATCGCCCGCGTCAAAGAGCTTGACTTCCTGCGAGAAGGTGCAGGGAAGGCCCGACATCTGAGTGCGCACAAGATCCGGCGCAAGCGCCGTGCCCGTGCGCCCCTTATTGCGCGCAACACCCTTGTCGCTGCAAAAGCCGATGAAAGCAAAGCCGAGCTTGCCGGTGAACGGCGAGCCGTCGTCGTTCAGGTCGATGGGCTGCACCCACTGGTGCCAGCGAAACGCGTCATAATCGGTCTCGCTGTCGATACGGCCCTTCCAGCTGTCCATCGCGCTGACATAATGATCCAAAAGCATATCTGATTGCACTCCTTTACCGTGTTTGCAATGGTTTTCTGATTATTCATCCAGCTTGAGGACGGCAAGGAAGGCCTCCGTCGGCACCTGCACGGTGCCGAGCGAGCGCATCTTCTTCTTGCCCTCCTTCTGCTTTTCCAGCAGCTTTTTCTTTCGGCTGATATCGCCGCCGTAGCACTTGGCGAGAACGTCCTTGCGCATGGCCTTGACGGTCTCGCGCGCGATGATGCGCCCGCCGATGGCCGCCTGAATGGGGATCTCAAAGAGCTGGCGGGGGATATTGTCCTTGAGCTTTTCGCACAGCTTTCTCGCGCGTGCGTAGGCCTTGTCGCGGTGGGCGATGAACGACAGCGCATCCACCTGATCGCCGTTGAGCAGGATGTCGACCTTGACAAGGTCGCTCGGGCGGTAGCCGGAGAGCTCATAGTCGAGCGAGGCGTAGCCCTTGGTGTTGGCCTTGAGCGTATCGAAGAAATCGTAGATGATCTCGTTGAGCGGCATCTCGTAGTGCATCTCGACAAGGTAGGTATCGAGATACTGCATATCCTTGAATTCGCCGCGCCGGTCCTGACACATCGGCATGATGTTGCCGACGTAGTCGGGCGGCGTGACGATCGTTACCTTGACGTAAGGCTCCTCGGCGCGCTCGATGTGCGCGGGGTCGGGGTAGTTGTGCGGGTTATCGACGCGCAGCATCGTGCCGTCGGTCTTGTAGACCTCGTAGATGACGCTCGGGAGCGTGGTGACAAGGTCGAGGTCAAATTCGCGCTCCAATCTCTCCTGAATGACCTCCATATGGAGCATCCCGAGGAAGCCGCAGCGGAAGCCGAAGCCCAGCGCCACGGAGGATTCCGGCTCAAAGGTCAGCGAGGCGTCGTTGAGCTGGAGCTTTTCCAGCGCGTCGCGCAGGTCGGGATACTTGCTGCCGTCCTCGGTGTAAATGCCGCAGTAGACCATCGATCTCACCTTGCGGTAGCCGGGCAGCGGTTCGCTCGCGGGATGCTCGACGCCCGTCACCGTGTCGCCGATCTGCGTCTCGTGCACGTCCTTGATGCTCGCGGTGAAGTAGCCGACCTCGCCCGCCTCGAGCTGCTTGGCAGGCTCTAAGCCCAGCGGGCGCATCAGGCCGCACTCGAGCACCTTGAACGTCGCGCCCGTGGCCATCATCTTGACCTCCATGCCGGGCTTCAATGTGCCCTGCTTCAGGCGCATGTAGACGATGACGCCGCGGTAAGCGTCGTAATAGCTGTCGAAAATGAGCGCCTGCAAGGGGGCCTTCGCATCGCCCTGCGGGCAGGGAAGGTGCTGCACGATGTCCTCGAGCACGGCCTCGATGTTGATGCCCTGCTTGGCGGAGATTTCGGGCGCGTCCTCGGCGGGGATCGCCAGAATGTCCTCGATCTCCTGCTTGACGCGCTTGGGGTCGGCGGCGGGCAGGTCGATCTTGTTGAGCACGGGGCGGATCTCAAGGTCGTGCTCCATGGCAAGGTAGGTGTTGGCAAGGGTCTGCGCCTCGATGCCCTGCGAGGAGTCGACGACGAGCAGCGCGCCCTCACACGCCGCGAGCGAGCGCGAGACCTCGTAGTTGAAGTCAACGTGGCCCGGCGTGTCGATGAGGTTGAGGGTGTAGACCTCGCCGTCGGCGGCGGTATAGTCAAAGGTGACGGCGCGCGCCTTGATGGTGATGCCGCGCTCGCGCTCGAGGTCCATGTTGTCGAGGATCTGGTCCTCCATCTCGCGCGCGGAAACAGCGTTGCACTTTTCAAGCAGCCGGTCCGCCAGCGTCGACTTGCCGTGGTCGATGTGGGCGATGATACTAAAATTTCGGATGTTCTTTTCGTTCATAGTCTTATCTTCCTTATTTCCTGCCGAGCAGGGAATTGGTTTTTTCCTCCGTGCTGTGTAAAACCTGCGTCACGCTCTGCATGAGTCCGGGGTAGAGCGCGGCGAGCGCCTCATCCTCCATAGAGGCGAAGGCCTCGTCCTTCTCGCCGAGCTGCGCGAGCGAGGAAGCGTAGGCAATGTAGTCTGCGCGCATCTGCGCATCCACCGCGCCGGACTGGTAGGCCGTCGCGTCCAGGCCGAAGTAGCCCTCCTTGCCGCCGCTGGCGCGGTGCAGCGCGCGGTAGAGCTGGTAGAAGGCGCCGCCGAGATAGCCGCCCGCCGAGGTGATGAGCGTGCGGTCGTTCGTCTTGCCCAGCAGCTCAAAGAGAACGCCCGCGGTGTTCACGAGCATCTTTTTTTGCAGCGTGGCGGCGATGCTGCCGCGCAGCGTGCCCTTTTCGTCGCTCGAATCGTAGAGCGCCGAAGCGTCGATCATGCCGCCGTCGCGGTCGAGCGTGCGCCCGAGCAGATAGTCCGCCGAAACATGATAGTAGTCGCAGGCCTTTTTCACAAAGGCAAGGCCCGGCTCGCGGATGCCGTTTTCATAGTGGGACAGCAGCGCCTGCGAAATGCCGAGCTCTTTGGCAGCCTTGCGCTGGGAGATGCCCTTTTCCTGCCGCAGCAGGGCAAGGGTGCGGGAAAAGTCAGCATTCATGGCAATAACCTCGTCATTTAAAATACGGTAGGTTATAGTATAGTCCATTGATTACGGCTTGTAAATTGAAAAATGCGCAAATGCGCAAAAAAAGCGGGGCACAGCGGTCTCTGCCGCCATGCCCCAAAGAGGAGAAACAAAGAAGCCTTCAGATCAGCGCGCTGATGAGCCAGACGAGCGCGATACCGCCCGCGCCGACGCTGCACCACAGCGCGGGCGCACCGCGATGAAGAAGGTCGCGCGCTCGCGGACGCGGTCTGCCGCAGCTGCGCGCCACGCGGCAGGCCTCGTCCACCAGCTTCTGCGCCGTCACGCCGCTGCGCGCTGCAATGTCGCTGCGCACGATGAAGATCGCCTGCTCAAATAATTCCGTATCGGGCGAATCGACCACAATGACCCGCCTTGATGTCCCCCTGACCACTTGACGCACCTCCCGCGGAAAAATGTTCTAAGGCAAGTATGCCCCGCGCGCGGCGCGCTATACCGCCGGTACCGGGATTTTTCACCGCGGCATCACACCTTCTCAGCGGGCGAGGCATCCTCCGGGATGTAGAGCGCCAGTACAAGCGCGTCGTCCGTTTCCCCGCGGCGGCCGATGCTCTCGGCGAGGATCGCCGAGACGAGCAGCTGCGGATTTTCACCCTCCCAGCCCGCGAGCAGGTTTTGCAGCCACTCGTCGTCCTCTCTGTCGGCCACGCCGTCCGACACCATCACGAGGAAGCTCCCCGGCGAGAGGCGAAGATGCGTCGCCTCGGGCGGCGGCGCGCCCTCCTGCACACCCGCGGGCAGGCACGAGCAGGTCACGCGGCGCACGCTGCCGCCGCGCTTTAGGTAGCTCGGCGCCGCGCCGTACTTGTAGAGCTCGCCCTCGAGCGTGCCGAGCGAGAGGAGCAAAAGGTCCACGGTCGTGAAGCTGTCGGTCGACTCGGCGCGCAGGGAAAGCGCGCTGTTGAGCGTTTTGAGCGCGGGCGGCGCGTCGATACCCGCGCGCAGGAAGCGCTCCAAAAGCCGCACCGCCATGGCGGATTCGCGCTGCGCCGCCTCGCCGCAGCCCATGCCGTCGGAAAGCAGCAGGCAGAGCGTGCCGTCTTCCAGCTCAAACTGGCGCGCGCTGTCGCCGCTGACGCGCTCGCCGCGCTTGGGCCGCAGGGCGAGGCCGAGCTGATAGGGGTGCATCGCCGAGGCGGGCGCGGCGGGGGAGAGCGCTCCGTCCGCCGCGCTTTGCAGCAGCTCGGACAGCTGGGCGTACTGCGAGGCCGCCCGCGCGTGATCCTCGGCGAGGCGCAGGCGGTACTGCCGCCGCAGAAGATAAGCGCGCACCTCCTCGTTCACGGCGGAAAGAAAGCTTGGAAAGCGGATGCAGCGGTCGGCAAAGTAGGACGGGAAATCCTCCCCGCGTCCCTGTCCGCGCCGCAAGAGCGCGGCGGTCGCGTCGTTGAGGGCCGTGTAGGTGCGCTGATACTCCTTTTCCCAGCAGAAATCGCACAGCGCGCAGCCGCGGCAGACCTTTTCCGCCGCGCGGTCAAAGATGGCGGCGGGATTTTCCTCCGTCTGCTTCGGCGGGCGGGCGACGCTGTCATAAAGCTCGCGCAGCGCGGCGGCAGACTCGGTGAGCGTTCTGCGCAGCGCCGTGTCGGACTGCTCGCGCTCTGCCGTATCCAGCCGCCGGCCGCGAAAATACCTGCGCGGGATGAGCAGGAAGAGAAGCGTCGCGGCCAGCGCCTCGTAGAGCAGCACCAGTCCCGTCGGCGCGCTCATCGGCAGGGCGAAGCACAAAATGCTCAAAAGAAACCACAGTGCCGAGCCGACGCGGTTGCCCCGGCCCGTCACGCTCACGAGGATCGCCGCGAACGCATACGCCGCCGCGTGGACAAAGCCGCCGTCACCCGCCGTCAGGTCCATCGAAAGGCCGATGCACACCGCCGCCGGGACGGACACCGCGCCGCTGCGCTCAAAGGCGCACAGCAGCACCGCAAGCAGGGAAAGGATGCGCCCGGGAGCGAAGCCGTTCGCCGTTTCATACGAGGCGGCGGACATCAGCACGCCCAGCAGGATGAGGAGCGGGGCGAAGGGCTGTTCCTTCTCTTCCGGCGCGAGCAGCGCGCGGGCGCTCATCGTCCCAAGCGAGGCGAGCAGCAGCGCGATGAGGCAGTTCGCCGCCTCGCCCACGCCGTCGCGCAGGACGTAGACGAATTCGACCGAGAACATCATCCCCGCCGTCAAAAGCGGCAGAAATGCGCGCTTTTGGTAGACCTTGAGGTCAAAAAAGGCGTTGTTCGCCGTGAAGATGAGCACCGCCGCGGCAAAGGTGCGCAGCGCGTGGGTAAAGGGCAGGAAGAGAAAAGCCCCCACCGACGCGCCCACAAGCGCGCTCAGTCCCCGCACGCCCGCTCCGGAGGCCGCCGTCATCCCCAGCGCGAGCGGCGCGTAGCCGCCGAACACCTGCGCGCCGGAGAGTGCGCCGGCGAGCGCAAAGCGCAGCGCGCAGTCCACGATCTTCCCCGACCATTCCTTGCTTTTCAGCAGCTCGATCCCCTTCACAGCCTGTCCCCTCCCGTTTTGTTGTGAGGGTTATTGTAAACGACCGCGCGGGAAAAGGCTGTCGGGAAATGAGGGCGCAAAAAAAGAACGTCCCTTTGCAAAGGAACGTTCTTTTTCTTCACAGTTTGACGATGCCTTTCGCCTCTTCGGCGTTATGCGCGATCATGTCGTGCAGCTCCTGCGTGGAGGAAAAGCGGCGCTCGGGGCGAAGATAGTCGCAGAAGTCGAGCCGCAGCACCTTTCCGTAAAGGTCGCCCTCGTAATCCACAAGGTAGGTCTCGACCGTCACGCTGTTCTTCTCGCTCACCGTCGGCCGCACACCGACGTTCGTCACGCCCACGCGCGTTTCGCCGCCGGGAAGGTGGGCGCGCGTCGCGTACACGCCGCGCTTCGGCACGAGCAGGTGCTCCTCGGGGATGAGGTTCGCCGTCGGGAACAGGCGCTTTTTGCCGATGCCGTCGCCATGGCGCACCGTCCCCTCCATCGAGAAGGGATGTCCGAGAAAGGCCGCCGCACGCGCGGCGTCGCCTTCTTCAAGAAGCGCGCGGATATGGCTCGAGGAAACGGTCACGCCATCTAGTTCCACGCGCGGGATCACGTCGCAGCCGAGGCCATGGGCGGCGCAGTAGGCCCTGAGCTTTTCCACGTCCCCCTCGTTTTTGTGGCCAAAGCGGTAGTCATGCCCCGCCACAAGATGCACCGCGTGATATTTTCCCACAAGCAGCTCTGAGAGAAAATTCTCCCACGGCATGGTCATCATGTTTCTGTCAAACGGCTCGACAAAGACATCCTGCACGCCGTACTGCCCGCGGATGATCTCCGCGCGCTGCCCGCTCGTCGTCAGAAGCGGCACGCTCTGCCCGGTGACAAATTCGCGCGGCGAGCGGTCGAAGGTAAAGGCCGCCGAGCGGCAGTTTTTCTCCTGCGCGCGGCGCACCGCCATTTTGAGCAGTTCGCCGTGGCCGATATGCACCCCGTCAAAAAAGCCGAGGGCGATCACTGTGGATTCATTCATGGTTTTGCTTTCCTTTTGTGTCAGCGTCACACGCTGAAAAAATTTCGTTTCGAGGTGAGAAGCCCGTCTCTCGCCTCCGAAAGGGCGAGGAAATCCCCCTTCTGCCCGTAGACGCGGTAGATCCCGTCCGCAAGGCGCACGCGCAGGGGATTGCCGCAGAGGCATTTTTTCTCCAGCGCGGCGTTTGGAATGGTGAAAGCGGGATAGGCGCGAAACTGGCTGTCGAGCGGGCGGAGCAGCGCTTCTCCCTCGCGCGCCGCGTCCTCGATCGTCACCGCCTCGTCGATGCGAAAGCCCGAGGCCTCCGTGCGCCGCAGCGCCGCCATGCAGCCGCCGCAGCCGAGCGCCTGCCCGAGGTCGTGGCAGAGCGTGCGGATATACGTTCCCTTCGAGCATTCGACGCGCAGGGCGTAGCGTCCGCCGCCCATGTCCTCCGTCAGCGCAAGGCCGTAGATCGTGATGCGCCGCGGCTTGCGCGCGACCTCCTTGCCCTGGCGGGCAAGGTCGTAGAGCTTCTGCCCGTTCACCTTGATGGCCGAGTACATCGGCGGGATCTGCTCGATCTCGCCGAGAAAGCGCGGCAGCGCCGCGGCAACGTCGTCCGCCGTGACGGTCACGGCGCGCTCTTCGAGCGTTTCGCCGCTCGTATCCTGCGTGTCGGTCACTCTTCCCAGCAGCAGGACGGCCTCGTAGACCTTCCTGCCGTTTTCGGCAAAGGAGACGGCCTTGGTCGCCTGCCCGACAAAGACGGGCAGCACGCCCGTCGCCATAGGGTCGAGCGTCCCGGCGTGGCCGACGCGTTTTTCATGCAGGATGCCGCGCAGCTTGGCGCACACGTCCATGCTCGTCCAGCCTGCGGGTTTGTCGATGATAATGATTCCGTTGGGCATAAATTCTCCTTTGCGCCAAGCCTTCGGCGCTTTTGCGCCGTCCAAGCGTTTTGCCGCAAGGCAAAACCTTGCCGCAGGGCGGATTCACTCCGCCCGAGGATGTTCCATCAGGGCTCCCGCGCGGTCATCAACCGCGTTGGGGTATTCTCATGCCTGCGTCTGCTCCTCGCGCACCGCTTCGGCGATGGCGTTCAGGATCAGTGCGCGGGCGGTCTCATAGTCCGCGTGCTCGATGAGGCAGCCGGAGGCGGCGCGGTGTCCGCCGCCGCCGAGCTTGGAGCAGGCGCGCGTTGCGTTGACGCGCGCGCCCGTGCGCATACTGACCTTCCACGCGCCGTCCTTCGTTTCCTTCATCGTCACGGCGCAGTCCGTGCCCTCGACCACGCCGCCGAGGGCGGCGAGGTCTTCCATGTCGACCTCGGTGAGCGCCATGCGCTTTTGCAGGGACTGCGGCACGGCGACGATGACGACGCGGTCCTCGTCGTAGAATTCCATCGTGCGCAGAAGCTCTCCTTCGAGCGCGAGGCGCTTTTTGCTCTTCGTGCGGAAGTGGAGCTTGTTGACGGCGCGATAGTCGATGCCCGTCTCCATCAGCGCCGCGGCCGCGCGGTGCGTGTTCGCCGTGACGTTGGAGTAGACAAAGCAGCCCGTGTCGGTCGAAACGGCGACATAAAGCGGCAGCGCGACTTCCTTCGTCATCTGCCCCAGCTCCTGCGCAAGCGCGCAGAGAATTTCGCCGCAGGCGGCGCACTCGGGATGCACGCAGCTCTCCGCCGCGTAGTGCTCGTAGCTCGGGTGATGGTCGATGGCGAGATCGACGCGCGTTTTGAACATCTCGGCGTTGTCCGGAAAGAGGCTCAGCGCCGCAAGGTCGACGGAAACGACCGTCTCATAGTCAAAATCGTCCGCGACCCAGTACCCCTCAACATAGGGGGCAAAATGCTCGGTCGCCTCGCAGTTGTAGAGAACGCCCGCGTGCTTTCCCATCGCCCGCAGCATGGCGCACAGCGCAGCCGCGCAGCCGAGGGTGTCGCCGTCGGGGCGGCGGTGGGTGAGGATGAGGTACTTATCGTGCGCGCGGAGGTATGCCGCGACTTCGGAAACGGTCATTCCTGCTCGTCCTCCGTTTTCAGCGTTTCGTTTTTGGGGTTCGCGGGCTTCACCACATGCGGATCGCGCAGCATCTCCAGGATGTGCGCGCCGTATTCGATGGAATCGTCCGCGATGAACTGAAGCTCGGGCGTATAGCGCAGGGACATGTTCGCGCCCAGCTCGCGCCGGAGATAGCCCGCCGCGCTCTTGAGGCCGCGCAGAGCGTCCTTTTCCTGCGTTTTGTCGAGCGTGCTGACGAAGATGCGCGAATAGCGCAGATCGCTCGTCGTATCCACGTGCGTGATGGTCACCATCGCGCCGCTCACGCGCGGGTCCTTGAGCGTGCGCAGAAGCGCGCTCAGCTCGCGCTGGATCTCTTCATTGATGCGTCCAATGCGATTGCTTGCCATTATTGATTCCTCCTTTGAAAAAAGCAGGGGCGGGCGAACGCCCGCCCCTACCGAAAGGCACATTTTTGTCTTACTGCTCAATTTGTTCCATGACATAGGCCTCGACGATGTCGCCGACCTTGATGTCGTTGTACTTTTCGAAGCTCAGGCCGCACTCGTAGCCGCTCGCGACTTCCTTGACGGAGTCCTTGAAGCGCTGGAGCGAGGCGAGGTGACCCTCGTGGACGACGATGCCGTCGCGCACGATACGCACGTCGCACGCGCGCTGGATCTTGCCGTCGGTGACATAGCAGCCGGCGACCGTGCCGACCGAGGAGACCTTGTAGGTCTGGCGAATTTCGGCGTGGCCGATGATGGCCTCGCGGAACTTCGGCGCGAGCATACCCTTCATAGCGGCCTCGATCTCGTCGATCGCATCGTAAATGACGCGGTACATGCGCATGTCGACGTGGTTGCGGGCCGCGCTGTCGCGGGCGACCGCGTCGGGACGAACGTTGAAGCCGACAATGATGGCGTTCGAGGTGGCGGCGAGCATGACGTCGCTCTCGTTGATCGCGCCGACCGCGCCGTGGATGACGCGCACGCGGACCTCGTCGTTGGAGATCTTCTCAAGCGACGCCTTGACAGCTTCGACAGAACCCATCACGTCCGCCTTGACGATGATGTTGAGGTTCTTCATCTCGCCCGCCTGGATCTGGCTGAACAGGTCCTCGAGGGAGACCTTCGTGATGGGGGCGTTGGCCTTGCGCTTTTCCTCTTCCTTGCGCTGCTCGACAAGCTCGCGGGCAAGGCGCTCGTCGGCGACGGCGTTGAAGTGTGCGCCGGCCTCGGGCACTTCGCCAAGGCCCGTGATCTCGACCGGGACGCTGGGGCCCGCGGTGGTGAGCTTCTGGCCCTTGTCGCTCATCATCGCGCGCACGCGGCCGACGGCCGTGCCGGCAATGATGATGTCGCCCTGATGGAGCGTGCCGTTCTGCACGAGGAGCGTTGCCACCGGGCCGCGGCCCTTGTCAAGGCGCGCCTCGACCACAGCGCCGGAAGCGGCGCGGTTGGGGTTGGCCTTGAGCTCGGCGACCTCGGCGGTGAGTGCGACCATTTCGAGCAGGTTGTCGATGCCCATGCCGGTCTTGGCGGAGATGGGGCACACGATGGTGTCGCCGCCCCAGTCTTCGGCCACAAGGCCGTACTCGGTGAGCTGCTGCTTGATGCGCTCGGGGTTGGCGTCGGGCTTATCCATCTTGTTGATGGCCACGATGATGGGGATCTCGGCGGCCTTGGCATGGTTGATGGACTCAACGGTCTGCGGCTTGATGCCGTCCTCCGCCGCAACGACGAGGATGGCGATATCCGTGATCATCGCGCCGCGGGCACGCATGGAGGTGAAGGCCTCGTGGCCCGGGGTATCGAGGAAGGTGATGGGCTTGCCCTTGATCTGCACCTGATAGGCGCCGATGTGCTGGGTGATGCCGCCCGCCTCGCCGGAGGCGACGTGGGCATTGCGGATATAGTCGAGCAGGCTCGTCTTGCCGTGGTCGACGTGACCCATGACGACGACGACCGGCGCGCGCGGCTGGAGCTCGTCGGCGCTGTCCTCGTGGTCGTCGATGAGCTTTTCCTCGATCGTCACGACGACTTCCTTTTCGACCTTGCAGCCAAGCTCTTCGGCGACAAAGGAGGCGGTGTCGAAGTCGATCATCTGGGAAAGGGACGCCATCACGCCGTTTTTCATCAGGCACTTGACGACCTCCGCGCCGGTCTTCTTCATGCGGGAGGCCAGCTCGCCGACGGAGATCTCGTCGGGAATTTTGACGGTCAGCGGCGTTTTCTTCGCGATCTCAAGCTGCAGGCGGCGCATCTTCTCGGCCTCTTCCTGCTTGCGCTTGCCGGAGAACGGCTGCTGACGGTTGTTGCGGTTTCTGTTGTTGCGGAACTTTTCCTTGCTGCCGCGCTCCAGGTCGCGGCGGTCGCCCGAGCGCTCGGCCATGTCCTGGAGCTTCTCGTCGTACTTGTCGAGGTTGACGTTCGTCACCTTGCGGGTATCGACGATCTTCTTCTCCGGCACGCGGGTCGTGGGCTTCTGCGTGGCGGTGGACTTGTTCTGCTGCTGGGGCTGGGGAGCGTTCTGCTGGGGCTTATTCTGATTGCCCGCGTGCTGCTGGGCAGGAGCGCTCTTCGCCGCAGCGGGCTGCTGGGCGCTCTGCTTGGGCTCGGGCTTTTTCTGGGGAGCGGCCTCGGCGTAGATCGTCTCGATCTTGACCTGATGCTTCTGCGTCAGGTGCTCGAAGACCAGATTGACTTCCTCTTCCGACAACACCTGCGAAGGCTTCTTGCTCCCGTCTTCATAGGTATTCAGGATAGACTGGATGTCCTTCGACGCCATGCCGAAGTCCTTTGCCATATCGGATACCTTGTTCTTGTTCATTGTAGTAGCCAAATTACTGCACCTCCGTGTGTTGTGATCTCTGCTTACTGTCTTTCTTGACGCTGCCCTTGCCCTTCTTCACGGGGCGGGCGTGGGCGAAGCGCTTTGCCGCGCGCTGCTTTTCCGCCGCGCGGTGCGCCTTCTCGCGCTCGGCGCGCGTGCGGCCGTGCCTGATGGGGCGGCGCGCCGGTTTTTTCTCTTCCGTGCCGCTTTCCGCGCGTTTTTTTGGCTCGGGCGGCGTTTCCTCGCGCGCCTTGGGCTTTTTCTTGCCCGCGCGCAGGTTCTTTTCGTGCTGCTTGAGCTCCTGCCGGCGCTCGGCGGCGCGCTGGGCCTTGATCGCAAGGCGCCTGGCCGCCTCGCCGTAGTGCGCTTCGTCGGCCGCGGCAAGCTTCTTGGCGACGGCTTCGGCAAAGCCGATGTCCGTCAGCGCGGCCATCGCGCAGGACGTGCGCCCGAGGGCGCGTCCGAGCTCCTCCTTCGTCGCGGGGATCTCGAGGCAGATGCACTCGCCCGCGTCGCCGAAGTGCTTGGCGCGGCGGCGGGTGTTGTCCGCCGCGTCCGAGGCGATGAGGATGAGCCTCGCCTGACGGGCCCGTGCGGCCGCGCCGACCGGCTCCTCGCCGATCTCCAACTTTCCGGCCTTGAGCGCAAGGCCGATGAGATTGAGCAGTTTATCCACCGTTTGCCATCTCCTTTTCCATTTCTTCATAGACGCTCTCGGGGATGGCCGTGTCCAGCGCGCGCTCGAGCGCGCGGGACTTGCGTGCCCGCTTGAGGCACTCGCCGTTCGGGCAAACATAGGCGCCGCGGCCGGGCTTTTTGCCCGTAAAGTCGAGCGACACCTCGCCCTGCGGCGATTTGACGGCGCGGATGAGCGCGCGTTTGTCCTTCATCTCGCGGCAGCCCACACACTGGCGCTGCGGGATCTTCTTCACTTTCTGCATGAGCCGCCCTCCTCTTCGGCGCGTTCAGCGCCCCGAACTTTTTTGCGCCGCGCACGGCGCAAACGAACTCAAATCGTTTTTCATGACGACAGGCGCGTCATGAAAAACACTTCTCACCCCGCAAGTGTGCGAGCGCAAGCGAGTGCGCGCAGCGGGGGTGCAAGCCTTCACTCCAAAATGCGCTGTGCGCATTTTGGAAGATCACTCTTCCTCTTTGTAGCTCTCGGGCTTAATGTCGATCTTGTAGCCGACGAGGCGCGCGGCTAAGCGTGCGTTCTGCCCCTCCTTGCCGATGGCAAGGGAAAGCTGATCGTCGGGCACGATGACGCGGCAGGCCTTGCCCTCTTCGGCAAGGCGCACGTCGACAACGTCCGCCGGAGCGAGCGCCGCGGCGATGTACTCCGCCGGGTCGTCGCTGTACTTGATGATGTCAATCTTCTCGCCGCGCAGCTCTTCGACGATGCTGTTCACGCGCTGACCGTGGGGGCCGACGCAGGCGCCGATGGGATCAACGTTCTCGTCGTTGCTCCACACCGCCATCTTTGTGCGGGAGCCCGCCTCGCGGGCGATGGAGCGGATCTCGACCGTGCCGTCGTAGATCTCGGGCACTTCAAGCTCGAAAAGGCGCTTGACAAGGCCGGGGTGCGTGCGGGAGATGACGACCTGCGGGCCGCGGGACTGGCGGCGCACATCGACAAGGTAGACCTTGATGCGCTGGCCCTCCACGAGCGTTTCGCCCTTGACCTGCTCGCCGGCGAGCAGCAGCGCGTCCGTCGCCTCCGTGCCCGTACCGATACGCAGGGAAGCATTGCCCGTGCGCGGATCGATGCGCGTGACGACGCCGGTGAGGATCTCGTGCTGCTTGGAGTTGTATTCGTCGTAGACCATGCCGCTCTCGGCCTCGCGCAGACCCTGAATGATGACCTGCTTGCCGTTGCCCGCGGCGATGCGGCCGAACTCGATGTTGTCGACGGGAATGTTGACGATATCGCCGACATTGTACTTGGCGGAGATGGCCTTGGCGTCGTCAAGGCTCATCTGCGTGCCGGGATTCTCGACCTCTTCGACGACTTCCTTCTGCACGAACATCTTGAGCTCGCGCTTGCCCTCGTCCACGTCGACCACCACGTTCTCCACGCCCTCGTGGTCGCGCTTGTAGGCGGTGGTGAGCGCCTGCACGATCTTTTCCATCATAAAGCTCTGGGAAATGCCGCGCTCCTTTTCCAGCATCGCAAGAGCTGCGAAGATCTCATCACATTTCATGAGTAGTTGCTCCTTAATTTTATATTCTGTATGATAAACGTCAGTGGTATTCCTGTCAGAAATCGCAGCGAAGGCGCACAAGCGCCACCGCGTCCTTTTCAAAGCGCTTTTCCTCTTCGCCGATGCGCAGCGTGACCGCGCCGTTGTCGTAGCCCGCAAGATCGCCGGAAAACTCCTTGCGTCCGTCGACGGGCTTGTAGGTCTTCAAGAGCACGGGCGCGCCCATAAACTGCGCAAAGTCACCCGGACGCTTGAGCGGACGCTCCGCGCCGGCGGACGCGACCTCGAAAATGTAGCTCGACTCGATGGGGTCGGCCTCGTCAAGGATATCGCTCATGGCGCGGGAGATGGCCTCGCAGTCGAGGATGTTCACGCCGCCATCCTTGTCGATATACAGCCGCAGATACCACTGTCCCGCCTCGCGGACATATTCCACATCCCACAGCTTGCAGCCGTTCTCCTCCACAACGGGGAGCGCCAGCTCGCGCACGACTTCGGTCACCTTTTTCATCTTATCCCTCGCAGTCCGTGTTTTTTCCAAAATTTGCAAAAGAAAGAGCGGGCCAAACGGTCCACTCTCGCGTTTCCTGCATCCATAACACAGGTATATTATCACAACAAATCGCCGATTGCAAGCGTTTTTGCAGGGCTTTCGCCTGCTTTTCGAAAATTTTTCCTCTGTTTTTCCGCATTTTTTGCAAAACAGAAGAAAATGCGGAAACGGGCGCTTGCAAAGCGCTCAAAAGTATGCTATAAGAGTAGGACTTTAACGCTTATTTTCAAAGGAGGGACCCGTCTTGGCGCGCAGTAACACGCTCAATATGACGGAAGGCCGTCTCAGCCGGCAGATCATTGCCTTTTCCATGCCGCTGATGTTCACGAATCTTTTGCAAATGCTCTTTAGTATGGTCGACCTTGCCGTGGTCGGCCGCTTTTCCAGCTCCGCCGCCATGGGCTCGGTCGGCTCGACCACAACGCTCGTCTTCCTCTTCACCGGCTTTCTGATGGGCCTTGGCAGCGGCGTGAACGTGCTCGTGGCCACGCACTTCGGCGCGCGCAGCGAAAAGAACGTGCGCGAGTCGGTCGGCACGTCGTTCATCGTCTGCCTCGCGGCGGGCATTCTGATGCTGGCGCTGGGCCTCATCTTCGCCCGGCCGCTTCTTGAGCTGCTCAACACGCGCGGCGACCTCATCGACGGCGCAGAGCTTTACCTTCGCATTTACTTTTTGGGTATGCCCGCCGCCGCGCTCTATAACTACGGCAGCGGCGTGCTGAACGCCATCGGCAACACGAAAACGCCGCTGCTGTTCCTCTCCGTCGCGGGCGTGCTGAACGTCATCCTCGACCTTGCGTTCGTCATCGGCCTCGGCATGTCGACCGACGGCGTGGCGCTTGCAAGTATGATCTCGCAGTGCGTTTCGGCGGGACTGATCCTCTGCTCGCTGCTGCGCAGCAAGGACATCTACCGCCTGCCCATCAAGGGGCTCTCCTTCCACAAGGATAAGGCCATGCACGTTCTGGCCATCGGCGTTCCCGCGGGCTTGCAGAACGCCATCTTCTCGGTCGCAAACCTCTTCATCCAGGCGGGCATCAACTCCTTCAGCACCGTTGTTGTTGAGGGCAACTCCGCCGCGGGCAACATCGATAACCTCGTTTACGCGGTGATGAATGCCTTCTACATCGCCTGCTCGAGCTTCGTCGGACAGAACTTCGGCGCGGGCAAGGCAGAGCGCGTGCGCAAGAGCTATCTTCTCACGCTTGGCTACTCCGCCTTCGTCGCGGGCTTTTTCGGGATGCTCTTCCTGCTTTTCGGGCGGGAGTTCCTCTCCCTCTTCACCTCCGAGTCCGCCGTTATCGACGCGGGCCTTGAGCGCATCCGGATCATGTGCTTTGTCTTCCCCCTCTCCGCGCTGATGGACGACACCACCGCTGCTGCGCGCGGCATCGGCAAGGGCCTTGTGCCGATGATCTTCGTCTTCCTTGGCTCGTGCGTATTCCGCGTGATCTGGATCTACACGGTCTTCGCTTATTTCCACACGATCTCCTCGCTCTACCTGCTCTACCCCTTCTCCTGGATCATCACGGGCGCTGCCGAGATCTTCTATTTCCTCTACTGCTACAAAAAGATCGTCGTCCCCCTCGGCGCATCCAGAAAAGCGTAAAAAAAGCAGCCGCAAGGCTGCTTTTTTCATCTTCCGGCGGCGCGGCGTTTTTCACCGCCGCTGCGCAAAAAAGAGCTGTCCTGATGGACAGCTCTTTTTTCAAGTCTTTGTTCCTTATTCGGTGACGAAGGGGAGCAGAGCGATCTGACGGGCGCGCTTGATCGCCTCGGTCAGCTGACGCTGATGCATCGCGCAGGTACCGGTGGTTCTGCGGGGCAGGATCTTCGAACGCTCGGAGATGAAGCGGCGCAGCTTGGCGGCGTCCTTATAGTCGATATACTCGCAC
>Ga0129314_1001106_pt1 | contig 21059 bp, 19 predicted proteins | sample O1111metagenome_FD_94431 | JGI IMG/M metagenome (GOLD analysis project Ga0129314, IMG submission 94431) | Orangutan individual fecal microbial communities from fecal samples from Wisconsin, USA - O1111 metagenome | ecosystem: Host-associated > Mammals > Digestive system > Large intestine > Fecal... | reverse complement strand
TTTACCGAAACAGAGGTTCATTCCCGCTACGAAATCAAAATGGAGGGATACTGCAAGGTAATCGGGATTGAGGCGCTGACCATGCTGGAGCTGACCCGTAAACAGATTTTGCCTGCGGTAAGCGCTTATGCCAAGGAACTCAGCGAAACGGTGATTGCCAAAAAAACGGCCTGCCCGGCCGCCTCCTGCGAAATGGAGGAGGCTTTGATTGAAAAGCTGTCCTCGCTCGGTGCTTCTTTGTTCGGTAAAGTCAATACACTGGATGAAGCGTTGTTGGGTGCGAAAGATTTTGAAGAGATCGGTTGCTGTGCCGCTTATTATCACGATACGGTTTTTGCTGCGATGCAGGAACTGCGCGCCGTGGCGGACGAATTAGAGCTCAACACGGCGGAAAGCTATTGGCCGTTCCCGACCTATGGGGATTTGTTGTTCAGCATTTAAGCCGTTTTTGAGGAATATAGATAAAAAAAGACAGAGGGGAAAATTCCTCTCTGTTTTTTGCAGCAAAAAGGCCGGAATCCAGCCCGGCCTTTTTTATTTTTTCGCCTACATGGGCGGCAAAGTGATGGTTACGGTAGTGCCTTTGCCCTGAACGCTCTCAAAATGTAAATGATAATCGCATCCATAATAGTTTTGAATCCGCTCATTGATATTGTAAATACCATAGCGGCTGCCGGAACTTTCCACATCCTCCGGCGGCTTTCCCGCATTGAGCTGTTCAACTGTCTGCGCCGTCATACCGACACCGTCATCTATGACTTGCAGCTGGATGGTGTTTTCCAGCACGCGGCCGACAATGGTAATGCTTCCGTGTTTATCCGTCCGGCTCATAATGCCGTGAGAGATACTGTTTTCAATCAGCGGCTGCAGGGTAATATTAGGAATGGCATACTGCATCATGGAGGAAGGAACGTCAATTTTTAAGGAGAGACAGCCAGGATAGCGGATTTTCTGAATCTCAAAATAGGCCTCCACCAGCTTCAGTTCCTGCCATAGCTGATAGACATCTTTGCCATGGTTGAGGCTTAATTTATAAAAGCGCGAAAGGGCGCTGACCAGCTGCTCTACTTTTTGAGGATCCTCCAAAAAAGCATAACTGTTAATCATTTCCAGCGTATTATAGAGAAAATGGGGGTTGATCTGTGCTTGCAGGGCTCGTAGCTGCGCCGCTTTCAATTCCACACCGGAAAGATATTTTGCCTCAACCAGCAACTCCAACTCATCCACCATATAGTTATAATGATCGATCAAATCGTCGATTTCATCATGTGTTCCGGTGACCGGAAGATTCACAAATTCACCGCTGCGCACTGCCTCCATTCCGTCAACGACCGAACGGATTTTGTGAGTGACTCTTTTAGAAAATCGCAGGGTGGAGGTGAAAATTACAGTTCCGGCGATAAAGGCCAGCAGGATAAACAGCAGAATCTGATCCAAATCGGAATAAGAAAAGAGGCTTTCATCCGGCACCAGGGTAACCAACCGCCAAGGGGCCACTTCGAAATCAGCGCAGCTGATCCGATAACGGACACCGTCAAACGAAATGGTATCCTGGTCGGCGTAGTCCGACAGTGCATCAAGCTGGATATTCCTTTCACCAAGAGACGCGTGGGCGATCACCCGGTCATTTTGATCTGTGATAAAAGCACAGCTTCCGTCCAGCACCAACGAACTGCGCAACTGTTCTTCCACTTCCGTTTTGGAAAAATCCAGCTGATAGATTACGGCGGTCCGGTCCATATCAGTCAGATCGACGCCCTTTACCATATAAGATAGGGTGTCGTGGCTGGACAAAATATTCTGTGCCTGATCCAGAAGGTCGTTTTCCTGAGAGGAAAGCCAGATGGACCGGCCTTTTGCCAAGCGCAGAGGAGTAAACCAAGACTGGCTGCTTAACAGGTTCATGCTACAGTAATGATAGGAGTCCAGAATATAGAAATAGGCAGGGTCAACATAAACCCGCAGCCGTTTGATATTCTGGGCATTTTCAATAAAGGAAATGGTATTATCCATGTCGGTCTTGAAAGTGCGCTGCTCCCAAAAAGTCGTTTCATTTTTGCCGTTGCGCAGAAAATCGTTGATACCTGCGTCGTTCAAAAGCAGGTCGGCGCATTTTTTTACCTGTGTCAGACGGTTTTCCAGAGAGGTATAAGTCTGCTGAAAGTTGTTGCGGATGGAGGCGGCGGTGTTTTTGCCGGAAACCCGGATGGTGTCGGTTACCAGAAAGGCCGAACAGACAAATAGCGGCAGAAAAGCAGCCACCAAAAATAACGCTACCATCTTTGTGAAAAAATTGGAGTAGCGAAAGCGGTTCCGGCAGTAGTGAAACAGGCGTTTGATCCATCTCATATTGTTTTCTCCCGGAACTGGGACGGGGAAAGACCCGTGAATTTTTTAAACTGATAAGAAAAGTAGTTCCCATTGCGGTACCCTACCAGAAAGCCTACCTCCTTGACTTTGCAGACCGGGTCTTTTAAAAGCTGTTGTGCTTTTTGCATCCGATAATTCAGGATAAAATTGTTGATGGTCATTTTGGTCGTATCCTTAAACAGATGGCAGATATAAGTGGGAGAGAGATTGGTATATTCGCTGATGGCAGTAATGGACAGGTCCGGATTTGCGTAATTGTTCTTAATGAATTTGACGATCCGATCCACGGTTGCGTTGCCGTATTTTCCTTCGTTGAGCGAATCGTAATACTGATTAATCCCCTGAACGAGAAAATCTTCCAGCTGCGTGATGAAGGAGAAATTCTGAATGTGGACCCACACATCCTGTTCCTTCCCGATTTTTTCGTACAGGGTGATCTGTTCGTCCTGTGCCAAGTGCATCAGTTCGCAAATTAAGGCGTAATAATGGCGCAGCACGTTGATGACTAGGGTGTTTTGAAACTGTTTGATTTCGCCGGTAAGGTTATGGATATACAAAAGAGCATGGTTGCGGTTTTGCTTTTTGAGCGTTTGAGAAAAAATTTCCACCTGCTCGGGTGTGAACTGATAGGTGCTGGCACCGGTTTTTTTATAGTAGCAGACGCTGTCGCTTTCCTGATAAAAAGATTGCTGTACTGCGACCACTGCCGTTTCGTAAGAACGAGCCAGCTCTTTCCAGCTGCTGACCACCGATCCAACGGCGACTACTGAATTGATTCCGGAACCGGACAGCTTATCAACCACAAAATTACAGTATTGATCAATCATTTTATAATCGGTAAAATTCGAGCCGGTGGACTGTCCAGCCAGATGGATGATAATATGGTTGCCTTTACAGGCACACAGAGGAGAAAGGCTGGGCGCATCGTACACATCGCTGATTTCATAGATGCTTTGAAACATAAAGGGAATAAAAGAGCTCAAATCAGAACTGCCGGAGGAAAAGGCAATTTTGGCTACGACGGTGACAAACAAAGAGGCACTGCGAATTTCCGGCACCAATTCTTCCAGCAGCTGTTCATTATAAAAGCTGGGCTGGCACAGCTCGCCTGCAACTTCCATCAGTTTTTGCAGATTGCGGCTTTGCTCAAATGCCTTGATCTTATGTGCGGTAGACCGGTCGTTGTTCAAAGCACTGACCGTTTCGGCCAACACATCCTTGAGTTCCCCCAAATCTACCGGTTTTTCAATATAACTCACTGCACCCAGACGGATGGCGCTTTTAAAATACTCCTTATCTGTATATCCGCTGACAAAAATGGTTTTGATGCCCGGAAACCGCTGCGTCAAGCGGGTCGCCAGTTCAATGCCATCGGTTTTGGGCATACGCACATCGGTCAAAAGGATATCCGGGATAAAAGTATCGCACAAATGCAGCGCTTCCTCCCCATCTTCTGCCTGAATGATCTGCGAAATATTAAATTCTTCCCAGTCAATCCCCTTGATGATTCGCATTCTGGTTGGCGCTTCGTCATCAACAATTAAAATTTTTAACATATTTTTCTCCCTTTTTACTGGAAACGATAATTTTAACAACCTTATTTTGTGTATTTTGTCATAGATAAATGACAAAATCTTTAATGAAATCACAACTATTTTAAGATTTTTGATGTAAAAAAGCAAGTATAATTTACTTATGCAATCGAAATCTCTACATAATAGCCCGTGAAACGGCATCCGCTTGGTTAAAATAGACAAAGCGTGCGCGGGCAGTCTTTCGGGATTTCCGGTTCATTTCTATTTCGGGGAGGTTACACAATGGCAAACACAGCGCAAACTGTAGAAAGGGAAGCTCCGCAGGCCGCTGAAGTAAAGTGGCAGAAGCCGTCGAACTTCAAACGCTTTTTAAAGCGTGCTTGGGATTGCAAAATCCTGCTGGCCATGTTGCTGCCTGCATTGACCTACGTTATCATCTTCTCCTACATACCCATGACTGGTATCGTACTTGCGTTTAAAAAGTACAACTATGTCGATGGTATTTACGGAAGCCCGTGGGTCGGATTCGACAACTTTAAGTTCCTCATCGTATCCAACAAACTCTGGCCGCTGACCAGAAACACCTTGCTTTATAACATCGTGTTTATTTTCCTGGGAATGCTTATGGCGGTTGCATTTGCAATCATGATCAATGAGCTGACCAACAAGGTGTTCAAAAAGATCTTCCAGTCCTTTATGTTCCTGCCTTACTTCATTTCGTGGGTAGTGGTACAGGCGATTTTCCAGGCGATTTTTGGATTTGAATATGGTATCTTCAACCATATCATCGAATTCTTCGGCGCAGAGAGAATCAACTTCTATGCCAGCCCCGACGGGTGGCCGGTCTTGCTTGTCTTCTTTAAGATGTGGAAGATGGTTGGTTATGACTGTATCGTTTATCTGGCTGCGGTTGCCGGTATCGACCAGGGCATGTACGAAGCCGCTTCTATCGACGGTGCAAACATCTGGCAGAGAATCCGCCATATCACCCTGCCCAGCCTGATTCCGACCATGGTTATCATGGGATTACTGGCTGTTGGTCAGATTTTCCGCGGCGACTTCGGTTTGTTCTATCAGTTGGTTGGTAACAACGCGGTTATCCTGAAAGCTGCTGACATTTTGGATACTTTCATTTATCGTTCCTTGATGCAAACAAATGACTACGGTATGTCTTCGGCTGCAGGTTTGTATCAGTCCTGCTTGTGCTTTATCACAATTTTGATTGTTAACAAGATTGTTAAGATCATTGAGCCGGATTACACCCTGTTCTAATCGAAATTTGCAGAAAGGAGAGTTAATCGCATGAAGAGAAAGAATAAAATTTTCCAGGCGGACTTGGCCGCATTTAAACTGCTGGGTTATGTGCTGGTTTTCATCTGGGGCATGCTTTGCTTCCTTCCGTTTTTGCTGGTTGTTATGAACTCCTTCACTTCGGAAGCGAACATTATGCGCAACGGTTACTCTTTCTGGCCGGGTGAATGGACGCTGGAAGCGTACAAAACCTGTTTGGAAAATCCGGAAAGAATCGGTTTTGCCTATCGTAACACCATTATCGCTACCATTGTTGGTACTGTCCTTTCCGTGCTGATGTCTACTATGACTGGTTATGTTCTGCACAGAAAAGACTTTCCGTGGAGAAACGGCTTCTCATTCTTCTTCTACTTCACGACTTTGTTCAACGGTGGTCTGGTTCCGTGGTATCTGATGTGTACCCGTTATCTGGGCTTTAAGAACAACTATCTGGCGCTGGTTGTGCCGATGCTGTTCTCCGTTTGGCAGATGATTTTGGCGAAGAACTTTATGAAGGGCGGTATTCCTTTCGAGATTATCGAGTCTGCGAAAGTTGACGGTGCCAACGACTTCACCATTTATTGGAAACTGGTTATTCCGCTGGCGAAGCCTTTGATCGCAACCTTGAGCCTGTTCGCAGCGCTGACTTTCTGGAACGACTGGTACAACTGTATGTTGTTCATGAACAAGAACAACATGAAGAACCTGCAATACTTCCTGCATGAGATGCTGTCCAGTATCCAGGCGTTGCAGGAACTGGTATCCATGGGTAAAGTAAACCTGTTGAACGAGGAATCTGCGAACCTGCCGCAGCAGTCCATGAAGATGGCAATGACCTGTATCACCACTGGTCCGATCCTGCTGCTCTATCCGTTCGTTCAGAAGTACTTTGTAAAAGGTTTGACGATCGGTGCTGTAAAAGGTTAATCGATATTTTCACAAATTATGTGCTGCAAAAATCTCTGCGGAAAGTTCCGCAGAGATTTTTTGCTTCGTAAAAACATGGGTATCCTCAGAAAAATAAAAACTTCTGGGAAGGATATAAGCGGAAGAATGGACTTATTAGGATAGCGTTTTCATTACCGATTTATTTTTCATTGGATAAGCAGTTGTTTCCGCGCTTATTACAGAATAGTATGTTGTTTTTAGTCGGCAATATTTGGTGGAAAGCGGAAAAGCATAGGTAGAATTTATTGAAAAAATAAAAAAATGGCAGTTGGAAACATACATAAAAGAGTGAATTTATGGGGTTGACAAAGAAAAGCTTTTTGGCACGCTTGATAGAGAGTAATTGTAAGGATTCATCCACCGGAGTGAGTGCAGATAATGAATCAGCCTCCATCATATAAAAAGGATACGGAAAAACGGCCGCAAAATAGGCGGCCGTTTTTGTTCTTCTGTTCTAAAAAATTCTGTTGAGGCGTACCGGTCAAACACCGTAATAGATTACAAATTTCTTTTCATCCGCCACACGCTGCAGACAGCGATAGAGTTCTTGTAAAGATGGGGATTTGGGAAAAAGGATCGTTCGCTACGATCCGGTTAAAATGACGGATTGTTTGTGATGAGATTAAGGTGATGTCATATCTGGATAACCCATGACAGGACGAGCCAAGCAGCCAGTAAGTGGGAAATGAGTCAAGCGCTTCGGCTCACAAATTCAGCAAATTGTCATCTGTACAGATACAGCCATATCGCTGTAGTTCATAGGTTTCGCATAATCTGGTTGGGGTGCACAGGGTAGAATAGCAAATTCGTCGATACGAGACATGAAAAGGCCTCCTTTTCAAAGGTTATCGGACACAGTGTAAAAATAGATGTAGTGGATTGATCTGTAAAAAAATAGTATAGAAATGTTGGTAAAAAGATATCCGGGTTATTTGCTAAAATTAGTATTTAAAATCCAATCCCATAAATTTCTCGGTTCGATCTCTATTATTTTCATACAGTTCTTTTCGAATGGTTATCAAACTTAAATTATGATAACCTAATTTATAGTACAGGTTTCATGCCGCAGCATTTTGCGGAACAACATCGAAGCAAACAGAGGTATATCCTTCGTGAGATTTTATGATCTCCTCAGCAATATGAATGGATTGAGTGGCGATCCCTTTGTTCCGATAAACTTTATCCACATAAATGTCCTCAATCTATGCCACATTTCCACCGCGATACCCGATGTGCAGAAAGCCTACAACAATTTCTTTATATTGAATTATGTATCATTCATGGGAATTTTGCAGCCAGTTTTCTAAAGTTTTTTCCGCTTTCATATCATTTGCTTTTTGATCATTCGACTTTTTATTTAATAAAAGAGAGTGAAAATTATAAAAATCTAGTATATTTTTAATTGTGTCATTTTTAAACTCAGAAGAATACGGCACCAGTTCGATCATTTTATTTATCCTTTTCCCATAAAACGGTAAGCTTTATGGCCTTTCTACCAGATTTGCACAATATAAAGTAAAAGAAGTCGATTGTTTTACACTAATCGACTTCTTTCAATAATGGGTTTACGCTACAAAAAAGATACCCGCTGAAAATGAGAATTCGCTATAATTTTATTTTAGAATAGCTTTTTGACTAATCTTAATTTTTTGGCGAGAATCATAAAATACAGATTTCTGTTTTTGTAGAATTTCCATGTTAGGAATTCCAATTTGATTTGTCAGCCGCAAAATTTCTGGAAACTTTTCTTGTTCTGCAATAGTTCTAAAGAAGGTTGCTTTTTGTTGTTTTCAATTCCCGAAAGGTAGCTCGCAGAGATACCAAGTTCCGAACTCATTTCACTGGCCTTATATCCATAAATGATGCGTGTACGCTTCAACACATCTCCAATCATGTTCGCCACCTCCCAGCTATTTGGATTCGATTTATAATACAAGCCGCTTGGCCTAATAAACAAAAATTAGATGGGCTTCCTATTTGCTGCACCACCTCGTCTTACTTCTTGAACATCTCACAAAAGCACTGGATGATTTGTAAAACCACCAGCAGCACTTCAAGCGCCCTAAACACCAACCGGAATACGATTTTGCGCCATTTACGCTTGAACTTGAAACGGTGAGAAGTCCGGGGGATCGACGAGTTGTCGAGACTGTCCTGCATGAACAGCGATTTCTTATGCTTATGCATACATTACTCCTTCGAGAACCACGAAGTATAGTTTGATGTGGCTCTCTCCCGGGAAAGAGTTGGTGCATACAGGACAACCCATCTAATTCCTTTGGGCCATGCCGGGTGACGACGCATCGGACGGTCAAGCCATGTGCCGCCCCCGTGGGATAGAACACCTTTAAGATGTTCCGCGAGTGCTTACGCACTCCAATTTAGGGGAGAAGACCAGTAGGACGTCTGTCTCTACTTTTCGCTGTAAGAATATCATAGCGTATAATCTTGTTTTTGCTAATATATTTTTTCGCTATAAGCGAAAAAATATATTAGTGAACTTTTCAAAAAATCGAATACCTTCTTTTCTATGGACGTTAATTAGTTTTGCTTTTTCTTTGCTGCACCTTCATAAAAGTCTCCTTGTCAATAATCGCTTCATGAGCATTTTCTACCAGAAACATACTTAAAGCGCCGTCGTTCTTTTCTTGTTTCCCGGTTAAAAAGTCCGGCGTATAGGTTTTCTGCATCAATACCTGACCAATGTATTTCTCATTGCTGAGTATGCGGTCTATGGTCGATGTGCTCCAAACCTCTTTGCCCGTTGCTGTCGTTATCTCATGCTCCTCCAGATATCGCTTGATTTTCCGTACACCATTCCCCTGTAAATACAAATCAAAAATTTTGCGTACGATTTCGGCTTCTTCAGGGACAACAATCAGCACGCCATCCGGTTCTTTGGTATAACCTAAAAATTGACTGTGGTTGAGAATGGTTTTCCCGCTGTGCATACGTGCTCGAATGCCAAATTTAATGTTCTCGCTTTTGCTGCAACTTTCTTCCTGAGCCATAGCAAGGAAAATACTGAGTGCGCTGTCATTCACCTTCATGGTATCAATATCCTCCATTTCCGCATACAAGCCAATATTCATTTGTTTCCACTTCCTTATCTGTGTTAATGTTTCGACGGTATCACGTCCGAACCGACTTAATGATTTTACTAGGACGAAATCGAACAGACCCTTCTTTCCATCTAGGATCATCTGATGATAACCCGGTCTGTTTTTGGTTCTTAGAGCAGAACCGACATCGGAATAAATTTTTACAAACTGCCAGTTTGGATTTTCTTGAATCATTGTTTCAAAGTAAGATTTCTGTATTTCAAGACTTCTCAGCTGTTCGTGAGATATGTGCTGACTCGGCAGTAAGCTGCAACCCGCAATTTTTCTTGCTTGTGAGAGAAAAGAATCGTTTTTGGTATCATAAAAAACCCCTCCGTGCCAAAAGTATAGCATGGAGGGTGTCATTCTGCTTAAAAACAAAAAAAGCTACATTTTGATCTCTCAAAATGTAGCTTTTAACTTGGTGCCGGTAGTCGGGGTCGAACCGACACGGTATCGCTACCACTGGATTTTGAGTCCAGCACGTCTGCCAATTCCATCATACCGGCATTGCTCTATTTATTATACACAAAAAAGAAAAAAAATCAAGAGCTTTTTATGCAGATAAAAAGATTTTGTTGATTTCTTTTGATATAAAAAAATATTTTACACAAATTTTGTTTTTGACAAATCAGAGTATTGCATAAGCTATCAACTCGTATTATAATGTTATAAAATGACAAAACAACTAAAAGCTACATAAGAGATGGGTAAATATCGAAAAAGGAGGAGATTTTGTGAGTTTTTGGGTAAAAGAAAAATCGTTTTATCAAAAAATGGCAGCGATCGCAATTCCGCTGGCATTGCAAAATCTGATTAACGTAGGCGTTAGCCTGCTGGATACGGTCATGCTGGGCCAGTTGGGCGAGGTGGCTATGAGCGGTTCCTCGCTTGGAAATCAGATCGGGTTCATTTATCAGATTATGAACTTGGGGCTGACCGCAGGGGCAGGGGTACTGACCAGCCAATATTGGGGGCGGAAGGATTCGGCTTCCATCCGCAAGGTCATGAGTATGGCCTATAAAATTTCAATGACGTTGGCAGCCATTTTTACCATTTTGGCGCTGACAATTCCGGATATTCTGATGAGTTTTTATACAAAAGAGCCAGAAGTAATTGAGGCAGGCGCCCAGTACTTGCGGATTATTGCATTTACTTATCTGGTCAGCGGTTTTACGATGACTTCCATGAGCATTCTGCGGACAGTGGGGACCGTAAAAATCACGTTGTATATGTATATCATTTCTTTCTTTGTCAACGTATTCTTTAACTACTGCTTGATTTTCGGCCATTTCGGCTTCCCGCAGATGGGAATTGTCGGCGCGGCGATTGCTACACTGATTGCCCGCGTGGTAGAGTGTATGATTATTGTGGTATATGTCTTCCGTATTGATAAGAAAATTGGCTTTCAAGTGCAGGATATTTTCCAGAAAATCGACCGGGAAATTCTTGGAATTTATATGCGCTATGGCGCGCCGGTACTGTGCAACGAAATGCTTTGGTCGATTGGCAGTACGATGCTGTCGGTTATCATGGGACATATGGGCTCTAATTTTGTTGCGGCAAACAGCATCTGCCAGGTAGTGTTCCAATGCACTTCGGTCATTAATCAGGGCGTTGGTCAGGCAGCAGGCGTTATGGCAGGAAATACCATTGGTGAAGGAAAATACAAAAGGGCGCGCAATCAGTCGTTGACGCTGTTTGTCATCAGCATTGCCTTTGGCCTGTTGTCGTCACTGGTGATGTTTGCGATTCGCGGGCCGGTAATCGATTTTTACAAGGTCACAGAGGAAACCCGCGTCATTGCCTACTCCATTATGGACATGATGTGTATTTTGGTTGTATTCCAGGCAATTTCCACTATCAATATGTTTGGCACTCTGCGCGGCGGTGGAGACAGCAAGTATGTGCTGTTTTTCGATGTCACATCTATGTGGTTTTTCTCGGTGCCGCTGGGATGGTTAGCCGGACTGGTACTTGACTGGCCGGTTTGGCTGGTGTACTTATGCCTGCGTTCGGGTGATATTTTCAAATCGATCGCTTGTATCTTCCGTATCCTTTCCGGAAAGTGGATTAAGGACGTAACGAGAACCGATGAGGAGAAGCAGGAAGTTCAGGCGGAAGAAGCGGAACAGGTATAAAATCAGTACAAAAAGCGTCCGTATTACGGGCGCTTTTCTTTATGCTTTCTTGACATTAGAGCTAATCTAAGGTTTATAATAATTTTGTTGTTTTTGATCGTATAGCAATACAAAATGGTCAAAACAAAAAATCTGCCTGTTTTTTGGAAAGAGGATTTTTTGAAAAAGGATCTTGGGGATCATTTTTATTTTCCATGACGGGTGCCATTGGTGTGAGGAGGATTTATGAGTCTGATTGTCAGAGACAAAAATTTTTACAAAACGGTTTTGGCCATTGCGGTGCCGATCGCACTGCAGAATATGGTAACATCGGCGGTTGGCATGCTGGATACGATCATGCTGGGACAACTGGGTGAAGTGGCTATGAGCGCATCTTCGCTGGCCAATCAGGTAGGCTTTATTTTTATGATGATTAACTTTGGCCTGACTGGCGGGGCAGGGGTTCTGACCAGCCAGTATTGGGGCCGTGGAGATGCTGATTCTATCCGTAAGGTTATGAGCCTGACCTACCGCATCTCCATGAGTATTGCGCTGATTTTTGCCATTGGCGCAACCTTTTTCCCGGAAATGCTGATGCGGATTTTTACTAATGATGAGGCTATTATATACGAAGGAATCCGCTATTTGCATTATTGCGGAGTCATTTATCTGGCAAATGCTTTTACCATTACTACTACCAGTATTCTGCGCACGGTTGGAACGGTGAAAATTGCTTTATACAGTACCCTTGCTTCTTTGCTGGTCAACGTATTTTTCAATTATGGTTTGATTTTTGGCAAACTGGGAATGCCGCAGATGGGTGTAGCCGGTGCAGCACTGGCGACCATGATTGCCCGTTTGGTAGAATTTGCGATTATCACAGTATTTTTGTTCCGAATCGATCAGAAAATCTGTTTTCAGATCAAAGATTTTTGGCACAAAGTGGATATGGCAACGGTGAAACTGTTTATGAAATACGGCGCGCCTGTTTTGTGTAATGAGCTGTTCTGGTCGCTGGGCAACTCTATGGCTGCGGTGGTTCTGGGGCGCATTGGCGCAGAGGCAGTGGCAGCGAACAGCATTTGCGATATTGTGTTCCAGATGACATCCTTTTTCATCTGGGGCGCGGCCAATGCTGCTTCGGTTATGACCGGCAATACCATTGGCGCAGGTGAGAAAGAAAAGGCCCGGGCACAGTCCAAAACCTTTATTGTCATCAGTCTGGGGTTGGGCATAGTCGCTTCGCTGATGATCCTGGGACTCAGGGGCTTTATGGTGGATTTTTATAATGTGGCGGATTCCACAAAAGAGATTGCCTATTCCATTATGAACCTGATGTGCTTTGTCTGCATTTTTCAGGCAATGGGCAACATCAATATGTTTGGTACCCTGCGGGGCGGCGGCGACAGCCGGTTTGTCCTGATTTGTGATGTGGGTGCCATGTGGGGATTGTCAGTGCCGTTGGGCTTTTTGTCCGGACTGGTGTTCCACTGGCCGATTTGGGTAGTATATCTGTGCCTGCGTTCGTCTGAGATCTTTACCTGTATTGCCGGACTGATCCGGCTGTGCGGTACCCGCTGGATTGTGGATGTGACCCGGGAGAAGAAAAATGGTTCTTCCGACGGACTGGCAGTGGAGGGAGAATAAGGAGATTTTGGATTGATAACCCGGCATAGAACTTTCTGGGATGCTGCGACAGGATTTTTCTTGACTTTTGCCGCTGAGCGGTATACACTGAAAGAAACTGGATCAAAGTATCATTTGGGACGTGTGCCTATGGAAAGAAGGAATGGGTTGCCCCAAAACAGTGGGCTTGACGAGCAGCTGTGGCTGGCCTCGCAAAACGGGGATAGTGAAGCGCTCAGACACCTGATCACCCGTTACGACCGTCTGGCGACGAGTTTGTGCGGCAGTTACTGTGCGGCAGGTATGGAACGGGAGGATCTTTTGCAGGAGGCGTATCTTGGCCTGCTGAAAGCAATTCGTTCTTTCCAGCCGGAAAAGGGAATCCCCTTTTCTGCTTTTGCCGGGCTTTGTATGAAGCGACAGCTGATTTCAGCGGTGCGGCGGCAGAATACAGGCAAAAATCGCTTGTTTCACGATTCTGTTTCGTTGGAAGAATCGGAAATTTCCAGTTTACCGACCGATTGGCAGCAGATTGGGCCAGAAGCGGCGGTTATTTTAGAAGAAGAGTCCCGCGGGATGCGGGAGCAGGTCATAGCGCTTTTATCTCCCTTAGAAAAAGAAACGCTCCAGCTTTACCTGAAAGGTTTCAGTTACGAGGAAATGGCGAAAAAGCTCAAATGTCCTGAAAAATCGGTGGATAACGCGCTGCAGCGAATCCGCCGGAAACTGCGGAAAGCACAAAACCGCAGCAATTCCTGAACCGTTAGCCTGCAATCAGGCTATTGGGTATAATGCCTCTTGGAATATCAGGCGAAGCGTTGTTTATCAATGTCGATGCGGTATATCGATGGGCAAATTCTAATTCATTAAGCGAGGTAAAAAAAATGTACCAGGACAAAACCCTTATTTGCAAAGAGTGTGGCGCGGAATTCGTATTCACTGCCGGCGAGCAGGAGTTCTACGCTGAAAAAGGCTTCGTAAACGAGCCGCAGAGATGCAAAGCTTGCCGTGACGCACGCAAAAACAATGCGAGACCTGAAAGAGAAATGTTCACCGCTGTTTGCGCTGGATGCGGCAAAGAGGCAAAGGTTCCTTTCAAACCCAGAGAGGACAGACCTGTATACTGCAGCGAGTGCTTTGCGAAAATGAAAGGCGAAAACTAATCATCCTTTTTCACCTATTGCAAATGATAAAACCGCCGTGAAAAACACGGCGGTTTTTTGTTGTTTTTAGCGGTTGCAATGGAAATTTATTCATACTATAATGTCATAGGACAATAACGGGCGCCGGATATTAACAGAAGGTAGGGCTTTGGATGAAAAACGGTTGGGATCGCTTGTGGGGCAGGGCGGAAGGTTTATTGGGACTGGATCGCTTAACAGAAACTTTTCGGACATTTGCATTGCTGCACTTTGGTTTTCTCATTTTTAACAATTTGCAGACAGTATTCATCAATACGCTGTTTTTTCGTTTAACCGGTGGGGCGGATACTACCTTGCAGTATAACTTGATCACTTATGTATTCAATCCGATCGGTACAACGCTGGCAATGTATTATGCCAGTAAAAAAGGATCGACCAAAGCCATGCGGCTGGGATTTTTCACGTTTATTTTTTTGTATGCCTTTTTCCTGTGCGTGATGGATGCAGCGGTTTGGTTTATGCCGGTCATCGCCTTTCTGGTATCCTGGGCCGGAGGGTATTATTGGATGGGCTACTGTATCAAAGTTCCGCTGTATACGACGGATGAAAACCGGGATGTTTCCCTGTCGGTTATCGGAATGGGTACCGGCATTGTAAATCTGATTATGCCTACCATTACAGGCGGGATTATTTCCGCTTGTGAAGGGGTGATGGTGGGTGGCCTGCTGGGTTATTACATCATGTTTGCCTTGTCTATCGCAGTAGCCCTAATAACAGTATTTTATTTGAAAAAACTGCCACAGGATCAAATTGTTGATGCGAAGGTGAGCCTGAAGCGTGGTTTTCATAAAACGTTCCACAATCCGCTGATGCTGGAGGCAGTCGGAGCGGAGTTTTTAAAAGGCATTCGAGAAGGAACGCTGGCTTTTTATTTGAATATTCTCTTGTTTGAACTGATTCAAAGTGAGGCGCTGATCGGAGCCAATACTCTTTTGACCGGATTGTTTTCCATTCTCGCTTACTGGGTGCTGGGCAAGCGACTAAAGCCATCGAACCGGATTCGCTACATGGCCGGTGGGGTGACGACGATGCTGGTTTGTACGCTGATCCTGTTTGTGCGGATGGACGTTATTACCATTCTGATGTTCAGTGTAATCAATGCATTTTTTAATAACTTTTTGCTCTCTCCGGGCAACGGGATTTATTATAGCGTAGTACAGAAAACCTGCCCGACCAATACGGAATCGGCAGAATTTTCTACCGTCAAAAGCTTTTTTCTGGATTACGGAAGGGTGGCCGGCGTACTGCTGGTCATGCTGATGCCGAAAACCACTTACGGCAGCGTTTGGGGAATTCTGTTGTTGACTGTGCTGCAATATGCGGCGATTTTTGTCAGCTCGCTGGCGGCCAAACGACTGGAGACCTATGTCCATCAAGAGGAACCGGTGGCGTAAAGAAAAAATCAGCTGCTGCCTGACATACTGCCGGGCAGCGTTTTAGACGGTTGTACGCCTGTTCTTTTGGAAACGGTCTTGTGCGGAAGGCACAGGACCGTTTTGCATAATGTTATGAAAATAATGGCATCAATCTGGATTTTATGCTATCATTAAAAAATACAATTGGTCATAGGGCAGGGGGGAAAACAATGTTTCGTAAAATGAGGCGGCATAAACAACAGTTGAGCCAAGAGGAAACGGCTGAAATCTTAAAAACTGGAAGAACAGCGGTCCTGGGGATTTTAGGTGATGACGGCTATCCTTATACGGTGCCTATTAACTATGTATACGCCGACGGAAAAGTATATTTTCACGGTGCCCGATCCGGTCACAAATTAGATGCGATCAGGCGGTGCGCCAAAGTTTCCTTATGCGTGATTGAAAAAGATAATGTGGTGAAAGAGGAACTGACCACTTATTTTAAAAGTGTAATCCTATTTGGAAAAGCCAGAGTGTTGGAAAAAGAAGATGAAATTTTTCACGCCGCAGAAATATTGGGGCTTAAATATTATGAAGACCAGGAAGCGGTGGACAAAGAGGTTCGCCGCGAACTGAAAAATCTGTGTTGTGTGGAAATTGCAGTAGAACATGTAACGGGGAAAGAAGCCATTGAATTGACCCGCGCCAGAAAGAATTTTTAGATTCCCATATGTCAATTTTCCAAAGGAGATTATAACCAGAAGAAACTGGGACATGATGTTTTTCAGTTTTGCAAGTATATAAAATTGTAAAAACATCAGGATATAATACAAATCGTATCATTTTGCCTTTTTGACGCTGACAAATTGTCTCTGCATCGCATGAGGCGCAGTACTTGTCTGCTTGTTACTTTATCATACAATCGGAAAACAAAGGAGTGGGGGCCGTGATTGTTTTAGACGAAAGGCTGGCAGCGGCGGCGCAGTTGGTTCGGCCGGGAAGCCGTGTTGCCGATGTGGGAACCGATCACGGCTATTTGATCGCCCGGCTGCTGCTGGATGGAAAGGCCGTATTCGGCTATGCCTGCGATATCCATCCGAAACCATTGGAAAAGGCGGCCGAGACGCTGAAGCAGTATGGACTACAGGATTGTTCTGCACTTTTCCTGGGCGATGGCTTGCAGGGCCTTTTGGCAGAGCAAGTGGATGATGTGGTGATTGCCGGCATGGGAGGAGACATGATCCTGCATATCCTGGATACAGCCGATTGGAAAAATTCGTCCCAACGGTTTGTTCTTCAGCCTATGACCAAGGTTCACGAATTGCGGGCAGGGTTGTATCAACGAGGTTATGAAATTTTACAGGAGCGGGCCTCGATCGTCAAAGGCTTCGCTTATGCGGTGATGCAGGTCCGCTGGTGTGGGCAGCGGTGCGACGTTACCGATTTATTTGCCCGGGTGGGGCTGATGCCTCAAACAGGGTCGGAAGAAGCGCGGATTTATCTGGAGAAGCAGGCACAGATAGCAAAGAAAATTGCAGAAGGTTTGAAAAAATCCAATACAAAGCGGAATGAATATAAAAAATATTACGAATTGGCGAGAGAAATCGAAGATATTTGCATCCATTGGAAAGAAAAGAGGTAAATCATGGCTTTAGATGGCATGTTTTTATATCAGCTGCGCCAGGAGTTGGCGGAAAAAGCGTTAGATGCCCGGGTAGACCGGATTCATCAGCCAACCCGGGAGGAAATCATTATTGCTTTGCGCTGGAAAGGCGGCGCCGGAAAGCTGCTGCTTTCAGCGAATGCAGGAAGTCCCCGGATCCATTTTACCGGGGAGGCGCCGGAAAATCCAAAACAGCCGCCCATGTTCTGCATGCTGTTGCGCAAGCATCTGGGGTCGGCACGATTGGTTCGGATCGAACAGGTGGGAATGGACCGGATTCTGCATCTGGTTTTTGAGGCGGTCAATGAATTGGGAGATCTGGTGGAACTGACGCTTGCAGTGGAAATCATGGGGCGGCATTCCAATATTGTACTGGTGGATCAGAACGGCCGGATTATCGACGCGGTGAAACGGATTGACGCGGAGATGTCCAGTGTACGGCAAATTCTGCCGGGTATGATTTATCAGTTGCCGCCTCCCCAGAGCGATAAACTGGATTTGCTGCATGTCCAGCCGGAACAGGTGGTAGAGAAGGTAGCAGCGTCTGGCGGGCGGGAAATTGCCAAGGCACTGCTTCAGACTGTGCAGGGGATGTCGCCATTGACCTGCCGAGAGGCGGAAAATTATGCTATCCGGGGAGAAAATATCCGGGCGGACGAGATGGACGCGCTGCAAAAGCAACGCTTGGGAGAGTGGCTTTCCATGCTGCAGCTTCGCCTGCGGGAACACAGCGGGGTTCCCACTATCTTATTGGAGCCATCAGGAAAGCCGCGGGATTTTTCATTTTTGCCAATTCATCAATACCGGGGCGCACTAACTGCCCGGGAAATGGAGAGCTATTCGGCGCTGCTGGACAGTTTTTATGCCGAACGGGACCTGATGGATCGGATGAAGCAGCGTTCCCATGACCTGCTGCGTCTGCTGGCCAATACTTCCGACCGGATTACCCGCAAAATCGCGGCGCAGGAGGAAGAACTGAGAGAATGCGCGAACCGGGAGAGACTCAAACAAAACGGAGATTTGATCCATGCGAACCTTTATCAGATGGAAAAAGGGCAGTCTATGCTGCGGGTGCAGAATTTTTATGAAGAGGACATGCCGATAGTGGACATCCCACTGGATCCGTCGTTGACCCCTGCTCAGAATGCGCAGAAATATTACAGCGAATACCGCAAGCAGGATACGGCGGAAAAGAAACTGCAGGAGCTGATGGAACAAGGCCGGGAGGAATTGCAGTATCTGGACACGGTATTCGATTCTTTGGCCCGGGCAGTCAAAGAGTCAGAACTGGCAGCGATTCGGGAAGAATTGAGCGAAACCGGCTATATCAAAAGCTGCAAGGTCAAAAACAAAAAGCCGGAAAAGCTTTCGCCGATGGAATATCGTTCTTCCGATGGATTTACCATTCTGGTGGGGCGCAACAATGTCCAGAATGACCGGCTGACACTAAAAGACGCCCATAATTATGATATGTGGTTTCACACCCAGAAGATCCCGGGCTCCCATACCGTCGTGATTGCGGACGGAAAGGAGATTCCCGACCGGACGCTGGAAGAAGCGGCGGTGATCGCCGCTTATCACAGCCGTGCCCGGGATTCGGCGTTGGTTCCGGTGGATTATACGATTATCAAAAATGTCAAAAAACCTTCTGGCGCAAAACCTGGCAAGGTGGTTTACGATAAATTTGAAACCGCGGTAGTCACGCCGGATAAAGAGCGGGTAGCGGCATTGCTGGTCAAAGGATAAATAGAAAAAGCAGAGGATGTTCCTCTGCTTTTTTTGCAAATAATGTATCAAAGGGTAAATGGCGGAGACTCTGGAAGCAGGTGGGAAGAATACGACAAAGAACAGATCAAAAATCTCTACGGCAGCGCCAAAGCATAATGGAAAGACTTTTCTGTGCGCAGCGTTTCAAAACAGGGCATTGTACGCATTGCCGTGAGCGACAATCTAAGCTGGACAAGGGAGTGGCAGGGCTTGGATTATTTGTTTTCATCCGGTACGGAAATATCTACAACGCCCTTTTCTTTTTGCTTTTTCTGGCGGTTGTGATAGTGCAGGTAATACAAGGCGCCGGCGGACAGGACAAACAGCGTTCCGCAGATCCAGGAGACATAGTTAAAATTGATAAACCATAGTTTGTGGAATTGAATATCGTTTAAAGAAATATCCATACATAAAACGGTCAGGACCTTGTCCCCGTCCATGATCGGAGCGGCGGCGACAATAAAAGTGCCATCATCAGACTGAATCGCTTTGGATACGAACCCGCCGGTACTGTTTCCGTCAAAGATATCGTCAATCAGCTGTTTGACCTCTTTTCCATAAGAGTCAAAGGAAAATTCAGAGCCAATGGGATGGTATCCTTCAGTTTCCGATTGGACATATTGAGAGTCCAACACATAAAAATACCCCATATTGTTGCGTGTTACGGTATAAACATCCTGAAATCCGTAATGTTCCCGCATCCGTTCCAACAAACCGCACAGGCTGCGGTAAGCGGCGGACTCGCTGGGGTATTCCTGCAACAGCCGCAGGGAAGTAGCGCTGTAATGCCCCATCGCGATGGCGATAGCGTCGCCCGACAGCATGCTCTGGCTGCCGGCTTCCTCAATTTTGTCTGACTTTCGGCTGATGGGCAGCGTAATTCCCACTACGGTGAGCAAAAGGCTGAACAGCATAACCCCAATGAGGATCAGCGTGAGATTTTTGGTTTTAAACATAAAACAGATCCTTCTTCCCGGGGCACAGACCCCAAAGATTGCCGCAGGCGATACGGGAACGATATATTTTCCGGCCAGTCCTGCGATCTTACAAAATTATAGCACGAAGAAGAAAGAAACACAATCGGAGCCGCTTGTCCTGATGGAAAAACTGTGTTAAAGTAAAAAGAGCATGAAAAAAAGGAGCAAACGATCCATGCGAATGAGAAAGAAAAAATGGGCGGTTCCGGAATTGGAAGCAAGTCCGTTGTATATTAAGGCTCCGGCTTCTCTAAAAGAGCAGTGGCAGCAGGCGTTTGTACGGCCTCAGCCGTTGTATTTGGAGTTGGGCTGCGGAAAGGGAGGCTTTGCCTCTCGGTTCGCGCTGGCCAACCCGGAAAAAAATTTGCTGGCGGTAGATATTAGCAGCAACATGCTGGGCGTTGGCCGCCGCAAGATCGACGCGCTGTTTTCCCAGGCGGGGAAGATACCGGATAACGTGCGCCTTGTGGCTTATGATATCGAGCGCATTGATGAGATTTTGTCCGGTCAGGATACGGTGGAGAGAATTTTTATTAATTTCTGCAATCCCTGGCCCCGTCCAAGACATTTTAAAAAGCGGCTGACCCATCCCCGCCAGCTGGAAAAATACAAGACCTTTTTGCGTCCGGGTGGGGAGATCTGGTTTAAAACGGATGATGATATGCTGTTCCGCCATTCCCGTCAGTATTTTCTCGATTGCGGCTTTACGGTTCGCTGGGAAAGCTGGGATTTGGCGCACAGCGATTTTTCGGGGAATATCCGCACAGAGCATGAGGATATGTTTGAAGCGCAGGGAATTCCGATCAAAGCGCTGATCGCCGTTTGGCCGGAGCGGAATGATGGATAACAAAGAAAAAATCGGCAGGATTTTGGCGGATGCCGGACTGTATCACTGGGGAGTCGCTTCCTTTTCGGACGCTTTGCCGCTGCTGGAGTGCCGTGCCGCGGTCCGCCTGCCGCAGAACGCCCGGTCGGTGATTGTTTGTCTGCTGGGGTACTACGCCGGCGAGCGGGCGCATAATATTTCCAGATACGCCTGGGCCCGGGATTATCATGTATTGGCAGAAGAACTGCTGTCTCCGGCAGTACAGCAGATGCGGGAAAT
>Ga0129314_1001101_pt1 | contig 21153 bp, 19 predicted proteins | sample O1111metagenome_FD_94431 | JGI IMG/M metagenome (GOLD analysis project Ga0129314, IMG submission 94431) | Orangutan individual fecal microbial communities from fecal samples from Wisconsin, USA - O1111 metagenome | ecosystem: Host-associated > Mammals > Digestive system > Large intestine > Fecal... | reverse complement strand
CGGACTTCCTATTGGTGGTGGTAAAGGTGGTTCTGATTTCGATCCTAAGGGCAAGTCAGACAGAGAAGTAATGGCATTCTGCCAGAGCTTTATGACAGAGCTTCACAAATATATCGGGGCTGACACCGATGTTCCTGCCGGTGATATCGGTACAGGAGCAAGAGAAATCGGCTTTATGTATGGTCAGTACAAGAGACTGACAGGCCTTTATGAAGGCGTACTTACCGGTAAGGGCTTAACCTATGGTGGTTCTTTAGCAAGAACGGAAGCTACCGGATATGGATTATTATATTTAACAGAAGAAATGTTAAAGTGCAATGGTAAGGACATCGCAGGTAAGACCGTTGCTGTTTCAGGAGCCGGTAACGTAGCAATCTACGCAATCCAGAAGGCACAGCAGCTTGGCGCTAAGCCGGTTACCTGTTCGGATTCTACCGGATGGATTTATGATCCGGAAGGAATTGATGTAGAATTACTGAAGGAAGTTAAGGAAGTAAAACGTGCACGTCTTACCGAGTATGCAGCAGCAAGACCGTCCGCACAGTACCATGATAAGAAGGCAGAAGGAACCAATCAGTGGTCCATCAAGGTTGACATCGCTCTTCCTTGTGCAACACAGAACGAGCTGAACCTTGAAGATGCAAAGACACTTGTTGCAAACGGTGTATTCGCAGTAGCAGAAGGTGCTAACATGCCTACTACGATGGAAGCAACGGAATACTTCCAGCAGAATGGCGTACTGTTCTGCCCTGGCAAGGCATCCAATGCAGGAGGTGTTGCTACTTCCGCATTAGAGATGAGCCAGAACTCCGAAAGACTGAGCTGGACCTTCGAAGAAGTAGACAGCAAGCTTAAAGGAATCATGGTTAACATTTTCCATAACCTTGATGATGCAGCTAAGAAGTATGGCATGGAAGGCAACTATGTTGCCGGTGCTAACATCGCCGGATTCTTAAAGGTTGCAGAGGCTATGCAGGCTCAGGGTATTGTTTAGAATTTACGTGAATTGCCCGGAAACATTATGTTTCCGGGCTTTTTTGATGCTCTTACATAATAAGAACGGGAGAGATGGATAGAAGAAAAGATTCATGCTGTAGTTCTGAATTTCTTCTTTGAATCGGACTGAAGGATCACGAAGACATGCAAAACCCTGTAAATACGCAGAGGACAGCTGAAGGCGGCCGGTATTTATTAGATGGCAGGGTGAGATAGAAAAGAACAACAGATTCAATTGTAAAGTGGGAAATTATATTTGATTTATAAATAAATATGGGGAGATTATGGTCAGATTAGCACATATTGTATTTCTGCAGGGAAGCAGAAGGGGAATATACAATGAATTATGTGCTTATGACACTATATTCAGTATAGGGCATAGATAGACAAAAAGCAAGAAAAATCACATATTTATGCAAAAAAATGAAATAGTTGAGAAAATAGATTTTTTGCAATGATTGTGCTATACTATAATACATTAAAAGATAGAATATTTTTGTGAGGTGCATGATGAAAAAACAATCCAGAGGAATTCGGAAATTGGTATTATCGGCAATGTTTATGGCAATCGGTCTGGTTCTTCCGTTTATAACAGGTCAGATCCAGCAGATAGGAAATATGCTGCTTCCAATGCACATTCCGGTTTTACTTTGTGGATTGATCTGTGGGTGGCAGTATGGCGCAATTGTAGGATTTATTCTGCCGTTGCTTCGTTATGCGTTGTTTGGTATGCCGCCAATTTTCCCGACCGGTGTTTCCATGACCTTTGAGCTGGCTGCCTATGGTGCGGTTATTGGTCTGATGATGCAGTGGTTAAGCAGGAAAAATACAACCGGTAACGGTAAGAATTACGTACTGAATCTTTACCTTGCACTGATTGGTGCAATGCTGGCAGGACGAATTGTATGGGGACTTGTCCGGTTTATTCTTGCACAGGCAACCATGCAGCCGTTTACCTTAGAGATGTTCATGGCGGGAGCATTCCTTACCGCTATACCGGGAATCATTGTACAGCTGATTCTGATACCGGGAATTATGGCTGCACTCAAACGTGCAGGAGTGTTGAATATAGATGGAACCTGTTAAAATTACTAAAGCAACAGGGAATGGGATTAAATTATGGGGGAAATAGGAATTGTAATTGAAGGCGGTGCCATGCGCAGTATTTATGCGGCAGGTATTCTGGATTATTTTCTGGATCAGAAGATTGAAATACCAAATGTGCTGGCTGTTTCCGCAGGGGCTTATGCGGGAATGAATTATGTCTCCGGTCAGAAAGGAAGAGTATTGGATGCGGTGATTAAACCGCTGAAGGAGTATAAATATCTTGGAATTGGTACCTTTTTTAAAAAGGGTACCTTCTTTGATATGGAATATTTGTTCAACGAGGTGCCAAAGAAAAAGGTTCCGTTTGACTTCGAAGCTTTTCTGGGTTCAGCGAAACGTTTTTTAATCAGTACAACGGATTGTCTTACCGGAAAATGCATTTATTATGACAGGTTCCAGAATCAGGATGAATTCTGGAAGATCTGTAAAACAGCCAATTCGCTTCCTTTTATTGCAAAGATCACACCCATCAACGGAGTACCGATGCTGGATGGAGGAGTTGCGGATGCAATACCTGTGAAGAAGGCCTTGGAAGAGGGCTGGGATAAAATGGTTGTGATATTAACACGAAAAGAGGATTACCGTAAAAAATACCGCCCGTTATATCAATTTTTTGTGCGGCTGATTTACCGGAGATATCCGCAGCTTGTACAGGTTTTGGAGGAACGCGCCAATACCTATAACCGGAGTCTTGAACTGGTGAAAAGATTAGAAGAGGAAGGAAAAGCACTTGTGTTTCGCCCGACCGGGATTGCGGTTAAAAATCAGGAATCTGATGTGGAAACATTGCTTTGTTCCTATGAGCACGGATATGCGCAGGCGGAACAAAGGCATGAGGAGATACAACGTTTCCTGACTACATAGCAAGGAGGTAACCATATGAATGTAGAGAAAATTTTGGAACAGCTGGACGCTTTACTGGCACAGCATAGAACCAATGAAATTGAGGGTTTCTTACTTGAGAAAATGGAAGAAGCTGTAACCCAGGGAGATACAGGTTCCCTGATTACATTAATGAATGAACTGATTGGATACTATCGTGAAAATGGAGAATTTGAGAAAGCCCTGGCTTATTGTAAAGAGGTGCTTCAGGTGGCTGCCGGGGCAGGTTTATCAGGAACAATTCCGTATGCGACAACGCTTCTTAATGTTGCAAATTCCTGTCGGGCAGCCGGATTGCTGCGGGAAGCTATGATGTATGATCAGAAGGTACGTGAGATTTATGCGAATAATATAGAAGATACCGATTTCCGCTATGTGAATTTATATCATAACATGGGGGTGCTTTTTCAGGAGATGGGAGATTATGAGAGCGCCTGCGACTGTATGGAGCGGGCATTGTCCATTGCAACACTGTATCATGAGGCAAGAGTGGAAACTGCGATTGTTTATACGAGCCTGGCAACCTGTCAGTTAAAGCTGATGCGTTATCAGGAGGCAATTGAGAATTTGCGCCGTGCGTTTCCCCTTTTTGAACAGGATGAGGAAAGAGATTATCATTACAGCGGCGCGCTTTCTGCAATGGGAGAAGCACAATATCTGGCTGGAAATATGGAAGAATCGGCCTATTACTATGAACGGGCACTTAAGGAGATTGAAAGAACCGCAGGCAGGAATAAGGCTTATGAGATCACCCTGCGGAATCTGAATGTTGTTCAGAAACAGTTACAGGAACTGCCGCAGGAAAACATTCATTTTCAGAATGGATTGGAGCTTTGTGAGAGCTTTTATAAGGAGTATGGAATTCCAATGATCCGGACAAAGTTCCCTGCCTATGAGGGAATGATTGCAGCCGGTCTTGTGGGCGAGGGATCGGAATGCTTCGGGTTTGATGATGAGGTATCGAGAGATCATGATTTCGGACCGGGCTTTTGCCTGTGGCTTACAGATCAGGTATATGACGACATCGGAGAAGCACTTCAGGAGGAATATGATAAGCTGCCGGATACCTATATGGGTGTGACCAGGATTGATACGCATAAGGCACGCAAGAGTGTCGGTGTATTCCGAATTAGTGAATTTTATGAGCAGTTGACTGGACTTACTGATGTGCCATCTACACAAAACCAGTGGTTATTTTTAGAGGATTATCAGTTGGCATCGGCGACGAACGGAAAGGTTTTCCGGGATGACCTGGGCGAATTTACCAGAATCCGGAATGGAATCTTAAAGTATTATCCGGAGGAAGTCCGGATTAAGAAAATAGCGAGGGAAGCAGCATTGATGGCCCAATCCGGGCAGTATAATTATAACCGGATGTTTGGCCGTGGTGAAAAGGTAACAGCTGATATTGCACTGGCAGAATTCCTGAAACATACCATGTCGATGATTTATCTGTTGAACCGGAGGTACGCTCCCTTTTATAAGTGGATGCATCGTGGTTTACGGGAAATGAAGGTATTGACGGAGATTCAGGATATTCTGACGGCACTCGTCGAACTGCCGAATGGGGATGAACGGATCCCGGATATGATTGAGCTGATTGTGGCAATGATTATTAAGGAAATGAAGAAGCAGGGACTGACGAGTGGTGAGGATAATTATCTGGAGCATCATACCGATAACATTCTTCACAGCATTCCGCAAAAGGATCGGAAGAAACAGGAAGAAGGTTCCTTTAAGGCAGCATTGATTCAGGAAGTGACTGGAATGGAATGGGAAGCTGTGACGAAGAATCAGATGGAAGGGCATAGTGACCAGGATCCGGAGAACTTCGAAGCATTTGCCATGATGAGGCAGAGTATCTATGAAAACTGGACACCGGAAATGCTGAAAAGCCGGATCCATGATCTTCGGATGATGAAGGATAACAGGTGGAATCCGGAGATAACTGAGGTGAAAAGGGAGATTGTAGAAGAAATTGTGAAGGTTCAGATGGACTGGATGGAAGAAGCACAGGTACAGTATCCAAAGACGACCGGTATGTTAGAGGGATTTTTTGGACCGGAGGAGCTTCTGGCTTACTCTGATGAAACGTTGGATCTGTACGGAAGATTTATTGCACAGCTTTGCGGGGAAGGAAAGAATCTGGCAGAACTGACAATGCACAATCTGGCCTTGCTTTGCGGCACCGGTTCTTTGGATGAATTCGAGAAAAATCTGTAAAGAATAAAACTTTGTGATAATTTTTTGAGGGTGAGAACAAAATGGAAAAAGCAAAATCCTATGAAATTGATATGTGCCATGGGCCTTTGTTTCGAAAAATACTGTTATTTACGCTACCACTGATGCTTTCAGGAATATTACAACTGTTATTTAATGCAGCGGATGTCATTGTGGTTGGACAGTTTGCCGGTAATGAAGCATTAGCAGCAGTGGGATCCACGAGTGCATTGACGAATTTGCTGGTAAATCTGTTTATCGGATTATCGGTTGGTGTTAATGTGTTGGTAGCACGCTTTTATGGAGCACAGCAGGAACAGGAAGCGCAGGAAACGGTACATACGGCAATTGTGGTGAGTGTTTTAGGAGGCATTTTACTTGCTTTTATCGGAATTGTACTGGCCAAGCCATTGCTTCAATGGATGGATACGCCGGACGATGTCATTAATCATTCCGTACTTTATATGCGGATCTACTTTGCGGGAATGCCGGTGATGCTGTTATATAACTTCGGGAGTGCTGTTTTAAGAGCGATTGGAGATACCAGACGACCGTTATATTTTCTGGCGGCGGCAGGTGTGATCAATGTCATTCTGAATCTGATTTTTGTGATCAATTTTCATATGGGCGTTGCGGGCGTAGCACTTGCAACGATCATATCCCAGTGTGTCTCTGCACTCCTTATTCTGCGGTGTCTGATGAATAGTGAGGGCTGTATCAGGGTAGAATGGTCCAAGCTTCATATTCATTGGGGAAAGCTTGGGAAGATTGCGCAGATCGGGCTCCCGGCGGGAGTACAGGGTGTGTTGTTCTCTATATCCAATGTATTGATCCAGTCATCGGTCAATTCTTTTGGATCGGTAGCCATGGCTGGAAATACCGCCGCACAGAATGTAGAGGGCTTTGTATACACTTCGATGAATTCAGTTCATCAGACGGCCGTGAGCTTTACCAGTCAGAATCTTGGTGGCAGACAATATGGAAGAATTAATAAGATCCTGTTAGAATGCATCCTGTTTGTAACGGCAGTAGGACTGATCCTTGGTAATGGAGCTTATCTGTTTGGACATCAGATCCTTGGAATTTATTCTTCCGATCCACAGGTGATAGACTATGGAGTGGAGCGGATGTCCATCATTTGTACAACGTATTGCCTGTGTGGAATCATGGATGTTCTGGTTGGCTCCATCCGGGGACTTGGCTATGCGGTTATGCCGATGATCGTTTCTCTGATGGGAGCCTGTGTTTTCCGCGTGGTTTATATCTATACCATATTCCAGTGGAACAGGACATTACAGACGTTATATATTTCCTATCCAATTTCCTGGGCGCTGACGGCGGCAGTTCATGTGATCTGTTTTGCGATTGTGCGAAGGAAGATTGGAGTGCAGAAATAATGGCGGCACAGGAACATTGGCAAAAGGCAATAAGGTAATAAAGTAATAAAGTAAAAAGATAATATGATGTATGATGAAAATCCCTGTAGAATTCGGAATTATGTTCAAAAGAACATAGATTGAGGGTCCTACAGGGATTTCTTTGGCTGCAAATGAGTTACAACTGATTTATTAAGACCATATTAAGAGTTTTATTAGAATAAATAATACATATTGACAATATTGTGTATAAGGTGTATATACAATATATAAGCGCTTATATACAGAAATGAGGATGAGTTATGGATATTATTATCAGTAATGACAGTGACAAACCGATCTATGAGCAGATCACATCCCAGATTAAGAACCAGATTATGCAGGGAGTGTTACGGGAAGGAGATGCCCTGCCATCCATGCGGACGCTGGCAAAGGAGCTAAGGATCAGTGTGATTACAACGAAAAGAGCATATGAGGAACTGGAACGGGAAGGCTTTATTACAACGGTTGTTGGGAAGGGAAGCTTTATTAAAGCGGCAGATACGCGGCTGCTGCGGGAAGAGAATCTGAAACGGATTGAAGAACATTTTCAGGAAGCAATCCGGATTGCTTCGGAAAGTGGAGTCACCAGACAGGAACTGGAAGAAATATTTGCCATTCTATATGAAGGATGAATAATGGTGATGAGTAATAGTTAATTAGTGCAGAAGGAATCACAAAGAAAGGAACGGCAAAAAGCCAGGAGAGATTGCAATGAATAGAATGATGGAAGAAAACACGAACATGGAATATGCCTTGGAAGTACGGGGCCTGACAAAACATTATGGAAGTTTTGTGCTTGATCAGGTGTCCCTGCAGGTGCCTTATGGAATGGTTGTTGGCTTTATTGGAGAGAACGGAGCTGGAAAGAGCACAACCATTAAGGCAATTCTCAATTTAATACATAAAGAAACGGGTGATATTTATATTCTTGGACATCCGATGCAAAGGGATGGAAAACCGGAAAGCGATAGTGCTCAGTGGAAGGAACAGCTTGGGGTCATTTTTGATGAATGTAATATGCCTGCTGAACTTACGGCGAAGGAGATTCATCATATTATGAAAGAGTTTTACCGAACATGGGAGGAAAAGAAATTCTTTGATTATTTAAAACAGTTCCGGGTTCCCGCAGACAAGAAGGTTAAGGAGCTGTCAAAGGGAATGAAAATGAAACTGTCAATTGCCATTGCCTTATCCCATGACAGCCGGCTTTTGATTCTTGATGAAGGAACAAGCGGACTGGATCCGGTTGTGAGAAATGAAATCATGGATATTTTCCGTGAATTCATCGAAGATGGCGAGCATTCCGTATTGATTTCTTCACACATAACATCTGATATTGAAAAGATTGCCGACTATATCATTATTCTGCATCAGGGAAAAGTCGTGATGGAAGAAACGAAAGATGATCTGCTGGAGCAATATGCAATTATACAATGTACGAAAGAGCAGATGACAAAGATTCCGGCAGATCAGATAATCGGAAAAACGGAAAATACTTATGGAGCGCATGTGTTGGTAAAGGGTGCGGCAAAATGGAAGCAGGAAGGATATGTTGTGGACCGTGCTTCTATTGAAGATATTTTGCTTTATATCGTTAAGAGAGATGAGGTGTAACAGGAATGAAAGGATTATTATTAAAGGATCTGTACAATATGAAAGGATTTGCCAGACAATATGTCATCGTTATTCTGGCGATGGCAGTGTGGGGAGCCTGCATGAAAAACATATCGTTTGTATCGATTTATATGGTGATTCTTGGTGGAATGATGAGCATTTCAACCATGAGTATGGATGAAAACAGTGGATTTAATAAGTTTTATCTCACAACTCCGGGAGGAGTAAGAAAGCTGGTGGCAGCGAAGTATCTGTTTTTCGTACTGACGGTAGCGGCAGGAATGCTGGTGGCACTGTTGATCAGGGAAATTGCAATGTTATTCCCATGGTTAAATACTTCCGGTTTTGATGTTGGTACATTATTTGTGACGGGATTTATTCTGGCGGCAGCCTTTTCCGTATCCTTTCCGGTTATTTATAAATATGGAGCAGAAAAAGGCAGATATTTCTATATTGCAGCTTTCTTAGTCATCTTTGCGGTTGTTTATCTGGTTAATTATGTGGCACATATTCCGGTGCCCGAAAGAATTCTGGATTCCATACCGGATGCAGTATATGTGGCAGGAACTGTTGGGAGCGGAGCCGTAATTATTTTCATCTCTTATTTGTTTTCCATTCGGATTGTAACACGCAAAGAGTGGTAGAAAAGTTACTGTTCACACAGCAGCCAGACACTTGCTGTCAGGCTGCGTAAGAACATGATTCAGGAATGAGCAGGCTCCTTTTGCGAAGCAAAACTTCAAATGAGCCTGCGAATTGTTACTGGAGCGAGGTACGAGTGACCAGTAACCAGTAACCAGTAACCAGAAAAGGATTGGCAGAAGGTAAAAAAAATAGTATAGTTAATAGGATAGCAAAGAAAGGGAACACTTATGGAAAAAGCAGATATTTATCAGGTAAGAAAACTGAATCCCGGCAAAGAGTACCTTATTCAGGTGCCCGGATCCAAAAGCATTACCAACCGGGCGTTTCTGTTAGCTGCGCTATCCGGTAAAAAGTGCGTATTATCGGGAGTTCTTTTTAGTGATGATACCAGAGGATTCATAGACTGCCTTCTTCAGCTCGGATTTCAATTGGAAATCGAAGAAGAAAAGCATAAGGTAACCATTCAGGGTACGGGAGGCAGAATTCCGAACCCGGAGGCATCCATCAATGTAAGAAGCGCGGGAACAGCAGCACGGTTTCTTACAGTTGCACTGGCCATTGCAGGCGGCAATTATCATCTGGATGCATCCGAACAGATGCGTAAGCGTCCGATGGAACCAATCCTGAAAATATTAGAGAAGTTAAATGTTAAATTTAGATATAATAATGAAGCATATCATTTTCCATTTGAATTGGATTCGCAATTTGCAGAGGAATTCACAGATAAGAATGGGATGAGTGAAATCACCATTGATACGAATCTCAGCAGCCAGTTTGCAAGTGCCTTATTGATGGCAGCATGTATCCTTCCGACAGGACTGAAGATTCATCTGACCGGAAGCAGAACCGCTGGATCCTATATTAAAATGACACTTGCTATGATGAAGCAATTTGGTATTTGCGTGAAGCAGTCGGAGAACTGCTATGAGATTCTACATCAGGAGGGCTGGGGACTTACAGAATATGAAGTCGAGCCGGATGTATCGGCAGCCTGTTACTTTTATGCGATGGTTCCTTTATTAAAAACAAGTGTTATTGTTAAAGGCGTACAGGAAGATTCTTTACAGGGAGATATCCAATTTTTAAACGTTTTGGAACAGATGGGATGCCAGAAAGAAGAGACGCCTGAAGGAATCCGGCTGACGATGAAGAAGGCGGAATTGCATGGCGTGGACATTTCAATGAAGGACTTTTCGGATCAGACGATGACACTGGCAGCAATTGCACCTTTCGCAGACTGCGTTACCAGAATTCACAATATCGGACATATCCGTTTTCAGGAATCTGACCGGCTCCATGCGATTCTCACAGAACTGCAACGTATGGGAGTGCGGTGCGAAGAAGTTCCGGAGATTGATGGAATCCAGATTTTCCCGTGGGAGAAAGTTCAGGGCGACCATATTGCAACGGAAAGTGCAGGTGGAATGAAACGCGGAAGCATAGCAGAAGGTGGAAGTACAATCATAGAAACCTACGACGATCACAGGATGGCAATGGCGTTTACACTTCCGGGATTAAAAACGGGAAAGATTGTGATTAAGAATCCGGGATGCTGCCGTAAGACATTTGAAAATTATTTTTCAGTAATTGATTCCTTATATTAATGGCATTGAAGTATGGGGACAGGATAAACATTTACAGAAGTAAATAGATGCAATAATATGGCAATTTAATAATTTCATAAGAGGTGTTATGGAAGAATATTGGAATGTTTTTTCGGAGGAACAACAGAATAGAGAATTGGAACGGGTACTGCTCGTCGGAGTAGATACAGGAGAAGAACAAAATTTTGAGGGCTCCATGGAGGAACTGAAGCAACTGGCGAAGGCCTGTTACATGGAACCGGTTGGAACGGTTATCCAGAGAATGGAATTTGTGCATAAAGCACTTTACATTGGAACCGGAAAGGTACAGGAAGTACGGGATGCTGCGCAGGCTTTGGATGCGCAGCTTATTCTATTTAATGATACTCTGACTCCTTCCCAGATCAAAAACCTGCAGGATGAATTAAAAACGCCTGTTATTGACCGAACCATACTGATTCTTAACATTTTTGAGATGCGTGCAAGAACACGGGAAGCCAAATTACAGGTAGAAACTGCCAAGCTGCAATATCTCCTGCCACGTCTTGTGGGAATGCATGAGGCGCTGACCAGACAGGGAGGAACCAGTGGCAGCATGAGCAGCCGTGGCGCCGGGGAGAAAAAGTTAGAGCTTGACCGTCGTCACATTGAGCACCGGATCAGTGAACTCCGCAAAGAACTGGATGCCATTTCCAGGGAACGGGAAACCCAGAGGAAGCGCAGGGAGCAGTCCAGAATCCCTTTGGTAGCATTGGTTGGCTATACGAATGCAGGGAAATCGACCATTATGAATCATATGGTGGAGCGGTTTGTGGGAGATGAAGAGAAGAAGGTACTCGAAAAGGATATGCTTTTTGCAACACTGGACACGACAATCCGGCGGATCAATACCGGAAATAATCAGGATTTTCTGCTTACGGATACGGTTGGATTCATTCATAAGCTCCCCCATGGACTGGTGAAGGCGTTTCGATCTACTTTGGAGGAGATTAAGGGAGCAGATTTGCTTTTACAGGTTGTGGATGTCTCGGATCCGGGGTATCAGGAACAGATGGAGACTACGAAGGAGACGCTGCGGGAGCTGGGAGCAGGGGATATTCCCATGTTGATCGCTTTTAATAAGGCAGATCGGCTCTTTGAAAACCCGTATCCAAGAACGGCCGGAACCAATAAGATTTACATCAGTGCACGGCAGCCGGAATCCATTGAATTACTGGTAAAGGAAATTATCCGGCGGGTTTATGCAGACTATGAGGAGGTCCGATTGCTGATTCCCTATGAGAAGGGAAGCATTGTTTCATACCTGCAGGAGAATGCACAGATTCTGGAACAGACCTACGAACCTGAAGGAACACGGATGCGTGTGAATTGCCACCACGCCGATGCCGGGAAGTATGAGCAGTATGTTGTGAAATAAAAGTAAAATTGCTGATGAACTGTGAGCAGGCTCCTTTTGCGAAGCAAAACTACAAATCATGAATGAACAATAAGAGTTACATGTAAAGAATATAAAACTTAAGAATATCGATTATAATATAGAAAGATTAGGAAGATCAGGGACATTAGAAATATGGAAAAGGAACGTTTAAACAAATACCTGGCATCCTGCGGAGTCTGTTCACGGAGAGATGCAGACAGTCTCATTGATCAGGGACTGGTTACGGTGAACGGAAAGACTGCTCCTATGGGAATGCGGGTATCGGCAGAAGATTCCATTCTGGTTCGCGGAAAAGCCATTCATGGAAAGAATGATAAAGTGGTTCTGGCCTATTATAAGCCGGTTGGAGTGACCTGCACGGAACGGGACCGTTTTGCAGACAAAAAAATCACGGATATGGTAAAGTTCCCGGTGAGGGTTACTTATGCGGGACGGCTTGATAAGGATTCCGAAGGGCTGATCCTGTTAACCAATGATGGAGAACTGATCAATGCCATGATGAAGGGCAGCGCCGGGCATGAAAAGGAGTATATTGTAAAGGTAAATAAAGAGATTACGGAGGATTTCCTTCAACAGATGAGGGAAGGGGTATTTCTTAAAGAACTGAAAATTAAGACCAGACCGTGTGAAATTGAGCAGATTGGCAAATTTACATATCGTATCGTCCTGACTCAGGGAGTCAATAGACAGATTCGAAGAATGTCAAAGGCACTTGGATATGAAGTCAGGGAATTAAAACGGATCCGTGTCGTGAATATTGAGCTTGCAAAGCTGAAAAAGGGTGAGTACCGGCAGATTCTTGGAACAGAATTACAAGCGTTATATGATGCCGTCTACCAGTGAAAGAAAATGCCAGAGCATGAAATACCATATCTTGTTAGATAACTTAAAATAGAAAACAGGCTCCATTTTATAAAAAAGAACAAGGATCAAATAAAAACAGGAATTATGAAATATGCACTTGAAAGTAAAATGAATTGACATGCAGGAAAACTTGCAAAAAAACCTGTAAAAATCAAACAGGAAGCTTATATAAAATGAAAAAGAGAAAGAGATTAGTGGGATGGAAACGAAGAAGAAAAGAATTGAAGAGCTGGTAGAGATTTTGAATAAAGCATCCGAGGCTTACTATCAGGGCCAGGAAGAGAAGATGTCCAACTATGAATGGGATGCCCTGTTTGATGAATTGACGGCATTGGAACAGGAGACCGGTTATATTATGCCGGAGAGTCCCACGCAGAATACCGGAGCAGAGGAAGCGGGAGGAAACCGTGAACCACATGAATTCCCGGCACTTTCGCTGGCAAAAACGAAGCAGGTTTCCGAATTAAAAAAGTGGGCAGAGGGAAGGGACATCTGGCTGTCCTGGAAGCTGGACGGTCTGACACTGGTTCTTACCTATGACCAGGGGAAGCTTACGAAGATTGTAACCAGAGGAAACGGTACAGTTGGAAATAATATTACTTTTTTGAAGGATTCCATCAAAGGCTTTCCGTTAAAAATTGAATATCAGGGACATATGGTGGTTCGTGGAGAAGCAACGATTTCTTACACGGATTTTGAGATGATTAATGATCTGATCGAGGACGATGATGAAAAGTATGCCAATCCGAGAAATCTTGCATCCGGGACCTTAAGTCTGGATGACCCACAGAAGGTCAGGGAGCGATGTGTTTATTTCCATGCATTTACGCTGGTTTACCGCGAAGAAGGGATTCAGTCTTTCGGAGAACAGATGGATTATCTGGATAAGGAAGGCTTCCTTACGGTTGAGCGGGAACGGTGCAATGAGGACAATCTGGATGAAGTGATTGCACGTTGGACGCATAAGGTCGAAAGCGGACAGATGGATATTCCGGTGGATGGGCTGGTGATCTGTTATGATGATACCGTGTATGCAGCGACAGGATCGGTAACCGGACACCATGCGACACGTGCAGGATTTGCATTTAAATGGGCCGATGTTTCTGCAACCTCGAAGCTCCGTTATGTAGAATGGTCGTGTGCCGCATCAACGATTTCACCGGTAGCTGTTTTTGAACCGGTACAGCTGGAGGGAACGACGGTGAGCCGGGCTTCCCTTTGTAATATCAGTGAAATGGAACGGTTAGGAATCGGAGAGGAATGCACTTTAGAAGTCATTAAGGCGAATAAAATCATTCCAAAGTGCATTGCGGTGAAGGAGGCGAAGGGAACTTTTTCGATTCCGGAAACCTGTCCGGTCTGCGGAGCAAAAACACAGATTCATACAAGTAGCAGTGGGACGAAAACGCTGCATTGTACAAACCCGGATTGTACGGCCAAGCAGGGAAAGAAATATACCAGGTTTGTGAGCAAGTCCGGAATGGATATCGATGGCTTATCGATTCAGACGATGCTGCGATTTATGAATGAGGGATTTGTGCATGAGTTTGCCGACATTTATCATTTAGGAGAGCATGCTGAAACGATACGTAATATGGAAGGCTTTGGAGAAAAATCCTGTGAAAACCTGCTGAATGCGATAGAAAAGAGCCGGGAAGTGAAAGCCGTTAACTTTATTTATGCGCTCTGCATTCCCATGATTGGAGTGGATGCCGCAAAGAAGATTGTGCGAAGCGTCAGCTTTAATGGATTTCTTGAACGGATGGAGAGCGGACAGGGCTTTGAGGATGTCGATGGAATTGGACCGGAAAAATCCGGTTCTGTGATGGAATGGTATCAGAATACGAAGAATAAAGAAGCTTTGGAACATCTTTTACGGGAGGTTCACATTACACAGGGAGAAGCCGTGAGTGCCAGGGAAGGCACCTGCGTGGGACTTACCTTTGTTATTACCGGTGATGTGCATCAATTTAAGAACCGGGATGAATTCAAAAGCTATGTGGAACAGCAGGGGGGAAAGGTAACCGGAAGTGTCAGCGCGAAGACAAACTTCCTTATTAATAATGATGCCGGGTCCTCTTCAAGTAAGAACCGGAAAGCAAAAGAGCTGGGGATTCCGATTCTGACTGAGGATGAATTCGTGGAAAGGTTCTAAAGAGAAAGGTTGCCAAAAGCAGGGAAAAGGACTATGATTAGTAGTATCGCGTGTTAGAGATCATGGCAGCCAATATAACAGGGAAAGGAAAGATGTACAATGCCGATTAAAGTTCAGAACGCATTACCCGCAAAAGAGATTTTGGAAAATGAGAATATATTTGTTATGGACGAAAATCGTGCCATGCATCAGGATATTCGTCCCCTTCAGGTCTGCATTCTGAATCTCATGCCCGTGAAGCAGGATACCGAGCTGCAGTTGTTACGTGCACTGTCCAATACGCCACTGCATGTAGAAGTGACATTTATGAAAATGAACAGTCATATTTCCCTGAATACGCCGATCCAGCATCTCAACCGCTTTTATAATACCTTTGATGAATTAAAGGAGCGAAAGTTCGATGGAATGATTATTACCGGTGCACCCGTGGAACAGATTCCGTTTGAAGAAGTGGATTACTGGGCAGAGCTGTGTGAAATTATGGACTGGGCGAAGACACATGTGACCTCGACTTTCCATATCTGCTGGGGAGCACAGGCCGGTCTGTATTATCATTATGGACTAAAGAAGGTGCTGCTTCCTAAGAAATTATTCGGAGTATATCGTCATAAGGTGATGAACCGTAAGAATCCGCTTGTCCGTGGTTTTGATGATTACTTCCTTATTCCGCACAGCCGTCATACGGCAGTTCTTTCGGAAGACATTCATCAGTGTAAGGAGCTGACGGTGCTTGCCGAATCTGATGAGGCGGGTGTGCTGCTCTGTATGAGCGAAGGCGGTAAGGAGATTTATGTCATGGGGCATCCGGAATATGACCGCTATACACTGCATAAGGAATATGTGCGGGATAAGGAAAAGGGACTTCCGATTGAGGTGCCGAAGAATTATTATCCGGATGATGACGATACACAGAAGCCTTCTTTAGAATGGCGCGCACACTGCAACATTCTGTATTCGAACTGGCTCAATTATTTCGTATATCAGATCACGCCATATGAATTATAATATGAATCAGGGGCAGAATATCTATGAAAAGAGGTATTCTGCTTTCTTAATAAAAAGGAGCGATGAATCATGTGCACAGCAGCAACATATAAGACAAAGGATTTTTATATAGGAAGAACTCTGGATTATGAATTTTCTTATGGAGAGGAGATTACGGTTACACCCAGGAACTATCCGTTTACATTCCGGCATGAGGGAAGTCTTAGGACACATTATGCGATCATTGGTATGGCACATGTGGCGGGGGATTATCCACTTTATTATGATGCGGTGAATGAAAAGGGACTTGGCATGGCAGGACTTAATTTCGTAGGAAATGCGGTCTATGCACAGACCAGAGAGGGAAAAAGGAATGTAGCGCAGTTTGAATTCATTCCGTGGCTTTTAAGCCGGTGTGCGAATCTGAAGGAAGCCAGGAAGGCACTTGAAAACATGAATCTGGTGGGGACTCCGTTCAGTGAGCAGTTCCCGGCGGCACAGCTTCACTGGATCATTGCAGATGAGACTGGCTCCATCGTGGTGGAATCCATGGCAGATGGATTAAAGGTGTATGATAATCCGGTGGGTGTGCTGACAAACAATCCACCTTTTGAAATGCAGATGTTCAATCTCAATAATTATATGTATCTTTCGGAGAAGCAGCCGGAGAATCACTTTGCAAAGGAGGTTCCGCTGCAGACCTACAGCAGAGGGATGGGAGCATTGGGAATGCCCGGCGATCTGTCCTCCATGTCAAGATTTGTACGGGCAGCGTATACCAGAATGCATGCCGTATCCGGGGAGAGTGAAGCAGACAGCGTCGGACAGTTTTTCCATATTCTGGGATCTGTGGAGCAGCAGCGGGGCTGTTGTGAGGTGGCAGATGGAAAGTATGAAATCACAATCTACACTTCCTGCATGAATGCATCGAAAGGAATCTATTATTACACCACTTACCAGAATCACCGGATCATGGCGGTGGACATGCACAGGGAGGACCTGGAGGGAGAGGCACTTGTCCGTTATCCAATGAAAAATGAAGAGTTTTTTGGATACCAGAATTAATTACCCGGACGGTAACCCGGATTAACACAAAAATAGATTGCACAGAGAACGGTTTTCTGTTATTCTGTTAATAAATAATAGTACGTAAGTACCAGCACTGGAGGGAGACTAAAATGACAGTCAAGGAATGTTATGAGCTGGCAGACGCTGATTATAATGATGTCATGAACCGATTGGGAAGTGAAGCTTTGGTAAAGCGGTTTGCCGTGAAGTTTTTACAGGACAGGAGCTATCAGGAACTGACAGAAGCAATGGAAGCGAAGGATGCAGAACTTGCTTTTCGTGCTGTACATACCCTGAAGGGTGTCTGCGCTAATCTTGGATTTAAGCGGCTTCAGGAAGTAAGCTCAGAACTGACCGAGAAGCTTAGGGGCAGAGAATTTGAGGGAAGCGAGCCTTTGTATGAGGCAGTAAAGATACAGTATGACCGGGTGATCGGTGCGATAACACAACTTGCGGAAGAATAGTTCTTAATGGGTAATTCTTTCTGGAAATAAGGTGAACGAATGAGAGATAAGATACTGATAGTTGATGATGTTGAGCTTAATAGGTCCATCCTGGGAGCGATTCTTGAAAATGAGTACACCATTGTTGAAGCGGAAAACGGAAAACAGGCACTTGAACTTATTGAAGAGCTGAAGGACGAGATCTCCGTCATTCTGTTGGATCTGATTATGCCGGAAATGGACGGTATGCAGGTTTTGGCAGAACTGAATAAAAGAAAAATTATCGGAATGATTCCGGTTCTGGTTATCAGTGGGGAGAATTCCTATGAAACGGAGAAGGAATGCTTTGATCTTGGGGTTTCCGATTATATTGCAAAACCGTTTAATAATGTCATTATTCAGAAACGTGTGAAGAACGTTGCGGGACTTTATGAATATAAATTACAGCTGGAAGAAAAGGTGGAGGAACAGACTGCCGTTTTGCGGAAGGCATATCAGACATTGAAGATACAGACAGAGAAGCTTCACCGAAACAACCAGAAAATTGTAGATATTCTTGGTACTGTCGTCGAGTTCCGTAATTTGGAAAGCGGTGAACATATCAATCGTGTGAAGAAGTACACGAAGATTCTGGCAGAGGAGGCGATGAAGGAATATCCCGAATACGGACTGACGCCGGAGAAGATTGATACCATTGTATCCGCAAGTTCTCTTCATGATATTGGTAAGATTACGATTCCGGACCATATTTTATTAAAGCCCGGAAAGCTCACCAAGGATGAATTCGAGTGTATGAAATCACATACCACGAGAGGATGTGAGCTGCTTGACCAGATTGATGTTGAGTGGGATCCGGAGCTGCGTCAGGCAATTTATGAGATCTGCCGTTACCATCATGAACGATACGATGGCAAGGGATATCCGGATGCACTTGTAGGTGAGGAGATTCCGCTTTCCGCGCAGCTGGTTTCCATTGCAGATGTATACGATGCACTGGTAAATGAAAGGTGTTACAAGGATGCTTACTCTGCGGAGGAGGCATACCGCATGATTACCCATGGAGAATGTGGTGTGTTTTCACCGAAATTAATGGAAGTATTCCGTAAGACCAGAAAGCAGTTTGAAATGTTAAAGAAATATAATAAGTAGAAATAAAGAAACCGCGGCAGGTGATGCTGCGGTTTCTTTATTCCTGTGGATTCTGTTGCGGGGGACGTTTGTGATATTTCAACTTCATAAAATCAAGAATATCCTCTTTGTCCCGCGAATCCAGCAACTGATAATAGTAGAGAAGTAAGCGCTCATCACGGTTTAAGTATTTAAATTTGTTTCGATTCTGTGGATTATTCATGTATTCTACAAACAAATCAAATTCCTCAGGGCTGTCAATGCTCTGTGACTGCGCAGTCCGCGCAAAATCCATATTGATATTATAAGTTACTACGAGATTCAAAAAGTTTTCAACAGGAACACCATATAATTTTGCAAGATTATACAGGGAATTAACGGGCGGAGTAATCCGTCCGGTTTCATAATGAGAATAGGTCTGACAGGTAATATTCAGGTGTGATGCGACAAATTCCTGAGAATAGTTGCAGGATTTGCGCAGTTCCTTCAAGTAGTGTTCTAATGTGCGATCGTCATTTCTCATGTGATGATACACTTTCCCTTTCTTAATAATTACAAGGTCGCTATATGGCAGAGGATGTTGAGGTTAAAATGAAGTGTTTCTTACTGCTTATTGTATCCGAAAAGCAGAGTTTAAAATATACAAAAGATACAAATAGTGTGAAAAATCTGGCAATAAACCATAAAAAGTGCATAAATTTCCGGGGGGGGGTAAAAATTGAGCATAATTTATAAGATTCAACTAGAAGCATATCTATTTTTATGCAAAATATTGCTTGAAAATATAGTACCAATAGCATATTATGTTATAGAAAGATATTAAGAATAGCATATGTGTAAAAGAAAAAGGATGAAAAAATATGGATCTTATTGATATTCATTCCCATATTTTGCCAGCGGTTGATGATGGTGCCAAGTCCATGGAGGAGAGCCTTGAGATGCTACGAATAGCGAAGGAAAATGCTATTTGTACTATCATAGTTACACCTCATAATAAGCCTGGACGACACAACGTTCACACCCCCAGTATGAATGCCTATATGAAACAATTACAGGAGCAGATGAACCGGATCGGGCTTTCCATTGAACTGATCGGGGGAAACGAACTCTATTACCGGATGGAACTGGCACAGGAGCTGCACGGTGGTGTGGCGCGGACAATGGCAGATTCACGGTATGTGCTGGTAGAGTTTGGACCGATGGTCGATTACGATTATCTGCGGAATGGTGTCTATGATCTTTTGTCAGAAGGTTATTTTCCGATTATTGCGCATGTGGAACGGTATCAATGTCTGTCAGATCATGTTGATCGTATTGGGGATTTATCCGGAATGGGTGCGTACATTCAGGTCAATGCGGGCAGCGTGATGGGAGATGTGGGATTTAAGATAAAGAATTTTACCCGGAAGCTCTTAAAACAGGAACTGGTACATTTCGTTGCAACAGATGCCCACGATACGAAGAAGCGTGCACCGGAATTAAAGAAATGTGCGGATTATATAGCACGTAAGTACGGGCAGGGATATGCCGAAGATATTTTCCAGAACAATCCGGAACATATCATCAGGGATGAAATTCTGTAGAGAAATAAATTGGAAACACGAAGGAGAACTTCATGGAAAACCAGAATGAACGCGATGAAATTGAAATTGATCTTGTAGAACTGTTTTATGTTCTATGGGGACATGTGTGGCTGATTTTAAGTATCGGTCTTTTTTGCGCGCTTAGTTGTTTTGCGTTAAGCAGGTTTGTGATTGCCCCGACATATAAGTCTACCACGAAAATTTATATTTTGAATAAAAGTGACAGCGCTTCGGTGACTTACAGTGATGTGCAGCTGGGCACCCAGCTGACAAAGGACTATGCGGAACTGATTAACAGCCGTTATGTATTGGAGGCTGTAATCCAGGAGCTTAGCCTTAATATTGAATATAAGGATCTGCTTAAGAAGATTGATGTGGCAACACCGAGTGATACGCGAATTGTATCAATTACGGTAGAAGACCGGGATCCGGTACAGGCAATGAATATAGCAAACTCTGTCCGGGAAAATGCAAGTACCCATATTCAGAATGTTATGGATATCGATGCGGTAAATGTTGCAGAGACTGCCAATATGCCGACAGAAAAGGCTTCTCCAAGTTGTTCCAAATGGACGCTGATCGGTGGACTGCTTGGCTGCCTTGTGGTGAGTGCAATTGTCCTGATCCGGTATCTTATGGATGATACGATTAAATCTTCTGACGATATCGAGAAATATCTGGGATTGAGCACACTGGCGCTGATTCCCATGAAGGAAGAGGAAGCCGGTTCGAAGAAGAAAAAGAAGAAGTATAAGCAGAGCAGATAAGGAGAATGACCATGGATGAATTAACCATGCAGCATGTATCTTTACGATTTGATAAATCTGAGGATTACCGAATTAAAGAAGCATTCAAAACATTGCGCACCAACATTGAATTCAGTGGCGCCGATTTGAAGGTAATCGCCGTAACCAGCTGTACTCCGAATGAAGGAAAAAGCTCGGTTGCCATGGAGCTTGCCAAGGCTTTTGCAGAGGCGGGAAAACGGACGCTGCTCATCGATGCCGATATGCGTAAGTCCGTAT
>Ga0129314_1001099_pt1 | contig 21162 bp, 20 predicted proteins | sample O1111metagenome_FD_94431 | JGI IMG/M metagenome (GOLD analysis project Ga0129314, IMG submission 94431) | Orangutan individual fecal microbial communities from fecal samples from Wisconsin, USA - O1111 metagenome | ecosystem: Host-associated > Mammals > Digestive system > Large intestine > Fecal... | reverse complement strand
GTAGCCAGCATTTCCTTATCAAACCAGGGCGTGTCCCCTAAGGCTGCCTCCACCGATTTAAGCTTGCCGCGCAGCACGGCATCGGCAGGCAGCGGCACACGCTCCACTACAAAGCCCTCCACCTTCTGGCCGCTGAAGGGAACAACTACACGCCAGCCGCTGTCTATAAACTGCAGTGCTTCCGGCACACTGTAGGTAAACTGACGAAATAAATTTTTTACCGGTAAATTTATTGCAACATTAACAGCAAACATGGCAACCTCCTGCAAACATACTTGTAGTTTATTATAGCATAAATCAGCGGTGCTGCCAAAAGGATATGCTTGATTTGTTGGTATTATGGCAACCAGAGCCACTCCTTGGAGAAACAAAATCCGCTGTGACTTTCATCGTACATGGAGATGAAAATTGCAGCGGATTTTTATAGATTATTGAACTTTCCCCAATTATATTGGCGTCATTCACAATCTATTCTTTCTATTTTGAAGATGACCGGTCTTGTACCATCGTTGCAACAAGCAATCATAACCTTATCATCTTTCATCCAACCATGCATAATGCTTCCACCTTGCAGAGCTGTATAAATGTAACGGCTGATAGCATCCCACGCCTCAGAACAGAACGGAATCCCTTTTGTTCCGCAATGCATCGTTCCCGGTGACTGTAAACAGTCCTCATCCGGTTTGCCAGACTTCACCAGCGTACCCGCACCCATGTGCCAGAAGTCGTCCCTCTCATCGTTGCGGTAAAACAGAAACTCATCACCCACATAGTAACAGGGACATTTCCCGCTGTCCGGAACAGCACAGTATTCCTGCTGTAATTCCGGGTATAATTTTTTGTCTAAAACCGTGACCTTTACTTTATACTGCATTCTCTTTTCCTCATTTTCAAAAAGTACTTATTTTAAATAGCAGGCGCTATCTTTTCGCTTTACCGCTTTCGGCTCATTGTCCGCAGCTTAACCTAAAGCAGGTATGCACATATTCAAAAACAACATCGAAACGAAAACCAGTGTGCCCACTTTCCGTTGCCCCACAGATAAATTAATCTGCTAGCAATGCAGATATTCCATGCCTATGCGGACTACCTTTATCCTCCTGTTCTTAATAACCTCGCATGGAAATGTTCATCATCTCGTGGTATAATATCTTCAAACTTTTCCGAGTGCGAGGTGATTTCCATGTTGAAACCACGATATTATTTTGCAGATGACTTCCGCATCTTTTATGAATACTTTCTTTCCCAACCCCATACAGAGCGAACATTTCATAAAGGTGATTACCTCTGGAATCCCGGACAGCCGTATGATCGTGTCCAATACTATGTATCCGGTGCATCTGTTCATTTTTCTGAACATGAAAGAGGCAGACGGAAAATCATCAGCTTTCATGGACCAGGGACGCTTTTTCCAGGATATCACACAAATGACTTTCGCATTGAGCAGTCTCTGACAACCGTTGCGCTCTCTGAAATTAAAGTACTGGAGTTTACTGTGCCGCAGTTCAAAGCGATGTTTGAAGGAAATACATCACTGGCTGAGAGTGTTGTCAACTGGTATTCGATGTATGTCAACCGCTTTCTCTTTGAAACTATCCACCAAGAGTTTAATTCCTCTAAGGTAAAGCTCTGCAATCTCCTGTATTTGCTGACCATGAATCAACCATCCAATTCCGGACTGGTTATTGAGATGACACAGGAATACATTGCAGATATCCTCGGTATGAGCCGTGTGCAGATTACGCGGGAGCTGACAGACTTGAGAAACAGAGGAATTCTATCCACCACCCGCGGCAAATTGACCGTTACAGACCTTCCGACACTGGCATCCCTGTGTACTGATGAAACCATGTAGTCATTCGAGGTTACGTGTTTATTATACTCAATAGAATCTGTTCCGTCTGCTTCTGGTGAAGCACATAAAAAGCAGACTCTGAGCATAGTGTTCAAAATCTGCTTCAATATCAATCATTCAGTTTTTAAATAACCTATTCTTTCTCTCTTTCTTGCGCACTACGCTCAAGGTATCTTCTAATAATCGCTAATTGTTCTTCTACCGTTTTAGGCAAATCATCAAGCACGAATCCTTGAACATCTTCCTGTATGTTGTCGCCTGTGTGTTTTTTTACTTTTTCCATACTAGCAATCCCCTCGTTCAAGGTTAAGCAAAATAATTTTTGCAAACCACAGGGTAACACACTCCACATAAAACGATACGATAGGCTGAATTACTTGGCTGTTTTGCCGTTTATGGGAACAATTCCATAGCCTTTTTCGTGTTTGAGCCGTTTGCGGGAATATATCTACGTGCTTTCACTTGACTGAACCAATGCTAATGAATTACAAACTCATTAGCATTGGTTCTAATTATTTCATTACACTTCATTACCGCATCATCTGAAATAAAATACTTATCGGCATCTTCACTACATCTTCCTTGCGTCATAAGAATGTGTAGTGTGACAGGCATTAAACCCTCTTTCAATCCGTCATCCCTAATACGGGGAGCAAATTTCATCACAAATAACAGAATATGCTCCCCAAGATAGGATTGGTATTTGATTTATATTGTTTTCCAACAGCGTTTTTTCAGGAAAGTGGCGATAACAGAAATATCTTCACCCTCATAATATTTTACAAGCAACTGCTTGAACTGCGGCACTTCCTTTTCGGGAATTACCAGAAAACCGCCACCGTGTGCAATCAGATAATGATTTGCGAAAATTACAGATGCTCGTTTATTACCATCCAGGAATATTTGTGTTTTCATACAATATAAACACAGTTTGATAGCAACATTGATAGCCTCATCATTTTCTTCGCCAATCTCGCGGATCCGGTCTTTTACTTCCAACTCATTAGGCAACGGCGGAACATAAGATGAACCACCAATCGTGACTGGCACGCCACGAATACGGCCACCCTCGGCAAAGAAACCTTCATTAACAAGCCTTGCAATGTGACTTAGCATATAGTAGTCGGAAAGACTGGCAACCACATCACGGTCGAGGATAAACTCCCATGCGTGTTTTAAGTTCAAAATCTTTTGAACATCAGTAGCTGTCATACCAGATACTTTTCCATTTTCTATGATTTCTTCTGTCTGTGGGAATGATGTAGCAACACCCTCCAAAACAGCCTGATCATAGATATTCATTTTCATATTTGCTCGTGCAAATGCAATATTGTTTATCACATCAGCAGAAAGTTCATCTTCCGAATATCCGGCGGCAGCAAGCTGCTTTTCTATACCACGAAGTTCTTTTCTGATTTCTCTGGCTTCTCTCGCGTTACGAAGAAGCAGATTATATAATTCTTCTGTATATGTGCCTACATAAGTCGATGTCTGTTTACCTGCCACACGCTTTCTGACATATAGATATTTTCCATCTCCACGCTCTTTGATTTCAGGTGTCCCATCATAAGGCATCAGATTCAATCTTACATGAAGGTCTGCTCGACTTCTTAGTAATTCCTGTATATCTTGATATTGAACTGCCATAGCATTTCCTCCTTTGGGGAACAAATCGTATAATTATTATAGCATAATGCTCCCCAATACTCAATATGAATTAGGGAACATTTTCTTACCAAATCGCATTGAAATGTTCCCCCATTTAATATGCACAGGAATTTGTACCATCTGCACAGCACCCCAATGGTCATAGGCAATTTCACGGATGTTATATTTCTCACCTAGGGACTCAATGAATTTCTCAATGTATCCGTAATGGACTACATTGCCCTCGGTAGTCATAAGCAAGTCCTGACATTCCCAAATACCATACGGTACATGGTCACGGCGCACACGTAGGTCGATGTTGTCTTCCGGAATCCAGCATTTCAAAAAGCCTTCTATCAAGCGGTTTTAAGCATATTCTGTTGTCTGTGCGGTATCGTTCAATCACACAACGCTTTCATCTGTTAATTGAAGTAATTAGATGGTATAATGTTCATAGTGCAAGCCATTCTTTCCGGTTTTGGGTTCTGCAAATTCATTATATCAATTAAGAGAGGCTTGTGCTATTTTTATTTTCTCAGGTTAATCCCAGTTGTGAGCTGCATGTCTGTGATCTGCTGTGTGGGAAGTTTGAGTAAAGATATTATAAAATAGAAGACTGCATATCTATGTTTGCTAGAAAATTCTTTTTGATTGGAGGACATTGCCATGGCATATGGAAAAAGTATCAATCTCTTTCTCATTGACGGAGATGCAAACGGACGTATAAAGTGTACTCTTGCCAACTGGACAGGTGTCGTTTATAAAATTCCCAGAACAGAGTTAGACCTTTGTAAGGAACGAAAAGACCTTAAACAAAGTGGTGTATATTGCCTCTTTGGCAAAACTGAAGATACTGATGACGATGTTGTTTATATCGGACAAGCTGGGGCAAGAAAAAACGGCGAGGGTATTTTGAACCGATTGCAGGAACACAAGCGTAATCCAGGAAAAGATTACTGGACAGAAGCAATCGTTTTTACAACATCTAACAACTCCTTTGGCCCTACGGAAATCAGTTATCTTGAAAATCGCTTCTGTGGGTTAGCTAAGCAAGCTAAGCGCTATGTTGTTAAAAATGAAAATGATCCAACGCCCGGTAATATTACGGAAGAAAAAGAAAGCGAGCTTGAAGAGTTTATTGATAATGCAAAGATTATCATGGGCACTCTCGGTCATAAGGTATTCATCCCCATTATAACACCTTCCGCTGCTTCTGTTTCTGCCACTCCTGCAATTGCGATTCCAGACGCAGCAGATGAGATTCTGTATTTTAATCACTCCGGAGTAAAAGCCACAGGAAAAAGAACCACAGAGGGTTTTGTCGTGCTTAAAGGCAGTCAGATTACTTCAAAACTTACAAAAAGCTGTCCTGAGCCTACATTGCGCAATCGCAAGAAATACGCAAACAAAATTGATGAAAACTTCTGCTTAATGGAAGATATCCTTTTTTCCAGTCCTTCTTCAGCCGCATCCTTCATAGGCGGCGCCAGTCTCAGCGGAAACGCTACATGGTGCAATGCAGAAGGCATAACACTCAAAAATTTAGAACAGAACTAAAGCCTGCTCCAGTCAAGAAAATACTTCTTGACTGGTTTTTTTATCTCTCCTATCCACTCAACCCTCGCCATTTTTATTCTGTCAACTCGACCTCAAAAAATGACGATTGTTATTTTCCCACAAAGGAAAAATCTGGCATCCGTACAACTCGCATGAAGTTATCGAATACCCGAAAATGCTTTATTTTAAGCCTTTTTTATATTTACTTCTGTACCTTAGTCAGCAATACTACTGACTCGACGGTACTTTCTTTGTCCCAACTCATTCCGTCGATCTCCTGACCGTTATAGAACACTGGGAACTTGAATTTGATATGCCTCAAAAATCGTCCATCCGGCAGTTCGTCCTCATAAATATCAACACGTTCCACGAAGCTGCTCAGAAACTCTTTCTTTTCAGCATCTGTAAATTTATCATACAGTTTATCAAAGTATAGCAGATATTGATACACGTTGTCACTACCCAGCTTTTGCTGGCGAATGTTTTGAATTCGCACTTCCAACTGAGCGATAGAATCTTCAATCTCGTCGATCTGGTCATAAAAATGATCCAGACGATCCTGCATATCCTGATACTTCCGGTCATAGTAGCGGTCTGTCACATCCAGACTATCCATCTGCTGTGCCAGCTTGTTTTTTGCCCCTAATACCTGCCGAAGCTGCTTGCGAAGATTTTCGATTTCCTGTTCCAACTCTCCGGTATCAATACGGGTGTTGATTTTCTGCCGAATAGCAGCTTCTAATTTCGGATTTTGTACCAGCTTTTTAATTACTTCTGCCACCGCTGCATTGACCTTATCTTCGCCCCATTGCTTTTTATATGTGCAGACATGCCCATCAACAGAGCGGCGATGCTTGCAAGTGTAGTAGAAATAGTCTTTGTATCGGGAGCCATCCTTTTTCTTCTTACGGTTGACATTGCCATACATACCGGCACCACAAATGGGGCAGCAGAGAATACCAGAAAGAAGATGTTCGTGCTCCAGGCTGTAGGTCTTTTCTCTCTTTACCCCAGTTCTTAATCGCCTGTCGTGTGCAGTGTTCCAGATTTCTTCTGACACAATCGCTTCATGAATACCATCATACAGCATATAGGAATCCTGCTTGACGATATGGTAAGCATTGCGTTTGCCGGGGATTTTCTCATTTTTACGTCTGCCATAAGCAAGTTTTCCGCAATAAACCGGATTATCCAAAACGCCTTTGATGAACGACGCTGCAAACGCATTTAGCGTATTGTTCTGACGTTTTTTCTTTTGGTATCCCTGCTGGTTTAGCCATGCAGCAATTCCGTTGACACCCATCGTCGTGTTGATGTATTTGTCGAAAATCAAGCGGATAATCTCTGCTTCATCCTCAGCGATTTCCAGTTCTCCGTCTACCAATTTATAGCCGTAAGGAGCAAATCCGCCGTTCCATTTTCCTTCACGGGCTTTTTGACGGCGGCCTTCCATGGTCTGCACCAGAATATTCTCTCGTTCAATCTCGGCAACAGCGGAAAGCACCGAAATCATCAGCTTTCCGCTGTCTTTGGAGCTGTCGATTCCATCTTCCACGCAGATCAGGTTCACACCGAAATCCTGCATCTTTTGCAGTGAGGTCAATACATCAGCGGCATTACGGCCAAAACGGGATAACTTGAATACCAGCACGAAAGAAACATGATCTTTTCCTTCTTCGACGTCCCGCAGCATTTGCAAAAATTCAGGACGTCCCTCTACACTTTTTCCGGATTTTCCTTCATCAGAGTATTCACCGACAATTACCATGTCCTGAAAGTCTGCATACTTGCGAAGTTTGTCTTTCTGGGCATCCAGACTGTATCCATCTACCTGCATGGAAGTAGAAACTCTCGTATAGATATAACACTCCTTTTTCTTCATTTTACGTTGCCTCCATCCTGTATCGTTATGTAAATTGTGCCACTGTCAGCGACACAATATTTTGGTTTTATGAATTACTAAAACATATTATTCGTTGTCCCAACTTCATTTTATCATGCTGTCTTGTCCGCAGTCAATGAACTTGTTGGAAACTTTTTTGGATTCATACCTGATGACCCCTGTGTACCTTGTTTTGTTGTATCATTCATATCATTTTCTTCTGTTTTGGGAAGATCCAACTCTCCGCCATATTTTTCAATCATTCTGGCCAAAAAGTCGGTGCACCTCTCAAAATCAGCATTTACCATAGGCGCTCCTCCTGTTTGTCCTGATGACGATCCGAATGCTGCTGTTCTCGTTCACGCTGCCCTTGTTTGCGCAACACTTCATCTACCAGGACCTGCAATTCCCGTAGTTTCTTGCTATCTTTCCAAAGCAGGCTGGCCTGTGCTGATTGCTGGCGGTATTCCTGTTCCAATTGGCTCAGTTCATTCTTCCAAACATCTACTGGTGGTTCGCCGTCAGGCACAGCTTCTTTGAGCTTGCGTTTGGCCAAATAAAAACGTCGGAAGTCACTTTCATGCTCTTGCTTGAACTGCTCCCGACGTTTTTTGAATTTAAAAGTATTTAGTTTTTCCTGGAGGGATTTTAGCTCCTCATATGCTTCTGCATGGCGCAGCAATTCTTTTAGAGCTTTGATCCGCTCCTGTTTTTCTCTGGTGCCCTCTTGCAAAATGTGGCGAGCATCCTCCATTTGTTCCATCTCTTTGCGAAGATCTTCCACGGTAAACAATTTGTGTTCGGATAAATAATTCACGGTTTCATTCAACTGTTTCAAATTCCCGACACGAGCCTTTTGTCTGGCGTAAGCGGGAAGATGCAGGGTACCTCGGTTGCGTTCGCCATAATAGTCCTGAATCAACCGAACCAAATCCTGACTGGTTTGCTGTTTTCCCAATTCCTCCCGAAGGACCTCAATCCACAGCTTTAAGTCAGCAATCCGCTGTTTGAGATTTTTCAAAATACGATTGGTTGCCTTGATCCAGCGGTTCAATTCACCTTTTTCGGTACGGATACCTTTTTGTTCCATCTGGCGTACCACAGGTCCTTCATGAACAGTAGGCAAAATATCCAGTGCTTGATCTTCATAAGAACGGTGGTCGATACGGCAAGACAAGCCCTTCTGCTCAAATTTTGCGTTTACCATATTGGCCCATTGTTCCCGCCACAATTCCAAAGTTTCCGGTTTTCCCCAATCGGTGGTGGCAATAGCATCAAACACATAGTTTCCATGTTCGTCTCTAATGCGCTCTCCATTCTCGTCCAGATGATAAACTCTGTGCTGTTTGGCTCCCCAGGTTCCATCAGGATTCAGAGGCCGGATTGGCACCATGACATGAAAATGTAGAGTTTGTATTCCATCACGTTCCGGGTCATGAACACAAAAATCCACGGTCATCCAGTCTCCCACAAAATACTGGAGAAGAAACGCTCTGGCAACCTCCAGATTTTCCTCAAATGTCAATTCATTTTGCAGGGCAATATCGAAGGAATAAGCCAACTGTGCATCGTGACGGCGCTCTGCTTTTTCCACTGCATTCCAGAGCGTCTGCCGGTCTGCATAAGCCATCGGAGCATGGGGCGGCAGCATAATCTCTGAATACATCACACCGCCCTTGCGGGTATAATCACTGGTTTCCCCATAATATTTGCTGTACAGTTTTTCGCCAGAACGATAGGCAGCACAGGCAACAGCTGATCGCCCTGCACTGCGTCCAATCTGGTCAACATGAAAATGAAAAAGCGCCATTTTATTTTCCTCCATTCTGCTGGGCACGATACCGATCAATGGCTTCCTGCACTGCGGTATTTACATCCGCTTGTTGGGCCAATTTTTCAAAAATCTGATACTGTTCCACTTTGGTCAAATATTGCACCTCCGGCCAAAAGCTGAGGACAGCACCACCAATATTGCAAAGAATATGGGTTCGCTTTTTGGCCTCGCCCTTGACCAGATATTTTTCACGATTGACCGCTCTCTGAAGCTGATGGGTGTACTGCTCCAATTTTTTCTCTGCGCTGACTTTCTCGGCCAGCAGATCGTCTTTGGTTTTCTTGTTTGGCATAATTACTCGTTCCTTTCTTCAAACAGGCATAAAAAAATACCGCTTGCTGGTGCAAACGGTTTACAGGGAAGATAGCCGCATCAAGCGGCGCAAGAGGGAACCCCTCTTGTACGGAATGAAATTCCGCAAAACTTCCGGGCTTAGTAGTACGGAAGTTAACCTCGCAGAGCGCACAATATCGCCATTTAGGAGCGGTATAGAAGTGCGCCCTTAGTTCCCCTAAGGGATTTGGCTGTGTTCTAACCAGCCCCTTTCGTTTTTAACCATAGAGCTTCGAAGTGCTGTACGTACCGTACGCCGTACACCGTACAGTACGTACAGCATCCCCATGTTCAAAGTGCAAATTTTTCAGAATGATGGTCTTACCAGCACCTCGATTCCAACAAATCCACGCACCCGTTTACCTCCGGCAAGATAAATATTGTTGGTTGCCTCCACATTGTATACTTTTTCTCGTTTTGAGCTAATTCGGAGCTAAGACGATTTGCGGCAAGTGCGTGCAGAGCATTGTCCTCGCACCACATTTTGTATGCTTCATAGATTGCTTTGGAGCTGGATTCTGCATCAGCCTTAAAGCGGATGTACCCCTCAGATTGCAGGAAGTCCAAAATGTTATTATTGCTTCTGCGAATCAGCTCTACATTTTCTGCGCTTCGATTGCTTACTGTGAAACTGTAACCATTGGCAATCAGTCGGTGCAGCCCTTCCAGACACCAGAGGAAAATCCCCTCCAGCTCATCCAGTATTTTTTCAACCAGAAACGGATCGTCCTTCCGGCCAGCAGGGCGCTCTTTTGTGGTAAGAATCAGCTGCCGACGATAAAAACCATCCGAATGGTCATACAGAGAAGTAAGCGAACCATTTCCAAAGCAGAGAAATCGCACATACAGCTGGCCTTGATAACTTTGGATTCCCTTGCGCTCCAAATCCATTTTTGCCTCGGCAGTAACAATAGATTTGATATAGTTGGTTTTGGGCAAGGCACTCATATCCATGTCGTCATCTACCATCAGAAGGCGATGTTCCAGATCGGCACGGGCAAACCGGTTCGTTTCTACTTTCTGAATATTTCCCACATTCATGGCACTGTGAAACATGGCATTGAGGATCAAACCAATACGGGATTTTCCCTCGCCGCCCCTGCCGATCAGCATAAGCATCTTCTGACCTTTGGTGGATGGAATCAGGCAGTAACCCAGATACTCCTGTAAAGTGAGGATATCGTCCTCTTCCAGCAGTTCTGAAAGAAATTGCAGCCAACGCAGAGGCTTTGGAGCATCTGGATTGTAGCTAACCGACAACCGATTGTTGCAGAAAACCTTTTTCGGTTCAAAATGGCCATCCAGAAAATAAATACGGCACAGTGGATGCGATCCAACTCCACCGGCAACGGCTCAGAATAGGCTTGAATTCTCAAGCTCTCCAGCAAAGAAGAAGCCCGTTTAGAAAGATTAGTGGTTACGCAGCTTTGCACCATATCGATGATTTGACGTTTGACCAGCTCCTCACTTTCCACTGGGCCATCCACCGTAAATAAGGTTCCTCCAATACACCTCATAGGATGGGCTTTCAAAAATTCCTGGCAAAATAAAATTTCGTTAATGTGCTTGCCGTCGAACCAGTCCAGCTTGTCCTGACAGTCATTTTCAATTTTTTTCATGACATCCGTCCTCCTTTTTGTGTTCATTTCCGTCTGTGTTTTTTGTGTTCCTGCGGTAGTGGCATATCCTCCTATACCTGCAATTTAGAGGGATTTTCTTTACCCTCTGACATGGTTATGTGGGAATTTCAAAAAAACAGGCTAATGGCAGGACAGACTGATTTCAAAAAACAGGACAACGTGCTATAATAGACTTTAGAACAGCAAAGTGAGGAGGGCATAAGGATGGACGTGGTACAACATCAGATACTGTCGCTGGATTTCTGGCAGGACACTGTGAGCTATGAGGGGAAAAACTTTCCGTCCGGTACCATCGGATGTGATGCTCTCAATATTCCCGCTGCTCTGATTCAACAGATTACGGAATTATGTGGGAGTTTGAATCTATTTATGGGAGCTATGCAGCTTGGTATGGCCAATGCCGAATTGTTTACATCAGCCAGAGAAAGTGCTTTGCAAATTGTCCATAAACTAAAAGATATTTCTCCCTTTTCCTATCTGGATGAAAAGCAGATAACAGCATATATCCAGAAGGTGTTTTCGAATGAGTATCTGGAAAATGCCATGGCGTATGCCAAATCTCTTGCTTCCGGAAATTTGATGAATGCTCTGGACCCTCAATATCAAAAGGCACTGACACTTCTGCGAGTTGTCCCTGTGCTGGCACATTTGGGCTATTCTCTGGAACAGTTCCAGGATACTATGCTCCAGTTTGCGGAGTCGCTCAATACCGCAGAACAGGAACGGTCGCCAAGCGGATATGCTGCTTCCTTTGGGGACTTTTTCTCCAGTAATCCCAGCTTGTCGGAAGAGGATGGAAGTTGGATGTCCCTAACTAATGCTTCCGTACAGTATGTACCTGCGATACAGCCTGGCAGCGATACGCCGCAACTGGTCAAACGGATGCACTATGTGTCCTTTGTGGGAATGTTCCGATCTGACTTTTTTGAAGGGCTCTGTGTAGGCCATGCGCCGAAGAAATGCCCCATCTGCGGACGTTGGTTTTTGACCACCAATGCCCGGCATACCAAATACTGCGGTAATCTTGCCCCGGGAGATAAGCTCCATCGAACTTGCCGCCAGATTGGAAACCTGCAAGGAAGGTCACAGCGTGAACTTGCTGATGACCATCCTATCAAGCAGATTTATGAACGCCGTTGTAACACCATTAACCGGTATGTCAAGCGTGGGACTCTCGATGCTGACATTGCCAAACGTATGAAAAAGTTGGCCAAAGATAAAATGCTGCGGGCATTGAGCAACGTGCCTTATGCCAAAGGGTGTTATGAATCGGAAATGGAACAGGAATCTTTATTGCGAGAAGTAAAACAAAAGTAACAACTTAATGTATGAGGTATCTAATATGGGTGAATTTGATTTTACATATATTCTTCCAGAAAATTTTGAAAAGCGTGTTGTTCAGTACCTTTTGCAATTGGCCAATAGACAATTGGCAGAAGCTTTTCAGCACTGCAAGTATGAGTATGAAGATGTAGGTTTAGCATATTATGCTGGTCTAAGAGGGGATAACTGGAATAAAAGAGCTCTTGACTTTTCATTTGAAGGTGCAGCCAAGGATATTTCCGTATTAAAACGTACAGATAAAAAATTAAAAGACGCTATTGGAAAAGCTCTTAAACCAAGCGAGTCTGGATTCCTCATTAGAAACGTTGTTTATTTTGATGTGGATGTTTCATTGGAAGATGTAGCAAGTCCTTCGTCTAATGAGGAGAGATTAAATTGTGATATTCAAACAGCCAAAAATGTTCTCAATGATTTAGTCCAAATAGGAGAACGTGTACGTTGGAATGCTTTATTCAACGCTGAAAGTTCAGAAAATAGTATCAACGATTATTTTAGGGATATGTTTTTTGCTAAGGGGTATCTTGAAGCAAAAGATCAATCTCGACACGGTGTGTCTGCGAGCGGCAAAGATGCTGCTGAGGTTGATATCCTGTTAACTAAGGACGGGAAAGAAATCGGCATATTTGAAGGTATGAAATTAAATAGCATAAATGCCGATTATATAGACAGACATATCAATAAATCAATAACGAATTATAATGCCTTAGGTACCGCTACTTTTATTGTAGCCTATGTTAATTCAGCAAATTTTGAAGCATTTTGGGAAAGATACTCTGAACATATTCTGCACTATGATTTTCCACTTCAGATAAAGGAAAATTTTTCTCCGTTAGTTCATCCCAATGCTGCGACACGGATGGCGTCAATGATTCTTACCAGGGACGGCTTTGATTTCCCGGTGTATTTTATTGCACTTAAAATAAATTAGCAACTGAAAGTACATGACTGAAAGGAGGTGCGCCGATGCCGGAATACACATGGGACATGAAGGGATATGCCTCTAAATATGGATTTTATACCAGTGAAAACTTGTCTCTCCGAGAAGCAGAGCGCACCTTACAGTTAGAACCGGAACCGCCTAAAGAATCTGATTTGAACAACTATATCATCCAGGCACAACAGCAGAAGGATTTACGTTATTTGTCCTTCTTTCTGCATCACTATGAAAAGATGCTCAATGGACGAATTTATAGCTTTTGGCGCAGCGACGGCAACGAGCGATATGATCCAGAGCGCTTCCTTGACTATAAAATGACCTGTGTTGTGGCTGTGATTGAACGTTTTTCAGATTATGATCCCAGCACAGGAGCTGACTTTACAACCTATTTGTATCCTTTTATCACAGATGCTCTTCTTTCTTGTCGTATGCTGGAAGAAAGCTGGTCTGTGGATTCTCTGGACCAATACAAGAAAATCCGAGGAATTGCATGGAAATACCGCACATCGGGAGAAAACACAAAGAAAACCATCTCCGAATATGCGGCTGAAAAGAACTGCAAGCAGGAAACGGCTGCTGAATATCTGAATGCTGCAAAAGGGATTCGCAGCCGCCAGTCATTCTATGTTTCCCGACAAGATGAAGACAGCGAGGAAACCGACGAAGATGTCAGTCGATACGATTACTGGGACTATGTCGAAATCCTCTGGAATGGTATCAAAGCCGAAGCTATTCAAAAAGCCTTCGATGCTCTTGACTATCGAGAACAAACGTTATTGGAAAAACGCAACGCTATCTGTATGCGCTGCGGCAGAGTAAGTCCCATGAGCAGCCGTTCTTCCTTTGAGGAGCTTGCTACTCTGTTTGAAGGAAGCGGAACCAGCGGTGCGGAACGTGCATATCGCAAGGCGCTGGACAAACTCACCACTATTTTGGTAGAAGAGGGTATTCTGCACGCTGTGCGTCTAAAACGCAAAAACATTACCAGAAAGAAAAAAGAAATCGCCACCGCAATCTATCTGTATCAGGTAGACTACGATGGCGAATGGGGTGAAATATATTTTGACTTTGTGAACCGGACAACGGAAATCCGAAAACTTGCAGAATGGGATCGAATGATAAGTAAAGTATTCTCTAAAAAAGCAATTTGTTACATACAAACTCATCCCTTATTAGTCAACTTAAAAGAGATCGTAATTTCATTCTCTTTGTAAGAAAAATCACGAATTTTGCATTGAACAAATTCGTTCAAACGAATATAATAGAAATGGTAATTGTTTGCTTTTACTGGAGGTGGATTCAATGCTGAATGGCTATATTACAACGCAGGAAGCTGCGCAGAAATGGAACATAAGCGCCCGACAAGTCCAAATCCTTTGTAAGAATAATCGTATAGAAGGCGCTGTACAGATCAATAGAATATGGCTGATACCTGCCAATGTCAGTAAACCCACGAACACCTATAAATATCAATCACAGCATAGTTTATAAATTACAATCGCAGTCGCAAACAGAGGGAGGGCTGCTGTTTTGAAAAAGAAAGAAGCAAGTGCAAGAATTAAAATCAATCGTCTGTTAGAAGAAGCTGGCTGGCGTTTCTTTGACGATGAAAACGGACCTGCAAATATACAGCTGGAACCCAATGTCAAAATGTCCAAAGCTGATTTGACAGGCCTGGGCGAAAATTTTGATAAGGTGAAGAATGGCTTTGTGGATTTTCTGCTCCTCGATGATAAAGGTAAGCCTTTTATTGTGCTGGAAGCAAAAGCAGAGGATAAAGATCCCCTGGTCGGCAAGGAACAGGCCAGAGAATATGCCAAGTCTTTTTATCTCAAGTATGTGATCTTCTCCAACGGAAATCAGCATTATTTCTGGAATATTTACAAGGGAAACCCGCAGCTTATCACGGCTTTCCCCAGCTATGAAAGCATTCGGGAAAGCAAAGCTATGAACGCCGACCCAGCAAAACTATATTCAGAGGAAATTGGAGCGGATTATATTGCCGTAATCAAAAACCCTCGATATATGGAGGCACCCGAGTACATAAATCCGGAAACTCGTCATCAATTCTTATATGATAATGGACTGCGCTTTCTCCGTCAGTATCAGATCAATGCGCTGAAAGCCTTGCAGGAATCTGTACGACGTGGAAATCAAAGGTTTCTGTTTGAGATGGCAACCGGCACAGGTAAGACGCTCACATCTGCTGCCGTAATTCGTCTTTTCTTGCGAAGTGGAAATGCGAATCGGGTGCTTTTCCTAGTGGATAGAATCGAGCTTGAAAATCAGGCTAAGAAAAACTTCCAGAATTATCTTGCTCCTGACTATCACACAGTTATCTTCAAGGAGAACGTAGATGATTGGCGGAAAGCGGAGGTTGTTGTTTCCACCGTACAAACGCTTATGTTCAATAATAAATACAAGCGTTTCTTTAAGCCTACCGATTTTTCACTTATCATTGCCGATGAGAGTCATCGTTCCATCAATGGAAACAGCCGTGCCGTATTCGAATATTTTCTCGGCTATAAGCTGGGATTGACGGCTACGCCCAAAGACTATATCAAAGATATTGATGTAGAAAGGCTGAAAGCTACTGATCCACGGGCATGGGAAAAACGGCAACTGCTGGACAGCTATAAAACCTTTGGCTGTGAAAGCGGCGACCCAACATACCGCTATTCACTGCTGGATGGAGTTCGTGACGGCTATTTGATCAATCCCACAGTAGTGGACGCCAGAACTGATATTACAACAAAATTATTGGCAGATGAAGGTTATGCCGTGATTTCGCAAGGGGATGAAGCGGACGAAGAACAGGAAGAAACCTACTTTGCCCGTGACTTTGAAAAGAAGTTTTTCTCCGAAGAAACCAACAAGATGTTTGTCAAAACTTTTATGGACAATGCACTCCGTGACCCGATTACCGGAGAAATTGGCAAAGGCATCATCTTCTGCGTAAGCCGCAAACATGCAGCAAAAATCACACAGCTGCTGAACGTGTATGCGGATATGATGTTCCCCGGCAAATACTGTTCGGATTTTGCTATGCAGATCACATCAGACGTTATGAACGCACAGACCTATACAATCAACTTCCAGAACAATAATCTGAGCGGAACAACCAGTTTCCTGGAAGGGTATAAATCATCCAAGACCAGAATCTGTGTCACAGTGGGCATGATGACAACCGGGTATGACTGCGAAGATTTGCTGAACATCGGGTTACTGCGCCCTATCTTCTCTCCCACAGACTTTATTCAGATTAAGGGCCGTGGTACACGAAAGCATGATTTTATCTTCAAAGAGCGAAACGGCGGTCAGGAAATCGTCCATAAATACCCCAAGGAAACATTCAAACTGTTCGACTTCTTTGGAAACTGCGAATATTTTGAAGAAAAGTTTGATTATGATGAAGTCTTAAAGCTGCCCCGATTCCAAGGCAGTAGTGTGTCGCCTGGTACTCCACCTGTTGATCCGGATGGGTATGAAAACTTTGCTCCTGACCCGCTGAAAACACTGGTGGAGACCAAAATCGGTGCTGAGGGCATGAAGATTGACCGGATGTACTTTGATAAATTCGAGGAGACTGTCAAAGAAGATCCGGTTGCGAGAGAACAATATGAACAGGGCAACTATCCCGCTGTCATCCGCTATATTGATGACCACATTATGAATCAGCCCAACGAGTATTACACCTGGGACAAGCTGCGGCGCTCCATTGGCAGTGATCGCTGCATCACAGCCCGGGAAATTCTGGACAAAATCTTTGGTGCCCTGCCCTTCTTTAAGAGCAAAAAGGAATTGGTAGAGGATGAATTTGAGGGATATGCCCTAACGCACAGTATTCCGTCAGAAAAGTATGCTGATGTAAAAGAATTTTTTGCCACTTATGTAACAGACAAAGATGTGCGCAGAGCCATCGAAGACCGAAAATTCCAGCTGCTTGGAACGGACATCAGCACATACACTATGGCTGATCTGAAGCATTTGGGGCTGGATAGTATGCAAAGCGTGGTAGATTACGTTGCCGATAACGTCAACGTATCCCGCTTTATGTAGGAGGAAAGAAAATGTTGACATTTGACGTAAAGCGGAAGATCAATACGCTGCGTGATATTTTGGTGGGCAAGGTGCCCGATCCCAAGGCGCAGGTTGAACAGATTACCATTGCGCTCATTTATAAATTCATGGATGACATGGATATAGAAGGTTTGGAATTTGGCGGCACCCGGCAGTTTTTTACAGGTGAATATGAGAAGTATGCCTGGACAGAAATTATGAAACCGGAAAACAGCGGCCAACAAAGGGCTTTTCTCTATGCGGAAGGCATTGAAAAAATGGCTACGAACCCCAACCTTCCGCAGCTGTTCCGGGATATTTTCCGTGGAGCATATATCCCTTATCGGGACCCGGATACCTTGAATATGTTCCTCAAAGAAGTCAGCGACTTCTCGTATGACAACAGCGAGGACTTGGGCAATGCCTTTGAATATCTGCTGTCCATTATGGGCAGTCAGGGAGATGCCGGCCAGTTTCGTACCCCCCGCCATATCATTGATATGATGGTGGAAATCATCGACCCGAAGAAAAACGAGACTATTCTGGACCCTGCCTGCGGTACAGCCGGTTTTCTGATCAGTGCCTATCGTCACATTCTTGCACAAAACAAGGATGAGGATGGCAAAAGCACACTGACCGCCGATGACCGCAAGCGTTTGACGGAAAACTTTGCCGGGTACGATATTTCTCCCGATATGGTACGTCTGTCTCGGGTAAATATGTACCTTCACCATTTTACAAAGCCCAAAATCAGTGAATATGACACTCTAACCAGTGAAGAAAAGTGGGATGACTGTTATGACGTCATCCTTGCGAATCCGCCTTTCATGACGCCAAAGGGCGGAATTGTGCCCCACAGTCGCTATCGGGTAAAGGCCAAACGCTCCGAAGTACTGTTTGTAGACTACATTGCTGAGCACCTTAATCCAACAGGCCGGGCAGCGATCATTGTCCCGGAAGGAATTGTCTTTCAGTCTGCCAATGCTTACAAGGAACTTCGGAAATATTTGGTAGACGATGGTTTGCTGTATGCAGTAATCTCACTGCCTGTTGGTATTTTTAATCCGTATAGTGGCGTTAAAACAAGCATTTTACTTATTGACAAGTCTTTCGCCATATTAAAAGATGAGATTCTTTTTGTGAAACTGAATAATGACGGATTTGATTTAGGAGCACAGCGTCGTGAAATCGAGGGTAGCGAAATTCCGGAAATCATTCGCATTGTCCAAAAATACCATGCTGACCTGGAACCACAAACGGCCGATGACGAAATTATTCAGCACCCGCTTGTAACTATTGTCAACAAAAATCAAATCGCAGGTCAAGATTATATTTTGATAGGGGAACGCTATAAAATCAGTGAAACAATAAATAGCAGTTGGCCTATGGTTGCACTCTCAGAGCTCTGTTATGAAATAAAAAATGGGAAAAATGTAGAGCAGCATGATGGAGAAGGCAAATATAGAGTAACCAGAATACAAACCATTTCGGACGGAATTGTAGATTTATCTAAAACCAAATGGACTAATGATGAGCCAGATGAAAATTCTTTTATGCAAAACGGTGATATCTTATTCAGTCATATTAACAGCATAGAGCATCTAGCTAAGACAGCTATTTTCTATTCTGATGAAAAAGTTGTACATGGTATCAATTTGTTAAGATTAAGACCCAAGCAAGATGTCGTGCTATCACAATATCTTGCCTATTGCCTAAAAAGTGTTTTTTTTGTTGACATTGCTCGCTCGTATGCGCAAAAGGCTGTAAATCAAGCAAGCATCAAAGCAAGTGATCTTAAAAATATAAAAATTCCACTCCCGCCCATACCAGTACAAGAAGAAATTGTTGCTGAACTTGACAACTACCAGAAGGTTATCGACGGTGCTCGGCAAGTTGTAGAAAACTATAAACCTACTATTCAAAACAACTCCCATTGGGAAACAGTACGACTGGGGGATATCTGTGAACTGAATCCCAGAAAATCCGAAGTTAAAGATTTTGATGGAAATGTTTCTTTTGTTCCCATGGCTGTAGTAAGCGAAACAGATATGTATTTCTCGGTCCAGGAGCAGCGTCCTTTGAAAGAAGTTTATACGGGATATACATACTTCAGGGATGATGATGTGCTGCTGGCTAAAGTGACCCCCTGCTTTGAAAACGGAAAATCCGGATTAGCAAAAAATTTGGAAAATGGTATTGGATTCGGTTCCAGTGAATTCTTTGTTCTTCGAGCAAATCCTGTCAGAGTTCTGCCGGAATATATTTACTATATCATTAACAGCAATCGGTTTATTTCCGAGGGCACTCCCCAAATGACCGGCACTGGAGGTCTACGAAGGCTGACAAAGGATTTTGTTCTCAATTATCCTGTGTCCCTTCCTCCTTTTGATGAGCAGAGAAAGATTGTCAATCAGACGGAAGAAGAAATCGCTATTGTGGAGCAAAATAAGCGCCTGATTGAAATTTTCGAGAAAAAGATTAATGACAAAATTTCGGAAGTCTGGGGTGAGTGATATGGAAGAATATATCCAAAAGCTTCTGTATTATTTACCGATAGATTTTGGGGATACAGAAAATAACGAGTACAAAACTTATTTAGTCCGTGCTTGCTGTGAAAACTATACCAATGAAAAGTTTCAGTTCTCCCTCATGGCGTTTCACATGCTTTTTATGGCGTTTTTGTATAAGGAGTTTTGGACTTTAAAAACATACAGCCATGAGCGAGTTGAAAGACTGTGTAGAGCTAATGGACAATTTGAATCAGTGGAAAATGTTTTTGATTCTTCCATTATTCCTGAGCAAACCTTCATTGACGGTTATTTAGGCGTCTTTTCTTGGCACGCAAACAAGCGAAGCGAAGTAAAGGAATTCGTCGATAAAAGAGATCGTTGTGCGCATAATAGTGGATTCATTCAATATGACCAAGAGGCCGTTGGAAAGTATTTTGATGATGTCTTGAAGAATATTGAAAAAATAGCATTAGCAAACGCCGAGAATATTCAGTCCACTTTTAAAAGTTTAATTATGCGTTATATTAACAGTCCTGCCTTCCAAACAACTTCTATGGGAGATTTTATACAGCGTGAACTTGCTGACAAAAAATATTCATACCGAGATATCTGCGCCTTTTTAACGCTTGATATTCCCGACTTTCCGCTTAGCAAAAAAATTGCATACCTATTTGCCATGATCTATTTTCAGGAAAAGTGCAAGCAGGATAATTTTCAAGAATATATAGGCGAAGACTGTGACTACGTACAGCAACTGTCAAATCTTCTTTCAGAGTTATCCACTGAGGAGCAAGAACAGGTAAGGATTCAAGTAGGATATGAAGTCGAATTTTTAGAGGGACAAGGATTCGATCTGAATGAAATTTCAAATACTTTACCTGCCGAAAACGAATAACTCAAACGAAGTCAATTTTAGAAAGAGGGTGTTTCTTTGGAAGTAGAAGAACGAAAAACAGCTATGAGCCATGATGAAATGCAGGATTATTGGAAAACGCTGTGTTCATTTACAGGTGAAGATATACCAAATGAAGTTAATCAACTAGTGGCGAAAATTCGTTATCCAAGATTTTTGTATAAGTATCGTGCGGTGAATAACAATAACCTTGATGCTTTACGCTCTAATAAACTATTCTTCTCTAAAGCCAGCAGTTATGATGATCCGTTTGACACCTTTTTACATATTGACGTGGAGAAGATCCGTCAAGAATTTGTTAGTAACTATAGCTCCCCTGAGGCATTAGCAGCGTTAGCGAGCGGGATGAAAGAAACTTTTCAAAATCAGCCCGGTATCCCACAAGAATTTATTCAACAAGTCACGAATGGCGAAGGGCTAAAACAGTTATTTGCAAATGGCATAACAAACCAATTTTTGTCCTATTTACTAACTTTGCGCTCAAAAATACAAGACGAGATTCTGTCCATCTGCTTTTCTGAAAACGGATTTAATGAAACTCTGTGGCTAAAATATGCCGATATGCACAAGGGTTTTTGTCTTATGTATGACCTTAGTGATGCGGACAGTTCGCATTGTGGAAAATTGGACAAGTGCGTAAATTGTGGCGTC
>Ga0129314_1001098_pt1 | contig 21187 bp, 17 predicted proteins | sample O1111metagenome_FD_94431 | JGI IMG/M metagenome (GOLD analysis project Ga0129314, IMG submission 94431) | Orangutan individual fecal microbial communities from fecal samples from Wisconsin, USA - O1111 metagenome | ecosystem: Host-associated > Mammals > Digestive system > Large intestine > Fecal... | reverse complement strand
TCCTGGTCAGTCAGTTCATATCGCTTCAACATAACGAACACCCCTTTTTCTTTTATTTTAACATGAAAAAGGCTAGTAAAACATATGTTTTGTGCAAATTTTAATTTTCAAACACGCCCTAGTATTGAGGTGAATCACAATGCATGATTACGTTAAAACATTAGGTACGGTCATCCGCAAAGCCCGCGAAGAGCAGGGGCTGTCCCAGGCGTCACTGGCTGAAAAACTGGGAATTGATGTCCGTACCATTATTAATATTGAAAACTTCCGCGGGAATCCCAAATTCGAGGTTCTCTATCCTTTGATTACCACGCTCAGGATTCCGGCAGACAGGATATTCTATCCTGGTTCCGATGCCATAGGCGATGCCAAGCAGCAGCTTTTCTGGGAACTGCATAACTGCAGCGAAAGCGAGGCCAGGGCCATCCTTCCTGCCGTCCGGTATATTACGGAACTCCTGCGCGGCCAGCCGTCCGATTTCCTGTAATTTCCTAATCATTTTACTACGTTATCTAAAAAAACACAACCAGATATTCATTACAATTCATATTTTTAATGTACTGCAATGAAGTCCTTGATGAAAAAAAGAACCAGCGGATGCAATTGGCCTGCCGTTGGTTCTTTTCCTTCTGTCATCTGTTAAGTTCCGGGTCCCTAAGACTGTCCCGGGACGCTGATGATCAGTGCAATGATTTCCATGGGTTCCTCACCATAACATGCAATGCCATGGCTGTCCCCGTCCTTACACATATGGTAATCCCCCGGATTTAGTATGGACTCAGTCCCATTGTCGGTCACAAGGGCCTGCCCCTTCAGCACATAATAGCCTTCAAACTCCCCATGGTGTTCATGCACCCCTATGGATGTGCCCGGGAGGAATTCCACCCTGGCAAAGGTCCGCCCCGCGCCGTAAGCCTCATCTTTTGTCATGAACGTATGGAAAACCACATCCCCGTTCCCCTTCTGCACTTCGTGCATGACTTTTACTTCCGTTTCTTCTTTTCTCCTGATCATGGCCCGTCTCCTCTCCCTAGAGCGTGTCCTTATTGTATTACTGCTGATCCATGGTCCTGACAATGGCGTCTGCCATGCCCTCCAGAATGACCAGCTGGTCTTCCTTCAGCGCGGACTTTACAGTCACCGTCTCATCCAGGACCGTCATGTTCTTCATGGAACCGATGATTTCCCGCATCTGCTTTCCTGACAGCACGCCCCATGAACCGTTCTCCATGATTGCAACAGTCCTGTTCTGCAGGTTATGGGCCTTAAGGTCCATGAGGAAATGTTCCATGTTGCTGAAAATCCCTCCGTTATAGGTAACGGATGCAATCACCAGATGGCTGCACCGGAATGCCTCGGATATCATGGTGGACGGGTGGGTGGAGGAGACATCATACATGGCAATATTCCTTACGCCCCTGTCGGCCAGCATCCCGGCCAGTATGTTGGCCGCGTTCTCCGTGTTGCCGTATATGGAACCATAGGCAATCATGACAGCCTTTTCTTCCGGCTCATAGCTGCTCCAGGTCAGGTACTTGTTCACATACCATCCAATGTCCTTTCTCCACACAGGACCGTGGAGCGGGCAGAGGGTAAGGATTTCAAGGGCAGATGCCTTCTTAAGCAGGGTCTGTACGGAAGGACCGTACTTGCCGACGATATTGGTATAATATCTTCTGGCGTCATCCAGCCAGTCACGTTCAAAATTAACCTCATCCGCGAACAGGTTGCCGTTCATGGCGCCGAACGTGCCGAATGCATCTGCTGAAAACAAGGTCTTGTCCGTGGTATCATATGTGACCATGACTTCCGGCCAGTGTACCATGGGAGCCATGATAAAGGTAAATGTATGCCTGCCGGTACAGAATGTATCATTCTCCTTCACGATCACGGCCCTGGAGTCAATATCAAAGTTATAGAACTGCTTGATGATGGGCACGGTCTTGGAGTTGCAGACCACCTTTACCTCAGGATATCTGCGTACAATCTCCCCCAGGGTGGCGCAGTGGTCCGGCTCCATGTGGTTCACCACCACGTAATCCAGGGAACGTCCCTTTAATATTGCCTCTATGTTTTCAAAAAACTGTTCCGTAATGGCACGGTCCACGGTATCAAACAACACGGTCTTCTCATCTGCAAGCAGGTAGGCATTGTAGGAAATGCCCCGGGGAATAGGGAAGGCGTTTTCAAATAATGCCAGCCTGCGGTCTGTCCCGCCAACCCAGAACAGGTCGTCTTTAATGCGCTTTACACAGTACATATTCAGTCATCCTTTCGTTAAATGATGGTCAATGTTTCATTTCGTTTAGAAGTATACTACATTTTACCCCAAATGTCACTGTATTATTTAGGGTACACTTACTCACTGCAGGATTGTCACATCGCTGCTTAAAACGCGGAGGTTCCCCACCGGATTGCCGGCACAGTTAAGGGTACTGAGCCTGCCCAGTCCTTCTAAAGGCGTGATGTCAGTCACATAATTATCCTTGATGTCAAGATACTCCAGATTGGGAAGGGAGGATACAAAGCTTATATCCGTCAGCATGTTGTCTGCAAGGCTGAGCCTTGTAAGCCCGGGGAACGCGGTCAGGAACCCTGTATTATCATTCAGGTCCACCTTATCGTAATCCACGTATACAATTCCTCCTCCTCCGCTGATCTTCACATTTTCATACAGCTTCACCCCGTCCATCCCAAGGATCTTAAGATGCTCATTGGGGGATATCTTTGAAAAATCCAGTTCACATTCCACTCCGTTCAGATAGAGTTCCCTCAGGGCGGGCATGCCGAACAGGGCCGATATATCCTCATAGGTCTTTATGCCATTGAGGTTCAGCACTTCCAGGGAAGGGATCCTGACCACAAAATCCCACTTTGTCTGGTCCGGGATACGGGAGCAGGTTAATTCCTTAAGACTGGCAAGACCTGCAAAGGGCGCCGTGGAATCAATTTCCACCCATTCCAGTTCCAGTTCCTCAATCCCGCTCATCCCTGACAGATAGGAAACCGTATCCATGCCATTTACCTTAAGACGGCGAAGGCCGGTGAGACCGGCAAGGTCCGGCCGGGCACAGCCGTAAGGCACCTCCAGGCACAGTTCCTTAAGTCCGGTAAGCCCGGACACCGCGCTCATGTCCTTTAATTCACTGCACTTTGTAATGGAAAGGGAGGTTAGGCTTGTATTGCCTTTCAGGCTGTCAAGATTCAGGATTTTGGCCCTGGACAGTGAAAATGATGTGAGCTTTGGCATGTTCTGCACAAAACCGATATCCCTTATGCCCTCTGATTCAATGGACAGCCCTTCCAGCCAGTCCATCACGGAAAGCACGGAAAAATCCTTTAATTCATTGCAGTATTCAAGGGTCAGCCACTTCACCCCCTTCATGCCGGCCAGGGCCTTGATATCCGTCAGGTCAGAACCTTTAAGGGTCAGTTTTTCCACACCGTTCAGCGCTACCAGCCCATCCAGGCTTTCAAGTCCCGCGCTGATGCGCAGTTCCTTTAACTGCCCCGGATCCTCAAATATAGCAGCCACCTCCCCGGGGGATTTGCCGTAACAGCTGAGCCGGGCAAGGTCCAGCCCCTTAACATCCCCTGCGGACAGATAACCGGCCGCGCTCAGGGATTTAAGCCCGGTAAACCTGGACAAAGCCTTACTGTTAATCTTGGCGCTGTCACGGTCAAATTCCAGCCATGTAAGGGCTGCGTCCGGCTTTTCCATGGGATTGTCAAAGCTATACCCCACCAGTACATAATCCATGGAATATCTATATTCAATCCACTGAAAACGCGCCAGTTCCTCATCACTTACCAGGTCTGCCGCCTTGCCGAAGGCCATGGAGGCCATATCCCCGAATATGCCTGAAAGCTCTGCCTTTTCCTCTTCTTTCCCGGCTTCCGTCCTTCCTGCTGCCTCCGGTTCCCGGACAGTCCCCTGCCCGCTGCCTCCAGGCATCCTGGCGGACCGTGGATTAACCGAAGACGCGGCATGGTCCCCATCCCACCGGTTCTTTACAGCCGTTCCGGATATCACTGCCACAAGCAGGAGGGCAGCGGATATCAATGCCGCTGCGCGCTTCCATCCGCAGGGTTCCCAACCCATGGGCTTTTTAGCCGGACTGGGGTTGATGGGGATATAATCAATCCTTGCGGGGCCGCTGGCAAGACGCACATTCCCCTCCCCCTCATCTTCCAGCACATACCGTGTCCTGCAATACTCACAGACAGCTATATGGGGATTTTCCCTATCCAGTTTCAGGCTACCGTTGCAGGCAGTACATTTAAGTTCTGTCAGCTTCATAATTCCTCTCTCTTTCGTCCTTCCTGTCATACGTATCAATTGTACCATATCCGGACATGTTTGAGAATTCCTTTCCGCTGCTTATGTGAAAATGGACAGGCTCCCCCTGCATCCGGACAACGGTACCCCCGCCGGAATTTTCCATTTCAAAATACTGGAAAGTATTTGAATTCTTCTGCGCCTTAAGATATACTGTTTCAAGAGGGAGGTGCCCACCATGGATTTAGTAAACCAGTTTATAGAAAACTACAGAAAAAAATACACATTTTATGAAAATGCCGGGCGCCTGGCTGCTAAGCAGCTGGAGACAGCGCTGCAGTCTGCCGGTATCCGTGCCATTGTCACTTCCAGGGCCAAAAACCCGGGAAGGTTGAAATACAAAACCTTCCACCGGAACGCTGAGAGGGAGACCCCCTATAAAAACATGCGGGAAATATACGATGACATGTTTGACCTGGCAGGTGTCCGCGTATCCCTCTACTTCCCCGGGGACCGCGACAAGGCAGACGCCCTTATCAGCGACCTGTTTACCGTGATGGAGAAAAAACAGTTCCCGGAGCAGTCCAAGACGCCCACCTATAACAAGCGTTTTTCCGGGTATTGGGCCAACCATTACAGGGTGCATATCAGTGAGGAGAACATATCGCCCAACCAGAAAAAGTATGTCCAGGCCCGCATTGAAATCCAGGTGGCGTCCGTCCTTATGCACGCCTGGTCCGAGGTGGAGCATGACCTGATTTACAAGCCCCTGCAGGGCGCCCTGTCCGATGAGGAGCTTTCTATCCTGGATGAGCTTAACGGACTGGTGCTGACAGGGGAAATCGCCCTGGAACGCCTGCAGAGCGCGGGTAATGAGAGGATTAAGAACAAGGAGACCACATTTACCAGCCAATACGACCTGGCCTCCTACCTGTACAATTACCTGAGCAGCCATTTTAAGGAAGAGGACGTTGAACTGCGCATGGGCAATATCGAACTGCTGTTCAAGCTTCTCAGCCGTTTGAAGTTCTTCAAGGTAAAGGACATTGAACCCATATTGAAATCCGTAAAGTTTGAAAAAGACCGCAGGAACATTTCCCAGCAGATCATTGACCAGATCATCACCGGCAATGACAAGCGGTACCACGTTTACCAGGAATTAAGGAACAGCGAAGATGTCTCCGACCCGGAGACCCGCCAGGCCGTCAACTACTTTTTTGGCCAGTGGGTTACCCTTGAGAACCTTCTTAACCGCGCCGCCGGACGGAACACGCCCAAGTCCTACAGCGCCTTTAACATCAATACCTTAAAGCGCATGGACATCCTGGATAAGGACCTGGCCAACAAAATAGGCGCCCTCAGAAGGACACGGAACGTGCTGATCCACGACATTGAAAAACCGGATGTGGAGGAACTGATGCGGCAGGGGGATGAGATCCATGAGGTTTATGAGAGGCTGAAGGGGAACGCGGGGGGAACTGGCGGAGGTTTATAGGCCTACGGGAGAAAAGATGGGGGTCAGGCTTTGCTGCCTGGCTCCCATCTTTTCCTTGCTCTCTTTGACATATGTGTTTTAACTTTTCTTAAATCTTACACAGTACCTTCCTGGGGTCCGGCATGTTTGTGTTCTGACAGCGGCATCACATGCATGTTGCCTCTCTGCTCATTCTCGGCCCAGAAGATATTGTCGGCTACCTTGGCTTCCGGATTGAATTCCACGCCTTCGAAGATGTGCTTTGCAAACTCCTTGTATCCGGCACGGTCAATCAGGTGGCCGCCATGGAGGTACTCGGGCTTGTAGTCAAGGACCCAGGCGGAGAATTTCTGCCAGTTGGAGAATACGCCAAGGACCACGTCCTCTGTTACCCAGTTCATGAAAAGTTTTCCAGCCCTTGGATTCTGCTTGCCGGTACGGCCGCCCAGGGTTACACGGTAGAGTTTCTTGGTTCCCCTGGTCCATGCGCCGGTGGGACAGATTAAGGAACATTCGCCGCAGCCAACGCAGCAGCAGGCATCCTTGTCAATCTTCCCGTTCTTGTTCAGGCTCAGCACGCCTGTGGCATGGTGCTTACATGCATCCACACAGGAACCGCAGCCAATACAGCGGTCAATGTCATAATCCTGCTTGTTCACACCCATGATCCCAAAATCATTGAAGTTAGCCTTTACACAGTCATTGGGGCATCCTGCAACCGCAACCTTGATGTGGTAGTGGGACGGGAAAATGATTTTCTCAATCTTCCTTGCCAGTTCATATGTATTGATGTTGCCCTTGATGCAGTGGGCGTTGCCGATGCAGGACATGACGTTACGGGCGCCGATGGTTGGATATCCGTAGTCATTGACATCCATGTCCACGTCACACATCTCCACGTCCACTTCTTTGATATAGCCCTTGATGAATTTATTTACTTCTTCAATATTCTCATACTTAATCCCCGGCACGTCCAGGGTCTGCCTGGTACCCATATGGAAGGTCCCGTTTCCGAAACGCTCGCAGAGTTCCTGCACCATGGTCAGGTGCTTTGCCTCTATCATGGCGCCGGGCACCCTCATCTGAAGCATGAACTCTCCAGCCACCTTGGACTGCCTGAAGCAGTTAATCCTTACCTTTTTGATATCTATATCATGATTCATTCTTTGCCACCCCTCTCTTAGTCAACCAGATATTTGGCCTGTGTATAATTGAATACAGGTCCGTCCAGACAGACATAAACCTCATCAATACGGCAGTGGCCGCATTTGCCCACTGCACAGGACATCTTGCGCTCAAAGGACATCCATATCTTTTCTTCAGGCACGCCCTGCCTGATGACTTCAAAACCGGTGAACTTCATCATTGGCGGAGGTCCCACCACCACCACTGCATAGTCATCCCCAAACTCATCAAATGGAATCCTTGATACGAACTCAGTCACGAATCCTGTCTCCCATCCGTCCTTATGGTCTTTGTCCAGGGCATAGATGGTGTCAAAGCGCTCTTTCCAACGCTCTAAATCACCTTTGAAAATAATTCCATCCTCGTTTTTAAAACCGCTGATCAGATGCACGCTTTTTGTAAAATCAGATTCATCATAAAACTTGTTCAGCATACTCTTTACAGGCGCCAGTCCGGTTCCTCCTGTAATCACCACCACATGCTTACCTTTAAACTGGTCAACCGGCCAGCCTTTGCCATAAGCCCCGCGGAGGAACAGGATATCCCCTGCCTGTTTCTCAAAAATCTCATCTGTCACCTTGCCCACGGAGCGGATGGTGAAATCCATGTACCCATCCCCGAATGAGCTGACCGAGATAGGGGCTTCCCCAACCTTTGGTATGGAAAGCTGAAGGAACTGTCCGTGTTCCGGCTTTATATCTGTCTCTACCCTGTATGTATACTCGTGAAGGCTTTCACGCTTAACTTCCAATATCTTACATGCCACAGGCTTTACAATATTCTTCATGGCTTATCCCCTCTCCTGTCCGATTTCCCCTGCTTTTATTTCTTCTATGGCCTCTGCCATCTTGTTCACCGTAGCCACGATGGATATGTACTCAGGACATCGGTCAATACAACGGCCGCATCCCACACACATATGGTAATCCTTAAACCGCGCCTTGTAGTCGTGGAATTTGTGGAGCACCTTGTAGCGCATCCTGTCCCCGGCCCGGTTCCTAAAGCTCATCCCGCCTGCCATGTCCGTAAAGTCCTTTACCTGGCAGGAGGCGGAGGTACGCTTTCTCTCGCCTACGTTGGCATTTTCATTGTATATGATGTCAGTGGTTGTAAAGCAGGTACAGGTGCTGCATGCAACGGTACATGCCCCGCAGGAGATACACCGTTTGTCGTACTGTCTCCACATGGGATGGTCTTTCAGCTTTGTAAGGACTTCCTTGTCAGGAATCTCAGGCACAGTGACCTTAAGTTCATTCTCCTCCACAAAAGCAGGATTGAAGTCCTCATCCTCCATGCCTTCAAAATAAGCGGCAAAGCTTTCATCCTTTACCTGGAAGGAAAGGCCGTCTTCACCGAAACGGACCGCCATGGAATAATCCTCTGCCTTGTTGGTGCCCATGCTGACACAGAAGCAGGTGTCCCAGCCTTCCTGGCATTCCATCATGACAATCTTAACCCGCTCGTTCATCCTCTTATAATACATATCCTCAAAACCGCCGTTCTGAAGGTATATCTTTTCCTGGTGATGCTGGGCATGGATGTCACAGGGGCGCATGAAAATCAGGAGCTTCTTGGAGCCGGCTTTGCTCTCAATGAATTCATCCTCGGTAAAATAAAACAGGGACTGGGTTATGGGGCTTAAGACTTCCTTTGCCGGAAAGTCTGATTTCTCCTTATACTCAATCTCCTTAACACTTGCCACCTGGGCATACTTAATCAGGTCTGTGTCTGAATATCTTCCTTTTCCCACAAACCGTTTGGGTGCCCAGATCTCATACTCGTCCTGAAGCTGCCCAAAAATCCTGTCGGCATCCTTAAATCCAACCTTATATCCCATGAAATGCCTCCTCCTTTACTGGTTATCCTTCTTTATTGTATAATCTATTTTTAAATCTATGTTATTATTATAACAAATCCAAAATGGTATGCCTAATTATATATTGTAATGGTTTAATAATAAAAATTTATTATTCATTCAAATAGGTGTCTAAAATCCACAAAAATACAGCGCTCCGCTTGCCGCGGAACGCCGTACCTTTTATCTGTATCTAATTTCCTTATTATAAATCAAATATCTCAAAATCGTCATTCCCATCATCCTGGGCCTTAACAGGCCTTGCCGGCTGGGCTGGGCCGGATGGCCGGGACGGTCTGGGCGGAGCAGCTGATTTGGGCGGCTGCACTGCCTTTGGGGGCTGTACTGCCTTGGGCGGTTCCACTGGCCTTAATGGCTGGGATGGCCTGTCCGTTAATCTGGCTGCGCCCTCATAGCGGCCTGTTTCCCTGTGTCCGGCCGCATCCCCATAACGGTCTTCCTCCAGGCTGTCGTCCGTGTCATCGTAACCCTCATCATCCCCGTACTCTTCCTCATACCCCATCTGGTACTTGCTGGCGCGGCTGTCATCATAAGCAGGATCGTCCTCATAATCCCCTGCATCATCCTGGTCATCATAGGTATCGCCGTATCCGTCATCTTCACCATAACCGTCTTCTTCGCCATAACCGTCTTCTTCATAGTCCTGGTATCCTTCACTGTCCTCAGACGGAATCTGGTTCTTTTTCTTTGCGGCTGCTTTGGCCCTGCTGCCTCTTGAACCAGGGGTGCCGTCGCCGCCCGGGCCTCCGTCCTTGCCCTTCTTATTCATCACAACCACAAGCAGGATGATTAAAAGTACAAGTGCAATGGCTACCGTCACTGCCAGAAGTATCTTGAACAGGTTGAAGTCATCGCGGATGCTGTCGTACTGGTCAGCCAGGTTATTGAATACGTCCGTGCTCACGGTGTCACTTGCAGCAGGATCCGCAAAATACCGCTGGATGGTCCGCTCGCTGTCCTTCATATCATAGCGGTAGAAATTCTTCTCACCGGCCTCATTCATTCCATAAACAACACAGTACTCAGGCTTCTCAGAAGCGCCCCATACCCAGCCCTGTACCTTGTGGCCGTCAATATTAATGGTGGTGGGTTTGAATCCGATGGGCACCTCAACCGACGCATCGGGCTGTAATATGGTGATGACCCGTTTGGATATCTCCATCTTGACCTCGGCGGCCGAGGCATCTCCGGACGCGGCGCTGGCGCCGCCCTCTGCCTTGGTTACCACAATGACATATTCCTTCGTGGTCTCTCCGTCCTGGGCCGTAACCTTACAGGTGACACGGTTCTCACCCATCTGCAGTTCGTCATTGCCAACCACCACGTTCTGGGCATTGGCGTCCGTTGTCTCTGCACTGATGATTAATTTGTCCACATCCGTACCCACGGTCACCGCATAGGTATCCACATCCGGTGAAAAAGCCGGTGTCAGTTCGCCTGGCGAAACCTTAAGGCTCTTTAAGGTGGCATCCTTGGATGCTGTCTGAAGGGCGCCCACTGTTACCGTCGAACTTCCCTCATGCTCCACTGTCACCAGCTGGTCACCGGAATCATAAATCTCCTGGCTGGTCACCGTTATCTTACTGGTTCCGGCGGTCAGGGCATTAAACTGCAGGGTAAATGCAAGGGTCCCTGTGCCGGGGGTTCCCCCATCGCCGTGGACGCGGACCGCTCCCGCACCGCCGTCCGCATTGGTACCGCTGACAAATTCCAGCGCGCTGGAATCATAGGCCAGCATCACATCTGCATTGGCAAGATTGCTGCTGCTGGTTATCTTCATATTGACCTTGACCTGGCTTCCCACGGTAGCGGAAGGGTCAGAAAATGTTATTTTGGCATTGGCTGCAAATGCAGTCAGCATCTGGGCCGGCATCATGACTGCAATCATACATGCCATAACCAGGACTGCAATCCCTTGTCTCATTCGTCTTATCATCATTTATTCCTACTTTCAGATTATCATGTATTCTCTGTCAGGACTGCACCTGTACAATGGTCACATTACTTCCTCCCGGAGTACTGCCGCTGTCGGCCGGACCGGAACCGCCCGGTCCTCCGGAACCACCCGGCCCGCCGGAACTGCCTGGGCCTCCCGGACTGCCGGAACCGGAACTGCCCGGACTGCCGGTACCTGAACTGCCTCCCGGTGACACCGGGCTTCCCGTGCTGCCGGAGGTAGGTCCTCCGTCCTGCTTCACCACATGGATGGTATAGGTCCGGACATTACCGTTCTGCGCAGTTACCGTTATGATGATATCCGTACTGGTATTCTGCAGGGAAATGCTTCCCGCTCCAGTTACCCTGGCGCTGGAATCAGCTGCCGTGGCATTGACCATAAGGCTGCCCACGGAAGAATCCACAATCAGGTTATACTCATGGGTATCCCTGTTAAAGGACGGGGTCAGGCCAAATCCGTCCACCCCAAGTCCGGAAAGCTTGTTATTGGGGCTTCCGTCCCCGGTGGGGGCAACACATGCCTGCTCCGGCATATTGTTGAACACCGGAATGTGGAATTCAAGGGCCGTGTTCTTCATATCCGATGTATACGCCTGGGCCAGCCTGGCTGCCTCTGAAGCAGCCCCCTGGATATTGCTCATGTACTGGTGCTTATAGGGATTGCTTCCCTGTACATTAAATTTCTTAAGATAGAATGTATTCTGACCGGCTTTTACATAATTATCCCCGTAATTCTGGGCGCCGCCGCGGATGGATTTCTCCACTGTATTCCAGGGACGTCCATAGGAGCCGGACTGGGATGCATAGCGCAGGCCCATCTCAATGGCTGACATGGAACCGGACTGGTATGCTTCCACATTAAAAAAGTTATAATAGCCTTCATACCCTGAATAATTGCCGGATATAAGGGGACTGGTGCCGTTATTGCCCTGCTCCTGCAAAATCATGGCTGCCAGAACGTAGGGGCTGACCCCGGACTGGGACGCCGCATTCATGATAATGTCAATATAGGGCGATGCCTCACCGGACGGTGACGTCCCGGACGGGGAGGCGCCTGCCACAGGACCGGAGCCGGACTGGTTGCCGGACGACGGGCTGTTGCCGGACGACGGGCTGTTACCGGACGACGGGCCATTGCCGGATGAACCCGTGCCATCCACTGCCACCGGACCATTCGCCGAAGAGGTGTTATCCTGTCCAGGAGCCACCAGGCTTACATTGGCAGCCACAAACCGGCGTTCCTTTGGCATAATGGATGCATGAGGCGCTTCCAGGCTGACACTGCCGCTGCCTCCGGAAGATGGCTGGCTGCTGCCGGAAGAGGGCTGGCCGCTGCCCGCTGAACCGGAAACTCCCGGACCGTGCTGGCTGTCATCATACGTACCCGCCCTTCCGGGGCCGCTTGATGAACCGCCCGATGAACCGGAACCGCTTCCCGGACCGCCGGATGAGCCCGGCCCGCCCGTGCTTCCCGGACCGCCTGCGCCTCCCGGCCCACCGGAGAAATCACTCCCCCCGGTCCCGGTGGAGTTGGTGCTGCCGGAAAGGAACGTGCCGGCCACCATGCTGTTAAGGCCTTCCCTTGTCTGGGTGCCCTGGTTATATTCATGTGCAAGGAACTGGAACACATAGGTCTCATCCAGGAAATTCCTTGGATCCATATAATACCGGATGATATCCGGTGAAGCCGCTACCCAGTTGCTTCCGTCCAGGCCGGTCCATGTGCTGTTATCCCAGTTATAGGCGCCGTCCGCAACTGATTTCCACGAGGAAACGCTGCCTGAGGATACCAGGTTACGGCTGAGCACGGACTCGTTCTCAATGACCGTATTCCAGTCCAGGCCGGTGTTCTTGGCTTTAAACACCCAGTTGGGATACTGCTGGTGAAGCTGCCTGAGCCCGTTTTTATAACTCTCCGGAAATCCCTGGGAATTCAGATATGCCTCGAAATTAGAATCTGGTGTATAAGAAACAGGGAGCCGCACGTAAACGGATGACACATATCCCGTGTTCACCGCCCCATTGGTTCCCGTGTATTGGATCTGATACCATGTATTGCCGTCTGTTCCCCGCTGTTCGCCGATAACAGTAATGGCTGCTCCTGCTGCCAGCCTTCCCACGGAGGAATATCCGGTGCCTGCCCCGCTGCGGACATTCAGTGATGTGGCTTTTACCGTGGCGGCCCCTGTATATGCATAGGAATCAATCATTGTAAAAGGCGTGGCCACGGATGCCGGGAGATTTGCTGCCATCATCATCCCCAGCATAAGGGCCAGGCCCCTTTTGAATTTCTTTCCCTTCATTATGTATAAATCTCCTGTATTTTCATTCATAACCAATAAAAGCATGAATTTCTATTTTATGACATTAATCCTATTATAATGACAAAAGGCTTCATATGTCAACAAAAACGCAGGAAACTTCACATAATACAAAGATTCGTAAGAAAAGATTAAATAATGTGGCAAGACTTTCCAAAGTCCATGAAAATTCCCAGTACATGCCGCACAACCCTGGAAAATGTCATCTCATCCACCCCTCTGCCTGCATAGACAGGATACTGCTTAATCACCGTCCCATTGAGGCTGTAATCAATGTTCCCGACCTTCTGCCCCTCCCTTACGGGCGCCTTAAGCAGGGCTGGTATCTTCTTTGTCACCTGCACCTGCTCACCCTCGCCCAGCAGCAGGGGCAGATGCATTTCCTCCTCCTTCAGGTGCAGCTTCAGGTCTATGGATTCCTGGCATGTTCCCTCCTCGTCCCAGCACAATCCGCCGGTGACCGGGATATCCGGCAGGACTTCCTCCCTGAACACATCTTTTAATTGGAAATGCTCCAGCCCGTATGTATACAGCTTTCTGGCATCCGTCCATTTATATGTCTTGTGCGGCGGCCAGCCGCATCCTAACAATGCAATGATATAGGTCCTTCCTTCATTTTCCATGGCGCCCACATAGGAATATCCCGCCCCACCGGTAAATCCTGTCTTGCCGGACAGCACTCCCTCCATCATATTAAGGAACGCATTGTGGTTGAAGCAGCTGTAGGAGCGTCTGCCGCTGCTATCTGTGAACGTATGGTTCTGGGTCCTGGTGATACTCAGGAACTCATCCTTTTTAGGGGATTCCATGACGCAGTAGCGCATGATGGCAGCCAGGTCAGCGGCTGTAGTGGAATGGATGTGTTCCACGCCGTCTTTGTCCTTTTTTACCCCGTCCAGTCCATTGGGCGTTATGAAATAGGTATCCCTGCATCCCAGTTCCTCTGCCTTTTGATTCATCAGGGCGGCAAATTCCTCCACACTCCCCCCGATATTTTCAGCAATCATCACAGCCGCATCATTATAGGACTCCAGCATCAGGGCATACAGCAGGTCCTCCAGCCTGTATTCCTCCCCGGAACGCACCCCCAGATGGACCTTGGGCTGGGACGCTGCATAGGAGGAAGCCGTCACCTTATCGTCCAGGTTGCCAAGTTCCAGCGCCAGGATGCAGGTCATGATTTTCGTGGTGCTGGCCATGGGGCGTATGATATCCTGCCCTTTACCATACAGGATGCGGCCGCTGCTCCCATCCATCAGGACAGCTGACTGGGCGTACAGCTTCAGGAAATCCGCGTTTTCCGTCCGTGCGGCCTGGCCCTGACCTGCCTGCTTCTGACCTGCCTGCTCCAGCCCGGCCGGCTCCTGACCGGCCTGCTTCTGGCCCGCCTGCCCCTGCCCGGCCGGCTCCTGCCCTGTCCCTCCTGACTGCTCCTTTTGTATGGTATATTCCCCTGCCGCTGCCTCCAACTGCCCGCATACAAGGGATATCGATAACGCAATTGTAAATATCCATTGCTTCATGGTACGCCGCCTCTTTGCCTTTATTTTATCGTATTCACAGGCAGTGTGATTTATTCTGTGGTGTGATATAATAGCATCATGAATAGGAGGGACTGCCTGTGTTGAAAAATTTCTGCTGTATTGAATTCCGGGAAGGAAGCAAAGAAGAGATACTGCCTGATTTCATGCCTGATTTTCCTTATATCAGTTCCTATATGGAGTTTGACCGCCAGAAGGCCGGACGTTTTGTACCCTGGCACTGGCATAAGGAAGTGGAGCTGTTTTACGTTGAATCCGGTGTGGTTGAATATTATATCCCCAAAGGAAAGGCGGTTTTCCCTGCCGGCTCCGGAGGATTGGTGAATTCCAATGTGCTCCATATGACAAAATCCAAGGACAGGGCTGCCAATACGGTCCAGCTGAACCACATTTTTGACGTATCCCTTATTGGCGGTCATCATGGAAGCAGGATTGAGCAGAAATACATCCTTCCCCTTACCACCGCATCACAGATTGGAATCATCCGCCTGGATCCAAAACAGCAGGACCAGGACGCCATCCTCAAGGATATCAGGAAATCCTTCCAGATATCCTCCAATGGATATGCCTATGAGATAAAACTGCGCTCTGCCCTGTCTGATATATGGGCCAGGATATTTGCCCTGTCCGCCCCGCTGCTGCATGCAGGCAAAAACAATGATAAGACCGATGACACGCTGAAATTAATGCTCATATATGTCCATGAACATTTCTGGGAAAAAGTTACGGTCAAGAAAATCTCCTCTGCTGCTTTTATCAGTGAGCGCGAATGCTTCCGTACCTTCCGTGAATGCCTGCACACCACGCCGCTGGAATATCTGAGGAATTACAGGCTCCAGCAGGCATGCCGCATGCTGACCCAGGGACAGGAAACAATCACAGCAGTCAGCCATGCCTGCGGACTTGGCAGCAGCAGCTACTTTGGCAGTGTATTTAAGGACTGCTTTGGGTGCTCTCCCATGGAGTACAGGCGAAAATGGCAGGATTGTGATATTACAAGGCAGGTATGATATATAAAACACATGAATCCTGCACTATAATGATATTAGCAAAGATGACAGGCAGTAAAAAGGAGGTTCTGTTATGATTAAGCTGGGTATCATTAATGTGGAGGAATTCCTGCGTACGGTAAATGCCTGCGAAGGCGCTGTATACATGATCCAACCAGATGGCAGACGGACCGATATCGGCAGACAGTATGGTATTCAGAATGACCTGCGCAGGCAGCATTGTGACAATAAGGGTTATCTGAAGTTGATGCTGGATATTCCGGTCCCTTCGGATTATATGAGTATCATCAGTTATTATGCCGGGGATGTATAGGAACAGGACGTCACTGCGGCACAATCAGATCATGGCTTCATGCACCAAGCCCGGGAAACGGTTTCCCGGGCTTCTGTTTTTCCTTTTATTTTCCTTCTCTTCCATGTGGTGGGCAAGATGAGGAATTGGCCCGTCTGCCATGAAACGGATTGACAAGTTGCCTGGTTAACCTTAAACTATAATGTAACAAGGGAATATATGTTCTGTTTTTCCTGTTCCATGTTTTCGGACGCGGACAGGCATGGCATGTTTCTTTATGGATGTTTTATGGATGGGAACCGGAGAACAAAAAGGACGGTGGTATGGGTGGAAAATGCCTGGGATAAAAGAGAGGCGCAAAAAGGTATGGGCCACAGGGAAAGGGAGCGGCTTATTTTTCATATTGACGTTAATTCCGCGTTTTTAAGCTGGGAGTGCGTATACCGGTTAAGCCAGGATCCGGAAGCGCTGGATCTGCGCACCATTCCTTCCGCTGTTGGAGGGGACGCCAGTATGAGACATGGGATTGTGCTGGCCAAATCCCCCCTGGCCAAAAAGTACGGGGTTACCACCGGGGAACCCCTGGCCCAGGCCAGGCGCAAATGTCCTGGCCTGATGGTTGTCCCTTCGCGCTTTGACTTCTATATTAAGTGTTCCAGGCGCATGATGGGACTTCTGGAGGAATACACCCCGGACCATGAGAAATTCAGTATTGATGAGATATTCCTGGACATGACGGAAACCATCCACCTCTTCGGGGAGCCCCTGGCCACTGCCTGCCAGATACGGGAGCGGATTAAGGATGAACTTGGCTTTACCGTGAACATCGGTATCTCCAGCAATAAACTGCTGGCCAAGATGGCCTCTGACTTTGAAAAGCCCGACCGGTGCCATACCCTGTTCCCTCATGAAGTGCCTGCGAAAATGTGGCCCCTTCCCATCCGCGAGCTTTTCTTTGTGGGCAGTGCCGCCCAGAAAAAGATGGAGGCCCTTGGCCTTCATACCATCGGACAGCTGGCTGCCTGCGACCTGGAACTGCTAAAAGCCCATCTGGGCAAACGTTACGCGGTCCTGATCCACCAGTACGCCAATGGCGTGGACGTGGACCCGGTTGAGGAACGGGACCCGATCAATAAGGCCTATGGCAACAGCGTTACCCTGTCCAGGGATATTTCTGATTATGACAATGCATGCCAGGTCCTGCTGTCCCTCTGTGAAACCGTGGGCGCCAGGCTTAGGGCGGACCATGTGCTGTGCAGCAATGTATGTGTGGAGCTGCGCGACTGGGAATTCAGGAACCATTCCCACCAGATGACCCTTGACGGGCCCACGGATTCCACTTCCGTGCTCTACGAATGTTCCTGCCGGCTGCTTAAGGATTTCTGGGATATGACCCCTCTTCGGCTTATGGGCGTCAGGGCGGGCAAGATAAACGACGGCTCATTTTCCCAAATCAGCCTTTTTGACGACCCCGGACTGGTTAAGAAAAAGGAGTTCGAAAAAACAGTAGATAAGATACGGAACAAATACGGCATTGACAGCATCAAGCGCGCCAGCTTCCTCCAAAAAGATTCCATTGTGGACCATGCCGCCAGCAAAAGGAAACACCTGAACCGCCGGGAGGACATGGACTGATAACTGCCGGTAAAACAACCATAAATCCCGTTTACAGGAGATTCCATGATTAAGAAATGCATTGAATACACAATCACAGAGCCATATACCAACCGTACCGTAGAGGAGTTTTTAAAGAGCCGCGGTTATTCCCACCGTCTGGTGGTGTATCTGCGCAATACAGAGGGCAGCCTTACCATTCAGGGACAGCCGGTTTATACCATACACAGGCTGCAATCCGGGGAGGTCTTAAAAGTAGTGCTTACGGAAGAGACCCCGTCCCAGTCCATTGTCCCGGTTAACCTTCCCCTCTCCATTGTATATGAGGATGAGGATATACTGGTGGTCAACAAGGCGGCCGGGGTCCCCATCCACCCGTCCCAGGGTCATTATGACAATACCCTGGCCAATGCCGTGGCCTGGTATTACAGCCAGAAAGGGGAACCCTTCACCTACCGGGCCATCAACCGCCTGGACCGGGATACCACCGGCCTGCTCATCCTTGCCAGGCACATGCTCAGTGCCTGCGTCCTTTCCAATGATATGTTAAACCGCAGGATTAAGCGTGAATACAGGGCCATTGTATGCGGCAGGACAATGGACACGGGAACCATCAATGCCCCCATTGCCCGGGTGGAAGGCTCCACCATTGAGCGGCAGGTGGATTTTGGGAAAGGCGAATCCGCCTGTACCCACTACAGACGGATTGCTTATAATGAACGCCTTGATCTGTCCTTAATCAGCCTCTGGCTGGAAACAGGGCGGACCCACCAGATACGGGTCCATATGAAATCCATAGGCCATCCCCTGCCTGGGGATTTCCTCTATCATCCGGATTACCGCCATATCAGCCGCCAGCCCCTGCACTCCTACCGGCTGGGGTTCACCCATCCCGTGACAGGGCAGTCCATGGAATTCACGGCCGGGCTTCCCAAGGATATGGAGCGGCTTCTGTAGTACCGGATCACATCCATCTCAGCCCCTTGGGGTAATGGTTCTTAATCATTCCCCCTGCCATCTTACACCAGCCAAGGCTGAAACCGTCTGTCAGGACCAGGCCCCAGCCCTTGCCGATTCCTTCTGACAGAAGCCCTCCGGCTGACAGCGTCTCCCCTTTCAGGTAACGGATTACCTCCATGCTGCCGGATGGCAGTTCAATCCATTGCTTCACATCCCCCTTTTTAAGGGCCAGGGCCAGCCCGTGGGAAGGCTCAAACCGTTTCTTTTTCAGGGTACCCATATGAAGCCCGGGGCGCAGGATCTTTAACCCCTCCATGTCCGGCATGTCCGGCGGCAGCAGGTAAAGCTGCCCGCCGAATAATACATACTCTTCCCGATTAAGGTATTGTTCCGGTCCTGTCAGGCTGTCGGTTAAAAAATCCCTGTATTCTTTCAGGAGTTCTTCTTTTTTCCTCCCCTTCAGGTACTCCGCTGGTTTCATGCAGGGATAGCCTTCATATCCATCCGGCCCGTCTTTTTTAAGGACTGCCATGAAGTGTCCTTCCCCTTCCAGGTTCTGGGGCATGATGCGGAATGCCCGTTCCAGATGATACCGGTTCCCTATGTTCCTGTCCGCCAACTCCGTACAGCCATATACGGCCCATCCTGCATTTCCCCGTGTAAATCCTTCATACCCATCCACTTCCTCCAGGCAGAACCCGCTGTGCCGCCCCAGAAAAGCCGCGATGGAGCCTTCATTTTCCTCCGGGGCAAAGGTACAGGTGGAGTAGACCATACGGCCGCCCGGACGGAGCATGGCCGCGGCATTGTCAAGAATCTGTGCCTGGCGCCCGGCGCACATCCTTACATGGGCCTCGCTCCACTGCTCCCTGGCAGCCTCGTCCTTGCGGAACATGCCTTCGCCGGAACAAGGTGCGTCCACCACAATCTTGTCAAAGAACGCCTGGAAATGGGACGCCAGGCGTTCAGGGTCCTCATTGGATACAACACAGTTCTTGACACCCATGCGCTCCATGTTCTGGGACAGGACTTTTGCCCTGGCCGGATGGATTTCGTTGGACAGAAGGAATCCCCTGCCCTTCAGCCGTGATGCAATATGGCTGGATTTGCCTCCTGGGGCAGCGCACAAATCCAGGACCCGGTCTCCCGGCCTGGGGTCCAGAAGCTCTGTCACCGCCATGGCGCTGGGCTCCTGTATATAGTACAGACCAGCCTCATGATAAGGATGTTTACCAGGTCTGCCAGACCCATAATAAAAGCCTTCCTTTACCCAGGGAATCTTCTCAAGGCAGAGTCCTGCCTGCCCTTCCACCAGCCTGGCCAGTGCATGGGCACCTTCCTCCTCCCAGTCTTCCCTTATTCCGTCTGCCGTCTTAAGGCTGTTCAGGCGCAGCCCCTGGACGCGTTCCTTGTCATAGCTGGCTTCAAATGCCTCGTATCCCTCTCCCAGTAATTCCTTCATCCGCTCTATAAACCGAACCGGTAAATCTACCATCTTATATCCATCCTTTTTCTTCGTACATATACGTTGGGCAATTAATGTAAATGGGCTGCTGTATCCCAATGATACAGCAGCCCACCTCATCCTTCAATCCCTACAACCAAGGATTACAGCATAATCTTGAAATCATCGTTCCCTTCGCCGTTCACCACATAATAAGCAGCGCCTTCATTGGCAACGATATACAGCTCAATGGTCTTAATCTCAACACCCTTGTGTGTGCTCTTATATGCCTTAACCGCCTGGTCCAGGACATCCTTTGCAACCAGGTCCTTTCCGTCAAACTGGAAATGTACGGCTGCTGCAGGCTCTGCCTTCTTGGCTGCAGGCTTTTTAGCCGGTGCTGCCTTGGCGGCCGCTGCCTTGGCCGGCGCCTTTTTCTCAGTTTCCTTCTTAGCGGTCTCTTTCTTAACTGTCACTTTCTTAACAGCCTCTTTCTTGACAGGTTCTTTCTTAACTGTCTCCTTCTTGGCTGCCGCTGTCTTGGCCGGTGCCTTCTTGGCGGGTGCTTTCTTAGCCGGCGCCTTTGTCTCCTTTGCTGCAGGAGCTTCTGCTGCCGGGGCAGCCGCCTTCACCTCTTCCTCCACAACCTGCTTAACCGTTTCTTCGGCCGGCCCTGCTGCTGTCTTGACATCTTTCTTAGCTTCTACCATAGTCCATATCCTCCCTAATTTTGAATAATGGCTTTACAAGTAATCCCCTAGATGCATTAAGGGCATTATAAAATGCTTTCCCCGATTTGTCAACAAATTCACCATAAAAAGGCCCCTTACCTAAAAAACATAGTTTCCAATCTTTACCAATTATTGTGCTGCCTGGTATGCATCACACGATATATGGTGTCTAAAACAGCTTTGCGCCTTTAGGACAAAGCACGTCCTAGCCCACGCCAGGACCGCCCTCCTCACCGGTATGGGGTGTCTGGAATGCAGGCCCATATCCCTCCGTTGGCTTGGAAGGCTGTGCGCCTTCGGTGGCCGCTGGTGTGGACTGGCCCACCGGGTTAATGGTTACCTGGGGCTGTGTCCCAGCGGCCGGCTGGGACGGAGCTGTCTGGGCTGGCGGTGTCTGTACCGGCGGTGTTTGGGCCGGCGGTGTCTGGGCCGGCGGTGTCTGGGCCGGCGGTGTCTGGGCCGGCGGTGTCTGGGCCGGCGGTGTCTGGGCCGGCGGTGTCTGGG
>Ga0129314_1001096_pt1 | contig 21201 bp, 16 predicted proteins | sample O1111metagenome_FD_94431 | JGI IMG/M metagenome (GOLD analysis project Ga0129314, IMG submission 94431) | Orangutan individual fecal microbial communities from fecal samples from Wisconsin, USA - O1111 metagenome | ecosystem: Host-associated > Mammals > Digestive system > Large intestine > Fecal... | reverse complement strand
TTTTCATATTCAAGGTTCGCCTGCGCGCGCTCGATCTCACCGTTCATCTGCTCGATCTTGGACTTTAGCTCCTTCACGCTGTCCACGCCGCTCTTTTCCGCCTCCCAGCGGGACTTCATGGCGCTGAACTGCTCCTTCTCGTCGGCAAGCTCGCGCTTGAGCTCCTCTAAGCGGTCGCGGGAGAGCTGGTCGTCCTCTTTCTTGAGGGCCATCTCTTCGATCTCCTGCTGCATGATCTTGCGGCGCAGGTCGTCAAGCTCTGCGGGCATGGAATCGATCTCCGTGCGGATCATCGCGCAGGCCTCATCGACAAGGTCGATGGCCTTGTCGGGCAGGAAACGGTCGGTGATATAGCGGTCGGAAAGCGTCGCGGCGGCGACGAGCGCGTTGTCGTGGATGCGCACGCCGTGATAGATCTCATAGCGCTCCTTCAGGCCGCGCAGGATGGAAATGGTGTCCTCGACCGTCGGCTCATTGACCATAACGGGCTGGAAACGGCGCTCGAGGGCGGCGTCCTTTTCAATGTACTGGCGGTACTCGTCGAGCGTGGTCGCGCCGATGCAGTGCAGCTCGCCGCGGGCGAGCAGGGGCTTTAAGAGGTTGCCAGCGTCCATGCTGCCCTCGGTCTTGCCAGCGCCGACGATGGTGTGCAGCTCATCGATGAAGAGGATGATCTTGCCTTCAGACTTCTTGACCTCGTTCAAAACGGCCTTGAGTCTCTCTTCAAACTCGCCGCGGTACTTGGCGCCCGCAATGAGCGCGCCCATGTCGAGCGAGAAGATCGTGCGGTCCTTGAGTCCCTCGGGCACATCGCCGCGCACGATACGCTGGGCAAGTCCCTCGGCGATGGCCGTCTTGCCGACGCCCGGCTCGCCGATGAGCACGGGGTTGTTCTTCGTCTTACGGGAGAGAATGCGGATGACGTTACGAATTTCCGCGTCACGGCCGATGACGGGGTCAAGCTCGTTCGTGCGCGCGCGCTCAACAAGGTCGGTGCCGTATTTCTTGAGCGCGTCATAGGAATCCTCGGGATTGTCGCTCGTCACAGGGCCAGTCTTGACCTTGGCGAGCTCATCGGAGAAGCGGCTTCTCGTGATGCCGTGGTCGGCGAGGAGCTGACGCACGTTTTGAGAACCCTCAGAGAAGATGGCGAGCATCAGATGCTCAACGGAGAGGTACTCGTCGTGCAGCTTTTCAGCGGTCTTTTCAGCGAGATTCAGGATCTTGCCGACCTCGGGCGAGGCATAGACCTCGCCGCTGCCGCCGGAGATGCGCGGGAGCTTGCGGATAAGGGTATCGACCTCGGAGAGAAGCCCGTCGCAGTCGACGCCCATCTTGCCGAAGAGCGATCCGATCAATCCGCCGTCCTGATCGAGCAGGGCGTAGAGCAGATGCTCGCTTGTCACATACTGGTTGCCGTTTTCCTGCGCCATGCTCTGTGCGGTCTTGACGGCGTCCAAAGCCTTTTGCGTATATTTTTCAGCATTCATTCAAGTTCACCTCAAATTCGTGTTTTTTACAATTAAGTGATTAAATCAGCAGCGTTCTGCTTCGCAGATCGCCGCGGTAGGCCATTTCCACGTCGTTCGCTGAGAGCGAACCGTCGAGATAGCCCTTGAGCAGCCGGTCGAAGAGCTGCACATATGTGCTGATCGCGCCTGCCACATCGTCGGCAGTCAAAGATTTGCCGCGCGGCATGGCGAGCGGACGGACGAAGCGCCCGTCGTAGAGCGAGCAGGCGATGGAGCTGCCGAGCAGCGGGGCGAGGCACTTGTCCTCAATCTGCACCCACAGCCGGAAGAAGTTCGTCATCGCGGCAATGAGCGAGGCTGACTGCGTGCGAAAGACGATGTTCAGTGTGCCCATCGTCCATTCGTTGCCGCCGCCGAGGTCGACTTCGTATTTGACCGTCGGGCGGTACTTATACGAAAGGCTCGACTTGAGCGACATCGTGGACGAGCCGGGGGCAAAAAACGGCACCAGCTCGCGCGTGGGCGTCATCAGCTCTTCGATGGCTTCAAAGATGTCGTTCCAGCGGCGCTCGGGCGTCGGCACGGAAACATATTCGGCAAGGATGCGGTTCACGAGTGCCGAGCGGTTCGTGCCCATGCGGTGTGCCAGCGCGTCGACCTCGCGTACCACCTCGTCCGACAGGGTCAGACTGTACAGGTTCTTTTTCATTCTGCGCCTCCTTGGTTCCTTTTCTTTCTGATCGCATCATAGCACACTCGTAAAAATTGTCAATAGATTTATATAAATAATCTTGCGAGTTATGTTCGAATTTACACGGAGTTCATAATTGCGAAGGAAGCGGAAAAAGAGAAAAGCCGCAATGAATTTCACTGCGGCTTTTCCCTTTTGAGAGATATGAGAGATGAGAGAATAGCAAATTTACAGCAGGCCTTGGAGCAGGATGATGACGATCAGGATCGGCAGCACCCACTGGAAATAGGGCTTGAGCTTGGGCGAGATCTTGATGCCCGTGCCCTTGTTGACCTCGGCAAGGTACTTGTCGAAGCCCCAGCCCCATCTGGTGACGCAGAAGAGGAGGTAGACAAGAGAGCCGATGGGCAGCAGGAGGTTGCTCACGAGGAAGTCTTCACTGTCGAGCACGTCCTTGCCGGGGATGGGGTGGAAGTCGCTCCAGATGTTGTAGCCGAAGACGCAGGGGAGGCTCAAAAGCGCGATGAGCACGCAGTTGATGAGCACTGCCTTTTTGCGGTCCCAGCCGAAGGTATCCATGCAGATGGCGAGGATGTTTTCAAAAACCGCCAGCACCGTCGACATGCTGGCGAAAATCATGAAAAGGAAGAAGAGCATGCCCCAGAAGCGGCCGCCCGACATGTTGACAAACACCTGCGGCAGCGTGATGAAGAGGAGCGACGGGCCGTTGTCGGGCGCGACGCCATAGGAAAAGCACGCGGGGAAGATGATCGTGCCGGCCATGAGCGCAACGAAGGTATCGAGCGCGCAGATACGGATGGACTCACCGGCAAGCGTGTGATCGTCGGACATGTAGCTGCCGAAGATCTCCATCGCCGCAATGCCGAGCGAGAGGGTGAAGAAGGCCTGATTCATCGCGTCGGTGATGAGGCTGCGCAGGCCGTTTTCGCGGATGGAATCGAGCGAGGGAAGCAGGTAGAACTTCATGCCCTCCGCTGCGCCGGAGAGGGTCAGGCTGTGACCGGCGAGAATGAGGATGAGCGCGAGCAGCGCGAGCATCATGACCTTGGAGACGCGCTCGAGGCCCTTTTGCAGGCCGCGGCTGCAAACGATGAAGCCGATGATGACGATGGCGACGGCCAGACCGCCCATTTCCGTGGGATTTGACAGCAGCTGGCCGAACACGGCGGAGGCGTCCTCCGCGGGCATCCCGGCGTAGAACTTGCCGGTCAGAAAGCGGTAGAAGTAGCTCACCATCCAGCCGGAAACGGTCGTATAGTACATCATCAGAAGATAGCAGCCGATCAGGCAGAACCAGCCGTGGATGTGCCACTTGGCGCGGGGCTTTTCCAGCGTTTTATAGGAGAGGATGGCGCTCTTGCGGCTCGCCCGTCCGACGGCAAGCTCCATCGTCAGCACGGGAACGCCCATGATGAGCAGGCACAGGATGTAGAAGAGAACAAAATAACCGCCGCCGTTTTTGCCTGTCACATAGGGGAAGCGCCAGACGTTGCCGATACCGATGGCACAGCCGGCGCTGACGAGCAGAAAGCCCAGCCGGGAGCGGAAGGATTCGCGTTTCATGATAGATACCTCGCTTATGAAATATGAATGAGAGATGAACGTTGCGCTTATCTTACCGCAGGAAACGACGCTTTACAAGACCGATTCCTTGATGATATAATAAGTAAAACTTATGTTATGGGGGCGTGCATGAATCGAAATCAGCTGAGATATTTTGTCGCCGCGGCGGAGCACCGCAGCTTCACAAAGGCGGCGGAGCAGTATTACATCTCGCAGACCGCCGTGACACAGCAGATCCATCTGCTGGAGGAGACGCTTGGCTGCGAGCTGTTCGACCGCAGCACCCGCCCTGTGAGCCTGACGAGCGCGGGGCGATCATTCCTTCTGGACGCAAAGGCGATCTTAGAGCGCATGAGCAGCGCGCAGGAGCGCGTGCACGACGCGGCAACGGGCCTGACCGGCACGCTGCGCGTAGGCTATGTGCGCGGCTACGAGCGCAGCGACCTCTCGGTGCTGATGCGCCACTTTCACCAGAAGAACAGCAACGTGCTCATTTCCTTCTACCGCTGCTCGACGGACGTGCTGGCCGCGGGACTGCTGCATCAGGAGTATGACATCATCTTCACCTGGGACTCGACGAACCTGCGCACGCAGGAGGGCGTCGCGTTCCGAACGGTCGAAAAGGCGCGGCTCGTCGTCGCGCTCTACGCGGGCCACCGGCTCGCGCAGCGCCGCCAGATCATGCGCCGGGAGCTGCGCGGGGAGAATATCTTATATATGTCACCGGACGCCGCGCCCGACTCTTACGGCGACGCTTTTTTCATGCAGCGCTATGTCGAGGCGGGCTACAAGCCGAACATCCTCTTTCGCTCGGCGGACACCGAGAGCATCCTGATGATGGTCGCGGCGGAGGAGGGCGTCTCGCTTCTGCCCGATTATTGCACCGACCGGCTCTACAACGCCGACAACCTCGTTTTCGTCCCACTCGTTGGCGAGGGGGAGGAGGAAGAGATCATCGCAGCATGGCAGACCGGCAATCCCAACCCCGCGCTGGGACGGTTTCTCGCCGAGCTTCGCGAAACGACGCCGCCTTATTGACAGGCGGCGCGCTTTTTGTATTTTAGCAGCAGCCATTGAGAAAATGAATTAGAAAAATGCAGAAAAATGGAAAAAACGATTGGATGAAAGGGAGGCCCCGGTGGTATCATTGATACGATATGCGAGTTAAAAAAGGAGCACTGCTATGATCACGATGGGCATTGATTCCGGCTCTGCCATGACCAAGGCGGCGCTGTTTGACGGGGAGGCGGTCATCGCCTGCCGCATGGAGCCGAGCGGCACCAACCCCGGCCGGGTCATGCGCCGGCTGTATGAGGAGATGAAGACGGAGGACACCGCCTTTGTCGTCGCCACCGGCTACGGGCGCGAGCTGCTGGATGAGGCGGACAAGGTCATCACCGAGATCACCTGCCACGGCGCGGGCGCGGCCTTCCTCTGTCCCGGCTGCGATACGGTCATCGATATCGGCGGACAGGACAGCAAGGTGATCCTGCTCAACGAGGCGGGGCAGGTCTGCGACTTTCTGATGAACGACAAATGCGCGGCCGGCACAGGCCGCTTTCTGGAAATGACGATGGCGCGCGTCGGCAGCGATATTGCCCGGCTCGATGAATTTGTTGCGTATGCCTCGCCCGTGACCATCAACAGCATGTGCGCCGTCTTTGCCGAGAGCGAGATCATCGGCCTTCTTGCGCAGGAAACGCCGCCGGGCGATATCGTCCTTGGCTGCATCCACTCCATCTGCCGCCGCACGGCGGTCTTCGCGCAAAAGCTCGCGCCGCAGAAGCCGCGCGTCTTCTTCTCCGGCGGTCTCGCCCGGTCGGAGATGATCCGCGCCTCGCTTGCGCAGTATCTCGGCACGCAGGACGTGCAGACCCATCCGCTCAGCCAGTACAACGGCGCCATCGGCGCGGCAGTGCTCGGCTACCGCAGGGCAAGCAGAGCATAGCATTCAGATCAATAAAATGAGAAAGGATGACATTTCACCATGGTAGAACTCAAAAAGGATTTACCGGCGATCTTTGAGGAATTCGCGGACCAGCGCCGCACTTCCTTTCTGACCGTCAAGAAGCTCAAGGACGAGGGAACGCCGATCATCGGCGTATTCTGCACCTATCTTCCCCGAGAGATCGCCAACGCGATGGGCGCTGCCGTGGTGGGCTTGTGCTCGGTCTCGGATGAGACGATCCCCGACGCGGAAAAGGACCTGCCGCGCAATCTCTGCCCGCTCATCAAGTCGAGCTACGGCTTTGCCAAGACCGATAAGTGTCCTTATTTCTTCTTCTCCGATCTCGTCGTCGGCGAAACGACCTGCGACGGTAAAAAGAAGATGTACGAGCTGCTTTCCTCGTTCAAGCCCGTCTACGTTCTGGAGCTGCCCAACCGCCAGTCGGAGGAGGGCATCGCAATGTACCGCCGCGAGATCATCCGCTTCAAGGAAAAGCTCGAGCAGCAGTTTGAAACGAACATCACCGAGGAGGCCATCCGCGCTCAGATCCACCTGCGCAACGAGCTGACAAAGGCGCTGGTGCGCCTGCAGTACCTGATGGCGAACGACCCCGCGCCCGTCAGCGGCCTGGATATCGTCAACACCGTTTACGGCAGCGGCTTCAACATGGATATCGAGTCTCTGCCCGGCCGCATCAACGAGATGGCCGATATGATCGAATCGGACTATGCCGCCGGGAAGAACGTGGGCAAAAAGCCCCGTATCCTCGTCACCGGCTCGCCCTCCGGCGGTGCGGCGCTCAAGGTCATCCGCGCCATCGAGGACAGCGGTGCGGTCGTCGTCGCGTTTGAAAATTGCAGCGGCCTTAAGCCGCTGCTGCTGACCGACGAGGAAAATCCCGACGTTTACGACGCGCTTGCGCGCCGCTATATGGACATCGGCTGCTCGTGCATGTCGCCCAACCCCAACCGCCTCGCACTGCTCGAGCGGCTGATCGACGAGTTCAAGGTCGACGGCGTGGTTGATATTGTTTTGCAGGCCTGTCACACCTACAATGTGGAGACGAGCCTTGTCGGTAGGCTCGTCAAGGAAAAGAAGGGCATCTCCTATGCTGTGGTCGAAACGGACTACTCTCAGGCCGATGTCGGCCAGCTCAAGACCCGCATGGCCGCGTTCATCGAAATGCTCTGAGCTTAAGATGCAGCAAAGACCGCCTGCGCGCTGAAAAAAGCGCGGGAGGGGCTGCTGCAAGATGGCTGCTTTTATGAAAAAAAGGCATGTCCCCCCGGGCGCTTTCTGCGCCGGAAGGGACATGCCTTCGTTCATTTGGGTTTCGATCGCTTCAACGCGGGGCGGCGATTTGCCTCCGATGGATCAGTTCAGGAAGTCCTTGAGCTTCTTGCTGCGGCTGGGGTGGCGAAGCTTGCGCAGCGCCTTGGCCTCGATCTGGCGGATGCGCTCGCGCGTGACGTTGAACTCCTTGCCGACCTCCTCGAGCGTGCGGGGACGGCCGTCCTCGATGCCGAAGCGCAGCTTCAAGACCTTTTCCTCGCGCGGGGTGAGGGTGGAGAGCACGTCGACGAGCTGCTCCTGCAAAAGCGTGAAGGATGCAGCCTCGCTCGGCTCGCTCGCGCCCTCATCGGGGATGAAGTCGCCAAGGTGGCTGTCCTCCTCCTCGCCGATCGGCGTTTCGAGAGAGACCGGCTCCTGCGCGATTTTCAGGATCTCACGCACCTTGTCGACGGGCATATCCATCTCGGCGGCGATTTCCTCGGGGGAGGGGTCGTGGCCCAGCTCCTGCAAAAGCTGGCGGGAGACGCGGATGACCTTGTTGATCGTTTCGACCATGTGCACGGGGATGCGGATGGTGCGCGCCTGATCGGCGATGGCGCGGGTGATGGCCTGACGGATCCACCACGTCGCATAGGTCGAGAACTTGTAGCCTTTGGTGTAGTCGAACTTCTCAACGGCCTTGATAAGGCCCAGGTTGCCCTCCTGAATGAGGTCGAGGAAGAGCATGCCGCGGCCGACATAGCGCTTGGCGATGGACACGACAAGACGCAGGTTCGCCTCGGCAAGACGCTGCTTGGAGCGTTCGCCCTTCTTCACGGCGGTCTTGAGCGCCTTGAGTTCTTCGGCACTCAGCTCGGTGCCGTTTTTCTCGGCCTCGTCGAGCTTCTGCTGCGCCTCGACACCGGCGGACATGGCGGTGGCAAGCGAGATCTCCTCGTCCGCCGACAGCAGCGAGACCTTGCCGATCTCCTTGAGGTACATGCGCACGGGGTCGTCGGTCGAGAAGCTGTCGACCAGCTCGTTCGGGTCGACGAGCTCCTCTTCTTCGATCTCGGCAATCTCCTCCATCGGCGGCTCCATGTCGTCGATGCTGCTGTCGATGGCCTCGGCGGTGCCGATGTCGACGCCGAGCGTTTCGAGCGAGTCGTAGATCTGGTCGAGCTGCTCGCTCTCGAGATTCATCTCATCAAGCGTCTCCATGAGGTCGGCGGAGCTGAGCTTGCCCTTGGCCTTGCCCTTGGCAAAGATGTCCATCAGCTTTTCGTTGCCCTGCAGCAGCGCCGCGGCGGGCAGGGAGGCGACCAGCTTTTCATCCAGCGGCGGGAACTTCTCGGCGGGCTTCTCCGGCTGTGCTGTCTCTTCGGCGGCTTTCTTTGCCGCGGCGGCCTTTTTCGCCTTCTTCGGCAGCTTGATCTCCTCAAAATCCGCCTCGGCGAGCAGTGCGTTGGCCTGCTCCTCCAGCTCTCTGCTGGTCAACTGTTTTTCTTCCATGGTTGCTTTCCTCCGTTACCCTTATATTTGTTCTTTTCCATGGCGGCGGCAAGGGGGTCTTCGTCTGCCGCCGCACGTTTGCGTGCCTGCTCCAGGATGATGGCACTGTAATCCCGCAGCGCCTGCGCGCCATTTTTGACCGACTCGGGCTTTTGCAGGATGCCGATCAGGTGGTTGATCTCCTCCTGCGTGAAAAACTCTGCGAGCGCGGGAATATTGGTCTGCCCTGTGCGCGAGAGCTGCTCGCGCAGGGCGGTAAACAATCTGCCGAGCAGGGGAGAGGAGAAGTCCTCTTCCCGGATGGGCGGATCGTCGCCAAAGAGAGAATCGTCCAGCGTGAGCAATCGCAGCACGCCTTCCTCGGCGAGCGCAGAGCGCAGGTCCGTATAGCGGATGGAGCGCTCGCGCGGCTGCGCGGCTGTTGCGGGATTGAGGTCCCGCCGCTCCTGCTCGCGCCTTTCCTTATAATGTGCGCGTTTTCGCGCGCGCTCGACCTCAAGCTTCATCGCTTCGGCCGTGATGCCGGCAGCCTCGGCGGCGCGCATCGTGTAAATTTCGCGCTCGACGGCGTTCGGTACGGCGGCAAGCAGCGCGGCGGCGGCTTCGCCGTAGCCGATGCGTCCCTCGTCGCTCTTGAGGTCGAATTTCGATTTAAGCTGCGCCATGCGGAAGTCCATCCCGCTCTCGCTTCCCGAGAGCAGGTGCTCAAAGGCGTCGCGCCCCTGAAACTTGATGAAATCGTCCGCGTCCTGTTTGATGTACTGCCCGTCCACGAGGCGCTTTGGAAGCTCGAGCACTTTGACCTGAAAGTCGGTGTTGTTCAGGAGCGTCAGCGCCTTCTGCGTGGCGATCTTGCCCGCGTCGTCGTTGTCGTAGCAGAGCACGAGCTCCTTCGTGTAGCGGCTGAGGAGCTGCAACTGCTCGCTCGTGAGTGCCGTGCCCATCGAGGCGCAGGCATTGTCAAATCCTGCCTGATGGAGCATCACCACGTCGATGTTGCCCTCGACTAAAATAATGTTGCTGCGCTTGCTCTTTTTGGCAAGGTTCAGCCCGTACAGCACGCGCCGCTTGCTGTAAACGATCGTCTCGGGTGTATTCATGTACTTTGCGCCGGGGTCATCCTTGCTGATGATGCGCCCGCCGAAGCCCAGTACGTCGCCGCGCACGTCGATGATGGGAAAGATGAGGCGCTTTCGGAACTTGTCGTACAGTCCGCCGTTTTTCCCTCGGATCGAAAGACCGGAGGCGAGCAGCTCGCCGTCGCCGTAGCCCTTTTTGCGCATCGCGTCGGTGAGCAGCGTCCATTCGTCCGCCGCCGCGCCGAGGCCGAAGTTTGTCGCGTTGCGCGGCGTGATGCGGCGGTTTCTCATGTACTCGAGCACGGGCTCGCCCTTTGACGAGTGGAGCAGGTCGTAGTAAAAGCGCGCCGCGTCGCGGTTGAGCGACAGAATGCGCGAGCGAAGACGGCTTTCTTCGCTGTGTTCCTCCTCCGGCACGGTCATATTCACGCGCTTTGCGAGGAAGCGCACCGCATCGGGGAAGGTCAGGTGCTCCTCCTCCATGATGAAGTTGATGACGCCGCCGCCCTTTTTGCAGCCGAAGCAATAGCAGATCTGCTTGTCGGGCGAGACGGAGAACGAGCCGGTCTTTTCGTTGTGGAAGGGGCAGAGGCCGAAGTAGTTCGCGCCCTTTTTCGTCAGCGAGACATAGTTGCTGACAACGTCGACAATATCGTTTCTGGCGATGAGCTCGTCCAGAAATTGCCGGTCAAAGGCCATGGCGTCCTCCTTTCTCCGCAGCGATCGGCAGTGTGCCGATCTTGACAGAAGTATATATACGCCGGAAAAGCATGATTTCCTTCTTTTTGCGCAAAATTTTTTGAAAAACTTTTTTGCCGGGTGAAAAGGCCTTTGGTTTGACAGCCCTGCGCCCGCCGCGCTATAATGGATCAGGACATCAAAACGCAGGGGAGGGGCGAACAATGGATATTCAGCTGTATATGCTCGCGCCCGTGCGGCCGCTGTCCGATGGGGAGGCGAACGCATTGCTTGCGCGCCTTCCGGATGCGCTGCGCGAGCGGCTTGCTGGTCAAAAAGGGGGGAAGCGGGATGCGTCCCTCTGCGCCTATGAGATGCTGCGCCGCGCCATGCAAGATCATTTCGGCTGGGAAGCGCTGCCCGAGGTCGCCTTCGGCGCGCACGGAAAGCCGTATTTTCCGTCATGTTCCGACGCTTTTTTCAGCCTGAGCCATTCGCGCGGCGCGGTGCTGCTGGCAGTCCACGACCACAGCGTCGGCGTGGACATTGAGCGCCTTCGCCCCGTGAGCGAGCGGATGCGCACGCGCTTTCACGCATCGGATGAGGCTGCGTTCTGGCAGGATTGGGTGCAGCGGGAAAGCTGCTGCAAGCGCCGCGGCATCAGCGCCGTCGCCCTGCGCGGCGGGGAAGTGCCGGCGGTTCCCGATGAGCGTATTTTTGCCTTTTCGCCCCTTCACAATTATGTCGCGGGCGTCTGCACCGCTTCCGGCGAAAAGGCTGGCAAGCTTGTGCGCCTTACAGTGGAAGAACTCATATAAAAGGTTCCGAAGAGTGATCTTCGGAACCTTTTCTTGCATTTGATCCCCTTATAGCTCGACGATGATCGGCTCGTGGCCGAGCTTTGGGAGCAGCACATTCAGCAAATCCTCGGTTTTGAACTTGAGGCTCTGCGTGTTATCACAGGGGTGGCAGGCAAAATACAGCGCACTGTACACGTCCCGGTCCATGACAAGGCGGACGGCATTTCCGGTGTCATTGCGCAGTCCCAATACGCTTGCAGAGCCGGGCGAGCAGCCGAGCAGCTCCTCCATCTTTTCAGGCGGCGCAAACGAGAGACGCGACGAGCCAATCTGATGGCTCAGGTCCTTGGTGTGAAACGGCTTATCCTCGGGCATGGTGAGCAGGTAAAAGCTTGTCTGCTGGCGGTTGCAGAGGAAGAGATTCTTGCAGATGCGAACGCCCAGCGCGTCCGACACGGCGGCGCAGATCTCCATGGTCTCTGCTGTTTCATGCTCAATGCGCTGATAGGGGATATGCAGGGAATCAAGCAGCGCGTAGCTTGCCATCGCGCGCTCGGAGGCATGCTCCGGCGCAGTGTTGTAGAACGGGGATACCAGCATGCTTACGCCTCTTCTTTCTCTTTGAGCAGTTTTTCGCCGGCTTTGTAAATATCGCCCGCGCCGACGGTCAGGATGAGGTCGCCCGGGCAGGCGATGCGCGCGAGCGCGGCGGTCACCTTGTCGAGCGTGGGGCAGTAGACAGAGCCGGGGATTTCGCGGCAGAGGTCCATCGAGGAGATGCCGATGGTGTTCTGCTCGCGCGCGGCGTAAATCTCCGCCAGCACGACCACGTCGGGCACGAGAAGCTCCCTGACAAAGTCATTGAACAGCGCCTTTGTGCGCGTGTAGGTGTGGGGCTGGAAGGCGCAGATGATGCGCTTGTAGGGAAGCGTCTTCGCCATTTCGAGCAGCGCGTGCAGCTCGCCGGGGTGGTGGGCGTAATCGTCGTAGACGTCCGCGCCGTGGAAGCTTCCCTTGTACTCAAAGCGGCGGCCCGCGCCAGTAAAGGTCGCAAGGCCGAGGCCGACGGCCTCGCCGCTGACGCCGAGAAGATATGCGGCGCTCGCCGCGGCCAGCGCGTTCATCACATTGTGCCGCCCGCCCACGCGCAGCGAAACATGCACATAGTAGCTGCCGCGAATATAGATGTCAAAGCTCGGCAGGCCGTCCGTCCAGACGAGGTTCTCCGCGCGGCACTGCGCGGCGGGATCGTCGTAGCTGAACCAGAAAACGGGCTGGGAGATATCCTTGAGCGCGTCTTTCGTGCCCTGATCGTCCATGTTGGCGACCACGTGCCCGCCGATGGGGACGAGCTCTGCAAAACGGCGGAAGGAATGTTCCACGTCGGTAAGATCCTTGAAAAAGTCGAGGTGATCGGCCTCCACGTTCAAAATGACCGCCACGGTGGGGAAGAAGCTCAGAAACGAGTTGCAGTATTCGCAGCTCTCAGCGATGATCGTGTCGCCCTTGCCGACGCGATAGCCCGCGTGCAGCAGCTGCAAGGTGCCGCCGATCATCACGGTCGGGTCCTTCTGCGCGGCCATGAAGATGTGCGTTGCCATGCTGGTGGTCGTCGTCTTGCCATGCGTGCCGGAGATGCAGAGGGCATTCTTGTAGCCCTTCATGATCGCGCCCCAGGCCTGCGCGCGCTCGAAAACGGGGATGCCGCGCGTCACCGCACCGGAGATTTCGGGGTTATCGTCGTGGATGGCGGCGGTGCGGATGACAAAGTCGCACTCGCCGAGATTGTCCGCCGCGTGGCCGATGGCGACAGGGATGCCAAGCGCGCGCAGATGCTCGACGGCGGGGCCGCCGTTCATGTCGCTGCCCTGCACTTTAAGCCCCATGCCGTGCAGCACTTCCGCAAGCGGGCTCATCGAAACGCCGCCGATGCCCGCAAGATGCACGCACTTTCCCGGGACGAGATAGGAGAAAATGTCCTTTTGGTTATTCATGGTATCAAATCCTTTCCTTGCGCAGTGCACAGGAGATTTACTTTTTACAGATTTTCTATTATAATATACGAAAGAACGGAGTGCAATCCTAAAAACACGATTTTTGCGGAGGAAACGATGGGCTTTTTGCCAAAAGAAGTCAAAACTGTCATCCAAACGCTGCAAAGCGCGGGGTATTCTCCCTACCTTGTCGGCGGCTGCGTGCGCGAGATGCTGCGCGGCAAGGAGCCGAGCGATTACGACATGACCTCCGACGCCCCACCGCAGGAGGTGCTGCGCATCTTCGGCGAGAGCGCGCACCCGACGGGCTTACCGCACGGCACGGTGACGGTCGTGAGCGGGGGAATGCCCATTGAGCTGACCACCATGCGCCGCGACGGGGCGTACCGGGACAACCGTCACCCCGATTCCGTCACCTTCGGCACGAGCATTGAAGAAGACCTTGCCCGGCGCGATTTCACGGTCAACGCCATCGCGCTTGCGCCCTCCGGCGCGCTCGTCGATCCCTACGGCGGACAGGAAGACCTGAAAGCAGGCGTTCTGCGCTGCGTCGGCGAGCCGAAGCGGCGGTTTGAGGAAGACGCGCTGCGCATTCTGCGCCTTGTGCGCTTTTGTTCGGTGCTCGGCTTTTCCGCAGAAGAAGAGACCGCCCGCGCCGCGCACGAGGCGCGCGGCCTACTCGCCCACGTTGCGCATGAGCGCGTGTACACGGAGATGAACAAGCTCCTGCTCGGTGAGAACGTGGGGGAGACGCTTTTGACCTTTCCAGACATTCTGGGCGTGCCGATTCCGGAGATTTCACCCTGCGTCGGCTTTGACCAGCGCAATCCCCACCACTGCTTTGATGTCTGGGAGCATACGGCGCGCGCCGTCGCCGCCGTGCCGCCGACGCGGGCGCTGCGCTGGACGATGCTCTTTCACGACCTCGGAAAGCCGCAGTGCATGACGCTCGACGCGCAGGGCGTTGGCCATTTCTACGGCCACACGGCCATTTCGGCGCAGATGGCGGAGGAGATCATGGCGCGGCTGCACTTTGAAAAGGCGCTGCGCGACGGCGTGCGCGCACGTCTTGCGTGCTTTGACGATCTCTTTCCGCCCGAGCGCGCGGCGATCCACCGCGAGATGGCAAAGCGCGGCAGGGAAGTGACGGCAGATCTCCTTTTGACCAAGTACGCAGACAACGCCGCCAAGACACCGGACGGGCCAAGCCTTGCGCGGCAGCCGTGGCAGGCGGCGCAGGCGGTCTATGACGCGCTCGTTGCCGAAAACGCCTGCTGCTCGGTGCATGAGCTTGCGCTCGGCGGGGAGGAGCTTGCCGCCCTCGGCTATCGCGGGCGCGAGATCGGCGCGGTGCTCGCGCGGCTGCTCGACGAGGTCGCGGCGGAAAAACTCGAAAATACGCGCGAAGCGCTCAGTAAGCGCGCGCAGCGCCTGTGGCGCAGCGGCTTTGCGCGGCATACGATACCAAAGGCAAACAGGACGGAAGCGGAGGAAACAAATGGCAAATCTGATGGATTATCTTGATTGGCGCGGCGACCTTACGCTCGCGGTGTCTCCCTTCAACGAGGTGGACGCGCTCATTCTCGCGGAGCTGAGCTTTGTCGACTTTGACGGCATCGTGCCGCCGCCCGAAGTCGGGCGCGGCGTCAGGTTGAATGAGGCGGCGGAGGCGTTCTTCGCCCGCCACGGCGGACGTGACGTCGACATGGGCGTTCTCGTGCCCGACGGGATCTCCCAGATGCTCAGAAAGCTGATGGCGAGCCCGCGCTTTTGCGGCATGACCCTCAACGGCTACGAAGCGCTTCTTGACGACGAGGTAGAAGAGCAGTTCTCGGCGCTGACGATCGACCTTGGCAACGGCAGTATCTACATCTCCTTCCGCGGCACGGACGATACGATCATCGGGTGGAAGGAAGACCTCAACATGAGTTTTCTTGAAGAGATCCCCTCGCAGAAGCAGGCGGTCGACTATGTCGCGCGCATCGCGCGGCAGTACCCGGAGAAGACCCTCCGCATCGGCGGACATTCCAAGGGCGGCAATCTCGCTGTCTACAGCGCCGCAAAAAGCAGCGGCGACATTCAGGAGCGCATCGTCGCCGTGCACAACAACGACGGCCCCGGCTTCATCTGGGATATCAGCAAGACACCGGGCCACAAGCGCATTGCGGGCCGCATCCACACGGTTTTGCCGCAGACCTCCGTCGTCGGGATGCTCATGGAGCATGAAAAGCACTATCAGGTCGTCTATTCGACCTATGACGGACTCTACCAGCACGACGGCTTTTCCTGGCAGGTCAAGGGCACGCAGTTCGTGCATCTGGACGATTTCTCCCGCGAGGGAAAGCTCGTGGACGAGGCGCTCTCGTCCTGGGCGGATTCGCTCAATACCCAGCAGCGCGAGGCGCTGGCCGAGGCGCTCTACAGCGTCTTTACCGCGACGGGCGCGAAAACGCTCAGCGAACTCAATGAGGAAAAACTCAAGAGCGCGTCCGCCATGCTCAAGACCTATAAAAATCTCGACCGCGAGAGCCGCCGCATGGTGAGCGAGATGTTCAAGATCTTCTTCCGCCTCGGCACGAAGAACTTCGTCCTCGACACGCAGGAGGAGGGCGGACGCGAGCTTGAAAACCTGCGCCGCAGGATCTCCGAGCAGTACCAGAAGCTCCTTGAGCGCAAGAAGTGAGGCTCTGCGCCCCGCGCAAGATAAAAAACGGACCATCTCGGAAAAGAGATGGTCCGTTTTGCTTGCTTTGGGCGCTTGCCGCGTTTGATTACTCCGCTGCGGGGAGCTTTGCCGCGGGCTTGATGAGCAGCGCGCAGATGACAACGGCGAGAATGGTATTGGGCAGCATATACGTGCCGTTGTACAGCACGGAGTAGAACACGGGAGACGTCATGGTCATGCCCATGAATTCCTCGGGCATGTACTGGGCATAGACCGTCACGCCGGAGATAAAGTGAATGACGAAACGGCCGAGGCAGCCGACGAGCGCGGCGAGGGGAAGCTTGGAGTAGTTGCTGCCCTTGGCGCGCAGGACGCCCGCAAGGCCGACGGCGGCATAGGCAAAGGAATAGTCGAAGATGATGGAGACCCAGCTCACAGCGAAGCCCTCGGCAAAGAAATACTTGAGCGTGCCGAAAGCAAAACCGGCGAGCAGGCCCCAGGGCGCGCCCCAGCGCGCGGCGAAGAGGATCAGCGGGATCATGACAAGGTTGATCGAGCCGCCGAAGCCGCCGAACGAAAGGCCGATGGGGATCTTGATGTAGCTCAGAACGAGTGCAAGGGCGATGCAGATGCCGCCCTCCGCCAGACGGCGGGTGTTGGACTTGCTGGATGTGTTGCTCATGGTGGGATTCCTCCTAAAGAAAATGTGATCCCTGTCCGCGCCGCGGCATGAAAAAGCACCGCGGCGTCGACGTCACGGTGCAAAGTTAGGCAAGATGCTTTGCATTCCTACGCCGGCATTACCCGGATCAGGTCTGAGGGACCGCGACGGCAATACGCCGCATCACAGCCAGCTTGCGCCAGCGCCCCTTGCAGGTACGGCGACATCTTAGCGCGAACGTTGGAATTTGTCAAGAGTTGGCAAGAAAATCCGTGGTTTTCAAAATAGAATATCGGAATTTAGAATTTTAGTTGCATCTTGCTTGTACTTGTAGTACAATAATATTAGTTAGGCAACCAAAATATTTGTAATAATTGTGATTTTGATTGACAGAGGTGCTGAGATGGCAGGATTTGTTGTCAACGGAACGCCGGTTACGGCGGAGAAAAATCAAAAGCTCATCCGCTTCCTGCGCGATGAGCTGCACCTGACGAGCGTGAAGGACGGGTGCAGCGAAGGTGCGTGCGGCACCTGTCACGTCCTCATCGACGGCAAGCCCACCAAGGCCTGTATCCCGCAGACGGACAAGCTCGAGGGGAAGAATATCCTTACCGTCGAGGGCCTTTCCGACTTTGAAAAGGCGGTCTACACCTATGCCTTCGGAGAGGCGGGGGCGGTGCAGTGCGGTTTCTGTATTCCCGGCATGGTCATTTCGGCCAAGGCGCTGTTGGATCAGAACCCCGATCCCACGCGCGAGGAGGCGGCCTTTGCCATCCGCAACAACATCTGCCGCTGCACGGGCTATGTCAAGATCATCGACGGCATTCTGCTTGCCGCGAAGATCTTCCGCGAGGGAAAGCTCCCGGAAGCGCAGGAGCAGGATTTCCGTATCGGCTCGCGCGTGCGCCGCATCGACGTTGCCGAAAAGGTGCAGGGCTACGGAAAATATCCCGACGACGTCTATGTCGACGGGATGTGCTACGGCGGCGCCGTGCGCAGCAAGTACCCGCGCGCCCGCGTGCTCTACATCCGCACGAAGGAGGCGGAGGAGCTTCCCGGCGTCGTCTGCGTGCTGACAGCGAAGGACATCCCCGGCCAGCAGAATGTCGGCCACATTCAGAAGGATCAGCCAACGCTCGTCGGCGAAGGGGAGATCACGCAGTACCTCGGCGACGCGGTGGCGCTCGTCTGCGCGCGCGATCAGGAAACGCTCGAGCAGGCAAAAAAGCTCGTGCAGGTCGTCTACGAAGAGCTGCCGGCAGTTCACAGCCCGGAGGAGGCGTCGGCCCCCGGCGCGCCCGAGGTCGTCATGGGCAACCGCGGCAACGTGCAGGCGCACCGCCATGTCTCGCGCGGCAACGCCGACGAGGCGATCAAACATTCTAAATACGTTTTACACGAAAAGTTTGAGACCCCATGGACAGAGCACGCCTTTTTGGAGCCCGAGTGCTGTGTAGCAATTCCGCTTGACAACGGCGGCGTCAAGCTCCTGACCACCGACCAGAGCGCGCACACCACCCAGCATGAGTGTGCGGCGATGCTCGGCGTCGACTTTGCCCACTGTCAGGTGGAGAATATGCTCGTCGGCGGCGGCTTCGGCGGAAAAGAGGATATGTCCGTGCAGCACCACGCCGCGCTCATCGCGTATATCGCGCGCGTGCCGGTGAAGGTAAAGCTCTCGCGGCAGGAATCCATCCTCGTCCACCCCAAGCGCCACCCGATGTGGATGGACTTTACGATGGGCTGCGACGAAAACGGCATCATTCAGGGCGTGAAGGCAAAGGTCGTGTCCGACACGGGCGGCTTCGCTTCCCTCGGCGGCCCGGTGCTCGAGCGTGCCTGTACGCACGCGGCAGGCCCCTACCACTACGAAAACTTTGAGATCGAGGGTCACGCCTACTATACGAACAACCCGCCCGCGGGCGCGTTCCGCGGCTTCGGCGTGACGCAGACCTGCTTTGCAACGGAGACACTTTTGAACGAGATGGCCGATCTTGTCGGCATCTCCCCGTGGGAGATCCGCCTGCGCAACGCCATCCGTCCCGGCGAAGTGCTGCCGAACGGGCAGATCGTGGGGGCGGAGACCGGCCTTGTCGAAACGCTCGAGGCCATCAAGCCCTACTATGATGGAGCGGTCAAAAACGGCGACCCGGTCGGCCTTGCCTGCGCGATGAAGAATTCCGGCGTCGGCGTTGGCCTTCCCGACTATGGGCGCTGCAAGCTCGTCGTCGGCGAGGATGGGAAGGTGCATATCCGCACCGGCGCGTCGTGCATCGGTCAGGGACTCGGCACGGTGCTCGTGCAGATGGTCGTGACGAACGCGCGCCTCAGGCCGGACGAGATCGTTTACGAGCGCAGCAGCACCCTTTCGCCCGACAGCGGCGATACCTCCGGCTCGCGCCAGACGCTCATCACCGGCGAGGCCTGCCGCCGCGCCTGCCTCCTGCTGCGCGACGCGATGGAGAATCAGACGCTTGATGAGCTCAAGGGGCAGGAGTTCTACGGCGAGTATTACGCCAAGACGAACCCCCTCGGCTCAAGTGTTCCGAACCCCGTGAGCCATGTGGCCTACGGCTACGCCACGCAGATGTGCATCCTCGATAAGGAGACGGGCCTCATCAAAAAGATGGTCGCCGCGCACGACGTCGGCAAGGCCATCAATCCGCTCTCCTGCGAGGGGCAGATCGAGGGCGGCGTTGTGATGAGCATGGGCTTCGCCCTGACGGAGAAGTTCCCGCTCGACCATGGCAAGCCCACGGCGAAGTACGGTATGCTCGGCCTCTTCCGCGCCAACCAGATCCCCGAGATCAAGGCCATCGTCGTCGACAAGCCCGGACTCAACCTTGCCAACGGCGCCATCGGCATCGGCGAGATCACGTCCATCCCCACAGCGCCTGCGATCGCGGACGCCTATTTCCGCTATGACGGCGAGCGCCGGCGCAGCCTGCCGCTCGACCATACCCCGTATAAAAAATAAAATTATCAGGAGAGATTGATGAAACACGTTCTCATGATCTATACCGGCGGCACGATCGGCATGACGCGCAGCGAAAACGGCTACGCGCCGCGCTCGGGTTATTTCCGCAATGCGCTCGACGCCATTTCAGACCTTCATTCGCCTGAAATGCCCGCGTGGGATTTTATGGAGCTTTCGCCGCTGCTGGATTCCTCCAATATGACCGTGCACGAGTGGAACCGCATCGCGGAGCTGATCGCGCAGCAGTACGACAACTACGACGGCTTCGTTGTCCTGCACGGAACGGATACGATGGCCTACACGGCCTCAGCGCTGTCGTTCATGCTCGGTGGGCTTGATAAGCCCGTCGTGCTCACAGGCTCGCAGATCCCGCTGTGCGAGATCCGCAGCGACGGACGCGACAATCTCATCACCGCGCTGCTCATTGCGGGGGAGGGCGTCGTGCGCGAGGTGTGCCTTTACTTCGGCGGAAAGCTGCTGCGCGGCAACCGCGCGACGAAGTACTCCGCCGACGGACTCATCGCCTTTGTTTCGCCCAATTACCCGAGCCTTGCCGAGGTCGGCATCGCCATCCGATACAATGAAGCCGCCCTCCTGCCGAGGCAGAAGGGCGGGCTGAAGCTCCAGACGCTCGACTCGATCCCCATCGGGGTCATCAAGGTCTTTCCCGGTATCCAGTTTTCGCTCTTTGAGTCCATCATGACTGAAAAGCTGCGCGGCATCGTCATTGAGACCTTCGGCGCGGGCAACATCCCCGGTGACGGGGACGCGCTGCTGCCCATCATCCGCAAGGCCTTCCAGAACGGCACGGTGCTCACGGTCTGCTCCCAGTGCCCGCAGGGCGCGGTGTCGCTCGGCACCTACGAAACATCGAGCGCGCTCAAGCGCGCGGGCGCGGTCAGCGGCCTTGACATGACGACAGAGGCCGCCGTTGCAAAGCTTTACTATCTCTTCTCCTGCGGTTACGACAAGGAGACGGTCAAGCATCTCATGGAGCGCGACCTTCGCGGCGAGATCACAAAGATGTGAGCGCCGCGAGCGCGTCCTTCGTATCCGCGTCGCGCAGCTCCCGCTCGTCGGCAGGGAAGAGCAGCAGCTCATCTAAGTGCTTTCGGATGACCGCGCCGCCGCCCACATCGCCCTCGAGCGCGAGAAGCTCGGGGAAGAAGCGGGCGGGGAAGAGGCAGGGATTGCCCCGCACGCCGTTGTGCCCGAGCGCGACGATGTGCTCGCGGTGCGATGAAAAGAAATCGACCTCACGCGCGAGCGTCTCGCGCCGCAGCAGCGGCTGGTCGGCAACCATAAAGCAGATGGCATCGCAATCGGAAAGTGCGCGTGTACCGAGACGGATCGTTTCGCTCTGGCCGCGCCCGGGATGTTCGTTTTGAAGCGTTTCAAAGCCGCGCGCCTTCGCAAGCGCCGTGATCTCCGGATACTGCGTGACGACGAGCACGCGCGCAAAGCGTTCGCGCGGGATCGCATCCAGCGCATGTTCGATGAGCGATCTCCCGTCCCATACCGCGCAGAGCAGTTTATTTTCGCCGAAGCGTTTAGCGTTTCCGGCCGCCATGAGCAGGCAGCCGACTCTCAGTTCCTCCCGCACCGCGATCATCCCTTTCTGAGCGTTCGTTTTCTCCACTATAGCAAAGGAAAGCGAGCAGAGCAAGCAGAAAAACATGGCACTTTCTCTAAACTGCACGACTTAATGGCTGTACAAACTGTGCAAGTCGTGCTAAAATCTTAGGAAAAGCAGGCTGTGCGTCCGCCGCGCAGGGCGGCGCTCTTTCATAGGAGGTAAGCAAGATGAGCAAAGTAGGAAAAAGTGAGATCCGCGTCGATGCGTTCGACAAGGTCACCGGACGCACCAA
>Ga0129314_1001095_pt1 | contig 21220 bp, 22 predicted proteins | sample O1111metagenome_FD_94431 | JGI IMG/M metagenome (GOLD analysis project Ga0129314, IMG submission 94431) | Orangutan individual fecal microbial communities from fecal samples from Wisconsin, USA - O1111 metagenome | ecosystem: Host-associated > Mammals > Digestive system > Large intestine > Fecal... | reverse complement strand
GACGGTCTTGAACGGCTCCTTCTTCATCTGCTCCATGCCGGAGAAGATCATGCGCGCGACCCAGAAGAAGATGATGTCATAGCCCGTGACCATGACGGACGTGGGATACCAGTAGTTGAGGTCGGCTGCGTTCGTATCGGGCCAGCCCATCGTGGAGAAGGGCCAGAGCGCGGAGGAGAACCATGTGTCGAGCACGTCCTCCTCGCGCGTCAGGTGCTTGCAGCCGCACTTTTCGCACTCCGTCGGGTCGTCGCGCTTGACGTTGATATGACCGCACTCGTCGCAGTACCACGCGGGGATCTGGTGACCCCACCAGAGCTGACGGGAGATGCACCAGTCGTGCACGTTCTCCATCCAGTTGATGTAGGTCTTGGTGAAACGCTCGGGCACGAACTTGATCGTGCCGTCGTTGACGACGCGGATGGCCTCCTTGGCAAGCGGCTCCATCTTGACGAACCACTGCGCGGAGATGAGCGGCTCAACGTCGTTGTGGCAGCGGTAGCAGGTGCCGACATTGTGGGAGTAAGGCTCGGTCTTGACGAGGTAGCCCTGCTCCTCTAAATCCTTGACGATGGCCTTGCGGCACTCGTAGCGGTCCATGCCGTTGTACTTGCCGCCGTTTTCGTTGATCGTACCGTCGTCGGCGATGACGCGGATGACCTCAAGGTTGTGGCGCAGGCCCACCTCAAAGTCGTTGGGGTCGTGTGCGGGGGTCATCTTGACCGCGCCCGTGCCGAAGCCGATCTCGCAGTATTCGTCGCCCACGATGGGAATTTCGCGGTTCATAATGGGCAGGATGCAGGTCTTGCCGATGAGGTGCTTGAACTTCTCGTCCTCAGGGTTGACCGCAACGCCCGTATCGCCCATCATCGTCTCAGGACGGGTGGTGGCGACGACGATATCGCCGCTGCCGTCGGAAAGCGGGTAGCGGATATACCAGAGGTGGCCCGGCTTGTCGACATACTCGACCTCCGCGTCGGAGAGCGCCGTCAGGCAGTGCGGGCACCAGTTGATGATGCGGCTGCCCTTGTAGATGAGGCCCTTGTCGTAAAGCTCGCAGAAGGTCTCGCGCACGGCCTTGGAGCAGCCCTCGTCCATCGTGAAGCGGGAGCGGGACCAGTCGCAGCTCGCACCCATCTTCTTCTGCTGCTCGACGATGCGGTTGCCGTACTTTTCCTTCCACTGCCACACGCGCTGCAAGAACTTCTCGCGGCCGAGATCGTAGCGCGTCAGGCCCTCCTTGGTGCGCAGCTCCTCTTCGACCTTGATCTGCGTGGCGATGCCCGCGTGATCGGTGCCAGGGAGCCACAGGGCGGAGTAGCCCTGCATGCGCTTAAAGCGCGTCAGGATATCCTGAAGGGTCGAGTCCATCGCGTGACCCATGTGCAGCTGGCCGGTGACGTTCGGCGGCGGCATAACGATGGAAAAGGGCTTTTTGTCCGGGTCGGGCTCGGCCTTGAAGCAGTCGTGGTCCATCCACATCTGGTAGATGCGGCCTTCGACCTGCTGCGGCTCATAGATCTTGGGTAATTCTTTCATTGGCTTTCTCCTATCTTGAAACTTTGATCATGATTTTTTATATTTCTTCCGTTTGGTATACAGGAATCGCTCGAGAGGCTAACAATGCGGTGAATGCTGCCGCGTCGCCCGATAGGTCTTTTTTCTGCAAAAGGGTCGCCTTCCCGCCATAGGTCAGAAGATATAGCCGCGGCGTTTCGATGAGCATTTCCATCTCGGCATACGAAACGCTGCGCTCACCGTCCTGCGTGATGACCTTCATCCCCTCGTCGTCAAAAACGACCTGCACGCTCGCTTCCGCAAGGCCGCTCGTATTTTGCAGCATTCCTGCCGCCGCCTGACGGAACGAGCCTTTTCTTCGCGCCGGACGCCGCCTCAAAAGGCTTGAAACGCCCAATAGCATAAAGAAGGCGCCCGCAATGAGCGGCGTGCGCAGCTCCTTCGGCTCCATCAGTCCCGGGATCGTCAGAAAAAGTCCCGCGAGGATCAGCACCCACGGAAGGATCTTCCGTAAAACTCCTTTCCGCCCGTTGCCCCGCGCCGCATAGCGATTGAGGGCGTCCGTTTTTTTCCACATTCCCGGGAGCGATGCGCGGGAGAATATCTCCATCCGCTTTTCAAGCGCCGCGGCGAGTTCTTCTTCCAATCCCGCTTTACAGGCTGTGGGTGCAAAAATGTACTGTTCCATTCTCTCCTCCCAAAAGCAAAAACGCCCTGAGCAGACTTTTCTGCTCAGGGCGATCAAAAGACCGTGGTACCACCTGAATTCCCGCACTTGCGGACACTCATGACTCTGTAACGGGAGTTCCCGTCCGGCTTACTCTTCCTTCAGCGCGGCAGCTCCGAGGCGACTTCCCCGCATCCTTCACAAGGGCTTTCACCATCCGCCCTCTCTCTTTGCATCCGGATACAGATACTGCTCCTCTTCTTCGCTTTTTCCACGCTGAATCATACCGTTTTTTGCGCCGCTTGTCAACTCATTTTGAGGATTTCCTTCTTGAGGTGCGCGATGATGCGCTTTTCAAGCCGCGAGATATAGCTCTGTGAAATGCCCATGCGGTCGGCGACCTCCTTCTGCGTCTTTTCCTCCCCGCCGCCAAGGCCGAAGCGCAGCGTGATGATCTCCTTTTCCCTTGCATTGAGCCGACTGACCGCGTCCATCAGCAGCTCTCGGTCTACGTCATCCTCGATGGGCTTCATCACCATGTCCTCGTCGGTACCGAGAATGTCGGAGAGCAGCAGCTCGTTGCCGTCCCAGTCGGTGTTGAGCGGCTCATCAAAGCTGACCTCGGACTTCTGCGGCGCGGTCTTTCGCAGGTGCATGAGAATTTCATTTTCAATGCAGCGCGAGGCATAGGTCGCAAGCTTGATGTTCTTGTCGCTGCGGTAGGTGTTCACCGCCTTGATGAGCCCGATCGTGCCGATGGAGATGAGATCTTCGATGTTGATGCCCGTATTTTCAAAGCGCCGCGCGATGTAGGCGACAAGGCGGAGATTTCGCTCGATGAGCGTACTCCGCACGCTCTCGTCGCCTGCGTCCATGCGCGCGATCAGCGCCGCTTCCTCCGCCCGCTCGAGCGGTGGCGGCAGCGTGTCGCTGCCGCCGATGTAGAAAATGCCCCGCCGCGCAAGAAGCCCCCAGTCAATGAGCCGAAAGCGCAATCTATCCCATAGCCGTTTGAGTCGCGCATCCTTTTCCCCCTTTTCGCATCCCTCGCACCAGAGTCCCGCGTATGCGCCGCCGTCGCCGGGCGGCCGCTCCGTCAGCGCGACCGAGCGCGCGCCCAGGTTTTTCCCGTCAAGTATGATCCCTTCACAGTGCAGCAGCGGCAGCGTTCCGTCCGTCTGACTCACGCTGCAATACGGGATGCGCGGCAGCGCTGCCGCCTCTTTTTCGCTCACAAGGTCTCCCAGCGCGTGACGGTCGATGACCGCCACGCCCAGCCCCGTCGCAGGGTCCGAAAGCGTGTTGCCCGTGTCGCGCAGGAGGCGCACGCGGACAGTCTTGCCGCGGCAGGTGATGACCGCCTCCGCGACCTCCCCGCCCGTGCGCGCCGCGCCATAGCGAAACACGACCGAGATGAGCAGATAGGAAAGCCCCGCCGCGAGCAAAAAAACGCCCCACGGAAGGTCCGCCGCCACAACGCCGCGCGCAAGGCGCGTCATCGCCCCCGTCCCCTGCCCCAGCAGCACGACTGTGCCGCCGAAGCCGCAGGAGATGAGGAAAAAGAGCAGCGTCAGCTTGACCGCCCGCCCGCTGCCGGAAAAGGCCGCCGCACCCATCAGCGCGAGCGCGAGCAGCAGGAGAAGTGCGCTGCGCGGCAGGAAAAGCTGCACCACCGCATACGCTCCGCCGACCGCCGCGCCGCGCAAAAGTCTTCGCCGCGCGACCGTCCGCCCGGCAAGCCGTGCCGCGCCGAACAGCAGCAGATAATCGAGCAGGAAATTGAACGCCAGCACGCTCTCTACATAGATGACCATCGCACAACCTCCTTTGACGGAAGTCCATTATAGCCGCCGCGTGGACAGGAAAAGGGCGAAAGCCGCCGTGCCCGGAGACAGAAAAAGGGATATCTCTTCCCCAAAGAAGAGATATCCCTTTTTGTTCCGTTTTTCGCGCGGCATCTGCCGCGACGTTCCGTTCTCTTACAGGTAGGGAATGATCATCGACGCAACGAGCGATAAGATCATCACTGCGACCAGCAGGATCGCAACGGCACGAGTCTTTTTATTCATGAGGTTCCTCCCTTTCCAGAATTTTCTTGATGCCCTTTTCCGCCTTGGCGCGCGGCAGCATCACCTCGCGTCCGCAGCGCGTGCATTTGAGCTTGATGTCCATGCCCACGCGCGTCACGAGCCATATCTTCTCGCCGCAGGGATGCGGCTTCTTCATTTCGACAATATCGTTCAATCTCAGGTCCATGCCTTCACCCCTTGATCGCTTCCCAGTACTGCGCGGCGGCGCGCTCGGTCTTGTTGTCGCCGTAGCGGTAATACTGCGCATTTTTGAGTTCGTCCGGCAGATACTGCTGCTTCACCCAATGGTTCGGGTAGGAATGGGGATATTTGTAATGCTGCCCCTGCGCGCCGCCGGTCGAATCGGCGTGGACATTCTGGAGGCAGCGCGGGAAGTTGCCGCACTTGCCCGCCTTCACGTCCGCCCACGCGCCGGAAATGCCCTCGATGACGCTGTTGGACTTGGGCGCGGTGGCGAGCAGGATCGCCGCCTGCGCCAGCGGCAGCTGCGCCTCAGGGAGGCCGAGCTGCATCGCGGTATCGACGCAGGATTTGACGATGGCGATGGCCTGCGGATAGGCCATGCCCACATCCTCGCTCGCCGAGCAGAGAAGGCGGCGGCACGGGGTCACAAGGTCGCCCGCCTCCAGAAATCTTGCGAGGTAGTGGAGCGCCGCGTCCGGGTCGCTGCCGCGCAGCGACTTCATCAGCGCGCTCGCGCAGTCGTACATCGCGTCACCGCCCTTGTCGTAGCGCATAGCACTGCGCTGTGCGACCTGTAAGGCGTCTTCACTTTTCAGCAAAAGTTCGCCGTTCGTGACGTCCGCCGCCTCATATAAAAGCTCGCACGCGCTCACGGCCTTGCGCACATCGCCGCCGCACTGCTGCGCGATGACGCGCGGCACATCGTCCTCCCAGGAGAGCGGCAGCTCGCTGCGCTCTTTCAAAATGCCGAGCGCGCGCTCGACCGCGGGGATGGTCTCCTCCGCGCTGACGTTTTTGAATTCAAACACCGTCGAACGGGATAAAAGCGCGCCGTAAACGTAAAAATACGGGTTCTCCGTCGTCGACGCGATCAGCGTGATAGAGCCGTTTTCCATGAATTCGAGCAGGCTCTGCTGCTGCTTTTTGTTGAAATACTGAATTTCGTCGAGGTAGAGCAGTATCCCGCCCGGCGCCATCATCGTGCCGACGTCGGAAATGATGCTCTTGACGTCCTGCAAGCTTGCGGTCGTCGCGTTCAGGCGATAGAGGGTCTTGTTCGTGCGGTTGGCGATGATGTTGGCGATCGTCGTCTTCCCCGTGCCGGAGGGGCCGTAGAAGATCATATTCGCGCTTGAGCCGGACTCGATGAGCCGGCGCAGCAGCGCGCCTTTTCCAAGCAAATGCTTCTGACCCACGACCTCGTCGAGCGTCAGCGGGCGGATCTCATCCGCCAAAGGTCTTTTTTCACTCATATCAGTTGTTCCTGCTGCATTTTTCCGCGTCGATAGCCAGCACGACCATCAGTGCGCCCAGCGCATCCTTGGGATCGGCAACGTCGATGACGTAGGTGTCCGTCCAATGAAAAAGCTCCTTCGTGATGGTGGCGATGCAGCCGCGCGAAGGGCTGTCGATCGTGTAATCCCATTCCATGAAGCTGCCGTTCACCTCCCAATCGCTGCACTCGAGCGTGAAGCGCGGGGTAAAGAACGTAAATTCCTTGCAGATGCAGCCGTAATACTCCTCGCCGATGTAAAGCTCAAACTTGGGAAGAAAGGTCAGCACCCGCTGCTGCACGGTGCCGATGTGCTCGCCCGCGGCATTCAGGATATGCAGGCAATGTCCCCACGCGAGCTTGCCCTCGACCGTGAAGACGGTGTTTCCGTCCTCGTCGTAGATATCGTAGCTATCAAACCACGAAAAGAAGCGCTGCTTGAACAGTAATTTCATCACGCGCCCTCCCTTGCAAGAAAGTTCTTTGATTATAGCACGGTTTTCTTTCCTTGCACAGCCTTTTTGTGTCGATTTTTCCGCTTCCGTGTGCTATACTGTCAGCAATATGGATGAATGTCAGGAGGTCTCGCCATGAAATCCAAAGCCGCCGTCCGACGTATCGTGGAGGCGCTCAAAGCGCTCTACCCCGACGCACGCTGCTCGCTCAACTATCAAAAGGACTACGAACTGCTCTTCGCCGTGCGCCTTTCCGCCCAGTGCACCGACGCGCGCGTGAACATGGTCACGCCCGCGCTCTTTCAGAAATACCCATCGCTCGAAGCCTTTGCAAACGCCAGCTATGAAGAGGTCGGCGAGGCCATCCGCTCCTGCGGATTCTACAACACAAAGTCGAAGGATCTCGTCGAGTGCGCGAAAATTCTGCTCGAACAGCACGGCGGCAAGGTCCCCGGCACGATGGAGGAGCTCACGGCCCTGCCCGGCATTGGGCGCAAAACGGCGAACCTCATCCTCGGCGATATTTACGGCCAGCCCGCCTACGTCTGCGACACGCACTGCATCCGCATCACGGGGCGCCTCGGCCTCACCGACGGCAGCAAGGACCCGCTGAGCGTGGAAAAACAGCTTCGTCAGGTGCTCCCGCCGGAGGAATCGAGCGACTTCTGCCACCGCATGGTGCTCTTCGGGCGCGACATCTGCACCGCGCGCAAGGCCAACTGCGACAGCTGCCCGCTGAGGAAGGACTGCGACTACGGAAAGGCGCAGAAATGATTGCGTTTTTGGCAAAAAATATCCCGCATGCTGAAAGCATGCGGGATATTTTTCCGCTCAGCGCAGGCTGCCTTACCTGCGGCCATAGGGGTCTTCGTATTTTGTCGAATTGTACGAGTAGCCATCGTTGTAGCGGATCGTGACAAAGAGCGTTTTTCCCCCGTCCTGCTCATCGCGCAGCAAAACATGGCAAAGGCCATTTTCATCAAAGCGGTCTGTAATGTCGAGCGACTGGCCGCGGTAGTAGATCATCACCGTGCCGTCATCTTCGTAAACGACCTCGGGCGCGTCGAGATGCTCTAACATCTCCTCCTCCGTCAGCGCCCGCTCCGTGCCGTCGTCTTCGATGGCAATGCCACCGCCGCCCATTTCGTGCTCGGTGCCGTCCTTGTCCGTATAGTCGATCGTGTAGCGCCCCTGATCGATCGTCATGACCGCGTCCGTTTGATCTCCCTTAATCCAGAGCTGCACCGTGCGCTGGATGCCGCCGAGATCCGAGGCATAAGCGACGCTGCCGAGCGCCAGCACGAGCGCGGCCGCGAGGCCGATGGTCGCGGCGCGGCGCAGCGCGGGGCGTTTCATTTTCCGTTCTGTCATCTTCATTACCTCCGTCATCGTGTCCGGGGAGGCGTGCAGCGGCGCGAATGCGCGTTGAAATCTTTCTTTTTCCGTCATTGCTTTACTCCTCCTCCAAAATCGTTCTGAGCTTTGCCCTTGCGCGGTAAAGTCTTGTGCTGACGGTCTTCTCCGCGACGGAAAGCATCGAGGCGACCTCCGCCGTCGAGTATCCTTCGTAGTAAAAAAGCAGCAGCGGCACGCGGTATTTTTTGTCGAGTGCCATCACGGCTTTGAACAGTCCTTCGTCCCGCGGCTGCTCGAAAGAAAGCGTTTCGGCGTAGTCGTCGATATCCTCGTGCCTGCGCCACGGCGAGCGGAAGAGCATCTTGCAGCGATTGACGGTAACGCGGATGAGCCAGTTTTTCAAGTGGGCGTCGGATTCGAACGCCTTGTCCGTTTTGTACAGCTCTACCAATACGTCCTGCGTCACATCGTTGGCGTCGTCCGGGTTCTTGAGCCAGCCGTAGGCCACGCGAAAGACCGTGTCCATGTACTTTTCCGCAATTTGGGCAAATGCTTCATTTGAAAACATATATGTTTCTCTCCTCAAAGGCCTTACACCATGTATGTGCGCGAGCGGGGCATTTTCTTTCACATTTTTTTCAAACCGCAAAATTTTCTCTTTTCTTCAGGCACGCTCGCGCCGCCGCGCTCATATACTGCCATGAGATCAATGGATGCGGAGGCCGTCAAATGGACAATAAAACGCAGAAGGTCATCGAAAGATTCAAAAAAGACCCCGCAGCGGCGCAGTCGCTGCTGCAATCAGGGGACGGACAGAGTCTCATGCAGCTGCTCACCGCGCAGGATGGCGGCGCAGCGCTTGAGCAGGCCGCGCAGAGCGCCGCGCGCGGCGATACGAAGGAGCTTGCCGCCATGCTCTCCTCTCTCATGCACAGCCCGCAGGGGGCGGAGCTGATGCGGCGGCTGAACGACGCGGCGCGGAAATAGCGATCGATGCGGCAGCGAAGGGGGCGAGAGCCGTGAGCGAGTGGGAGGATAAACTGAATACGCTCATTTCCGACCCGGACGCCATGGCGCAGGTCATGCAGATGGCACAGAGCCTCTCGCAGCAGATGGGACAGACGGGCGGCGCAGCGCCGCCCCCGTCAAACGGTGCGGCAGCTCCGCCGCCTTCTTCCCCGCTGCCCAGCGGCGTCGACCCCGCGCTCATTCAAAGGCTCCTGCCGCTGCTCTCCCAGATGAACCGCGCTGAGAGCAGCGAGACGACCGCCTTTCTTCTCGCGCTGCGCCCGTTTCTGAAACCGGAGCGGCGCGACAAGGTCGAGCGCGCCGCGCAGCTCGCGCGGGTCATCCACCTTGCCAAACTATTTTTGCTGTCGCAGGAGGGCTGAGGGATGTATAACCGGTATCTTCGCAACGACGACGGCGTTTACACCCGCGTCCCCATGCCGGACCCGCCGCCGGAAAAGCAGCGGCAGCCGCCCCCTCCCCCGCACGGCGACGCGCCGCCCCCGCCGCCCGAGCCGCCGAAGGACGCTGCGCCGAAGGAGGACCCTTCGCAGTTCATTTCCCGTCTTCTCGACAAGCTCCCGCTCAAGGGCGTGGACAAATCAGATCTTTTGCTGCTGCTCATCCTCTTTTTTCTCTTTGAAGAAAAGGCGGACGATGAGCTGCTCATCGCGCTGGGGCTTCTGCTCATTCTGTAGTAGGCAAAAGGCCGTTCGGAGGAAATTTCCGAACGGCCTTTTATCGTTTTTTTAAGGCGTTTTTATCCGACTGTGTGCAGCTTTGTCCCGTCCGGGAGCGTGAACGCATCCGCGCCGGGCGCGGCGGTGTCGACCGTCATGCCGGCCATGCGGTAAACGACCTCGTCACCGTTGAGCTTTTCCGCCGCGCAGAGAAGCCCGTCGCTCACGCTGACCCAGTAGCGCTCGACATAGCCGAGCGCATCGGCGGCGGTTTCCACATAGATGCAATCCACCGTGTCGAGCAGGCGGTAATCGGCGGAGGCGATGCGCTTTTCGTCGAGCCGCAGGATGTCCTCATAGGTTGGGATGCCCTGCTCCTCGTCAGCGGTGAAAGAGGCGACGCTTTCAAAGTATTCCTTGCCGCTGCCGTACCACAGCCAGGTCTTTTCGCCGTTTGTCACGGTATGGCTCAGCTCGCCGCTTGCTTCTTCGGTGTCCGTGCGCATCCACGCACCGTCTACAGAAACGGTGCTGCGATCCACGCCGCTGCCGCCCGTATAGTAGCGCTCAATGGTGATCGAGCGTGTGTAGCACGCGGGGCGCGCAAGCGTTGCAACGGCGCTTTGCACCGTGTCCGGCCGCACCGTCACGCGGCCCGCGCTGTTATCGTCGAGCGATAGGCCGTCGTCCTCGGTGCTTGATGTTTCCTGCGGCAGCACCACGCGGGTGGGATGGTGCAGCGCGCCGCGCAGCACAAAGAGGAGCACGAGCAAAACGAGCGCGACGAAGGCAGCGCCGATGGGCGTCACTCTCCATTTTCTCATCCTGCTCCACTCCCTTTCTTTTTATCCGATCAGGCGTTAAAATCGGCGGGACGCTCCGCCTTCCGGCCAAAGTGCCAGAGGATCGCGTCGGCAATGCGCGCGCAGGCGTGACCGTCACCGTAGGGGTTGACGGCGTGCGCCATCGCGTCGTAGGCCTCCTTGCTGCGCAGCAGCTCGTTGCCCATGCGCAGCACATCGTCGTACTCGACGCCGCAGAGCTTCACCGTTCCGGCGGCGACCGCCTCGGGGCGCTCCGTCTCCTTTCTCATCACGAGCACGGGCTTACCGAGCGCGGGGGCCTCCTCCTGGAGTCCGCCGCTGTCGGTCATCACCATGTAGCAGCGCGCCATAAGATTGTGCATCTCGTCCGCGCTCAGCGGGTCGATGAGGTGCACGCGCGGCGTGCCGGCGAGGAACTTCTGCGCGTTCTCGCGCACGACGGGGCTGAGGTGCACGGGATAGACGAGCTCGCAGTCCTCGTTCTGGAGCGCAATATCGCGCAGCGCGGTCATGATATGCTCCATGGGCTCGCCGTAATTCTCGCGGCGGTGGCAGGTGACGAGCACGACCTTTCTCGAATAGTCCAGCTCGTTGAGGGTTTCCGTTGTAAAGCGATAATCCTTGCGTACCGTTGTTTTCAGTGCGTCAATGACGGTATTTCCCGTGATGAAAATCCCCTCGGTCACGCCCTCTTTGAGTAGGTTCTCGCGGTTGTTCTTCGTCGGGCAGAAATAGAGGTCTGCGATGGCCGTGACGAGCTTGCGGTTCATTTCCTCCGGGAAGGGCGAGTACTTATCGTAGGTGCGAAGGCCCGCCTCCACGTGCCCGACGGGCACCTTATGGTAGAAGGCAGAGAGCGCGCCGGCGAAGGTCGTCGACGTGTCGCCGTGGACCAGGATCATGTCGGGCTTTAATTGCTCGATGGCGTCGTCCATGCCGAGCAGGCACTTGCTCGTGATGGTCGAAAGCGTCTGGCGTGGAGTCATGATGTCGAGGTCGCAGTCGGCCTTGAGGTCGAAGACCTCCATGACGCTATCAAGCATCTCGCGGTGCTGCGCGGTAACGCAGCAAAGGCTCTCGATCTCCTCGCGGCTTGCCAGTTCCTTGACGAGCGGCGCCATCTTGATGGCCTCAGGCCGTGTGCCGAACACGCTCATAATGCGCAGTTTTTCCATTTATGCTCCCTCTTTTTTCTCGTTGTTGGATTCTTCCGGTGCTTCCGCTGCCGCTTCCGGCTCGTTTTCCGCCGGGGCGGCGGCTTCCGCGTTCTTCGCTGCCGCCTTTTCCGCCTGCAATGCCTTGTCGATATCGCGGCGGAAGATGACGCGCGAGGCAAGGAATGCCGCGACCGCCAGCGCCATCAGAAAGAGCATCGCCTTGATCGCGCCGCTCGACGTGAGCACCACGGCGGAAAGGCCCAGAATGCTGCTGATGACATACAACGCCGCGACCGCCTGCTTCTGGTTGAGGCCCATGTCGATGAGGCGATGATGGATGTGGCCGCGATCCGGCGCCATGGGGTTCTGCCCGTGGGCAAGGCGGCGAATGATGGCAAAGAGCGTGTCGAACATCGGAAGTCCAAGGATCAAAAACGGCACCGCGAACGACACGATGGCATAATACTTAAAGAGGCCCTGGATGGAGATGGTCGCGAGAATATAGCCAAGGAAGGTAGAGCCCGTATCGCCCATGAACATCTTCGCAGGATTCTTATTGAAGGGCAGAAAGCCGAGGCACGCGCCCACAAGCGAGGCCATCACGAGCGCCACGTCCCCTTCGGATACCAGAAGTGCGATGACAAGCATTGAAATGGCGCTGATCGTGGAAACGCCGCAGGCAAGGCCGTCAAGCCCGTCGATGAGGTTGACGGCGTTCGTGATGCCAACGATCCACAAGACCGTAATGGGAACGGCCAGCCAGCCGAGGTCCCAGTACGGGCTTTCAGCAAAGACGTTGGGGTTCGAGAGCGTCTGGATGACGACGCCGTGGAACACGGCGACGAGCGCCGCGAAGATCTGCACGCAGAACTTGAAGTACGCCCGCAGCGGAGACATATCGTCCACCACGCCCAGCACGACGATGATCGACGCGCCGAGCAGAATACCCTGCATCTGGTGATCGATCTTGACGAACAGGAGCATACTCACGATAAAGCCAAGGAAGATGGCAAGGCCGCCAAGGCGCGGCACAGGTTTTTTGTGCATCCGGCGGTTGTCCTTCGGCACGTCGATCGCGCCGATCTTGTAGGCGAAGGATTTGACCATCGGGCACATCAGGAAGCTGACGACGAAGGCGCACAGCAGCGCCGCGCCCACGCTCAGCAGCAACTCTTTCGGGATCTCATTCATTCTCTCTCACCTTTTCATCGCGCCACGAAGCCGACCTTCTTGTAGACCTTGCGCAGCGTTTTTTCCGCCACATAGGATGCCTTCTGCGCGCCCGCGCGGTAAACGGATTCAAGATAGGCCTTGTCGGCAAGGATGCGCGTGGCTTCCTCGCGGATGGGGCGCAGCGTCTCGATGACGGCGTCGCCCACAGCGGGCTTGAACGCGCCGTAGCCCTGACCGGCAAACTCCTGCTCGATCTCATCAAAGCTCTTGCCCGTCACGGCGGAGTAGATGGTCATCAGGTTCGCAACGCCGGGCTTATGCTCGGGGTCATAGCGCACGCAGTTCTCCGTGTCGCTGTCGGTCACGGCGCGCTTGAACTTGCGGCGGATATCCTCGGGCTTTTCCATCAGGTAAATGGAGCCGTTAGGGTCCTTGTCGGACTTGGACATCTTGCTCGCCGGGTCGCTCAGGCTCATCACGCGCGCGCCGACCTTGGGGATGTACGGCTCGGGCATCTTAAAGACGTCGCCATAGATGCCGTTGAAGCGCTGGACGATGTTGCGGCAGAGCTCGACATGCTGCTTCTGATCCTCGCCCACGGGGACAAAATCGGGCTGGTAGAGCAGGATATCCGCCGCCATGAGCGCAGGATAGGTGAAGAGGCCGCCGTTGATGTTCTCGCTGTTCTTGGCGGATTTATCCTTAAACTGCGTCATGCGGGAGAGCTCGCCGAACATCGTGTAGCAGTTTAAGATCCAGCCGAGCTCTGCGTGCTGGGGCACGTGGGACTGGATGAAGAGCGTGTTCTTCTCGGGATCGAGGCCGCAGGCGATGTACTGCGCGAGCTGCTCGAGCGTGCGGCGGCGCAGCGCCGCGGGGTCCTGACGGACAGTGATCGAGTGCATATCCGCCATGAAATAATAGTTGTCAAATTCCTCCGCGCGGCTCGACCAGTTCTTGATCGCGCCGAGGTAGGACCCCAGCGTCAGATCGCCGCTGGGCTGGATGCCCGACAGCATCACTTTTTTGCGCGCCGCTTGTTCCATGTTTTCCATGATTGAATTCTCCGATCTCTTGTTTTCTGTTTCGATATATCTCCAATGCGCCGCTTTTGGCGCAGCTATCGACCCAATTTGTTATGTTACCATATCGCGCGCGGAAATGCAACGGCTCAATGCAAGGAAAAACGGGTGCGGCACGCATATACACCGCACCGGCAGGCATAAAATCGCCGCGCCTTTCGTTGACTTTTCAGCGAAAATATGATGTAATATGATATCTGATTTTGATTTCACTTCAGGAGGTCACCTATGTCCATCGACATGAAGTATTTTGAGGAAATGGAAGCGAAGATCCCGCACGGCAAGGTCCGCACGCGCTTCGCTCCCTCCCCCACGGGCTATATGCACGTGGGCAACCTGCGCACCGCGCTCTACACCTATCTCATCGCCCGCCACGCCGGCGGCACGTTCATTCTCCGCATCGAGGATACCGACCAGGGCCGTCTCGTTGAGGGCGCAACGGACGTCATCTACCGCACGATGGCCGAGTGCGGCCTTTCCCACGACGAGGGCCCCGACGTCGGCGGTCCTGTCGCTCCGTACATCCAGAGCGAGCGCCGCGACACCTACGGCAAGTATGCAGAGCTTCTGGTCGAGCGCGGCCATGCCTACTACTGCTTCTGCGAAAAGGCCGAGAGCGAAGAGGACAGCGGCGAATTTGACCGCGCGGACGATCCCTGCCGCGCTCTCTCCCTCGAAGAGGCCAAGGCACGCGTTGCCGCAGGCGAACCCTACGTCATCCGCCAGCGCATCCCGAAGGACGGCACCACGACCTTCCACGATGCAAGCTTTGGCGACATCACGGTGGAAAATAAGACGCTCGACGATCAGGTGCTCTTGAAGCGCGACGGTCTGCCGACCTACAACTTCGCCAACGTCATCGACGACCACCTCATGGGCATCACCCATGTTGTGCGCGGCAGCGAGTACCTCTCCTCCGCGCCGAAGTACAACCTCCTCTACGAGGGCTTTGGCTGGGAGATCCCGACCTATGTGCACTGCTCCCCCGTCATGCGCGACGCGCAGCACAAAATGAGCAAGCGCAACGGCGACCCGAGCTATGAGGATCTCAAGGCGCAGGGCTACCTGACGAATGCCATCCTCAACTATGTTGCCCTTCTCGGCTGGTCGCCGCGCGGCGAGCAGAGCGAGCAGGAGTTCTTCACGCTCGACGAGCTCGTGGACGCTTTCGACATCGGCGGCATCTCCAAGTCCCCCGCCATCTTCGACATTGAAAAGCTCACCTATTTCAACGCCAACTACCTGCGCAACCTCCCGCCGGAGGAGTTCTGTAAAGTTGCCGAGCCTTACATTCGTCAGAGTGTGAAGAATCCGGCGTATTCCGCTTCCGAGATCGCAGCACTCTTACAGGCCCGCTGCGAAAAGCTCACCGACATTCCCGAGAAGGTCGACTTCTTCGATGCTCTTCCCGAGTACGGCGTTGAGTTCTACACGAACAAGAAGTCCAAGACCAATGCCGAGGTCTCGCTCGACATGCTCAATAAGGTCCTGCCCAAGCTTGAGGAACTTCCCGAGTGGACGAACGACGCGATCCATGATATGCTCGTTTCCTTCGCCGAGGAGCTCGGCGTGAAGAACGCGACGCTCATGTGGCCGCTGCGCATCGCCGTGGCGGGCAAGCTCGTCACGCCCGGCGGCGCGGTGGAGATCTGCCGCATCCTCGGCCGCGAGGAGACGATCGCGCGCGTCAAGGCCGGTATCGCCAAGCTTTCATGATCGACCGCTGCTGCCCCACGCTCTCGCGCGGCCTGCTCAAGCGCGAATTTGCAAACACCGCCGCCGCGTTCGGCGTGCTGGTGCTGCTGGGCTTTGCCGTGTCGATGCTCCGCCCGGCGCTTGCACAGGGCGTGCTCGAGCGCTTCACCGCGCAGCTTGAGCAGCTTGGCCTCACGGACGATGTGCCGCAGACGGAGCTGCTCGCAACGCTCTTTTTCAACAACGTCACAGCGGCGCTTCTTTCCATGCTCTACGGGCTCATCCCCTTTGTGCCGCTCAGCGCGCTTGCGATCGGCACGAATGCGCTTTTGCTCGGCGCGTTTGCCGCGCTGTATCTGATGCAGGGCTACGGCCTCGGCGTTTACCTTGTCGGCATCCTGCCGCACGGCGTCTTTGAGCTCACGGCGCTCATCCTCGCCTGCACGCTGGGGCTTCTCATCTGCCGCACGGGAACCGACCGTCTCCGCCGCAAAAAAGAGGCCGTCCCCCTCTGGCCGCGCCTTCAGGACTGCCTGCGCGTTTTTCTCTTTGCCGTCGTGCCGCTGCTTGCCCTTGCCGCGCTCATCGAGGCATACATCACCCCCGCACTTTTGAAGCTCGCGATGTGATCGGCAACGGTTGACTTTCGCATGTCACATCGATATAATAAACCTGTCAAGATATTGTAGAGTTTTGTCTGCTGTTTCTTCAGGACTTGAGGAAAAGCACCGCAGCCGCGGCGCTTTTCCTTTTTCACCGCTCATCGCCGCATCAGAGAGTGCACAGTCGTCCCGCTGCCGGGACGGGAAAGAGAGGATGCCATGGCACAGCCTGCCGCTGTCGGAAGACGAACCGTCCAGAACATGACCGAGGGGAATCCCGTTTCCCTGATCCTGCGCTTTGCGCTGCCCGTCTTCATCAGTCAGGTCTTTCAGCAGCTTTACAGCACGGCCGACGCTTTCATCGTGGGAAAGTACCTCGGCACGAACGCCTTTGCCGCCGTCAGCTCGTCCGGCACGCTCATCATGCTGCTCACGAGCCTCTTCATCGGTACGTCCATGGGCGCGGGCGTCGCCATCTCCAAGTACTTCGGTGCGGGCGACTATGAAAATGTCTCGCGCGCCATCCATACGAACCTCGCTTTCGGCATCGTCTCCGGCGCGCTGCTGACGGTCATCGGCGTACTCTTCACACCGACGTTTCTCATCTGGATGAATACCGACGCGCAGGTCATGCCGCAGGCGGTCGAATACTTTCGCTACTACTTCCTCGGCGTGCTGGCAACGGTGCTCTACAATATGTGCACGAGCATTTTGAACGCCCTTGGCGACAGCCGCCGCCCGCTGCACTACCTCATCGTTTCCTCGCTCATCAACATCGCGCTCGATATTCTCTTCATCGGCGTGTTCCGCTGGGGCGTGTGGTCCGCCGCCGTGGCGACCGTCATCTCTCAGGGCACGAGCTGCGCGCTCTGCCTCATTCACCTGCTCAAAAAAGGCGAGGTCTATACCGTCACGCCGCGCAACATCCGCTTCCACAGCGCCATGCTCAGCGAGATCATCCGCTACGGTCTTCCCTCCGGCGTGCAGAACTGTGTCATCGGCCTTGCCAACGTCATTGTCCAGTCGCAGATCAACTCCTTCGGTATGCTCGCCATGGCCGCCTACGGCGCGCACTGCAAGATCGAGGGCTTTGCTTTCCTGCCCATCACGAGCTTTACCATGGCCTGCACCACCTTTGTCGGGCAGAACCTCGGCGCCAAGCAGTATGACCGTGCCAGGCGCGGCGCGCGCTTCTGCATCCTCCTCGCCGTCATCATGGCCGAGCTGATCGGCCTGTGCTACTACATATGGGCGAGCGAGCTCATCACGCTCTTCGACGGTACGCCCGGCGTTGTCGCCCTCGGTGTGCAGCAGGCGCGCACGGTGTCGCTCTTCTACTGTCTGCTCGCCTTCTCGCACTCCATCGCCGCCGTCTGCCGCGGCGCGGGCCGTGCGGTCGTGCCGATGATGATCATGCTCTCGGTCTGGTGTGTCATCCGCATCATCTACATCATGCTCGTGGTCCATTTCATCGGCGAGATCGGCTACATCTACTGGGCCTATCCCCTCACCTGGGCCATCAGCTCCACCATTTACCTCATTTATTACCTGCGCTCCGACTGGGTGCATGGCTTTGAAAGGTGATCTCTATGCCGACTCCCACGTTCCGTTTCCGCCTCGCAACGCCGGACGACGCACCGGCGCTGCTGGCGATCTACGCGCCCTATGTCGAGCAGACGGCCATTTCGTTTGAATACGATGTGCCCTCTCTCGAGGAATTCCGCCGCCGCATCGCGGATTTTTCGCGAACCTATCCTTATCTCATCGCCGAGGACACCTCCGGCCACGCGCTCGGCTATGCCTACACGCACACCTTCATTCCCCGCGCGGCCTACGACCGCTGCGCCGAGACGACGATCTACCTCTCGCTCGAATCGCGCCATCAGGGCCTCGGCAAGCGCCTTTACCGCGCGCTCGAGGACATTTCCCGCGCGCAGGGCATTTACAACCTCTATGCCTGCATCGGCGAGCCGCAGGGCGAGGACGACGAATACCTGACGGACAACAGCATCCGCTTCCACGAGCATCTGGGCTTCCGCCGCATCGGGGTTTTCCGGCGCTGCGGTTACAAGTTCGGCCGCTGGTACGATATGTCCTGGGCGGAAAAACTGCTGGGCGAGCCCCCGGAAGCGCCCGATCCGTTTCTTCCCTTCCCGCAGCTCGACCGCACGCTTGTCACGGAGATTCTCCGCCGCGCCGCGGAATAAGCAGAAATAGTGCATCGCAAGAAGAAAAAGCAAGAGAAAGCATTCCGCTTTCTCTTGCTTTTTTGATATGCCGAAGAATTTACCGGCATTTTACGCGCTCCGGGCTGAGTAATTTACACGTGAGCGCTACAATGCTTCTTGGATACGAGCGGCGAATGGGCGCTCGCCGACTACGTCAAAAAGGGCATCGAAGTCCTTGATAACGACACCGGATTCTTCATGATGTGCGAGGGCAGCAAGATCGACTGGACCTGCCACGCCAACGACGCAGGCGCGACCGTCAACGATACGCTGGCGCTGGCCGATGCCGTGCAGGTCGCCATCGACTTTGCCAAGGAGCACGCGGACGAAATGCTGATCCTTGTGACCGGCGACCATGAGACCGGCGGCCTCACCATCGGCTACGCCGGCACGGACTACGACACCTATCTTGATAGTCTCTCAAGCCAGACCATCTCCTATGCCCAGTTCGACGAGCAGTATGTCGCTTCCTACAAGGAAAAGGGCACCAGCTTTGAGGACGCCATGAAGGACGTTGAAAAGCTCTTCAGTCTCAAGCTCTCTGGCGCGGAGGGCGACCGTCTGGTGCTGACGGACTACGAAGTGCAGAGATTGCGCAGCGCCTATGAGCTCGCCATGTCCGATGCCTCCGCCGACGACTACACGCAGGAGCAGTACGTGCTCTACGGCACCTACAATCCCTTCTCCGTCACCGTCACTCACATTTTGAACAACAAGTCCGGCGTGGACTTCACCAGCTACTCCCACACGGGTCTTCCTGTGGCGGTCTTCGCCGAGGGCGCGGGCGCGACCGCCTTCGTCGGTTACTACGACAACACCGATACGACACCGGCCTTGTCCGCACCGGCGACCAGCGCTGCCGCGTGCGGATACTTGGCAGGCAGTTTGCGGGAACTGAGACGGACGCGGTCAACCGCCTGAGCGGCTCACTCGCGCAGGATAAGCTGTTTTCCGCCGGTCATAAATCTGTCGGTCGATATCTGCTCGGCGGTCTATGAGGTCGTGCAGAAAAAGCCGGACATCCGCGCCCGCGAGGCCATCGCCTTCGGCTTTGCCGTGGGGCGCGCCGCCTGCGGCTCGACGACCACGACATTGCTGCTGGCGTACTCCAGCAGCTACATCGCGCTGCTCATGGTTTTCAAGGCGCAGGGTTCGCCGGTGGAGCTGATGCTGAACTACAAGTATGTTGCCGCCGAGATCGTGCACGCCATCGTCGGCTCGTTCGGGCTTGTCACCGTCGCCCCGCTGACCGCCATCACGAGCGGCCTTCTACTGACGCACCGCGCGTCCCCCCTGCCGCCGGCGCGGTGACCGTACCGTCCGTCCCCCGCACGCAACGTCTGCCAGTCCGCCCGCAGCCTCCATATCTTAAACCGTCAGAAGTGAATCGCAGTTGCCTCGATAGGGGCAATGTGTTAATATATAGGTAATTTGATCACGCGGAGGATGTTTTGCATGAATATCACCGTCTATCTTGGTGCAAATGAGGGAAATGACCCGCTCTTACGAAAAGCGGTCGAGGAATTGGGCGCATGGATCGGCAGCAGCGGGAATGCTCTGGTCTACGGCGGCTCCAAATCCGGGCTGATGGGTGCGATCGCGGACAGCGTTCTGCGATCCGGCGGTGAAGTCACGGGCGTCGAGCCGCATTTTTTCATCGAAAACGAATTTCAGCACGAGGGCCTGACCAAATTGATCGTGACCGAGGATATGTCGGAGCGAAAGAAGAAAATGATCGAGCTGGGTGACGCCTTCATTGCTTTCCCCGGCGGCACGGGAACATTGGAGGAAATTGCAGAGGTCATGTCGAAGGTGTCCTTGAAGCACCTGAATGCGCCGTGCATCCTCTATAACCTGGACGGTTACTACAACGACCTGAAAGCGCTTTTGCATCTCATGATCAAAAAGGGACTGTCTTCCAAAGAGCGGCAAGCCGGCATCTATTTCGCTGAGAATCTTGAAGACATCAAGAAAATCTTATTGCAATATCTCCACCGCCGTTCTGCACATGATCCTGTATAATCCGTAAAGAAGGCGCAGGCCGCTGCATTGCAGCGGCCTGCGCCTTCTCTTTCAGTCGTCTATCTCCGTCTCATGCTTGAGGATCGCGCCGCTGGCGGCGTTGATCTCGTAGTCATATTCCATATTGCCGGATTTGAACTCGATTTCGTAGACGAGCTTTCCGTCCTCATCATCCAGCTCAATGTCCATGTCATACGCCTGATTTTCACTCAAGCCCGCATGGTTCAGGGCGATGGACTTTGCCTTGGCGTAGCCGATATCCTGCACCGTTCCGGACGGCGCGGGCTTCTGACCAGAGGGCTTCGGCGTTTCATTCGATGCGGAAACGGCAGCCAATAAATCTTTCTGCCCGCTGAGCACCTTCCCTGTGTAGGCATCCACTAGATACTCAAACTCACCCCATGCCGTGTGCAGCTCCACCTCATAGTGCGCGGGAGATTCGTCAAGTTCGGAATCGACCTCCGCCGTGACGGAGTCGAGCGCTGTTGTCCCGGCATACTGCTCCGCAGCGGTACGGGCTGCATCCATACCGATCGGCATGGCAGGTGCGCCCGCTTCCACAAGATCCTTCAGTTCCTCGACCGAGAGCTTTGCCAGCGCGTCAAACTTGAGCGACGGGTTGATGGCGAGGACGCGGTTCACCAGCGCCGCCTTGCCGGTAGAAATGTTATTTTCCCGCGCCTGCTGCTCCCGCGCCGCGTCCTGCGTGAGCGTCTGCGTCAGAACGGCGGCCTTTGCTTCGCTCGTCTGTAATACGCCGTCCACGGCACTCGTCAGCTCACGCTGGAGCTTTTCCGCGCGGGCGGTATCCTTGTCCTCCACCGAGATCATGATGGCGGAGGAAATGCTGTCGAGATAGCCGTTTCGCACGAGGCTCCCCACGATAGCATTCACCGCCACGTCGAGCTTCGCGCCCTTGAGGTCGGCGCCATTGCTCATATCCGCAAGGATGGCTTTTGCATCCTCGTTGAGCGGCGTACAGGCGAGAACCTTTTCGCTCCGATTCACTTTCAGTTCAATGCTCGGGTTCACATCGAGCGACACCACGGACGCCACCGCGTTCGCCTGCTGGTAGAAGAGTCCTCCGCCGAGCAGCATTACCGCAAGGCAGGCGGCGATGAGCGATGTCCATCTTCTCTTTGTTGTTTTCTTCGTTTCCATGTTGATTACCGTTCCTTTCCGCGCTTCACAGCGGGAGAGAACGCCG
>Ga0129314_1001092_pt1 | contig 21238 bp, 25 predicted proteins | sample O1111metagenome_FD_94431 | JGI IMG/M metagenome (GOLD analysis project Ga0129314, IMG submission 94431) | Orangutan individual fecal microbial communities from fecal samples from Wisconsin, USA - O1111 metagenome | ecosystem: Host-associated > Mammals > Digestive system > Large intestine > Fecal... | reverse complement strand
TGGAGATCGAGGACAGGGATTACGATGTGATTTATCGTCTGCGCTATCTGGATTCCCCTCAGTTTGCGTGGCTGGCCGATCTGTTCTGGTATGACTATGGGTGGATGAAAACGGGCGATACGGAGCGGTATTACAGCGAGGATGAATTAGAAGCGCAGGCAAAAGAAAAACAGTCGGCCAAAACCTGGGAGAGCCAGCGGCACTTTGCCTTGCTGGAGGGTGCCTGGATCTCCCGGGACGGCCTGCGGAAATGGGTATTTTCCCTGGACCCGGACGGGACAAAGCTGATTGTGGAGGAGCTGTGGTTCGATGACTCAAAACAGAAATGGGGCTGCTCCCGCCGCATGATTGCCAAGTCCGCATATGAAGAATCCACTCCCTCCATGTATCAAAAAATCTATATGGATGAAACGGGAAAAGAAATCCCAAATCCCATCGAGATTCAACTGGTTGGCGACGGCCCCTCAGCGGAAGAGATGGAGATTTTGTATGACCGCCGAAATCCTTCCTCCGGGGAGCAGGTCATTCTCGTCGGCGCCAGCACCTACCGCCGGACTGCACCCCAGCAATAACGTCCGGCGCCATGGGTACCAGCACAGGTTTCAGAAAAGCCGGGCTTCGGTGGGAGGCGGCAGGAGCCATGTCCTTCCCCCCGCCTGTCAGGAAAGAAGGGGCCTCTATGTGCCATAAAACGATAAAAAAGAAAAAACATCTTCTATACGGAGTGGTGATCGCCGTGTCCATTGTCTTGCTGCTTTCCGGGATTTTTGGTTGCATCAAGGGGGAAAACCCTGCTCTCCATGAGATCGTTTCGTTCGATACATCTTATTACGGTACGGAACGAAACCCCGTGTACGCTTTCGCTCTGCGCAAAGAGGATGGAAACTGGCTCTTCTCCGCAAGCTGCCCTGTTGGTGACCGGAAAAACCATTATACATCCTTCGGCCCTTTTCCGATCCCGGCGGCGGACGTGGAAGGATTCCTTGCGATCCTTCGTGAAACAGACGAGATCGCGCGGCTCAGGAGATATCGCAAGCCGGTTTGGACACGTTTTATCCATATATCCGATGCGCCGGCGCGCAGTTCCGGGATGACTTTCACGGATGGGAACAGCATCAGGAAGGAAACCTCCATCAGCGATCAGGCCCTGGATTATCTCTATGCCCTCGCCGACAAGCACCATCAGGCGGCTGAGGATGCGGAAATGCAGGCCGTTTCTATTAACAGGAGCTGCATGGATCATTCCTCTTCTTACTCCTTTACGCTCGAAAAGGATGGAAATCATTGGCTTTTTTCCTTTGACGCTGCAATCCACTGCAGCGGAGCCCATACGGAAGCGAAAGGGCTGCGGATTGAAGATGACGCCGCAGAGGAGATCCTCCGGATTGCCAAGGAACAGCAGCTCGTCAACAAGGTGAAACAATATGAACAGCCTCCCGACGACGGTATCGTTCTTTTGGACGAAACAACCTACCAGACTTCCTTCCGGTTTATGGACGGCAGTTCCATATACGCCCCCATAGACGCCGGGGATGAGCTGGCCGGCGCTTTTTATTCGCTGGCCCAAGCCAATATCTACCCAGAATAAAAGAACGAGAAGCCGGCCAAAACGCAAAACAGTCGGCATCGGCTATACTGAACAAATCCAAACATGGGGAAAGGAGACCTGCAATGAAACATGGAATACAAATCAAATTGCCATCCTTTCTGTTGGCTCTGGCCATTGTGCTGTCCCTTTGTGGCTGCGCAGTGAATCCGCAGGAACTGCTGAATCAGCTGGATCTGCCGCAGATGAGCGGCAAGGGGAAGGAATCCGAAGGGGAACCCCCGGAGAAGGAGGCCACCCCCAGTGAAAGTACGGCTCCCAGCGAGAGCGCCGGGACCCAGAAGCCCCCGGAAAAAAATCAGGGAATCTTCCCGAGCAATGGCAGCAGTCAGAATGATCCCTACAATTTGGACCCGCCTCAGTATGTTGAAACAGCGGAAGGGAAAGACTCTCTGATCTGGCTGCGGGAGAAAATGAGTTTCCCGGGGATGACCTTCGGCGCAGCCTATCTGGGCTATGTGGGCGGACTGTTTGAGGAAGCATTTGCAACAGGCTTCCCCAAATGGCTACAGGAAACCAACAGCGGGATGTTGGCAGAATACCCCTTTATCGGGGAGATCGGCGGAGAGCGCATCGTTGGCCGTGCGGGACACCTGTACTGTATCGCACCGGTGGACAAAAACGCCACCGTCGCCATCAACCGGGTGCAGTGGAATGGGGACACCCAGACAGAAGAGATCACCGAGGTCCTCTACCGGTCGGAAAGCGGCGATCCGGTCCTGCTCTTTGCCAATCTGGACGATGTGCCGGCGCTGGCCGACACACAGGTCGTGGTTACCGACAGCTATGGAAATACCACCAGCTGGTATCCGTGTCTTGACGAACAGTTCCACCTTGTTCCAACCATCGCGCCCGACGGCAGCTACATCCCCGGTGACTTTACAGAGTATGGCTGGCAAGGCGTCCAGGCGGAGCTTTCGCCATGGCTCGCCGCCAATTGGGAGGGAATGACGGCCCTCGGCCTGGCCGGATCGAAAAACTATGGGATGGGATGGATAACAGAAACGGCAACAGGAGCGTATAATCGCAACGCATACGTCTCCCTGTGGTTCTACCCCGGTGATGAAACAGGCGGTACGGTCGAGTTGGAGTGGATTTACGAGGATGCTGATGACTTTGAAGAGGTATGGAGCGGTTCCTGGACGATTCAAACCGTCCTCGACGGGCCCAGCTATGTGACCCTCAACCTAACCCTCATCGACGGCAAAAACTACGACCTCATGGACGGTTTGACATATAGGCGTGAGACATATCCCTTCCTCATCAGTCCCAGCGGTACGGAACTGCTGATTGGTACGGGCGAAAACGGCATCTGCCTGCCGTTTATGTCGCAGGATACAACAGTCTGTGTGTTGACGCAGGCCGTAGGATAAGAAAGCAAGCAAATTATTTATTATAAGGCAGTTCCCGCTCATTGCCTTCTTGTTTCCGCTGTGCTTGCTGTTATGAAGTGACCTCTTGTCAAGAGCAAAAATAAGATCACAAAAAATTTTTTCAGGCGTGAGGGCAGAGCCTCAGTATAACAGTTTCCCGGCATTGGCCACTCTGTTATACGCGGATTGGATACCGCAGGTCAATGGTCCGCCGTGGATTCTGCCATCTATTCACGCGAATCAAAGCAATTCAGCAATGTCGGCACGGCAAGCCCGCAGATCATCCAGACCCTGAATGGTATCTGAGGCCCTGCCCTCACACCTGCTTTCCTGTGGATGAGATCCGGCTTTGGCGGTTCTATCCGCTCATCTGCCTTCCGTAGTATTTTGTCAGCTCCGTCAAAGCCCTGCTGCCGCAGGCAGAGCAGAGCAGCCTTGCCAGGGACATTAAAACACCATGCTGCTGCCATGCCGCCGCCACAGCCGGGAATTGACAAGATAATAGACCTTCCCGGCGTCCTGCGGAGGGATTGCGGCAAACTGGATGCCCAAGATACAGACCGAGTGCTCCTCCATCTTCAACCGGAACGAACAGCCCCTCTGCCGGTCTACCAGCGCCACCGTGTCTCCAATACGGACATGGTGCATAAAGGCGCGGGCAACCTGGCGGCTGGAGAGAGTTTTACAAAGGCCGGAAACAATGCCGGGCAAGCGAGGCGCGATCATAGGGTCGCATTTCGACAGGCAGCCTGCACCGACAAAAACCTCCATCTTCTCGCCCAGCATCATAATCGTGTTCTCTGTTCTTTTCACTTCGATACATCCTTTCTGATAAAATTAAAAAAAGGGGGCAAAGCTGCGTCTTGCAGCTTTGCCCCCTATGAACCTGGATTTTGTTGTCGGCTCACGCCTCCTTTCCATTCTGTCGGTTATATATAAACCGGAGAGAAACTCCCCGGATGATCTTTGTAAGGTCTGAAAATAAAAAAGGCGCAGTACGCCCACATTGGGAGTATTGCGCTGAAAGTCAATCAATACAGCGGCGCCGAAGCCGCCTACCGGAAAATCCAACGAAGGATTCAAAAACACTATGAACACATTATATAGTATATAATTATGTTTGTAAATACTATATATGGTTATTCGCGTGAAACTCTCTTATTCTTCATCGTTATCGTTCGGGAACAGTCTCCCGGTAATTTCAAAAATATCCTGTATTAAAACGGAATCTCCATCTGTAAAAACAAGCGCCTGGGCATATTCGTCAATTCGTTTGACCGATCCTGTCTTCTCCAAATAAACGCCCCAGCCTTCTTTCGATCCGGCTGGAAATAGGTGACTATAACGACCGGCCGCTTGTCTGCACAAACAGCAAGCATCTGCAACTTCCTGTTTAACGCATCCTGTTCACTTTCAGCCAATTCCATACGCCGGTCGGTCAGCCGGGCAGTTTCCCGGAGAGCGTCCCCATGACCGGCCAAAGGGGAGAAGGGACTGAACTGCGCTGCCCGGTCAGTCATTGCCATCCGGGGATGTTTTTTAGAGGTTGGATGAGGCAGGTCTATGATTTCTTTATATTTGTCGCTTATCTGTTCCATCTTACACCTACCTTTACGCTTTATGACCGCCGATTTTCCCATTGCGCCTCTGGCCGTAGCGCCTTCCTTATAGCTGGCCGCCTTGAGAATGGCATTTTTGCCAAACTTCTTTTTGACAGCCAGCACCGCTTGCTGCCGGCGGCGCTCCCGTTCCAGTTCCGCCTCCTCCTGTTCCCGCCTTGCTTCTAGGGCTTCATAGTCGGTAAACAGATTCAGATGCTCAAAAATCGGGGCTTTGGAGGCTCTGCTTTCCTCCACCACATGGTTTACAACTAGATTAAGGCGACGGATAGAAAGATCCCGCTCTACGATTTTGTCGAACAGTTCCATCACTGCTGCAGCAATCAAATGTGCGGAAGAAGTCTGGCGGTCGAGGTTTGCAGAGCCATGTGTGTTTGGGGATTTTCCGTCCGTAGCGGTCTGTGGTTACAGGGCCATCGTACTTTTTCATTTTCCCCGCGTCTGTAATGTTCTCAATGTCATATCCTATCTTTTGCAAAATGGGTTTAAAACAAGGTTGAACAAAGATTTTTCCACCACTGCAGTGAAAGAAATTTTGTCCAACCCCGTCTACTGTGTGGCCGATCAAGTTGCCTATGAGTATTTCAAAAAAATGGAGGCAGATGCTACAAGGTGCTGTCCGATTACTTCCATCATCTCAGGACATGGAAGCAGTAATACGCACCAAAGCAGCCGGAGGACGAATGGTATCCGCTGTTCGTGGAAGCTCTGCAAAGAGAAAGCCAGATCTCCGCCGCAGGAGCGGCTACGGCGTTCCTGTTCAAACAGAGAAAAGCCTAGAAAAACTTAATTTAAAAGCCTTGCTTTCTGTCGGAAAGCAAGGCTTTTTTATTTTGGGCTGCAGCCCTAAATTTTAATTACGCCAAGGCTATTGAGAACCGAACTGACAAGAATCAGCACGATACAAACCGGTGCAATATACTGAATTATCACACGAAACATTTTTTCCCGCTTAAACGGGGAAGACAGCTTGATTTCATCCACAATGCTTTGCAACCCAACAAACCAGACGACGAAGATGCAGGTCAGGAAAGCGACCACCGGCATTAAAATGGAATTGCTGATAAAATCGAAGAAATCCAAAATCGACATGCCCAATGGTTTGATTTTAGACCAAAGCCCAAAGCCGAGAGAAGATGGAATCCCAAGCAGAACACTGACTCCTAAAGTGAGGAATGCGGCCTTACGGCGCGACAGGCTGGTTTTGTCCCGAATGATGGAGACGACTGTCTCCATCAGGGAAATCGAAGAGGTCAAAGCGGCAAACAATACCAGAAGGAAAAAGATCGCGCCGATCGCTGTGCCAAACGGCATGCCGGCGAATACCTTCGGCAAAGTGATAAACATCAGCCCAGACCCGGCCTGCATCGCTGACTCGTCGCCGCCGGAGAAAAGATATACCGCCGGGACAATCATTAAGCCGGCGATCAACGCGATGCCAGTATCAAAAATTTCGATCTGCTGGACCGCATGATCCAGATTTACATCTTTTTTCATATAAGAGCCATAGGTGACCATAATCCCCATTGCCAGGGACATGGAATAGAACAGCTGCCCCATGGCGGCCAGTACGGTCATCGGTGTGAATTTGGAAAAATCAGGATTTAGATAATAGGCTACTCCATCCATGGCGCCGGGCTGACAGACTACAAAAATTGCGATGACGATGGACAGAACGACTAAAAAGGGCATCATGATTTTGCTGCACTTTTCCACACCCTTTTCTACACCGAGCAAAACCACTACAAAAGTAATCCCGATAAAAAGTAGAAACCAGAGCAGCGGCTGATAAGGCTGCGCAACATACCCTAAAAAATATCCGTCCTGCGCTGCAGGGGTTTCGGCGCCGGACAAAAAGACCGCCAGATATTTCAGCACCCATCCGCCAATTACCGAATAATAGGGCAGAATAATCACCGGAATCACCGCCGTTAAAACGCCGAGAAAGGAAAATTTCCGGTTTAAAGCCCCATAGGCTCCAATCGCGGACAATCCTGTTTTTCGTCCGATCGCAATTTCTGCCGTCATCAGTGCAAAGCCCAGTGTAAGTGCCAAAATGATGTAAACCAACAAAAAAATACCGCCGCCGTATTTGGCTGCCAAATATGGGAACCGCCAAATATTTCCCAACCCCACTGCCGAGCCGGCTGCCGCGAGAACAAAGCCGACCTTGCCGGAAAAGGAGCCCCGGTTTGCTTTTTCCATGTATTCCACCTTCTTCTATTTTTCTGTTGACAAAAAAGCACTGCTTGTCTTTTTGTCGCGGACAAACATTCACTTTTTGCGAACACAACTTTTATCATGCCACAAAACGGCCTAAAATGCAACCAAAAGCAAAGGATTTTTCACGGTTGATGAAAATCGGTACCTGCCGAATCGGTCAGAGCAAGCCGCACTTTTGGTATAGTTCTTTTACACAAGCGTCTTTTTGGGCCATATAGCCGTCGATGTCATGGGGAAACAAAGCTGCCGCCTGCCGTTTGACCTCGCTGTATTTGCGGGCTTCTGCCGGATGCGTCCGCAGATAATCCCGAAAGGTCAGATGCCGGCGCAGTTCCAAAGAATCCGGTGGACAGACATACAGGTGATGCGCCATGAGATCCGGCTTGTCTTGATAGGCGAACGCCTCCCGCTGCGGGATGCCGAGATCCCCTTCGTGGAAGTATCCCAGCAGTGCCAGTTCCTGTTTGACCTGCGGAAAAAATCCGGGCTCTTTCAAAACCAGATCCAAATCAATGATCGGTTTGGCCCAAAGCCCTTCTACCGAGGTGCTCCCCACATGTTCAACCGCTGAAAGCCAAGTTTGTAGGCGCTCCCAAAGTGGTGCTTTTATTCGTTCAAATGCCTCTTTCCATGCCGGGTCATACGGCAGCACGGCTACTGTTTTGGTTCTCATTTTACAACTCCTTTTATGCGTGGGGATAGTATGAACCGGCAAAGGCCTTTCTCTGCGCTGGATGGGGGGATTTTGAAAAAAGGAAAACGGCCTTCTCTTTTGGGCACGCCGTCTTTCATTAACTGCGCAACAACAGCCCGGCTTGCTTCTGTGACCAATCCCTTATGCCAAAATTCCTTTCGAAGCGCATAGCCGAAATCGTAGCTGTCATCCATCCCGACTGTGACATAGCCGATGGGGCGTGGATCTTCTTTGAAACAAATCGCATACGAATAGGGCGGTTCCGCTTTGTTAGAAGCTGCTAACCGTTCCTTGTAAAACTGATTTGCTTCTGCCTTGTTTTTTACGGGAAACCATGGCAGAAATGTATTAACCTCTTGATTGCTTAAAAGCAAATACAAAGCGTCCGTGTCGTCCTCTGTAAAGCTTCTCAATATTAGCCTTTTTGTTTCAAGACAGGGGATGCGCATAGCTTTAAAACCTCCAATGGTCTATACTGCCCTTTATTCTACCATGGCCTAAAGCGCATGGCAAGAAGGCTGCTGTCTGAATGAAAAAGACGCCGCATGAAAACGGAACGAACGAATCGAACCTTAACTATTGTGATCCGACTGGTGCTGTTTTTTCAGATTGCCGATTTTTTGGCTGCGTTCTTCTAAAATTGCAAAGATGTCCTCCAACGGGATTTGCTGCTGCACCATCAGCACGATTAGATGATACAAAAGGTCGCAGATTTCGTTTTCGGTATCCAGCAGAATACCGTTTTTGGCGGCGATGATGGTTTCGGCGCATTCCTCACCGCATTTTTTTAAAATTTTATCCAACCCCTGAGAAAACAAATAGCAGGTATAAGAACCCTCCGCGGGATTGGCCCGGCGATTCTGCACTACCCGATATAAACTGGTCAGCGGATTTTGTTCCATTTTGGTGTCCTCCTATTCTCCGTATCCGGGAAAAGCCCGGTAAAAACAGCTGTGCGCCCCGGTATGGCAGGCGCTGCCGGTTTGCTCTACAACGGCTAAAATCGTATCTGCATCGCAGTCGTAGTACATCCGCAGCACTTTTTGTCGGTGACCGGAGGTTGCTCCTTTATTCCAGAGCGCTTGGCGGGAGCGGCTGTAAAACCATGTATACCCGGTGTCGAGGGTTTTTTCCAGGCTTTCCCGGTTCATATAAGCCAGCATCAGCACCTGGCTGGTAGATGCTTCCTGTATGATTGCGGGGATCAGCTCCCCTTTTTGAAACAACAGATCCAGATCCATGACGTTTCCTCCTCACCGGCGCACCGGAATCCCATTTTGATGCAGATGTGCTTTTACCTGTTCCACCGTCAGTTCACGGTAATGGAATAAGCTGGCGGCCAGCGCTGCGTCAGCGCCGGTTTTTTGAAATACCTCGGAAAAATCCTCCAACCGGCCGCATCCGCCGGAAGCGATGACCGGAATAGAAACCGCCCGGCTCACCTGATTGGTCAGCGGCAGGTCAAAGCCCTGCTTGGTACCGTCGGCATCCATAGAGGTCAGCAGAATCTCCCCTGCGCCCAGATGCTCGCAGCGGCGCACCCACTCCAATACGTCCAGACCGGTGTCAATCCGGCCTCCGTTGATGAAAACGCCCCAGCCGCCGCCGGCCCGGCGTTTTGCGTCTACCGCCACCACAACGCATTGGCTGCCGAACTTATCCGCAGCCTGTCGGATCAATTCCGGATTGCGGATGGCAGCTGAATTGACTGAAACCTTATCTGCCCCGGCTCGAAGAACCTGACGGTAATCCTCTACGGTGCGGATGCCGCCTCCTACGGTTAGCGGGACGAATACTTTTTTAGCGGTTTGGCGCACGACGTCCATCATCGTGCCGCGCCCCTCATGGGTAGCCGTGATGTCCAGAAAGCAGATTTCGTCCGCGCCCTGCCGGTCATAGGCCACGGCGCATTCCACAGGATCTCCCACTTCCTTGATTCCCTCAAAATTGACTCCCTTGACCACCATGCCGTTTTGCACATCCAGACAGGGGATAATCCGTTTTGCCAGCACCTGCCAATTCCTCCCTTTCCTGTTTTATCCTTCCCGCTGCACTCCCGCCCAGCGGATGGCTTCGGTCAGATCGATTGCACCGGTATACAGCGCCTTTCCCAGGATAGCCGCTTCGATGTTGGCGGCATCCAGCGCTTTGAGATCGTCCAGCGAGCGAATGCCGCCGCTGGCTGTCAAACGGCAGGAGACCCTTTTCCGCAGCTGTGACAGCTGGGACAGATTTGGCCCCTCCATCATACCGTCTTTAGAGATGTCGGTAAAAACGATCCAGCCAGATCCAGCCAGATCCATTTTTTCGGCCAGGGACAGATAATCCGTCTGGGAATCTGACAGCCAGCCCCGGGCGCTGACCATGCCGTTTTTTGCATCAATTCCAACGGCAACGCGGCTGCCGTATTGTTCCACAGCCTTTTTGACCAGCTGCGGATTTTCCAGTGCCGCTGATCCCAAAACCACCCGGGAAACACCATTTTGCAAATAATATGCGACCGTATCCATATCACGGATGCCGCCGCCAGCCTCTACCAGCAGTGAGGTTTCCCGGGCAATACGCAGGATGATCTCCTGATTTTGGGCGCTGCCGGTCCTGGCCCCGTCCAAATCCACCATGTGAATCCACGCTGCACCGGCTTGTTCAAAGCTGCGGGCTGTTTCCAGCGGGTCAGCGGCTACCCGGTGGGCAGTATCAAAATCACCGCGCCGAAGCCGCACGCATTGACCGTCCAAAAGATCGATTGCGGGAAGCAGTATCATAAAAGATCCTCCTTATGGGTTGATCCGCACCGTATTCCGGCAAAGATCTGCAAAATTTTGTAGAATTCGAAGGCCGGTTTCCCCGCTTTTTTCCGGGTGGAACTGGGCGCCATAACAATAGGCTCCGTCCCAGACCAGAGCGGGAACAGGTCCGCCGTATTCAGCCCAGGCGACCAGATCTTTTTCCTGCGGCACTGCCTGATAAGAATGGACAAAATAGACATATGCCTGTTCCGGCAGCCCACGTGTCAGCGGACAGTCCCGCACGATTTCCAGCCGGTTCCAGCCCATGTGGGGGATTTTCAGTCCCGGCGGGTTCATTTTTTTCACCTGTCCCTTTAAAAGACCCAGCCCTTTTGTCAGGCAAAATTCTTCCCCTTGGCAAAACAGCACCTGCATACCAAGGCAGATGCCAAGAAAAGGCTTTTTCTTTGCCATCTGCCGCAGAATCGGAATGAGGTCTTTTTCCCGCAGCATTGCCATTGCATCGGGAAAAGCGCCGACCCCCGGCAGCAAAACGCCGTCGGATTCGTACAGTGCTTGTGGTTCCTGGGTGATTTGATAGGGGATGGAAAGATGCTCCAACGCATTGGCGACGCTGAATAAATTTCCTGCTCCGTAATCGACAATTGCAATCATATTTTTCTCCTTCATAAAACCCCTTTGGAGGATAGAATTTTCCCGTTTCTCAGAGGGGTTGCCGCCATCCGCAGGCTGTGAGCGAAGGCTTTAAAAGCTGCCTCAATCATATGATGGTCGTTGGCGCCGTAGGCCACCTGCAAATGGAGCGTAATGGCTGCATTCATACAAAGGGCGCGGAAAAACTCTTCGGTCAAGCAGGTGTCGAACGCACCGACCCGCTCGTTTCGGAACGGCGCGGAAAATACCAGAAACGGCCGCCCGCTCACATCCAGCACGGAGGAAGCCAGTGCTTCATCCATGGGAATCCAGGCGCTGCCATACCGGGCAATGCCGCTTTTGTCGCCCAGTGCCTGCCCCAATACCTGCCCCAGCAAAATGCCAACATCTTCTACTGTGTGGTGGCAATCCACTTCGAGGTCACCTTTGGCGCGGACGGTCAAATCCATCCCGGAATGGACGGCTAGCGCTGTGAGCATGTGATCTAAAAAGCCGATATCGGTAGAAATCTCTGCCCGACCACCGCCATCCAGATCCAGCTGGATAAAAATATCCGTTTCCTTTGTCTTTCGGGACAATTGCGATTTTCGCATCTTTTATCGCACCACCTTTTCGAGCGCTTTGAGCAACGCTTTGTTTTCTGCCGTGTTTCCGGCGGTAAAACGCAGGAAACCGTCCATTTGGCGCACGGCGATCCCCTCTTTTTGCAGAGCCCGGCTGATTTCAGCTGCCGTCGGCGTCTTTACGAAAATAAAGTTTGTTTGGCTGGGCCAAACCGTTTCCAGCTGCGTTTTTTTCACCAGAAGAGACTCAATCCCCGTTTGCAGCGCCCGGCGGGAATCGACCAAGGACTTGGCGCAGAACTCACCCAACCGGGAATTTTCCAGTACAGCTTTCCCCACCGCCTGGGATAAGGCGTTTACATTATAAGGGGATTTTACCGCCTGCAGCGCCTTGGTGATGGTTTTATCCGCTACGGCAAATCCCAGGCGGATTCCTGCCAGCCCCAATGCTTTGGAGCAGGTTTTGAGGACAATCAGGTGATCGTACTGCCCGGTCAAATCCAGAACAGATTCATTGGGGGAAAATTCCATATAAGCCTCGTCTACCACGATCAGCGTATCCGGCAGCAACTCAATCAGCGATTGTACTTTTTGACGGGACAGCGTCAGGGATGTGGGATTGCAGGGATTGGAAAAAATGAGCATGCCGGCTTTTTGCTCTTTTGCATAAGCCGCCAGTTTTACCGGATCAATGGAAAGATCCGGCGCTTTTTGCCAGGATCTTGTTTCCAGCTCGAAAATATCCCCGTAGAACCGATACATTGAAAAATCCGGTTCCGCAGTAACCAGCCGCGACCCCTTTTCCTAAAGGCACCCGCAGATCAGGGAGATCAGCTCGTCCGATCCGTTGCCGGCGGTGACCTGTTCCATCGGTACCTGAAACCGTGAGGCAAACGCCTGCCGCACACCGGTGCAAAGAGGGTCGGGATAGCGGTTGTAAGCAATTTCGGTCAGATTTTTTTGGATTTGCTCGGCGACTTGATCCCGGACAGGGCGGATTTCGGACGGAAAGCTGTCTGGGCGGTTCAAGTCAAAACAGCTTTCGTTGGCATCCAGCCGGATGGGAAAGTCTCCAGATACCGGCTGGTAAGGAGTCAAGTCCCGGACTTTTTGACAAAGTGTATATGCCATGATTAAAACCTCACTGCAATCGCGTTGGCGTGGGCGGTCAGTCCCTCTTTTTGGGCGATGGTCACGATGTCTTTCGCAGCACAGCACAAAGCATCTTTTGGATAATAAATGAAACTGGAACGCTTTATAAAACTGTCCACTGACAGCGGAGAGAAAAAGCGAGCCGTACCGCTGGTCGGCAGCACATGGTTGGGACCGGCAAAATAATCTCCCAGCGGCTCCGGAGAGTATTGGCCCAAAAACACCGAACCGGCGTTGTCAAACCGGCCGACGGTTTCCAGTGGGTTTTGTACCATCACTTCCAAATGTTCCGGCGCAATTTCGTTGGCCAGCTGTACCATCTGTTCAAAATCCCGGCAGACGATGACGGCACCGAAGTTTTCCAGCGAATCCAAAATCATTTCCCGCCGGGAGAGGGAAAGAGACTGCCGCTCGATTTCTTCAATGGTTTTCTGTGCAATTTTTTCGCTGGTACACAAAAGAATTGCCGAGGCCAGTCGGTCGTGTTCTGCTTGGCTCATCAAATCGGCGGCCAGATACACCGGATCGGCCGTGTCGTCTGCTACCACCAAAATTTCGCTGGGACCGGCGATCATATCAATATCCACCTGTCCGTACAAAAGCTTTTTGGCGGTTGCCACATAGATGTTTCCAGGGCCTACGATTTTGTCCACCTGCGGAATGGTTTGGGTTCCGTAAGCCAGCGCCGCCACTGCCTGGGCGCCGCCGGTCAAAAAGACCCGGTCCACCCCGGCGATTGCCGCGGCGGCCAGAATATCTGGGTTGGCGCCGCCGTTTTTGTTCGGCGGCGTGACCATGATGAGTTCTTCCACGCCGGCAATTTTCGCCGGAATGGCGTTCATCAGCACCGAAGAGGGATAAGCGGCCGTGCCGCCGGGCACATAAAGGCCGACTCTGTGAAGGCCCCGAACCCGTTGTCCTAAGATAACGCCGTTTGGCTGCGCATCCCAAAAACTCTGCTGTTTTTGACGGGCGTGAAAAGCGGTGATGTTCTCCTTTGCCCGGCGCAGCGCCTGCACAAAATCTGCGTCGGCCGTATCAAGCGCCTGTTCGATTTCCTCTTTTGTTACCTCCAGCCGGGCGGGTGCAGCAGAATCGAACTGCTCGGCATATCGCCGTAACGCTGCGTCGCCCTCCTGCCGGACGGTTTCAATAATTTGTGTGACGACAGTGGCCACCTTCCGGTCTGCTTCTCCGCTGCGGGAACGCAGCAGTTCCAGCGTTTGCCGTTCGGCGGACCCATCGGCCCGAGTGACAGAAAGCATGTCTATTTCTCCCTTCTATTTTGTGCGGCCAGTCCCTGCTCCAGGCGGAAGACCAGCGATTCAATTTCAGCTTTGCGTAATTTTAAACTGGCGATATTTACGACCAGCCGGGCAGAGATGTCACAGATCCAACGGGAAACCTCCAGCCCGTTTTCCCGCAGCGTCGCGCCGGTCTCTACAATATCCACGATGCCGTCTGCCAAGCCCAGCAGGGGCGCAAGCTCCACAGAGCCTTCAATTTTGACAACCGACACATCCAACCCCTGCTTTTGAAAATAACTGCGTGCAATTTTGGGATACTTGGTGGCGATGGTTTTTGGACCGTAGCCGCCGAAAAAATCATCTCCCTGCTTTACCGCCAGGGCGAACCGGCACCGTCCAAATCCCAGATCCAGCAGCTCATATAGATGGCTGGCAAGCTCCTGAATGGTGTCTTTCCCCACGATTCCCATATCGCAGACGCCGCTTTCCACATAGGTGATAACGTCTGCGGCTTTGGCCAGGACCACTTCTGTTCCCGCCTGCGGCAGCGGCAGAATCAGCCGGCGGCCTTTTTGGTGCAGACTTTGGCAATCCAACCCAACCCGCTCCATCAGTGCTACGGTGTCTTTTTCCAAGCGTCCTTTGGTCAGAGCAATCCGCAATGGTTTCGTTGTCATACCGGCTCCTCCCCGATTGTGATTTCTTCCATTTGTTCTCCTACGATATAAAGCTTGGGGATTTTTTGGATTCGAGCATAAATTTTGGCTTCTTCCTCAGAATCCGCCAAACTGTTTTCGCACCGCACTCCCTGACTTCGCAGCTGCTGTAAAAAAGAAAATCCTCGCGCTGCCAGCTCCCGCGGCCAGTAGACCAGGGCGGTGGGGGATAAGGGTTGTTGCGGCTGCGTTTTTTGCAGGTATCCGGCCACCGCGTCCAGATGAATGGCAAATCCGATGGCCGGTTTTTGCAGCCCGAAATCGTTTAGCAGCCGGTCGTATCGTCCGCCGGACAGTACCGGCTGCCCGATGCCGGGCAGATAGCCGCGAAACACAATGCCGGTATAATATTCCGCCTGGTTGACCAACCCAAAGTCGACCAGCACTTCAGCGGCAGGATCCGCCTGTATCAACTGACGGTATAACTGTTCCAGTTCCCGCAGCGCTGCCTGAAATGCTGCGCTTTGGGAAAGTGTCGCTGCCTGGCCGAAAACATCGGCGCCGCCAAATAAGCGCGGCAGCTGATCCAATGCGCGGGCGGCAGGAGAGGCGGGCAGTTCTCCCAGCAAATCGCTTAACGCAGTATAATTCTTTTCCTCAACCAGCTGACGGATTTCCTCCTTCTGCCAGTCAGCGGCGGACAATTCGTCGATCAGCGCCTTGAATGCCCCAATATGCCCAAGTTCCATCGTAAAAGGCTTTGCGCCGCATTCTTTCAGGCAGTCTCCTGCAGTCAGCAGCATTTCCAAATCCGCTTTGGCGCTGCCGCAGCCCACTAATTCCGCGCCGCATTGAGAAATTTCATCCAGCTGACCGCGCAGCGATGGGGTTGCCCGGTAAGCTGTTTGGCAGTAGCAAAGGCGGATGGGATGCGGTTCATTCTGCAGTTTAGTAGCTGTCAGCCGCGCGATGGGAATGGTAGAGTCTGGGCGCAGGACCAGGATACGGCCTTGCGCGTCGATCAGTTTATACATGCTCTCCTGGGAAAAATACCGGTTGGTGCCGAACAGGTCATAAAACTCCATAGTCGGCGTCATAACCGGGTGGAATCCTTTTTCGCACAGGCCTTTCAGGATAATATCTTGTGTTCTCTGCCGGACGGTGCATTCTTCAAACAAAACGTCCCGTGTACCCTCCGGTGTAATTTTATCGTGAAATTTCAAAATATGCTCCTCTTTCAATTTAATGTGCTACTATGATATCGTGATAAAATACAAATGTCAATGAGAGAATACCTGCAATTTTTGGGGAACGCGGATTGACTTTTTGGAAACAATGCCGGGAAACAAAGAGTTGACAAACCGGATAGCAGATGGGATAATCGAAAAAAGAGGGGACAGGATTTATGAAGCGTTACCAGTTTTTGCTTTTTGATGCAGATGGCACCCTGCTGGATTTTGACCGCTGCGAAGAAAAAGCGCTGCGGGATACCCTGTTGTTTTATGGTATTTCGGACTGCGGTGAGACCATTGCATGCTATCATCAGATCAACGCCGCCCTGTGGGAGCGGTTTAACTGTGGGGAGATTGATCGGCCATATCTGCTGCGCCGCCGGTTTGAGCAGTTGTGCGAGCAGTTAGGCTGTTCAGAGGATCCGGAGCGGATGAACCGTTATTATATGGAACAGTTGAGCCAGCACGCCGATTTGTTGGAGGAATCCGCAGAGATCTGCAATATTCTCCACAAAAAATACAAATTGTATATTATCACCAATGGTGCCAGCCTTACTCAGCATGGAAGGTTTCGTGTCTGTCCGTTGACACCATTGTTCGAGAATATTTTTATTTCGGAAGATATGGGTGTGCAAAAGCCGCAAAAGGCCTATTTCGATGCGGTTGCGGCAGCGATTCCCGGATTTGATTCGCAGCAGGCTTTGGTGATTGGAGACTCTTTATCTTCGGATATCCTGGGCGCCAATCACGCAAATTTGGATTGTTGCTGGTATAATCCTAAGGCCCTGTCCAATCACTCTGATGCGTTCTGTACCTATGAAATTCGGAGGCTGCGGGATCTGTTGGAAATTTTGCCATAGTGAAATCTGTTGGAGTTACCACAAAAAACATCGAAAAAGAAGGTTTTTTTGCAAAAAAACCGATTTTTAAAAATTTTAAAGCAAAAAGAATATTTTTATGTTGACATGGCAATCTAATCCTGTTATAATAAACGAGCGCTCAAAAATATTATGAACCACTAGCTCAGTTGGCAGAGCATTTGACTTTTAATCAAAGGGTCCGGGGTTCGAATCCCCGGTGGTTCACCAAAGGCTCTCACCGGAGGATAGATCTGGTGAGAGCCTTTTTTTGCAAATAACCGTTTTTGACCAGACATAGGAGAATATGCCCAGTTGGGAGGCCATAGAAGAGCTGCTGCAAACGGGTAAAAACCCTGTGGTGATCGTATTAGTGAAATAGAAATGTCCCACCTGCCGAAACCGGCAGGTGGGACATTTTATTGGTACGAATATTCAGTATATAGGTCTTGTCCCCCCAAAACAGTATTTATACCGTAAAATAAAGGAGGAAAAGCCAATGGACATGAACGAAATATTCTATCGAAAAATGAAAGCGTTTCGAAAACTGCACAGATCTTCTATAGAAGAATTTGCAGAAGAAACAGGAATCAGCAAGACATACGTGCAAAACGTTGAGAAAGGGAAGGCCAATCCGACGTTGGGAACGGTACAGTAGATTGGAGAGAATTTGGGCGTTCCGCCTGTTTCGCTGCTGATGGAGGAGTACAGTGACGATCAATTCATGGTGGCATACAAGCTGCTGGAAACATTGGATAGTTTCCAAAAGCTGGATCAGGAAAGGCGGAAAGAATCAGTCATGCTGTTTGACCGGCTGGTAAGGCTACTTTTCCAGGACAGGGAAGAATAATCGGTAAAAAGACCCGCCTGCCGAGAGGCAGACGAGCCTTTTACTTTGACAAAGCATACAGAAAATAACACACTTTTTATCATAAGAAAAATTTTCGATAATTGGAGTATTTTTTATCTTACCAAATAACGATAAGATAATGGAATGACACGGAATTTGGAAGTGAAAACAGAAAAAGAGAGATGGAATCCCGGTGGTTTACCAAAAATAAGGACACGATTGTATCGCGTCCTTATTTTTTTGATTTCTCCACAGACAGGGCTCCCAACAGAAGTTTTTATTTGAAACCAAAGAACAAGCCTTGTATCGGTCCCGTTTACGATTTCGCTATGATGCGGCAATTTGAATTGCATTGTCCCGAATCTATTCGATGGTTTCCAGCAAAAAGGTCCGCGTTTTGGCGTCGAACAGTTTTATAAAACTGACTGGTTTGTCAAACGGCGGTTTTGTCAGTTCTGCAACGTTTTCCATATAGCCAATCTTTTCTATATGGTTGATAATTTTATGCACAAAAGCAATTTGTTTTTGATTCAGCGACTGGTTGTTAATGAACGCAGAAAACGCCTGCATTGCCGCATCGTGATCCAGCTTTACCATTTTTCGGATCAGTAAACCGAACGGTGTACTGCCATTTTCCCGCTGATGATCTTTACGGCTTTCCAGCTCACTGGTGAGTATACGCTCCAGCTCTTGATAATCGACCAGCGAAAGCGGAATATGATATGTCAGCTTGTAGATGGTAAGGGTATTTCCGTGTTCATTTACATATCGGTTTACCTTGGCCCGATAAGTCTCAAAGTCATAAGCGGCATCCAGCGAAACGGCCTCCTACCGGTCGACAACCGAATCAGTGAGCCTGGTAACAATACGTTTTTGCTTACCATTGGATTCATCCCAAAAGCGAATCAACTGCCGCAGTTCTTTGCGGACTTTTTTAAACAGCAAAACATCATTGGCATCCCAGAAAGCATCTGTATGGAGGTTTTGGAGTACCTGCGGCGTGGGAATCAAAAACATGGCGTTGCCCATGCGCCGGGAGAATGCGGTGTTGCCTTGTTGACAGCTAACGGAATCATCTATTATTCAATGATTTCGCCCTACTTTGTAAAATCCGGCAGATGTCCCTGTTTCATATTTTTGACGGTGGGGAATTTGGCGAGAGATGATGTTATAAATATCGCGGGGAGCGCTGTTTTTAAACTTGCTCCAGCAGCATGGATTGCCCCATCGCGGACGGGGGAAAATCTTGTCCATCTTTTCTCCGGTCATGTTTTCAAATTCTTCGGCTTCCAACTCCTTCTCATCCAGAGAACGAATGAACATCAAATAGATTAACTACTCAATCCTTGTCAGCGGGTTGGTGATACCGCCTGTCCAGATATCCGCCCAGATTTTATCCACCTTATTTTAATGGCTCCCGTTATCATACAATCTTTCCTTCGTTAGAATGTTTGGAAATGAATTTGGTGGTATCGCAGCTTTTTATTCGGCTCGCCGGGACACTTTCTTTGCCCGGCTGTGCCCGGACAGGGGCCGACATATCATGCCTTTTTTGCTTTTGACAGGATTCGCGTGTTTTACCAAAGGCGGATGATGAGCGGGGCCCCATTTTCGAAAAATAGTCGTCCTCAAAGGCCTGCATTATTGAAAATCTCCTTCCGGTTTTTTCAGCTGCGCCAGCATATATGCGGCAAACCGGGCCATTTCTTTCGGGTCAAAGGAGAAAGCGGCATCGCTTTCATAACAATGCAGCGCTTGTCCCACCAGTGCAGAAAAGGAAGAGGGGATTGTTCTGAGCGCCCACAGACCACCGTTCTTTTTCGAAAGAATCAGCGTTTCTTTTTGATATGCCAGTACCCGGCAGAGATTCAAAATCGTATAAACCGGATTTTTCAGAATGTCTTCCTCGGCATTTTGGCTATCTTTGTAGATACTTTCCTCATAATATCTCGATGGGACAGGGCCAAACACGTTTTGTATTTCCTCTCCGCAAAGTGTGATTCCGACCGCGCGCGTTACGGTAAAATGAGCGGCAAGATCTGCATCAGTCCCATTCATTTCCCGGCAATAAGCATCCAAATCGGTTTGGCAGCGCTTTTTATAAATGTTGGAATAATGCAGGACATAAGAGGTAGGATATATGAAATTTTCGCAGCAATGTCTTAAGACAACGCTCATTTCAAATCCTTTTGGCGGGCAAACCGGCTCCAACTGTAACAGGGTTTGAATCAACGCCTTTTTTTCCGCCAGATCCGGCTCTTTTTGAACGACCACTAAAAAGTCAATGTCGCTTTTGGACCAGTTGAAGCAGCCAAACGCGATGGATCCATGGATATAAATACCCACCAGATTATCCTGTAAGATTGCGGTATACGCTGCCGCGATTTCGCGGAGTATTTTTTGATATTCCATCCTGTCGTCTCCTTTTCGAGAGGATAGCAGATTTTTTTCCTCATTTTGCAGCAGAAGCTGTTTTTGTTCCAAACGCATTTTTTTGATATGCCATTCACGGCTCATAGCCGCTTTTTTGGTTTCGCAGAGTTCTACATATACCAGCGTTACCGGTCGGCGGGATCTTGTATATTTGGCGCCCCGTCCGCTGTTATGAAGCGCCAGCCGCCGTTTCAGGTCCGTTGTCCAGCCGGTGTAAAGAGTGTGATCCGCACAGCGGACGATGTAGGTGTAGTACATAATAATCAGCGCCCCGTAATGAAAAATTGCAGAATGACTTCTAAATGCGGCCTGCGTCCCGCTCCTTGACAAATTTTGCAAACTGCTTGACCTCTTCTAATTGTTCGTCCGTTGCGTCTGCTCCAAATAATGCAAATTTCAGTTCTTTTTGTAAAGCGCTGCCGTCATCTTTGACAGAACAGGTTTCCTTTCCAAGCAGATAATCCACTGTAACGCCAAAGTAATTTGCAAGCCTCGCCGCTGTTTCTGCTTTTACCGTTTGGCGCCGGCCTTTTTTTAAATCGGTCATGACGCTGGGCTGAATACCGGTGTCTTTGCACATGCGGTACGGGGTGATCTGATGTTGGTTACACAACTGCGCCAAAATATGATACAGGTCTGCCATCTTGCACTTCTCCTTTTTGAATTAGATAAAATACATAAACGCGTATGATTTGCTCTTGATTATTACGCAAACAAGTATTATTATAGAATTATAAGACGCGTATGCGTATGATTTTCTAAATTTATCTTTACTATATTATACGAACGTATAAAAGTCAAGAAGATGAAACAAATCCTTCCTTCCGAGCTTTTTGGGGGGATCATCATAAAAGAAAAGCAGAAGGGAAAGGATGTCAAGTCATGGGAAAAGGGGGTGAAAAGGTGAACACCGGAAAAATGGCAGCACAGACGGCGTACCTTTTGGGGGCGAAACAGAAAAAAGAAGCCATAGGGATCGAACACGATCCTTTTGGAGTCTTAGCAACAGACCGATATCTGTATCAAAACGGGAAGGATCAAATACGAAAAGGAGGGGTCCGAAAAAACAGTTTCGATCAAATGGGCAAAAAACAGAAAAAAACAAACAATTTTGTCTCTATGAACTTCATATGGGACACAGAATCGATTCGGGAGGAATGAAATTGATTCAGGTATACGCAAAGGCAGACGTATCCGGACGGGTGGAGGAACTGGGCAGCAGTGTCTTTTTGACCGATCTCACCGGCTGGGTGCAAATCGACGAAGGGGAAGGCGACCGGTACGCCCACGCCCAGGGGAACTATCTGGAAAAGCCGCTGATGGACGCGG
>Ga0129314_1001091_pt1 | contig 21245 bp, 18 predicted proteins | sample O1111metagenome_FD_94431 | JGI IMG/M metagenome (GOLD analysis project Ga0129314, IMG submission 94431) | Orangutan individual fecal microbial communities from fecal samples from Wisconsin, USA - O1111 metagenome | ecosystem: Host-associated > Mammals > Digestive system > Large intestine > Fecal... | reverse complement strand
ACCGTTTGTACTGGTAAATCTGATGCCGACCTATCCGTATCAGCACTCGATTTATTTCCAGTACGTTTTCGGCTCGTGCGTTCTTGTTATCTGGCTTTTCATAATGAATATGTCGGAGCTGTCGTATAACAGGGCGAGATGCTTTACCGTGTTTTCGCTTATTGCCTGTGCGGTCATGTTCCTGTCAACAATGACAGGGTACCTTAACAATTTCTATGATAACGACTATGAGGCACACGGTGCAGTCATATCTTATCTTGAACAGCTTCCCGACAACGAAAACGAGAGCATCACAGCGAACACGTTCTTTATCCCTCCGCTGTATAAGCAAAAAGAACTTTATACGATAAATGACCGTGATGTGCCGACAGAGGAATCCGCACCGCTTGCCGATATTGTTTTACTTGACAGGACAAACGCAAAGTTTGAAACCAATTACAATTATTTCACCTCACACGGAATGAAAGAGGTAACGATAGAGGACGAAAGAGTCGCATGCCTTGTATGCAGACTTGAATCATAAATCTTTTCACGAAAGGACTAAGGAAATATGCAGGAAATAAGATGCCCGAAATGTAATGAGGTCTTTCAGGTGGATGACAACGGTTATTCACAGATCGTTCAGCAGGTGAGAGATAAGGAATTCGAAAAAGAAGCGGCACGCAGAGCAGAGGAGCTTGAAAAGGCGAAGAACAGCGAGCTTAAAATACTCGAGATGGAGTATGAAAAGAAGCTGGAATCGGCTCTTTCGGAAAAGTCGGACGATATTACGGATAAGGAAAAAAGGATAACCGAGCTTGAAGCAAGACTTGAAAACATAGAAAACGAAAAACAGCTTGCCGTTGCAACTGCGGTCAGAGAGCGTGAAAACAACTTCAGCGAGGAAAGCCGCAAGGCACAGAAGGCTATCAGCGATAAGGATATAGAAATTGCCGAGCTTACAGCAAAGCTGAAGCAGGCGGATAACGAAAGAGCTTTCGCCGTTGACAAGGCAAACAGCGAAAAGGAGAGCCTTATAAAACAGCTTGAATTACAGCTTCAGCAGGCACAGAGCTTACAGCAGGCGGCTCTTGACAAGGTAAGCAGTGAAAACGCACTTGCCCTTGCAAAAAAGGATAATGAAATAAACGAACTTAACAGCCAGCTTAAGACCAAGGATAACGAGGCAGAGCTAAGATGCAGGTCGATAGAAGAAAAGTACGCTATTGAGCTTAAAAACAAGGACGAGCTGATAGAGCAGTACAAGGATTTCAAGGCAAGACTGTCAACGAAAATGGTGGGCGAAACCCTTGAACAGCATTGCCTGACGCAGTTCAATTCTCTCAGAATGTCGGCATTCCCCAATGCCTATTTTGAAAAGGATAACGATGCAAGGAGCGGTAGCAAGGGCGATTTCATTTTCAGAGAATCGTCAGATGACGGCATAGAATTCATCTCAATTATGTTCGAGATGAAGAATGAGATGGACACCACCGCCACAAAGCATAAGAATGAGGACTTCTTCAAGGAACTTGACAAGGACAGAAATGAAAAGGGCTGCGAATATGCCGTTCTCGTTTCAATGCTCGAAGCCGACAACGAGTTCTATAATGCAGGCATAGTCGATGTTTCGTATAAGTACCCCAAGATGTACGTTATCCGTCCTCAGTTCTTTATTCCGATTATCTCTCTGCTGAGAAATGCCGCAAAAAACAGCCTTGAATATAAGCGTGAGCTTGCTATGGCAAAGGCTCAGCAGGTTGACCTTACAAATTTCGAGAAAAATATAACCGACTTCAAAACGGCGTTTTCAAGAAATTATCAGCTTGCCAGCGATAAGTTCAAGACTGCGATTGATGAGATAGACAAGACTATTACACATTTGCAAAAGACAAAGGACGCACTTCTGTCTTCCGAAAACAATCTCCGTCTTGCAAATAACAAGGCGGAAGAACAGCTTACTATCAAAAAGCTGACAAAGGACGCTCCGAGCATCAAGGAGGAGTTCGCAAGACTTGCAAGCGAACAGACGGCATTGCCCGATGGTGCAGACGAATAATTCAGAATACGGCGGAGCAGACCTTGCATTTGCTCCGCTTTGCTGTTTATATACGGATAACATCGTACCCTCGGCTCTTGCATTTTACCGTAATTATGGTATAATAACCTCAGACTTAAAATCCGCCGAAGCGGATTTTGCCGTGCAGAAGCACGGCTCAGACTGTCGATAAATCTATATTTTTAATAATATGGGGTTTGGGGCGTAGCCCCAAGCGGGGTGAGGGCGGCAGCCCCACACTCAGCCCCTTCCCACGGGGAAGGGGTTTGGGGTTAGGGATAGAGAATTTGCTCTATTTTTATAAAAATAGACTTTTTCTACAAGCTGTGCCGTGCAGAAGCACGGCTTGCGGCACACCGCACGTCTGAGAACATTTTAACATTAAATCTTTTGTCTGACGACAAAATACGGCGTACCGCCGTGTCGGTTTACACCGACCTGATTTATGTTATACTATAAACATAAATCACCGACAAATCAATCTGACTTCCGCTCGAAAGGATAAATATGGGATTTCTTATTATTGACGGCAACAGCATATTAAACCGTGCATTCTACGGTATCCGTGTGCTGACAAATTCAAGAGGTGTTGCCACAAATGCCGTAACAGGCTTTATGAACACTCTGCTTATGCTTGAAAAGGACGTAGATCCGGATATGATAGCGGTAGCTTTCGACCTTAAAGCGCCGACATTCCGCCATAAGATGTATGACGGATATAAGGCTAACCGCAAGGGTATGCCCGAAGACCTCGCACAACAGCTTCCCTATATGAAAAAGATAATCACCGCAATGGGTATAACCATTATCGAAAAAGAGGGCTTTGAAGCCGATGATATAATCGGAACTGTTTCAGCCGCCTGTGCGGATAAGAAGATACCCTGTACAGTGTCAACGGGCGACCGTGACTCGTTCCAGCTTGTTAATGATTACGTTACCGTAAGACTTGCCAAGACAAAAGGCGACATTTACTACACGCCCGATGTTATTATGGAGGAGTACGGTGTTACTCCGAAACAGATGATAGAAGTAAAGGCGCTTATGGGCGATTCGAGCGACAATATTCCCGGTGTTGCAGGTATCGGTGAAAAGACCGCTCTGTCACTTATAAAGGAATTTGCAAGCGTGGACGGAGTTTATGAAAACATCGGCTCAACGCTTATCACAAAGGGTGTACGCACAAAGCTCGAAAACGGCAGGGAAAGCTGTTATATGAGCAGACAGCTTGCCGAAATATGCCTTACCGCACCTATTGATACCGAACTTACGCATTATGTTCCGAAAGAACGTGACGATGCCGAGCTTGCAAAATTGCTGTCGGAGCTTGAAATGTACAAGATGCTCCAGAAGCTGAAACTGCATCCGACTTCCGCTCCGGCAGGCTCAAAAGAGGCTTTGGCTCAGTCCGCCGCAAAGCAGATACCTGCAATGCCCGCAGGCGATATAGTTCTGACGCAGGAGGGAAGCGTGTACGCAGGCGCAGTAGGCGCTCCGGTACAATTATCGGACGGGGAACTTAAAGCCTATGCCGACAGCGACAGCACGAAGTACACCTTTGATATTAAGGAAACGCTGACCGTTACCGGCTGTGAAAGGCTTAAGAACAACCGCTTTGATACAACGCTTGCGGCTTACCTTGCCGACCCCGATTCAAACGATTACAGCCTGTCAAGGCTCTGCGCTCAGTACGGAGTTCCGGAGGGAAACAGCATACAGGAAAAGTCGATAACCGTTGCCGCCCTCAACGATATACTTAATTGCAAAATCGGTGAAACAGGCTCTGCGGCTGTCCTTACCGATATAGAGATACCTCTTGCCACTGTGCTTGTAGCTATGGAGCGTGAGGGCGTAAGCATTGACGCAGACGGCATAAAGGCTTTCGGTAAAGAGGTTAGCGAAAAGGCTGAAAAGATCAGCCGTGAGATCTATGAATACGCAGGTCACGAATTCAATATAGGCTCGCCAAAACAGCTCGGAAGCGTGCTTTTCGAAAAGCTTGCATTGCCTAGTGCAAAAAAGACAAAAACAGGCTATTCCACAAACGCAGAGGTGCTTGAAAGCCTTATGGACAAGCACCCCATAGTTCCTCTGATAACCGAATACCGTGCGCTTACAAAGTTGCAGAACACATATGTCACGGGACTTCTTAAGGTAGTAGGCGAGGACGGCAGGATCCATTCGACCTTCAAGCAGACAGAAACAAGGACAGGAAGAATTTCAAGCGCCGAGCCGAACATTCAGAATATCCCCGTAAGAACACCGCTCGGCAGGGAGATGAGAAGATTCTTCACCGCAAAGGACGGCTACCTGCTTGTAGATGCCGACTATTCACAGATTGAACTGCGTGTGCTGGCTCATATTTCGGGCGACGAGATAATGAAGAAAGCGTTCCTTGACGGAGTGGATATTCATACCGTTACCGCCTCTCAGGTGTTCAATCAGCCTATAGAGTGGGTAACGCCCGACCTCAGAAGCAAGGCGAAAGCGGTCAACTTCGGCATCGTCTACGGAATAGGCGCATTCTCGCTGTCAAAGGACATCGGCGTTTCAGTGCCGAAAGCAAGCGAATATATCCGCTCATATCTTTCAAAATATTCCGGCATAGCTCACTATATGGAGCAGACCGTTGCCAAGGCTAAGCGTGACGGCTATGTTGAAACTATGTTCGGCAGAAGAAGATATATCAAAGAACTTGCCGCAAAGAATAAGAATCTGCAGGCTTTCGGTGAGCGTGTCGCAAAGAACACCCCCATACAGGGTACAGCCGCCGATATAATTAAAATTGCAATGATAAAAGTTTACAACAGACTGAAAGAAAGCGGTCTTGACGCAAGGCTGATACTTCAGGTTCACGATGAACTTATTGTTGAGGCAAAAGAAGATTGTGCAGAAAAGGTAGCTTTACTTTTAAAGGAAGAAATGGAGAATGCCGTAAAACTCACCGTTCCTATGACGGTAGATGTAAATATTGGCAAAACGTGGTATGATACTCATTGAAAGTGATTTATTTACAGATAAAGGAAAAATCACAGCTTTAAATCATCATAATTCATCAATCTGTAGCGACATTGCAGTGATTGAAAAAAAGTGTTTTTCGGTGCCGTGGACAGAGCGAAGTATTGAGTCGCAGGTGTTCACAGAAGGCTCGATAAATGCCGTTATTCGTGATGATAAAGCCGAAAACAAGCCGGTAGGCTTTATCTGCGGTCAGAGCGTATCCGATGAATGCGAGCTGTATCGCATTGCAGTGCTTCCCGAATACAGACATCAGTGCATCGCCACACAATTAATGGAATATTTCATAAATAAATGCAAAAATAACGGCATAAAAAGCATTTTTCTTGAAGTCCGCTGTGATAACGAGCCTGCAAAAAAGCTGTATGAAAAACACGGCTTTTCTGAGGTCGGCAGACGCAGAAACTATTACACAGAGCCAATCTGCGACGCTTTGATATATAAAGCGGAACTGTAAAACGCTATATTTACGGCAGGGCGGTATTTCTCCGCACCTGCCGTTTTTATTAACCCTAACAAACCGCATAACAAAGCCATTTGCGACACTTCGGCAACAGCAGGAATATCTCGTCCGAAGCCGTAAATTCCTGTTCCTGCCGTATTACTGCGTACATTCTCCGATTGCCACAAATCGCATAACAAAGCCAAATGCGGCATATCTCTTTGTAAACGCAAAAACGGCAGATATGAGAAATCATGCCTGCCGTTTATCGTATCAATTGTATATCCTGTCAAACCGCATTGTAAAGCCAAATAATCGCTATACACGGCAACCCGCTTCACACGATTTTCCGTTTTACTCTGCGTCTGACAAATCATACGCCATAACCGCCGTAAACCGCATTGTTATGCGATTTATCGCACGTTAAGCCCCGCCGTTTCGATAACCTTCGGATAGCTCCGACAATGCCAAAGGCGGAACTTGAAGCGGCTTACAGCCGCAAAAACGGCAGACACATTTTATCCGTGCCTGCCGTCTTATTTTTATCAATATCACCCTGTCAAACCGCATTGTAAAGCCAAATAATCGCTATACACGGCAACCCGCTTTACACGATTTTCCGTTTTACTCTGCCTCTGACAAATCATACGCAATAACCGCAGTAAACCGCATTGCTATGCGATTTGCAGTGCGTTCAGTCCCGCCGTTTCACTAACCTGCGGATAACTCCGACAATTCCAAAGGCGGAATTGTCAGCGGCGACTCGCCGCCGCTTAGATCATGCTTTCCTGCCAGCAGTCAGGCGCTGTAAGACCAAGCATCTTAACGATGGTGGGAGCAACGTTTGCCAGACCGTACTTGGTGGGAACGCCGGGAGCGTACTTTGTATCGTCCTTGATAGTGTACTTGACTTCCTTATCATAGATGATGAAAGGAACGGGGTTGAGCGAGTGGGCTGTTCTTACCTGAACCTCACCCTTCTTGTTCTTTTCGAGCATCTCGTCTGCGTTGCCGTGATCGGCGGTTACTACGAGTGTAACACCGTACTCATCGCAAACCTTGATAAGTCTTGAAAGACCGAGGTCAACCGCTTCAACACCGATTATTGTTGAGTCGAGGCTGCCTGTGTGTCCGACCATATCGCCGTTGGGGTAGTTGCAACGGATAAAGTCATACTTCTTGCTCTTGATAACTTCGATAAGATCGTCTGTTATCTCGGCAGACTTCATCCACGGACGCTGATCGAATGAAACGTTGTCGGATGGTATCTCCTTGTATGTTTCAAGTTCCTCGCTGAACTTATCGCTCTTATTGCCGTTCCAGAAGTAAGTTACATGACCATACTTCTGTGTTTCGGATACGGCATATTCGTTAAGGCCTGCGGCAACGAGTACCTCTGTGAGAGTGTTTGTAATCTCAGGAGGATTTACAAGGAAGCGTGCAGGAAGCTTTAAGTCGCCGTCATACTGCAGCATACCTGCGAAGCATACGTCGGGCTTTGCGCCTCTGTCGAATGCTGTGAAGTCGTCATCGTCGAATGCCATTGAAAGCTCGATAGCACGGTCGCCTCTGAAGTTAAAGAGGATAACGCTGTCCTTGTCAACTATCTTGCCTACAGGCTCGCCGTTCTCAGCGATTACGAATGCAGGGAGATCCTGGTCGATGATGCCGTCGTTTTCCTTGCGGTAGGTTTCAACAGCTTCCATAGCTGATGCAAACTGTCTGCCCTCGCCCTTGACATGAGTCTTCCAGCCAAGCTCAACCATAGGCCAGTCAGCCTGGTAGCGATCCATAGTAACCTTCATACGTCCGCCGCCGCTTGCTATCTTACCGTCAAAAGTGCCGTCCGCATTAAGATCCTTGAGGAAGTTCTCAAGCTGTTCAATATATATCGGAGCAGAAGTAGCGGGTACATCTCTGCCGTCGAGCAGAATGTGTACTCTTGCCTTCTTGATGCCCTCGTTCTTGGCTTCTGTCAGCATCTTGAACAGGTGCTTGATATTTGAGTGAACGTTACCGTCAGATAAAAGACCGATGAAGTGCAGGGTGCTGTTGTTAGCCTTGCAGTTGTCAACGAGTTCCTTCCAAGCCTCAGACTGATACATCTTTCCGCTTTCGATAGATTCGTTAACAAGCTTTGCGCCCTGTGAGTAGATCTGACCGCAGCCGAGTGCGTTGTGACCTACCTCTGAGTTGCCCATATCGTCATCTGTAGGCAGACCTACAGCGTCACCGTGAGCCTTTAAACGAGTGTTGGGGCATTCTCTTAAAAGTCTGTCAAGTGTAGGAGTGTTGGCGAGTGTAACTGCGTCGCCAAGACCTGTCTTTGAAAAGCCTACGCCGTCCATAACAACGAGTAAAACGGGTTTTGCCATTTGTTTAGTCGTCCTTTCGTAAATATCCGATTTTTGATTAGCCGTTTACGGCGGCCTTGATGATAGTTGTGAAATCAGCAGCCTTGAGTGAAGCACCGCCGATAAGACCGCCGTCAACGTTTGTCTTTGAGAGCAGTTCTTCAGCGTTCTTTGCGTTCATAGAGCCGCCGTACTGGATCGTGATCGTTTCTGCAACATCTGCGCCGTAAAGCTTAGCGAGTGTAGCACGGATGAAAGCGCAAACCTCTTCAGCCTGATCTGCTGTAGCTGTCTTGCCTGTACCGATAGCCCAAACGGGTTCGTAAGCGATTATGCACTTCTTGAGGTTGTCTGCGGAGATGCCGAAGAAATCAAGCTTAATCTGACGTGCGATAACTTCTTCCGTAATGTTGCATTCACGCTCCCAGAGAAGCTCGCCTACGCATACGATGGGCTTTAAGCCTGCTTCAAGAGCAGCCTTTGTTCTCTTGTTTACTGTTTCGTCTGTTTCAGCAAAATACTGACGGCGCTCGGAGTGACCGAGTACAACATATTCAACGCCCATTTCAGCGAGCATATCAGCTGAAATTTCGCCTGTGAAAGCGCCGCTCTTTTCAAAGTGGCAGTTCTCAGCGCCGATCTTTATGTTTGTGCCTGCTGTTACAGCGAGAGCTGTTTCAAGGTTTGTAAAGGGAACGCAGGCTACGACCTCAACGTCCTTTACATCGGCTACCATAGGCTTTAATTCTTCTAAAAGAGCCTTAGCCTCGGGTCTTGTCTTATTCATCTTCCAGTTACCTGCGATAACTGCTTTTCTTACTGTCTTTTTCATGATACAGTGTTCCTTTCGTTTTTTATTATAAATTGCTTATTACACAACAATAAGGGCGGAGAATATCCGCCCTCGTTATTTTTACTTGTCCTGAATGCAAGCGATACCGGGAAGTACCTTACCTTCGAGGTATTCAAGAGAAGCACCGCCGCCTGTTGAAATGTGGCTCATCTTGTCTGCATAACCGAGGTTGATAGCAGCTGTAGCCGAGTCGCCGCCGCCGATGATCGTTGTAGCGTCTGCCTCTGCAAGCGCTTCGCAAACAGCAACTGTACCCTTCTTTAATACGGGGTTCTCAAATACGCCCATAGGACCGTTCCATACAACTGTCTTAGCTGACTTAGCGGCATCAGCGAACAGAGCCATTGTCTTAGGACCGATGTCAAGACCCATCATATCAGCAGGGATCTTGTCAGCGTCAACAACGCTTACTTCGATCTCAGCGTCGATAGGATCGGGGAAGTTCTTTGCGATTGTTGTATCAATGGGGAGAAGGAGCTTCTTGCCAAGCTTTTCAGCCTTTTCGATCATTTCCTTGCAGTAGTCGATCTTCTCGTTGTCAACGAGTGATGTACCTACTTCATAGCCCTTAGCCTTTAAGAATGTGTAAGCCATACCGCCGCCGATGATAAGTGTGTCGCACTTTTCGAGGAGGTTTGATATAACGTTCAGCTTGTCCGCAACCTTAGCACCGCCGAGGATAGCAACGAAAGGTCTTACGGGGTTTTCAACAGCGTTGCCTAAGAACTCGATTTCCTTGTTCATAAGGTAGCCTACTGCTGTTTCCTTAACAAACTTTGTAACGCCTGCTGTAGAAGCGTGTGCTCTGTGTGCAGAACCGAAAGCGTCCATTACGAATACATCATCGTCAACGAGATCTGCAAGCTCCTTAGCGAATGCTTCACCGTTCTTTGTTTCTTCAGCGCCACGGAAACGTGTGTTTTCAAGAACAACTATCTCGCCGTCCTTCATTTCTGCAACTGCCTTCTTTGCGTTCTCGCCTACTACTGTATCGTCCTTAGCGAAAACTACCTTTGTATTAACAAGCTCTGCAAGTCTTTCTGCAGCAGCCTTAAGAGAGAACTTGTCCTCGGGACCGTTCTTCGGCTTGCCGAGATGTGAACAAAGAACTATCTTTGCACCGTTCTCAACTAACTTATTGATTGTGGGAAGTGCGGCCTGGATTCTGTTGTCGTTTGTGATCTTGCCGTCCTTCATAGGTACGTTGAAGTCTACACGAACAAGGACTTTTCTGCCCTTTACCTGTAAATCTTCTACATTCTTCTTGTTTAATTTGCTCATGGTAATGATCCTTTCGCTTTTACTTTATTTGTATGAGGCTGTCCTCAAGAAATACAAATTTCACGCATAAATTTATACTTCTGCGCTCATATTTTATTTTACCAAAAAAGCGGATAAAATGCAAGTACTTTTTATAAAGAAATCGAATAAAACAACACGGCATAAATCCGCAAATTTTTAGTCCGTCAGCACATTTGAATATATCACTCTTTTTCGGGGGGTTACATTGCACTTTGCAAAAAGATCGCTTACCGTCACAAACGTGTATCCCTGCCTTTTAAGCTCCGGTATTATCGTATCGAGCGCCTGTACCGTGCGGAAATTGCCCTCCATATCGTGCAGAAGTATTATCATACCGTTTTGCGCCTGAGCGATTATACGCTTACTGCGTTCTTCTGCCGATATTTCGTCAAGCCAGTCCTCTGCACCGTTTCCGCAGATAAATGTCAGCGGTATATCGTCATACATACTGTCGCAAAGCGCAATATACGGCGGACGGAAAAATTTCGGGGCGATACCGCCTGTTATCTGCTTTATCTTGTCGTTCGTGTATTCAATTTCAGCCTTTATTTCTTCACTTGTCTGCTGAGGCATCGCACTGTGCGTCCTGCTGTGGTTGCATATCTCACAGCCGTATTCAAAGCATTCACGGGCTACCTTTGCGCTTTCCTCGTTTATGTTATCGCCTACAAGGAAAAAGCTGCCCGTAACGTTATGCTTTTTCAGCATTTCAAGCACCTGCGGGGTTGTGACCGTGTTCGGTCCGTCGTCAAATGTAAGCGCTATGTACTTATTCTCCATCTTCTGCTCCTTTTTTTCTTGCGGGATACAACACATCTACAAAGCGGAACAGCGACAGCGAAAATACGATATTCGTCACGCTGTTGCAGAAATAATATCCCATAAAATTAGTTCTTTCGACCGAGCCGTAAAAAACGAAAACGCTCGAAAAGTATATAAGACCCGTAACAAGATATATCGCAGGACATATCATAGCGGCTTTTCTGCTCATTGTACCTCGCACAAGCTGTATCATAACTATCGAGTTCAGAAGAAGAAATATATCCATAACAAGATACAGCGTTACGTTATATTCTCCGCCGGAAACAAAACCGTTTTCCGATATGAACGACAAGTCATACACAAGGCTCGGCGCTATGCCTATAATGCACATATAGGGGATAAGGGTGAACATTTTTCTGCTTTCCCTGTAATAAAAGACCGCTACAGAAACAGAAAACCACAGATACATTATAAGAGTAGACGGTATAGATGCCACATACGCTCCGCAGTTTACACAGCCTGCCGATATAATGTGCGGCATATAGTCGATTATCTCGAATACGCCCTGAACCCCGACAAGCAGTGACAGCACAAGCAATAACAATGCGTGCGCAAGCAGAAACGTTTCGCTTTTTTCATTTTGCGTTTTATTGCTCAGCATGAATTACCTCCGTTTCTGCGGCTTCAATATCAACAAGACATTTTTTCCGCCATTTGCCGCCCTTATATCTGATAAGACACATTACAGCTGTCAGCACCCAGGTAAGACAGGTCGTTGTCCATACAGCCCACATTCCTACTCCGGGTATATTGACAAGTATTGCCGCAAAGCCTATTCTGCCTACTACCTCGGCAAGTCCGTTCAGAAATGCAAATCCTACATCGCCTGCACCGTTTAAAAGTCCTCTTGTCGTGTGGATAAAGCCCAGCGGAACATAGAAGCAGGCAGACAGCAAAAGCGCCTTTGCGCCTATGTCTATAACCTGTTCTTCGGTAACAAAGAAGCCGACTATGTATCTGCTTGTAAATGCGAACACACCGAGCATCAGCAAGCCGAAAGCAGTCGATATAAGCATTGAACGGTGATAGCCTCTCACCACTCTGTCGGGCTTTGCCGCTCCGACATTCTGACCTGCAAAGGTCGAAAGTGCCGTGCCGAGCGAATTGAAGGGCTGTTGTATAAGCTGTTCGACACGCATTGTCGCAGTGTATGCGGCAACCACTATATCTCCGAATGAGTTTGCGGTCTTCTGAAGTGAAATCATCGACACGGAAACAAGCGCATTCTGCAAAGCTATGGGAGTACCCGTTTTCATACAGCGTGCAAACTGCTCCCTGCGAAGCCTGAGATGCTCTCTTTTCAGCCGGAAATATTCATTTTTCTTTACCGCAAACAAAATACTTCCGACAGCGGAAACTCCCTGTGCAATAACTGTAGCGAGCGCCGCACCGACTACCCCCATACCGAATACCATTACAAAAAGCAAGTCAAGTCCGACATTCAGTATACTTGCGACAATAAGAAAATACAGCGGAGTTTTTGAATCCCCGAGCGCACGAAGCACCGAGTTTATCCAGTTGTAGCCTGCTACCGCAATCGTTCCTGCACAGGCAGTACGCATATAGTCCGCAGCGTTTGCGAGTATGTTCTGCGGAGTGTCGAGCATCTGCAAAAGAAGATGCGCAAAGGCTACCGAAATAATCGTCAGCCCCAGCCCTACAAAGCCGAGCGCATAAGCCGAGTTTGCGATAAAACGCTTTACATCGTCGTGCCGCCCTGCGCCGAAGCTCTGCGCTATCAGTATTCCCGCACCTGCCGAAAGGCCGTTACACAGCGTGTAAAACAGGAACGTTATCGAGCCTGTCGCACCGACCGCCGCCAGTGCCTCGTGACCGAGATAACGTCCGACTATTACCGAATCGACTATATTATAAAACTGCTGGAACAGATTTCCCGCAAGCAAGGGCAGAGTGAACATAAGTATGTGCTTAAGCTCACTTCCCTGCGTCATATTTCTTACATATTTGTTCATATATTCTACCGTACAACATTGTTTTATTTTGTTCGGGCAAAGCCCATAGATATAGAGATTATAACCCTTTTTTACGGTACTGTCAATAACGCCTCGTGCTTAATATATTGTAACTGTGTACAAATAAGGACGGGAAATACTGTCGGAATGACGAAAAATGTAACGTCGGGAATTGTCGCACCGACGTGAATATTGACAAACGGTGCGGAATATGACATAATTATCTTGGATAAGTATCCGGTAAACAAAACAGCCGAGATAATCCGAAAGGAAAAGCAAATGAAATTAAGAAAACGGATAATCGCCGGTTTTCTGTCGGCACTGTTCATATTATGTTCCGTGTCGCTTCCGGTTGCGGCGGCGGCTGACCCGTACACCTGGGACGGCACCTCCGTACTTGCGGCGGACAGAACCTATTACATAAAAAGCAATATAACACTCGGCAAAAGCCTTACTGTACCGGCAGGTACTGTGATGGTGCTGCTCAGCGGAACATCCGTTACCGTGCCATACGGCATTACCCTTGATATAAAGGGCAGACTTGTTGCGGATAACGGCGCATCGCTTATAATAAACGGCACGCTCAATACCTACGGCGGTTCTGCTCTGGATATTGACGGTACGATGTCAGCAAGCGGAAGATCTGCGGTTTCGCTGTCGGGTATTACACTGCTTTCCGATACGGCACAGACGGCATTCGCAGGAACTCTTGATGTAAATTCGGAATTTACCTCTTACGGCGAGATAGGTGTAACAGGCACTGTACGCTTCAATGCGAAAAGCTATATCGGCGGAAAGCTGGAGATAAGAAATAATGCGCAGGTCATAAACACAGGCGCTATGACGCTCGGGAACGATTGTTCATATACGCTGAAGGGTATGTTCACAAACAGCAAAAACGGCAGTGTCACCGACAACCGCAGAGCCTATGACAACTCGGCAATGTCTGTCGAAACTATATCGCTGTATACAACAGACGCACTGACGGGAATTGACGTTTCGTGGGCGCAGGGCGACACGATAGACTGGGCAAAGGTTAAAAGTTCGGGCATCGACTTTGCTATGATACGTTCAAGCCGTGGCAGGATAAGCGACGATTACCCTATGACAAGCGATACATATTTCCACGAAAACATGAAAGGCGCTATGCAAAACGGCATTCCTGCCGGAGTGTATCACTACTGCTATGCCGAAACGGTCGAAGAAGCGAGAGATGAGGCTAAATTCGTACTCAGCCTTATTTCCGGCTATGAGATAAGCTACCCCGTAGTATTTGACATAGAGGATCAGTGGTATGTAAAGAACGGCTATTCAAAGCAGACCCTCACCGCAATGACGGAAGCGTTCTGCGAGGAGATAGCAAACGCAGGCTATCTGCCTGTCGTATATTCCTACGCTTCGTTTTTCAACAGCTACCTTGATATGACGGCGCTTTCAAAGTATCCCGTATGGGTGGCTCACGTTGACACCGACAAGCCTGCATACAGCGGCACATATTTTATGTGGCAGTATTCGTGGGAGGGCAGTATCAGCGGAATCGACGGCGATGTTGATATGGATCACTGCTACGTTGACTTTGATGCGTATACAAGGAAGTTCGGGCTGAATGGGAGGAAGTAAGGTTACAGGTGATTGTATTGGAAGGTGAAAGAGCATTGGGCAAATACTTTGTGACAATAGAAGAAACTGTATCACAAACTGTCGAAATTGTGTCCGACAGTGCAGAACAAGCAAAAGCAACAGCAATAGAGGAGTATTGTTCAGGTAAATTAGTACTTGAACCGGGTGACTTGATAGGCAAAAAAATTCAAGTACATAATGGAAGTAATGAAATGATAGGTTGGGAAGAATTTTGATGGACTTTCATTTTGATTTATCTCTTGCCGAGAATTATCACAGTAATTCACAAAAGATACGAGTTATGAGTGAAAATTGGGTTGGAAAAAATGTATTTTGCCCAATATGCGGAAACCTACATATTTGTAATTTGTCCAATAATATGCCTGTCGCCGATTTACAATGTGATAACTGCGGAGAAATTTTTGAATTAAAAAGCAAAAAGGGTAATATTAGCTCAAAAATTTCTGACGGAGCATATTCCACTATGATAGAACGAATTAACAGTTCGAGTAATCCGGATTTGTTTATAATGAGTTATACTGCCGATTATCAGGTAAAAGATTTATTGCTTGTTCCAAAATTCTTTTTTGTTGACAGTATAATAGAAAAGCGCAAACCGCTTGCTCCGACAGCCAAAAGAGCCGGATGGATTGGCTGCAATATTGTTTTTGGAGATATACCCACTCAAGGTAAATTAAGGCTTATAGATAATCAGATAGTATCTGATGTTTCAAAAATTGTAGAAAACTATGCTCATATCAAAAGTCTACAGACCAATAACCTTGAAAGTCGTGGTTGGCTTTTAGATGTGTTAAATTGCGTCAATGCAATTCCCGATACAGAGTTTTCTTTACAAGATGTTTATGCTTTCGTTGAACAACTTCAAGAAAAGCACCTTGATAATCATAATGTTGAAGCTAAAATACGTCAGCAGTTACAGCAATTAAGAGATAAAGGGTTTATTGAGTTCACAACAAGGGGACATTATAGAAAATTGTCAGTATGACCACCCACTGGTCATTCCCCAAGCGTGGCGATTGGGCTACACACGACGCAAAATGGCGAGGAAACTGGTCGCCGTACATACCAAGAAATATCATTCTTCGATATTCGCAAGAGGGGGATTTAGTCCTCGACCAGTTTGCCGGAGGCGGCACAACGCTTGTTGAAGCAAAGCTACTTAACCGTGATATTATCGGAATTGATGTAAACGATGTTGCTCTTGAACGTTGCCGTGAAAAGACGGCTTTTGACTATGAACCTGCCAAAGGAAAGGTGTATATCAATAAGGGAGACGCTCGAAATCTTGATAGTATACCCGATGATAGCATAGACCTTATCTGCACACACCCGCCATACGCTGACATAATCAAGTACAGCGATGGCATTGATGGTGATTTGTCGCAGCTTAAAGTCAAAGAATTTCTTGAACAGATGAAGCCTGTTGCTGAAGAAAGTTACCGAGTTTTAAAAAAAGGTAAGTTTTGTGCTATTCTCATGGGCGATACCCGTCAAAAGGGATGTATGATACCGATGAGCTTTGATGTAATGAAGATTTTTCAAGACGCAGGTTTTACGCTTAAAGAGCTTATTATCAAGGAACAGCATAACTGTAGAGCAACAGGATATTGGAAAACCAACAGTGTAAAGTACAATTTTCTGCTTATTGCACATGAATATTTGTTTGTTTTCAGAAAATGACCTTAATAATATCGGCGGCCCGGTAACACTACCGAGCCGCCGCTCTATATTGCTTTATATAACCGCTTATTCTGCGTTTTCGTTTGTCTTTACCGATTCGGATCCAACCGGCAAAGCAACACCTTTCTGCCAATATCCGTACTTCTTCCTCTTTACGATAAGGAACATCATCGACAGCAGGAAAGCAAAAAATTCCGCCACAACATTCGCCATCCATATACCGTCAACGCCGAAAATAAGGGGCAGTATAAGGATGCTTGAAACCTGGAATATAAGCGTTCTCATAAATGACACAGCCGCAGAGATAGCGCCGTTTCCGAGTGCGGTAAAGAACGATGACGTGAATATATTGAAGCCTGCAAGTAAAAAGCACAGCGAGAATATCCTGAAAGCGTGACGTGTCTGCTCGTAAAGCTCTGCGTCATAGCCGACAAATATCTTTGCGAGAGGGCTTGCAAGCACCGCCGACAATGCGACAAGGGTAACTCCCGCTATCGCCGCAAAGCAAAGGCTCTTTTTGAGCATATTGTTCAGTTCATAACGGTTCTGCGCTCCGTAGTTGAAGCCAATAACGGGCGCGCAACCGATAGAATAGCCGACAAATATCGCTATGAAAATAAACTGCACATACATCATTACGCCAAAGGTCGAAACGCCGTTTTCGCCTATGTATTTCATAAGCTGGAAGTTGTAGATTATACTTACGACCGATGAGGAAATGCTCGACATAAGTTCCGATGAACCGTTCGCACAGGCACGCAGGAGCGGCCTTATCTCAAGCCTTGTCTTAGTAAGACGCAGTATGCTTGAGTTCGGACGGAGGAAGTAGATAAGAGGGAATATTCCGCCGACACATTCGCTGATGCCCGTAGCAAATGCCGCACCTGCAACGCCAAAGTCCATAAGACCTACAAATACAGCGTCAAGTATGATATTCGTACAGCCTGCCATTATAGTTGAGATAAGTCCGAGCTTAGGCTTTTCGGCGGCGATGAAAAAGCTCTGGAATACGTTCTGGAGCATAAAAGCCGTTGTAAAGGAAATTACTATTCTGCCGTAAAGCACACAGTCGCCCAGCATTTCGGGAGTTGCGCCGAAGAATACCGCAACGTTTTCGGTAAAGATAAGACCGAATGTTGTGAGTACCGCACCGAGTATCACCGTCAGCATTATCATCATCGTGAAATAGCGTTTTGCCGTCTTTTCGTCACCCTCACCGAGCTTCTGAGAAACAAGTGCCGTTCCGCCCGTGCCGACCATAAAGCCCACACCGCCGAGTATCATTACAAACGGCATTATAAGATTGATGGATGCGAAAGAGGTCTTGCCGGCAAAATTAGATACGAAAAAGCCGTCAACAACGCCGTATATAGATATAAATACCATCATAGCCACCGACGGCAGTACAAACCTGAAAAGCCGTCCTGCTGTAAAGTGATCCGAAAGTTTTATCTTGCTCATTTTCCCTTTGTTCTCCTTTTGTATCTTTATATTTTCGCCGTCTGATTTTTAAGAAGTATGCTGTACAGCTTCATAAGCGCAGTCATATTCTCGCTTTCTTCATCTGTCATATTGCCGAGTGCGGCGCATTCCGCCTCTATCACCTTATCTACCGTCTGCTCGCACAGCTTTGTTCCGCTTTTTGTAAGGCTGATATTCTTTGTGTGCGCACCTGCCGGAGTAAGCGTTATATACCCCTCACTTTCGAGCTTTTTCAGTGCGGAGTTTACCGTCTGCTTAGGCTGACACAGCACGGTGCAGACATCGCTCTGCGTTATGTTGCCCGGCTCCATACGCAGTGTGTACAGCGTCCAGAAAGCCGCTTCCGAAAACCCGTAGCGCTTTGCTATATTTCTGTAGCAATCATCTATTGATTTCAGTACATTATTATATTCATACAGTTTTTTTCTGTTGTTTTTATTATCCAAGCTGATTCTCCTTGTCGGCAAATGTTTAAGTCCGAAATCGGACTGAGAGATATTATAATCCGATTTCGGACTAATGTCAAGAGGTTTTTTGTAAAAATTACTTTTGTCGGTCTTCGGATATAATTTCCGTATAATAATTGCAGATAATAGAATAGGGATATACGCATTGAACAGCTGTTCGTTGTATCGGTAAAGTATGTTTATTCTTCCGCAAACTGTATTATATTCTCCGCTTTAACGGAAGCGGCATAAAAATTATTCACAAAAGTTCATTTTTGTGTCGGTTTGATATTGACTTTAGGCTCGAATTGTGTCAAAATAATTATATTAATGTAATTCGGCGTTTTTCTGCAAAGGAGCGGTAAAACGCCGTATTGTTGCTAAACGGAAAGGCGAGAGAAGTAATTGAAATACGATGTAGTAATTGTAGGAGCGGGACCTGCGGGCATCTTCACCGCAATTGAAATGGTCAGAAACGGCTCAGACAAAAAAATTCTGATAATCGAAAAGGGTGCTTCGGTAGAGAAAAGAAGCTGTCCTAAGGCAAAAACAAAGCACTGTATGAACTGTAAGCCCTACTGCCATATCACAACGGGCTTTTCGGGCGCAGGCGCATTTTCGGACGGCAAGCTGTCGCTGTCGTGCGAGGTCGGCGGAACGCTCCCCGAACTTATCGGTGAGGAACTTGCACAGGAAACCATCGACTACACAGACAAGATATATCTTGAATTCGGTGCGGATAAGCACGTTGAGGGTGTAAGCGACCCCGACAAGATAAGAGATATAAGGAAGAAAGCCATAAACGCAAACCTGAAGCTGGTTGACTGTCCTATCCGTCACTTAGGAACGGAGATGGCACACGAACTTTATTTCAAGATAGAAAAGTATCTTATCGAAAGCGGCGTTGAGGTGCTGTTCGGCAAGAACTGCGAGGATATTATAATAGAAGACGGCGTATGTAAGGGCGTTATCATTTCAAATGCCCGTGACGGCAGCGAACAGGAAACCGTATACGGCGACGAGATAGTAGTCGCAACAGGCCGTAAGGGCGCAGACTGGCTCGAAAAGACCTGCGAGGCGCATAATGTAGAGCATACACCGGGTACTGTTGACATCGGCGTAAGAGTGGAAGTCAGAAACGAGGTAATGGAGGAGATAAATGCCGTCCTTTATGAGTCAAAGCTCATCGGCTATCCTCTGCCGTTTAAGAACAAGGTTCGTACATTCTGCCAGAACCCCGGCGGATTTGTAAGCCAGGAAAACTACGACAACAATTTAGCCGTTGTAAACGGTCACTCATACAAGGAACTGAAGAGCAATAACACAAACCTTGCTATACTTTGCTCGCACAATTTCAGCGTACCGTTCAACCAGCCTATCGAATATGCGAAGAAGGTCGGCGAACTTACCAATATGCTCGGTAACGGTCACATTCTTGTACAGCGTTACGGCGATATTCTTGACGGAAAGCGTACATGGCCGAAGGAACTTAACTTCTCCAACGTAAGACCCACCCTGCCCGATGCGGTCGCAGGTGACATCACGGCGGCTATGCCTTATCGTACAATGACGAACATTATCAATTTCATAAAGGCTGTGGATATGGTCGTTCCCGGTTTTGCAAGCCGTGAAACGCTTTTATATTCACCCGAACTTAAATTCTACAGCAACCGTATAAAGATGGACGAGCATTTCAACACGAACGTAAAGGGACTGCATTGCTTAGGCGACTCAAGCGGCTGGACAAGAGGACTTATGATGGCGTCTGTAATGGGCGTACTTATGGGACGTGAATTACTGAAATAAACGGAGGAAAAGTAAAATGCAGTTACTGGAAGAACGTATAAACAAGGACGGTATAGTAAAAGAGGGAAACGTACTCAAGGTCGACAGCTTTCTCAATCATCAGATGGATATTGAGCTTTACAATGAGATCGGCAAGGAGTTCCGCAGACTGTTCCCCGACAAGAGCATAAACAAGATACTGACTATAGAAGCGTCGGGCATCGGCATTGCGTGCGTTACGGCGCAGTATTTCGGATGTCCTGTCGTATTTGCGAAGAAGGCGCAGAGCGTAAACATAGACGGCGAGGTTTATTCGACCTCTATCGAGAGCTTTACGCACAAGCGTACATATAACGTAATAGTCAGCAAGAAGTTCCTGTCGCCCGATGACAACGTGCTTATAATCGACGACTTCCTTGCAAACGGCTGTGCTTTACTCGGCCTTATCGACATAGTAAAGGGCGCAGGCGCAAGTATAGCAGGCGCAGGTATCGTTATAGAAAAGGGCTTCCAGAAGGGCGGAGACCTTGTCCGCTCGAAAGGCATCAGAGTAGAATCGCTCGCAATAGTTGACTCGATGAGCGTTGACGGCGGCTGTATTTTCAGACACTGAGCCTTTTAAGGCAACACCGCACAATTAACGGCTATCGCCTTTGCCGTACGCTAAGCTTGCATATTTTCCGCCATCTTGCACAAATTTCGCTTGACAGGCGCCAGCCTGCCTGCGTTCAATTTATACAATCTGACGAAAAATCTGACTAAGCAATCGCACGACAATAATTATGCGGTATTGACTTGTAAATAACCGTATTTAGCGGCAAAATGCCGTTAATATATCTTTTACTGTTTTAATAGGGAGGAAAAACATGAAAAAGAAACTTATCGCCATTTTACTGGCGGCAACCTGCGCACTTACAGCAGGACTCACAGGCTGCTCCGGCAATGCCGCAACAAGCGGTACGGATGAAAGCAAGACTTCCGACGCACAGAGCACAGGCGACAGCACAGCCAAGAGCGATGTTGTAGCAGGCTTTGTTTACATCGGCAAGATCAACGACGGCGGTTACACACAGGCTCACGATGCAGGCAGACTTGCAGTTGAGGCTATGGGCGTAAAGACCTACTACGTTGAGGACGTACCCGAAACCGTTGCCGACACTAAGGAAGCTATCCAGACACTTATCGATGAAGGCTGCAACCTTATCTACACAAACTCATTCGGCTTTATGGAAGGTACAGACCAGATGGCAAAGGAGCATCCCGAGATAAAGTTTGCTCACTGCTCAGGTTATATGAGAGAAGACAATATGTCAACCTACTTCGGTAAGGTATATCAGGCTCGTTACCTTGCAGGTATCGTTGCAGGTATGAAGACACAGAAGAACTACATCGGTTATGTTGCCGCTAAGGGT
>Ga0129314_1001087_pt1 | contig 21312 bp, 24 predicted proteins | sample O1111metagenome_FD_94431 | JGI IMG/M metagenome (GOLD analysis project Ga0129314, IMG submission 94431) | Orangutan individual fecal microbial communities from fecal samples from Wisconsin, USA - O1111 metagenome | ecosystem: Host-associated > Mammals > Digestive system > Large intestine > Fecal... | reverse complement strand
AGGACTAACCATGGACATTTCGTATCTGTCGGATTACATGATTCCGGTCATCGTGGGCCTGTGCCTGTGCGTGGGCTACGTGACCAAAAAGTGGGTGAAGGACGTGGACAACAAGTTCATTCCTACCCTGTGCGCTGCCCTGGGCGTTGCCCTGGCATGCTGGGCCAGCTGGCCCGCCATCGACGCCGGCACCATCCTGGCCGGCATGGTCAGCGGCCTGGCCTCCACCGGCCTGCACCAGGCGTTCAAGCAGCTGGTGGGCGATAATTAAGCCATGATACAGAAAAGGCCCTCCCACACGGGAGGGCCTTTTCCAATTTATTGCAAGCGTTTTGCCGCAAACATCCGGTGTTCTTTCAGCCACGTTTCCGCCCGGCGGCCGCCGTACAGAACCATCGCCCCAAGGGCAAGCCCCAGAACCACGGCGGCCAGCAGGGCAAGGAACACGACCGCTCCATACAGAAGAAGGAACCACTTCAGCCATTGGAACGCCGGTTCCAGCTTCTCCCCCCGGATCGTGCAGCTCCTGCAGGGTCATGCCCAGCCGGGGCAGATAGATCGTTTCCAGCAGAGCAAGAAGCACCCCCAGCCCGATCAGCAGCAACATTCCGGCGATCAGCACGGGAACCACCAGCATGATGAAGTTGGAACGTCTGAGCCGCTCCTGAACGGTCATGGAACCCCCTCCCCTGCTTTTTCTTTTTATCATACCATAAAAGCAGGGCAGAGAATTAAACCAATCTTAAACCCTCCGCAGAACGGGCCGCTGCGCGGCCCTGCGGCCCATCGGCCCGGCAAAACTGCAGGGGGCGAATTTTTGCCCCGTTTGGTTCGTCTGTCCACATCCGCAGCCATTTGTCAAAAAGACCTTGACAAGGGGGGGAAGATAGGCTATAAACAATATAGATTCGGCGGCCCCTGATGGGAACTTCTCTTTTTCTGGCGGCTGCTGCCCTTTCACATTTCCCGTTGTGCAAGGGGAATTTTAACGGCATTGATTGCCCTGCGAGACAAAGGAGAGTTTTCGGATATGGACGAAATTTTTGAGCGGGTCCGCACCATGCTGGCGGAACAGCTGGAAATTGATGAAGACCGTATCACCATGGACAGCAACATCATGGAGGATTTTGACGCCGACAGCCTGGACGTGGTCGATATGGTCATGAGCCTGGAGGATGAGTTCGGCATCGAAGTGCCCGACGAAGAGGTGGAGAAGCTGCACACTGTGGGCGACGTGGTCCGCTTCATCGACGCCAATACCTGATTTGGTTTTTCGGACGGGAAACGTCCGGTCCGCCCCCCTGCCCAACCCGTGCAGGGGGCTTTTTTCGTGAGGGGCCGCGGTTTCGGCCCAGGATGAAGGAGTTTAAACATGAGTGAAGGCAAAAAAAAGCTGGTTGAGGCCATTACCGCCCAGGAAGTGGACTTTACCCAGTGGTACACCGACATCTGCCTGAAGGCAGAGCTGGTAGATTATTCCAGCGTGAAGGGCTTTATGGTGATGCGCCCCTACGGCTACGCCATCTGGGAAAACATCCAGAAGGATCTGGATGCCCGGTTCAAGGCCACCGGCCATGAAAACGTGGCCATGCCCATGCTGATCACCGAGAGCCTGCTGAAGAAGGAGGGCGAGCTGGTGGAAGGCTTCGCCCCCGAGGTGGCCTGGGTGACCAGCGGCGGCGCGAACCCTCTGGAGGAGCGGCTGTGCGTGCGCCCCACCAGCGAGACCCTGTTCAGCGACCATTTCGCCCATGTGCTGCACTCTTGGCGTGACCTGCCCATGAAGTACAACCAGTGGTGCAGCGTGGTGCGCTGGGAAAAGACCACCCGTCCCTTCCTGCGCACCCGTGAGTTCTGGTGGCAGGAGGGCCACACCATCCATGAGACCGCTGCCGAGGCCGAGGCTGAGACGGAGCAGCAGCTGAACTGCTACGCCGACTTCTGCCAGAACGACCTTTGCATTCCCGTGCTGAAGGGCCGCAAGACCGACAAGGAAAAGTTTGCCGGTGCCGAGGCCACCTACACCATCGAGGCCATGATGAAGGACGGCAAGGCCCTGCAGAGCGGCACCAGCCATTACTTCGGCGATAAGTTCAGCAAGGCCTACGACGTGACCTTTGCCGGCCGCGACAACAAGCTGCAGCACCCCTATCAGACCAGCTGGGGTTCTTCCACCCGTCTGATCGGCGCCATCATCATGACCCACGGCGACGACGAGGGCCTGATTCTGCCCCCCGCCATCGCTCCCTTCCAGGTGGTGATCGTTCCCATCGCGGCCCACAAGCCCGGCGTGAGCGAGAAGGCGGAGGAGCTGGCCGCCCGCATTTCCAAGTTTGCCCGCGTGAAGCTGGACAACAGCGACAACAGCCCCGGCTGGAAGTTCAGCCAGTGGGAGATGAAGGGCGTGCCCCTGCGCCTGGAAATCGGCCCCAAGGATATGGAGAAGAACCAGTGCGTGCTGGTGCGCCGCGACACCCGCGAAAAGGTGTTCGTGAGCCTGGACGAGTTGGAGACCGCCATTCCCGCCCAGCTGGAGGCCCTGGCCAAGAACATCTACCAGCGCGCCCTGGAAAACCGGGAAGCCCGCACCTTCGCCGCCCACAACTGGGAGGAAGTGAAGGAGCTGGCCGCCGGTACCACTGGCTTCATCAAAGCCATGTGGTGCGGTGACCTGGCCTGCGAGGAGAAGATGAAGGCCGAGGCCGACCTCTCCAGCCGCTGCATGCCCTTTGAGCAGGAGCAGCTGAGCGATGTCTGCCCCTGCTGCGGCAAGCCCGCCAAGAAGATGGTGGTCTGGGGCAAGGCCTATTGATCGCTTTTTGACGCGGTTTTAACCCAATAAACAATGTCCGGCCTGCCGGAGCTTCCCCTTGCGGGGCGGCTTTGGCGGGCCGGAATTTTTTATGCGGTTCTCCGAAGCCCTGCCCCTGCATACGCTTTTTTGAGGTGATTGCAATGGCAGGGCTTTGGCTGGCGAGCGTTATGTTTTTACTTGGTCTGGTGCTCACCGTAAAGGGCGGCGATTTGTTTGTGGACGCCGCCTGCTGGATGGCGGCCGCCAGCGGAATGCCGCAGTTTCTCATTGGGGCCACAGTGGTCAGCCTGGCCACCACCCTGCCGGAGCTGCTGGTGTCCACCATGGCGGCAGCGCAGGGGCAGTCGGAGCTGGCCATCGGCAACGCAGTGGGCAGCGTCACTGCCAACACCGGACTAATTCTGGCGCTGGCCATGGTGTTTTTGCCCGGCCGGGTGCGCCGGCGGGACTGCACCGCCAAGGCGCTGCTGCTTCTCGCCGCCATTCTCTGCCTGTGGCTTGCCTGCCGGGACGGGCAGCTCACCGGCCCCGGCTGCCTGCCGCTGGCCGTGCTTCTGGCGCTGGCGGTGGCCGAGAGCATTCACGCCGGGCGCACCAGCCGGGGCGCTGCCGCACAAACGCAGCTGCCCCGGCCCACCCGCCGGGATGCCGCCGGCCACTTGTTCGGGTTCGCCCTGGGCCTTTGCGGCATTCTGGCCGGGGCCAGGCTGCTGGTGAACTCTGCTCAGGCGCTGGCGCGGTGCCTTGGCCTGCCCGAAAGCCTCATCGCCGTAACCATCGTGGCCATCGGCACCTCCCTGCCGGAGCTGGTGACCACCCTCACCGCCATTTTTAAAAAGCAGTCCAGCCTTTCGGCCGGGAACATTCTGGGCGCCAACCTCATCGACATTGCCCTCATCCTTCCCATCTGCCGTCTGGTGAACGGCGGGCCGCTGCCCATGGGTGCCCAGACCCTCACGCTGGATTTTCCCTTCTGCCTCGGCATCAACCTGCTGGCCCTTCTTCCCATGCTATTCACCGGCCGGTTTGCCCGCTGGCAGGGGGCCGCCTGCCTGGCGGCCTACGCGGCGTACACCGCGCTGCTGTGCCGCGGGTTTGCCTGAATTTCCCTTGTCCTTCGGTTTTTCACAAGCCAGTTTGGCGCAGTTTACAAAAAGAAGCCTGAATTCTCGGCGTTCTCACCGAAAATTCAGGCTTTGTTTTTCACCGTGTGTTGAAACCTCGGGTTATTCCTCCACTCCGGCCAGAGCGCGGATGACCGCCCCCGCCAGAATCAGCCCGGCCGTACCGGGCACAAAGCTCACGCTGCCGGGCACCGATTTTTTCGGGCTGCCGGTGCGGCCAGGGCTGGCGGTGGCCGGGGCCTCCACCTTTGCCTTGGCCGGGATCGGCGCTTCCGTGGAGTAGACCACCGGAATGTCCTTCAGGCCCCGGGCACGGCACTCCTTGCGCATCACCCGCGCCAGATGGCAGCCGGTGGTTTTGGAGAGCTTCGTCAGCTGAAGCAGCTCCGGGTGCAGCTTGTTGCCGGTGCCCATGCTGCTGATGACCGGCACCCCCGCCGCCTGCGCCTGCCGGATGATCTCCAGCTTGGCCGTCACCGTGTCAATGGCATCCACAATGTAGTCGTAGTGCACCGGGCCGTCAAAGGGCAGCTCGTGGGCGGTGGCGGGCATATAGAACACCGGAGCCACCGTCACATTGCAGTCGGGGTTGATGTCCCGAATGCGGGCGGCGGCCACCTGAGCCTTGTTCTGGCCCAGGGTGCTTTGCAGGGCCACCAGCTGGCGGTTCAGGTTGCTCTCGCTCACGGTATCGTCGTCCACCAGGGTCAGATTGCCCACCCCGGCCCGGGCCAGAGCCTCGGCCACATAGCTGCCCACGCCGCCCAGGCCAAACAGCAGCACATGGGATTTTTTCAGCCGCTCGACCCCGTCCTCGCCCAGGAGCAGGGACGTGCGTTCCGTCATTCCGTTCATGGTCCGTTACCTCTCAAACTTGGTGGTCAGGCAGGTGCTCCAGCTCTGGCCGGGGGCCAGAATCGCCGCCGCGGGGCGGTCGGCCCACTGCTGGCTTCCGGTTTCGGTGCCGGGCAGGCTGTGCCAGGGTTCAATGCACACAAAGTGGATCTTCTCGCTGTGGGCGCTCCAGATCAGCGCATAGGGGTAGCCCTCAATGCGGCAGGTGATGTTCCGCCCGGTGTCCTTTTCCACAATGCCCAGAGTTTTGGCCGTCAGGTTGGCCATGCAGAAGCTGTCATTGTCAAACAGGCGGTCGGTCAGCTGGATGCGGTCGGTGTTGGCGGCCAGATAGTAGCACTTACCGTTCACCAGCCCATGGGGCAGGCAGTCGATGCACAGGGGGCTTTGCGGGGTGTCAAACCGGAACTCATAGTCCTCGGTGGTGTGCTGCTCGTCAAAGGGCACCGCAAAGCCGGGGTGATAGCCAATGCCAAAGGGCATGGGGTCGCTGTCCCGGTTTTCCACCTCCAGCGTGTGGTGCACGGTGCTGCCCTCCAGCCGGAAGGTGGAGCGCAGGGCAAAGCGGAACGGGAACCGCGCTTCCGTCTCCGGCCCATCGGTCAGTTCCAGCGTAATGGAATGGCTGGCCTTGCTGATGAGCCGGTGCTCCAGGTCCCGCGCAAACCCGTGCTGCCCGCCCGCATATTCCCGGCCCTTCCAGAAAAAGCTGCCGCCGGTCAGCTTGCCCGTCCAGGGGAACAGGATGGGGGCGTGCCGGGGCCAGATGGCCGGGTCTGCCTGCCAGAGCATCTCCTGCTCGGCCGCGTTTTTCAGGCTGACTGCCTCCGCCCCATGGGTCGAAACCGTGAGGGTCAGCGTTCCATTGGAAATGGTGTATTCCATCGTATCCTCCCGTTCGCCGCCGGCCTGCATCTTCTGACCTGGCCCGGCCGGCGATAAGTTCCATCAGTTGTCTACAAATTCAATAGGTTGTACTATTTTACAGGATACCACATCCGGCCTGGATGGGCAAGCCTGCCCGCCGAGGCCGGGCCACAGAAACCGAAAAAAAGCGGCGGGACGCTGCCCTTCCGGTTCACACCGGAAAGCGGTCCCGCCGTCTTTTTTCGGCCCAATGGGGTTATGCATCGGGCCGTGTTCTCTTCGTGAAGGATGGGATGGTACGAAAAATGCAGTGGAACTCAGGCCTTGGCCAGTGCCTCGCCCAGCGCCTTGCACTGTGCCAGAGCGTCGTCATCGGGGGCCTCATGCACGGCCAGAGGCTCACCGCACAGGGCCGCGCCGTCGCCCTCAGTGCGCTCGGCCCAGTCGCGCAGCCACTGGCCGTCGCCCCAGCCGTAAGAGCCGAACAGTGCCACCTGATGGCCGGACAGGCGGCCCTCCAGCTCGCTGAACCAGGGCTCAAACTCGGACTCCTCCAGCACCTCGGCGCCCATGGCGGGGCAGCCCAGGGCCAGCTTGCTGTACTCAGCGGCGGTGCCTGCGTCGATGGCGTCCACGGTGAAGGTCTCCACCTCGGCGCCGGCGGCCTGTGCGCCCTCGGCCACAGCCTGGGCCATCTGCTCGGTGTTGCCGGTGCCGGACCAATAAATCACTGCGATCTTGCTCATTGTTGTTCTTCCTCCTGAATATGGTGTTTTTGTATCTCACGCCGCACAGAGCAGCTGTGAAATCGTTGTTCCCTGCGCAATGGCCCGGCACAGCCGGTCACGGCAGGCGTCATATCGGGCAAAGCACGCCCGGGCGGCCTCCACATTGTGGTAGACCTTCCAATAGCCGCACAGCTTGCAGCCCGCCCCGCCGGTGGCCACAAAGGCACGCACATCCTCGGGCGGGTACCCCAGAAACAGGCCGATCTCATGGGGGAAGCCGTCCCCCTCGGCAAAGCGGGCCTGCAGGCGGTTCAGCTTGGCCCGCAGGTTTTCGCCCATGGGGTACCCCAGCTGCTCCAGCATGGCCGCCGCCTGAGGGGCCGCCAACTCCCGTTCCAGCATGGCCGGCCGGTAAACCAGCAGCAGCAGACGGCGACGGCAGGCACACAGCAGCGTGAACACCAGCCCCTTCGGCCCCAGCTGGCGGTTGTATTCCCGCAGCTGCAGGCCAATGCGGGCGCACTCTTCCCGGGGCAGCGACACCAGGCTGGCTGATTTTTCTCCCAGCAGGGTGGCGGCGCAGTAATGGGCCAGATAGTGCTCCAGGGTGGTGTTGTCCATGGATTCCTCCTTCGCTCGCGTTGGCGGGGCCGCCGCGGCCGCCGGAATTGCGGTTTGTGTGGGGCTGCGGCCTTTGTGCGGTCTGGGTTTGCCTGTTTTTTTGGTTAGCTTTGGCTAACCTCATGGGGTGAAAAGAAGGTGCGTCCGGCATTTGCGCAGTTTTGGGCTGCACCTGCCGCAGGCACCAGGGGGTAACTTTCGGGGAACGCTGTGTTGACTCGCCTTGGTTAGCACTTGCTAACCTCGACGTTGAAAGAATATCATATTTCAGTGCCGCTGTCAAGCCGTTTGCGAAAAAGTTTCCGGTTGCTTTTGCGGGAGAGCGTATGGGCGACATTTGCGGCCGAACTGCTGTATCTGTGGTTTTGCAGAACCGGAGAATCGCTTTGGCGCCAGTGGGGATGAACGATAAAACAGTTGACAAGCAGTTGAAGCCGCCTTATAATTTAGAAAACGTTGAATTATCGTGAAAAGTATTTGACTTTATCTTTTCAGTACATCGAATTGAATGGAGGGAACTATTTTGAAAGAATACGAGCCGTCAAATCTTTCTGCGGAAGAACTTGAAAAGGCCATTGAAGAAGCTGACCGAATCAGCGCGACACTGACCGAATGGCCGGATGTTGACAATTATTACGATTGACCGCTATCAAAGGCGCTGAAATATTTGCGACTTCCGCAATTGACAAAAATGGCATAGAATGGAGGCGGTTATAAATGGAATGGAAACCGAGCGGACTACACGGTGAAGAGCTGGAAAAAGCCATTGAAGAAGCCGACCGAATCAGCGCGACACTGACCGATTGGCCTGACGACGACAAATACTACGAATAACCACTATCAAAGGCGCTGCAATATTTGTGACTTCCGCAATTGGCAAAAACGGCATAGAACGGAGGAAACCATGAAAGAATACGAACCGAGCGGCCTGCACGGTGAAGAGCTGGAAAAGGAAATTAAGCGTCTGGAAGAAGAAAGCAAACACATGACCGAATGGCCGGACGTTGACAATTATTACGATTGACCGCTATCAAAGGCAAAGCAATATTTGTGACTTCTGCAATTGACAAAAAACGGCATAGAATGGGGGTAGCTGTAAATGGAATATGTACCAGATGTCGAGCGTCTTAAAAAAATCTCTTTGGAAGAGATTGAAAAAGCCATTGAAGAAGCCGACCGAATCAGTGCGACACTGACCGATTGGCCGGACGTTGATGTCTATGATGGCGACTAAACCACGGTGCACCCGCACCGTGGTTTTTTTGTGCCCATTCTCAGAAAAAGCCCTGCCATGGGCATCGGCTTCCATAGCCACCGCGTCAAACCACCATCGCCGCCGTATCAGCCCCAGCTGCGGTTCTTATGCGCCCAGCGGCCCGGCTCCCCTTACGCCCGCTCCACCGTCACCATCTGCTCCATCCGCCGGGCCAGCTCGGCACTGCGCTGCTTCAGCCAGCCCTCGTCCTTCTCCGGCATCTGCTGGCTCAGGGTCTGCTGCACAAAGGCCTCACACAGCAGCGCCCGAAGCGTTCCCTCAAACAGGTCCAGCTCCTTGGCCAGAAAGCGCTGCTCGGCCCGCTGGTCGCCGGTGTCGTCCGCTTCCATCTGCAGGATCATGCGGGCGGTTTTGTAGCTGGTGGCCAGCGAGGTGGGAAAGTCGTAAATGGTCAGCGTTTCCCCCTCCATCCGGTAAAAAAATTCCAGCGGGCGGTAGGCCGCCCCGGTGATGCGCCCCTGGCGCAGCCCCTCGGCGGCCGGGACCGTCTGCTTCTGCAGCGACTGGGGCAGCACAACGTGCAGGGCGGCCCGTTCGCCGTTCCAGCGGTCCGTGCCTTCCAGCGTGACCGTTTCGTCCAGCCCGTTCAGCAGCCGCACCACAAAATTGCTGGCGTAGCCGCAGGCCGTGTTGGCCGCCGCACCCACCACCACCGGGCTGTAACAGGCCTTGTTCTGCTCAATGTACGCCTGAATCTGCCCGCAGGCATCCGGCACCCCGGCAATGTAGCGGGCGGTGTTGGCGGCCGCCTGCTGCACGCTGGCCGCATCGGCCGCGCAATAGCAGACCTGTTTGACCGCAAGGCCGTTGTTGGTGCCCATCAGATCCTCCGGCAGGCGCACCTGCCCGTCCGTCACCAGAATCACCCGCGGAAGCCCCAGCGCCATGACGCAGAGGCCGATCTCAAACAGCACATTGTCCCGCATGGTGGGCACCATCTCTCGGATTTCGCCCCGCTGCACCATCGTGCGGTCGTGCCCTTCGCAGATCAGCACGGCAAAGTCAAAGGTTGGAATTTTCTTCACCAGCATGGGCAAAAGTGAGATGTTCCGGCTGTCCTTTGCATCGCGGAACAGCTCCCGCCAGTAGCTGCACGAATAGCCCATCCCCTCCAGTGCATCCCGGATGGCCAGGGAAATGCCCTCCCGCTCCGAAACGCCGGAGGAAAACAGTACAATGTTCTGGCTGCGCATAGGTCTCTCCCTTTCCTTAAACCCATTTTCAGGCCCATTTGCACCGTCCTGAGCGCCGCCGGTGCCGCAAGGCACCCACAGCCCGCCGGGCGGCCGCTTTTATCTTTTTAATGATAAAATTCAGCTTTGGTTTATTATAGCGCCCCGCCCCGGCTTCCGTCAAAGCCCGGGCACGCAGAACAGCGCGGGGAAACGGCCTGCCAATCGACCTCTTCCCCGCGCTGTGCGCATTTTTATTGTAAAACAACGCTTGCCCTATTGAGATTTGGCAAAACCCGTGTTTCGGGCCGCCGGGCGCTCACCCCTTCAGGCAGAGATAGCTCTCGTCGCTCACCGCGTGTTTCATGCGGCAGGCGTCCTGCCGGGCCTGTTCCGGCGCGACCCCGGCCTTCTGCAGCATCTGCTCAAAGAACAGCTGCTTTTCGTGGTTCGCCATGGCGGCCGCCTTGCCGGTTTCGGTCAGGCGCAGCACCCGGCCCTCCATGACCAGAAAGCCGCTCTCACACAGGCTGCCCACCGCCCGGCAGACGCTGGCACGGGTCACGCCCATGGCGCGGGCCAGATCCACCGAGTGAACCTTCTCCTGGCTGTTCTCCAGCAGCAGCATGGCCTCCAGATAATCCCGGCCGGCACAGCTCAGCTCCTCCATCCGTTCACGCTCCTTCGTCTTGAAACAGCCCGAGGGCCGCTGTAATTGGTTTTACAGCGGCCCTCGGCCCTACGGCGTTTGCCGCATGTCATTTCTTTTCTTCCGGGTGGCACATGCCTGCGCAGGCACAGCCGCCGCAGCTGTCGCCGCAGGAGCAGCCACCCTTTCCATTCTTATGGTTCCGGATGGAAGTGCCCACAATGGCCACAAACACCCCAAGAACAATCAGCCCAATCAAGATTGTTGGAAGATTCATAGCGTACTCCTTTCAGAAGCTTTTTGACTTTCTGTGCCGGCCCCAAGGGCCGCAGCGCAGAGCGATCAATTCAAGCAATCAACGGTTGCCCACTGCATCCACCGCGCTGACGGACAGATGGTCGTTGCTGTACTTATTCTTGCGGAACATCATGTAGAGCAGGAACGCCAGGGCGATGATGGCCGCCACGGTGCCCAGACCGAAGCTCACTTCGCCGAGGATCAGGCCGCCCAGCTGGTAAACGATCAGGGAGATCAGGTAAGCGAAGCCGCACATATAGCCGATGGCAATGGCGGTCCACTTGCCGTTGTTCATCTCGCGCTTGATGGCGCCCATGGCCGCGAAGCAGGGAGCGCACAGCAGGTTGAAGATCATGAAGGCATAGGCCGAAATCGGGGTGTAATCGGCTGCAACCAGGTTCCAGATCTCATCGCCGTTGTCGGACAGTTCACCTGCGTACTGGTACAGCACACCGAAGGTAGCAACCACGTTCTCCTTGGCGATCAGGCCGGTGACGGTGGCCACGGTGGCCTTCCAGTTGCCGAAGCCCAGAGGTGCGAAGATCACGCAGATGGCCTGGCCAATGGCCGCCAGGATGGAGTCGTTGTTGTCCTCGACCATCTGGAGCGCGCCGTCCACAAAGCCGAAGCCCTGCAGGAACCACAGCACGATGGTGGCGGCCACGATCACGGTGCCGGCACGCTTGATAAAGGACCAGCCGCGCTCCCAAGTGGCGCGCAGCACGTTGTTGGCGCTGGGCACATGGTAGGTGGGCAGCTCCATAACGAAGGGAGCGGGATCGCCGGAGAACAGCTTGGTCTTCTTCAGCATGACGCCGGAGATGACGATGGCGGCCACGCCGATGAAGTAAGCAGACACAGCCACCAGGCCGCTGCCGCCGAACACAGCACCGGCAATCAGGCCGATGATGGGCATCTTGGCGCCGCAGGGGATGAAGCAGGTGGTCATGATGGTCATGCGGCGATCACGCTCGTTCTCGATGGTACGGGAAGCCATAACACCAGGCACGCCGCAGCCGGAGCCAATCAGCATGGGGATAAAGCTCTTGCCGGACAGGCCGAACTTGCGGAAGATACGATCCATGATGAAGGCAACGCGGGCCATGTAACCCACATCCTCCAGGATGGACAGCATGAAGAACAGAACCAGCATCTGGGGAACAAAGCCCAGAACCGCGCCAACGCCGGCGAAGATACCGTCGGCCACCAGGCTGGTCAGCCAATCGGCGCAGCCCAGGCCCTCCAGAATGGAGCGAGAGCCTTCCACCAGCCACGCGCTGCCCAGAACATCGTTGGTCCAGTCGGTCAGGAACGAACCGAAGGGACCCATGGCGATCCAGTACACAGCCCACATGATCACCGCGAAGATGGGCAGGGCCAGAACACGGTTGGTAACGACCTGGTCGATCTTATCGGAGGTGGTCAGGCTGTGCTTGGCCGCCTTCTTCACCACGCAGCGCTCCACAACCTTGTTGATGTAGGCGTAACGCTGGTTGGTGATGATGCTCTCGGCATCGTCGTCCATCTCGTTCTCACAGTCCTTGATGTGGGCTTCCAGATGCTTCGACAGCTCGCTGTCCAGCTTCAGTTCGGCAATAACCTTCTCGTCACGCTCGAACAGCTTGATGGCGTACCAGCGCAGGTACTGCTCATCCACCTTGCCCTGAATGGACTCTTCGATGTGGGCAATGGCATGCTCCACGCTGCCGGTAAACACATGAGGCAGCTCGCCCACCTTGTGAGCCTGGGCAGCGGCGGCGGCCTTTTCGGCTGCTTCCACACCGCCCTCGCCCTTCAGGGCGCTGATCTCCATCACCTGGCAGCCCAGCTCGGCGGCCAGCTTCTGCACGTCGATCTTGTCGCCGTTCTTGCGGACCAGGTCCATCATGTTCACGGCCATCACAACGGGCAGGCCCAGCTCCAGCAGCTGGGTGGTCAGGTACAGGTTGCGCTCGATGTTGGTGCCGTCCACGATGTTCAGGATGGCGTCGGGCTTCTCCTTCACCAGATAGCCGCGGGCCACAACCTCTTCCAGGGTGTAGGGGCTCAGGCTGTAAATGCCGGGCAGGTCCTGAATGACCACATCCTTGTGGCCCTTCAGCTTGCCTTCCTTCTTTTCAACGGTAACGCCGGGCCAGTTGCCAACGTACTGGTTGGAACCGGTCAGATCATTGAACAAGGTGGTCTTGCCGCAGTTCGGGTTGCCGGCAAGAGCAATGGTAATGCTCATTCGTTTCACTCCTCCGTACTCAATGCGCCCAGGCGGGCCATGCGGCCCGCGCTGTTTGTTAGTCTCAGGTAACAAAAATTAGTTACCGCTAACCATTCCGCAAAAAGAAAAGACGTTTTTTCAAAGCACGTCCCTGCTTTTTACTCAACCTCGATCATCTCTGCGTCGGCCTTGCGCACGCTCAGCTCATAGCCGCGCACGTTCAGCTCCATGGGGTCACCCAGGGGGGCAACCTTGCGCACATGCAGCTCCACGCCCTTGGTGATGCCCATGTCCATGATGCGCCGCTTCACAGGGCCTTCGCCGTGCAGCCGCTTGACCACCGCGTTTTCGCCCACCTTCACGTCTTTCAGGGTCTTCATGCTTCATTCCTCCTTAAATCATCACCCGGTTTGCCATGGTTTTGTCCAGGGCGATCCGGCTGTCCTTCACCTGAAGGATCAGATTGCCCGAGATTTCACTTACCACGGTGACCGGACTGTCCACCACAAACCCAAGCTCTGCCAGGTGCTGGCGCACCTCGTCCTTCCCGGTGATTTTACGGATCACGACCGTCTCGCCGGGCTTCGCCATCGTCAACGGCATCAAGAGGCATCCTCCTCCCAACAAAGTGCGATGAAACGGCACTTTGCCACATCTCTTTGCAATTCTGATAATTTTTTGCGCAGCGGTTAGAACCAGCTAACCTCTGGAACAAGTAAGAGTTTACTCCGGCTAACTAATTTTGTCAACCCCCTTTCCGCAAATTTGGGCCGGTTGGATAAAAAAAGTTAGCAAGTGCAAACCATATGGGCAAATCCGCCCAAAATTCCGCCCCGCGCACAAAAAGGCCCAGCCCCGCAGCGGTGCAGGGTTGGGTCTTTTGTCCATATTCGTTTTTGCGGGGCAGGCCGGCACACGGCCGCTTTTCGCTTACACAAAGAACTCCGCCTGGGTGGGCCGGGTGAAGTTCTGTTCCAGCATGGCCACATGGGAGAGGAACGCCGCGTCGTCAAAGTATTTCGCGCCGGTGGGGCACTTCTTCACGCAGGCCTGGCACTTGATGCAGATGCCGTTCACCTGGCTCGGGTCCTCGGCCGAAACGGAGCCCATGGGGCACACGGCGGCGCACACGCCGCACCCATTGCACTTGGCCGGGTCGGTCTTGGGCTTGGCCTTCAGGAACACCGCCGGCTTGCCGTCGGTGCCCTTGGGGGTGTAGTAAGGGGCCGGGAACTCGCCCCGCACCTCCACCGGCTGGGCCGGGGCCTCGGCGAGGGCCGCCACCTTTTCGGCCACCTGACGGCCGAAGGCTGCCAGCCCGGCCAGGTCGTCCCCATTGGGGCGGCCGGGAGCCAGCTTGGCCGAGAACACATGCTCGGTGGGCACACCGGCCCCTGCCACCACGTGGAAGCCGTGGCCCTCCAGCTCCACTTGCAGCTCCTTCAGGCCGTTGTCAAAATTCCGGTTGCCGAAGGTCACCACCGGCACCGCCAGCGCGCCGCCGCCCACCAGCTTTTCCTGCACATAGGGCAGCATCTTGTTGGGCACCCGCCCGGCATACACCGGCGTGGCCGTCACAACCAGATCCCCCGGGCCAAAGGTCTGCACCGCCTGCCGGGCCGCAGGCAGCGTGAAGTCCACCTCGCACAGCGCGGCGTTCAGCCCCTGGGCAAGGGCCTCGCCGATGGCACGGGCAACCGTCTGGGTGTTGCCGGTGGCGCTGTAATACACCAGATGTACCGTCTTGATCTCCATGTTTCGTTTCCTCCATTCGGCGCGTCCGCGCACGCGCTGCCGTTGTTTTCAACTTAGCTACCCGTTGAATAGGTTAAGTTGCTTAACTTGTTGAGTTGATTGTATCCCCTTTCGGTGAATTTGTCAACCGCCGCCGGGTGTGGTATGCTATTGTTAAGCAACTTACCACCTTCCGCACTGCTTTGCACAGGGCGCCCCGCCCGGAAAGGACCCCCATGGAACAGCTCTCCATCGCCGAAAAAGCGGACATTCTGCATCAGACGGCCCAGCTCTACCTGTCCTCCAGTCTGCCCACGGATTACGGCACCGGCCAGCTTTACACCGCCACCGAGGTGCATGCCCTGAAGTACATCATTGAGCACGACGGCAAAACCGCCGCCGAACTCTCGCTGGATTGGGACATTTCCCGGGCGGCCGTGTCCCAGCTGATGAAAAAGCTGGAGGCCAAGGGGCTGGTGCAGCGCCGCCCCTACCCCGGCAGCCGGCGGAAGATGCTGTACCTGCCCACCGAGGCGGGCCTTGCCCTGAACCGCTGCCACACCCAGTATGACACACAGGTGTTCGGCGAAACGCTGGCCCTGCTGGAAGCACGCTGTCCGCAGGCGGACATTGAGTGCTGCTTCCGCGTGCTGGAACAGTACATTCAGGCGCGCCGCCAGAAGCACTACAACTCCCGGCCCGAGTGACCCGGGCCTGCCCGTGCAGCCCGGCCTCTGCCGCGGCGTGTATTCACCAAGCCCAATGCCGGGGCCAGTGCTCGGCCGCAGCGTAGTCCACGCCAAATCTCCAGTGGCGGCACACAGCCGCAGCTTTTTTCAAACGCGGAAAAGCTCCACAACACCAACCCATTCCCCGCTTAAACACAAAAAAACGTGCGGTACCGCCCGGCCGAGGTTCGCCCCTCGCCTTGCGATACCGCACGTTTTTTCTTGTCTTATCGCCGCATCTGCCGCTTTACCCCGCCATCTTCACACAGCGCACCGTTACGCGGGCCTGGCCGCTGTATGTACAGGTGAACAGGGTCAAATTCCAATCGCCGCCGGTCATTTCCTCCACGGCGGTGGGGGCCAGCGTCTCCACCTGCATGACGGTATACCGGTGTGCAGTGCCGCTCACGTCCGTGAACTCCACCGCGTCCCCCGCCGTCAGCAGGTTCAGCCGGGCAAAATGCTGCTCGTAGTTGTGGGCCGCGATCACCAGCCCCGCCTCCGGCGTACCGGCGTAGCGGCAGGGCGAGGTTTTCAGCGCCGGGTAGCTCCACTCCGCCTGCACTGGAAGCTCCAGTTCCAGCGAGGGGATGCTCAGCCAGCCCAGCCACTCGGCCCCGTCCAGCGTCAGGGTGTCTGCACCCCGTTCGGCGGGCTCGGCGGCCTTCAGCTCTTCCAGCATACGGGCCGCCTCTTTTATCCGCACTGCTTTGGGCAGGCTGCTGCCTTTTTGCGAAAAAGTTTGTGTGTTCTTTTCAAAGTGCTTGTTCCGGGCCGCCAAAGGGGCTAAAATGAGAAGCAACCACGCGTTAAGGAGGAAGCAATATGCAAAAACGCCTGAAGTTCGGGGCCATCGCCGAAGAAATCGCCATTCTAACCGGCGCGCTGGCCATCATCGCAGCGGCGGTGTACTTTTTTCTGGTTCCCAGCCAAACTTCCATCAGCAGCATTTCCGGCCTTGCCATTGTGCTGGCCAACTTTGTGCCGCTTCCGCTCTCGGCCATTACCATGATTCTGAACGTGGTGCTGCTGATCATCGGCTTTTTCACCTGTGGGCGGGAATTCGGTGCCAAAACCGTCTACACCAGCCTGCTGCTGCCGGTGTTTCTGGCCGTGCTGGAGCGGCTGTTCCCGAACTGTGGCTCTCTGACGGGCAGCCAGGAGCTGGACGTGCTGTGCTACATTCTGGTGGTCAGCATCGGGCTGAGCATTCTGTTCAACCGCAACGCCTCCTCCGGCGGGCTGGACATTGTGGCCAAAATCATGAACAAGTACCTGCACATGGAGCTTGGCAAGGCCATGTCGCTCTCCGGTATGTGCGTGGCCCTCTCGGCCGCGCTGGTGTACGACAAGAAGTCCGTGGTTTTGAGCGTGCTGGGAACCTATTTCAACGGCATTGTGCTGGACCACTTTATTTTTGACCACAACCTCAAGCGCCGCGTGTGCATCATCACCGAAAAAGAAGAGGAACTGCGGCAGTTCATCCTGAACGACCTGCACAGCGGCGCCACCATTTATGAATCGTATGGCGCGTACAACCTGCAAAAGCGCCGCGAAATCATCACCATTGTGGACAAGAACGAATACCAAAAGCTGATGGCCTACATAAGCCGGGAAGACCCGCACGCCTTCATCACGGTTTACACCGTGTCGGACATTCGGTACCAGCCGAAAATGTGATGCAGCGTAAAACAGCAGCTCCTCGTTGGTTGAGGAGCTGCTGTTTTTGTTGGAGCGTGTTTTTTGGGGGAAGGCTTTTTGCGGTGACAGCCAGTAGCCGCACACTCCAAAAGCTGTTATAATAAGGTATACGATGCAGCTTTCACCGATAAGCGAGGCGACACAGATGTATTTTCAATACGGAGCAGCCGAGATCGACTATCTGAGCCAAAAGGACAAGCGGCTGGGCGAGGCCATCCAGAAGATCGGCCCGATTCAGCGCGAGGTGGACACCGACCTGTTTTCGGCCGTGGTGCATCACATCATCGGTCAGCAAATTTCCACCAAAGCGCAGGCCACCATCTGGCAGCGTATGCAAGAAGCCCTCGGCACGGTGGATGCTGCGCACATTCTCGCGGCTGGCGTGCCGCAGCTGCAAAAGCTGGGCATGACCTTCCGCAAAGCCGAGTACATCACCGACTTTGCACAAAAGGTGCAGGACGGCGAGTTCGATCTGGAGCACATCGGGCAAAAGCCGGACGCCGAGGTCATTCAGGAGCTGAGCCAGCTGAAGGGCATCGGCGTCTGGACGGCGGAAATGATCCTGTTGTTCTGCCTGCAGCGGCCCAATGTGTTCAGCTACGACGACCTCGCCGTTCAGCGCGGCCTGCGGATGTTGTACCACCACCGCCGGATCGACCGCAAGCTTTTTGAAAAATACCGCAGACGTTTCAGCCCCTATTGCAGCGTGGCCAGCCTGTATCTGTGGGCTATTGCGGGCGGCGCTTTGCCGGAAATGCGGGACTACGCGCCGAAGAAATCAGCCAAATAATGCTTGTTTTCGTTTTTGTTTCGCTCCGATACGGGCAGTTGTTGCACCTCCCATCGGGCTTTCATTCAATTCGAGGTAACCGCCATGATGTACACCATGCACTACAATTCCCCGCTGGGCGGCATTCTGCTTGCCGCAGACGAAACCGGCCTGACCGGGCTGTGGTTCGACGGCGAAAAGTACTTTGCCGATACGCTCGCCCCGGAACACCAGGAGCAGGAGACGCCCATTCTGCTTGAGACCCAGCGCTGGCTGGACTGTTACTTTCGCGGGCAAAATCCGGACTTCACGCCGCCGCTTCACCCCATCGGTTCCCCGTTCCGGCAGGAGGTATGGGCGCTGCTGCGTCAAATTCCCTATGGGCAAACCGCCACCTACGGCGCGCTGGCCCGGCAGCTGGCGAAGCAGCACAGCCTCGATCATATGTCGGCGCAGGCGGTGGGCGGTGCCGTTGGGCACAATGCGATTTCCATCATCATCCCCTGCCACCGGGTTGTTGGCTCAAACGGCAGCCTGACCGGGTACGCCGGCGGCATCGACAAAAAAGTAAAGCTGCTGACCCTGGAAAAAGTCTGCATGGATGCGCTTTTTATTCCCGCAAAGGGGACCGCACTGTAAGATCGGATGGGTATAAAGCAATAAATCCGGCCGATTGTTAATCGGTCGGATTTTTACATTTGCGGGTTAACTTGCCAACGGCGAAAGGCTTGTTAAAACCGTTCTTTATAATAGCTCCTGCCGAAACTATGCTAGAGAGAACGTTTTTTCATTCCAAAATAACAGGTCCGGTGGCCGTGCGGCAGCCACCGGACCCATGTTAAGGGAAGTATATCGTCCCACCGGGCGAGTGGTGGAACTTCGATTACTATTCTAACGGTACGAGAATGCGAATTTTGTCGTTTTATGGGGGAAGGATTAAAAATTCAGCAAAAGGAATGGAAGGAAGGGCGAGACTTCGCTATCTTAACTGGCTTTTGCTCCCAGTTATTTGCTAAATCTGTAATCATATTTTTAGAAAGGTCTTATTCAGAATAAGCTGTCAAGGAAGCATGCACGTACATCTAACTCCATAGACCAACCGTTCTTTTTTTAATTAAGCAAATTCCTCTCTGAATCTTTGCACGTTTCCATTCGCAAGTGCCTTATTGTTTCCCATTCTTTGCATTAATTCGGTCAATTTCTTCCTCAATGATATTGCCAAATGTACGTTCATCAAGATCACAGCTTGCCATAGCGGCCATTGACTTATCTGCAAATGCATCAAATATAGCTTGCTTACTTTCCAAAGTAGACATGATCTTTTCATCTACTGTATTTTCGCACAAAAGACGGTACACAAGAACATTTCGGGTTTGACCCATACGATAAGCGCGTGAAATGGCCTGATTCTCGATGGATGGCTTGAACTGCGGCTCACATAAGATAACCACACTCGCGGACTGAATGTTAAGCCCTGTACCACCAGCCTGAATCTGTGCAACAAGTACAGTTCCTGCGGGCGCTTTGTCGAATTCATCAATAATTTCCTGCCTGCGTTGAGGTGTGACAGAGCCATTTATTGGATTCATGCACAAATCGCCCAATAGCATGGATACTTTACGAAGTGTATCACGGAAAAACGAAAAGACGATAACTTTTCTGCCATCAGATTTGGCTTCATCGATAAGTTCAAGCAGACGGGCCGCTTTCGAAGAATCCTTTAGGTCATCCACATTCCAAGATACTCTGCGTGCTTCTGCATAATTTTTAGATAAAACAGCCTGCTCATAGAAAGTTTCTTCATTGCGGGTTAGTGTACACCATTCCCTGCTTTCGATGAGTTCAGGAAGTTCTGTCAGAACATCTTCGCGCTTTCTTCGGTAATAGACCGGGGAAACCGCTTCTCGGAATTGCGGCGCAGATGCCATAAAGACCATTCCTTGAACTTTCGAAGCAATTTCCGGCTGCAAAATGCGAATGAGCGAAATCATTTCGTCTACTTTATTTTCGAGCGCAGTACCTGTCATAAACAGCAAACGTTCCGCATAAACGCTCAGGTTCTTCACATTTATAGAGCGACGTGCTCCAGGATTTTTAATATAATGAGCTTCATCCACTACCAACAATTTGAATTTGAAATCATCCGGTAATTTGCAATAAGCGACGGTTTCATATGTTGTTACTGCAACACCACCGGTTTTAATCCAAGATTCCAGTGCTGCTTTTCGTCCGGCTCCATGTACTTTTGTCACGCTGAGCAGGCTCATTTTTCGTATTTCTCGACACCAGTTCGTGATAACACTTGCCGGACAGACAACAATAAAATGTGTACCTCCAGTATTTCGTAAAGACACCATCGTCGCAATCGCCTGCACGGTTTTACCTAAGCCCATCTCATCGCCAAGTAGAACTCGTTCCTGGTGGAGTATATATTTTACACCCCATTCCTGGTAACGCCGCAGCTCGCAGAGTAAGCCATCCGGGAAAAAGCACTCTTCCTGAATTTCTCTTGCAAGATCTTCCGGCAATCCGTACACAGAATCATCATTTCCCAAAACGCCGGGATTGATGTCCTCTAGATCATTGAAATATCGAACGGAATTATTTGAAAAATCCTGCCACGCATCACTTCCCTGTGTGCGTTCTATTTTATCAGCAACGTCAAGCTGTGTACCGACATTACGGCCATACTCGTTGTCCTTTAAAGAGGTCAACAGGTTAAAGGCTTCAATGGCCTTTTCCTTCTTGGCTTTGGACGAAAAGAACCACCTTATACCATTAAGGCCTACTTTCAAATCTTCTTCAGCACAAGTGATTTGCTGTAAGCTGGAAGATAACAATTTGCTACAGTCATCAGAAACAGCCAGACTGCAGTGATATTGCAGCAGTGCAAGCACGAGTTCTGTAGCTTCTTCCGATTGATTATCTGCACTAAGCCGAATCTTTATGCCCTGTCTTGCCTTTGATACAATGTCGTTTACAATTTTCTTAATCGAGTAAGCAGCATCTTCACTTATACCACGAACAGATGCAATGGTGTAAACAGAAATTGGTGCAATATCTGCAATCGTTTCATACCCATATTCTCTAAGAGCTTTTACTCGAAATCCCTTTTTATCACGATTGATCTCTTCAATTGGAATGTCTTGTAGTACTTTGAGAACCGCTTGTGCGACTAAGGCATCCGAAGCGTTTTTTACTTTTTCCTTATATTCTTCCCGTGAAGCCTCCGCACGATTCAGCTTATCGATCGTTTGGTGGTGCCATGTGAGGAGTTCTTTTGCATCTGCAGAACTAAATGCCCTAGCCATTGACGAACCTCCGAAAGTAGCCATAGTGCCTCTTTTTGTTTTGCCCTCTGCCCGGCTCTATTTAGTAAATTATACCGCAGGATAGATGTTTATAGCAAGCTATTCCGACTAAAAAAAACAACAAGCGAACGTCTAAAATTCTTTTAGTCTGATGTTCAAGGCGACAAAAACAATGGTCTCGGTTTCCGGCATATAAAAAGTGGCTCAGTCTCGCACACTGAACTGTTAAACGTTAGAGGTCTACCCCAGCAATTCGTCAATCGGAAAAAGCGTGAATTGAAATGTAATGTAGTCCAAAAGTAGTCAGCGCCATAAATTCCGGATAAACAACAAAAGACGGCAGTCGTTTTTCAACGCACTGCCGTCTTTATTCTGGTGCACTCTCAGGGACTCGAACCCTGGGCCCGCTGATTAAGAGTCAGCTGCTCTACCAACTGAGCTAAGAGTGCAGGT
>Ga0129314_1001086_pt1 | contig 21318 bp, 24 predicted proteins | sample O1111metagenome_FD_94431 | JGI IMG/M metagenome (GOLD analysis project Ga0129314, IMG submission 94431) | Orangutan individual fecal microbial communities from fecal samples from Wisconsin, USA - O1111 metagenome | ecosystem: Host-associated > Mammals > Digestive system > Large intestine > Fecal... | reverse complement strand
CTTCAGGGCGTTGTAGGCGTTGACCGACTTTTCGGCGTCGTGCTCGTCATCCTGCGGGTTGAAGGCAAACTGCATTCCACCGAGGGCGTTGATCTCATCGACGGCGATCTGCGCGCCGTTTTTGGCGGCGGTGCCGTAGATCGCGGCGCCGCCGGTCAGCGGGCCGATAAAGCCGATCTTGACCGCCTCTTCGGACGGAGCGGCGGGAGCCTCAGAGGCAGGAGCGCCGGAAGCGGCCTCGGACGAAGGGGCGGGCGCGCCCGCCGACGGGGCGGAGCTGGAGGCGCCGCCGCAGCCGGCCAGCGCGGCGACCATCGAAAGCGCAAGGACAGCGGATAAAATTTTCTTTTTCATCATCAATTCTCCTTCAATGTTGTTCCGTCCACGGTTTTCGGGACGGAGGTTGAATTACAAGGGATGATCTATATAAAAAACGGCCCCGCCAAAAGAGCGGCGCCGTTTTCAGCCTCAAAGCCTTATTGGATCGGCAGCGGTTCTTTTGTGCGTATGCAAAATTTCAGTACAAGAAGCGCGGGTACAAGGACGGCCGCGGGAATCATGGCAAGAAGGCATACTTGTACAATCAGGCATACCAACAAAAGGGCCAAAATAAAAACAAAAAGGGACGCTGCGCGGGCAGCGTCCAAAAAAATGACCGAAATGCAGCCGAAAAACGCCTCCGCACCACAGCAGGGAGCGGAGAATGTGCAATCATGAGCGGCGCTGAATTGCAGAGCATTTCCATCTGATGGAGAACTCTGGAATGTCTCTTTCATTGTTGCGCCCCCTTGATTTTAAAATCCTGCCAATCAATTCTGCATATAACATTGGTGAAAATATATAACATTTTGAAGGAATTGTCAACAGAGGGGTAAAATTTTTCTTTGTCAATCTTTTAACCTTACCGAAAGAGTTCACAAAATTTTTATCAGATCCTACAATTTTTTTGAGATGTCCCAGACATATTGCTCGCCATACTTGTATGTTTTTAACAGACGTGCTGAGAAGAGATTGCAAAATTTGTTCCTTTCTCAGATTTTTTTCTTTGTTGAAAAATTGTACGAAGAAACTGATTTTGTAAAGTAATCTTCTGAAGATGCGGAAAAATCAAATCTGAAAGACGAGTGTTTTCATCAGAAATACAATTTCCTTTGCCTGTTTGCCCGCGGGGAATCCGGACGCTTCTCATGGCAAATGATGTTGTCCAAAATGAGCGGACATAGTTTCGCGCCCCACATCCGGCTGCAGAGAGACGAACATCAGGGCGCGGCGCATCAGACGCGGTGCCTCGGCACAGCGATTTTAAAATTCGTGTGCGGAATCTATTTCGGCTTTTCCTCCATAAGACGGAGATTTTCTTGCAGGCGCTCCTCTCCGGGTGCGATCGCAAGCGCCTGCCGGCAGGCTTCCCGCGCTTCGGCGGCGCGTCCGGTGTACCAAAGTCCCAGCGAGAGCAGATCCCACGGCAGCGCGCCCCATGCTTCGGCGGTACAGATATAGCTTTCGGGACGCTTCGAAATTGAAAGCGCCTGGCGCGCGGCCCATACCGTTGCGTCGTATTCCCGCAGCTCCCAGAAAAATTCGGCCAGCTCAACCCAAGGCTCCCGCAGCCAGGGGGCTTCCCCCGCCGCGCGCAGAAGCCAGCGGCGGGCCTGCCGCAAATCGCCCTTTCCTCGGCAGGCCTGCGCGAGAAAGCGCATTGAGGCGCAGCGTTCGTCCTCCCATGTGGCGGAGGGCAGGGCAAGATGCCTGGTCAACGTGCCGATGGCGTCATCCCAGCGGCGCTGGAAAAGATATTCCCGGCCGAGGTAGTGAAGACCCCGGTCGTCCCCGGGGCTCTCACGAACCGAGAGTTCCAGCAGGGGCAGGTACTGTGAACGCGACTTGGCGGGATCGGCATGATGGTCCAGCTGCATCCCCTCGACCCGAACCGTTTCGGGACGCGGTCCTTCTCCGATGTATTCCAGCACCTCATGCACCGGATGAATCCAGCGGTAAAGACCCCGGGCATGCACCTTTTCATACCAGAAAACGACCCCTTCGCTGCCGTCCTCGTTGAAATTCCAGACGTAGCGGTAGGTTGCCTGGCCGGTTCCGGGCTTCCACGCCGCTTCGAGCAGGGCGCGCCAGCCGGGACGGAGAAGCTCGTCAAGATCGGTGCAGACGCAGATATCCGCTTCTTCCGGCACCAGTTCGAGTGAGCGGTTGCGCGCCGTGTCAAACCGCCAGGGGGAGATGATCTCCCGGGTCACCTTCGCGCCGCCTTCCTCGAGAAGGCGCACCGTTTCATCGGTGGAGCCGGTATCCAGCACCACGATGCTGTCCGCCTCCCGCATTGATTCGATCCAGCCGGGCACAAACTTTGCTTCGTTTTTGCAGATTGCATAGACGCAAACATGATAATGGTTCATAAACGGAAGCCCTCCTGAACGGGGCCGTGTTCCATGCGGCCCGCAGCCTTGAATCTCATTCTGCCCTTGTGCGTTGTGATTCCGCCGCTAAAATGACGCGGTCCGCGCGGCGTACAACCCCGAATGCGGACGGCCCGCGGCGAAAATGAAAGCGGACCCTCCGGAGAGAGTTCCGCCCGGTGACCGCGCTGCCGATATCCGGTGTGCCGCCGTGGACGGAAAATACAGCCCAATATATTTCGTCCAACTTTGCAGCGGCACAAACAGCCGGTTTTGCTTTCCGCACCCTTCGATGGATATGTATGGCTTTCCGCGCATGTCCTATGAACAAAGGAACCTGCATTTTCGGAAAATGTGTTGACTTGAGAGCGGTTCAATGATATTTTAATGAAGAACAAATGTTCTAAAAATGCTTGACAACGATTTTCAGCTTGGTTATAATATATTTACAGAAAAGCTTACATGCTTACAAAGAGGAATTCTGCCGCCGGCACGGAGAAGGTGAATGTGATGCCCCATGAAAGTTTTGGGAATTTTTTGGCGCGGAAAAGGATTCAAAGAGGAATGACCCTTCGAAAAATGGCGCAGCTGCTTGGCTGCTCGGCCCCATATCTGAGCGATGTGGAAAAGGGCCGCCGCAATCCTTTTGAGGTTGGAAAACTGGAGCTGGCCGCCCGGGTCCTCTGCCTCACCGCCGAGGAAACATCTGAAATGCTGGATTTGGCGGGAAAACAGCGCAACTCCGTCGCGCCGGATCTGCCGGACTACATCATGCGGCGGGATTATGTTGCCGCCGCGCTGCGGACAGCGCGCGATCTTGGCGCCGGGGAAAAGGAATGGGCGGCATTTGTCGAAGAGTTAAAACGGCGGAAAGGGTAAATGGAGGCCTATGCTGCGGCTGAATTTTTCCAAAAAGCAAAACGGGGTTCCTGTTTTGAGCAGAATCCAAATGGACCGGATGGCCGAATTGCTGCTGGCGGATTACCGCCCAACCGCGGTTTGGAGACCGCAGACGATCGACATCGATGACTTCGTCCAGAACTACCTCGGGATGCGGCAGGATTTTCAATATCTTTCCCACTGCGGGCTTTATTTGGGAATGACGGTTTTTTACAATACGGATCGGGTGGTGGTTTACAACCCCGAAGCGCGGCGCGCCGAATATCTCAGCGTCTGTGCGAAAACCATTCTGATCGACAGCAGCCTTTTGGAGAAAGGACAGGAACACCGCTACCGCTTTACCATGGGCCATGAAGCGGCGCATGGAATTTTACACGAAGCCTTTTTCGCAGCGGCGGAGGGACGAATGAATCCGGATAACCCGCCGGCGATCCAGTGCAGGACAAGCTGCTCCGCGGCGCGTGCCCGGGGCCTCTGGAGCGATTATGATTGGATGGAATGGCAGGCGGATGCCTTTTCCGCCGCTTTGCTGATGCCGCGTCCCGCCGTTTGTAAGGCGGCCCGGGATATCTGCCTGAAGAATCCTTATCTCGCGGCAAACGAGGAAATCCGCGCACTCGAACAGGCCGGAGCGGTTTCACGCCTTTTTTCCACGTCCTTCGAGGCCGCATTCCGGCGGCTGAAGGATCTGGGACTTGTCCGCCGAGGGCTTCCGCCGCGAAAGACCGGGGAGGTGCTCGGGGTGTTCCGTCAAGGAACCGGACCGGCATCCGGTCTATGGAAAGGGAGCGGTCTATGACGGAGAAACAGAATTACAGCCTTCGGCTCATCTGTCCATGGTGCCAAAAGGGGGTGGTGCTGACGCAGGGCAGGGCGAACGTTCGCATCTCGGTGCAATGCTCCAAATGCGGTCGGTTTTACAGCGCCGATCTGAATACCATGGAAACCAAACGGACCTCCGCGTGCAGACGCGTGGGCGAAGGACGGACGATTACCGACTGACCGCCGGGGCGCAGTATGCCACCACAAAGGCCGGGGTAAGACCGCAAAATGCGGTACTGCCCCGGCCTTTGTGACGGAGGAAGCCGCGGAGAAATTGAATCAGAAAATGACAAAGAGCAATAAAACCGGAGAAGGAGGGCGAAGAATTGCTTGAACGGTGCCGCCCCGTATGTCGCGATAAAAAGGACAACAGGGCGAGGAGTGCGCGGAACTGCTTGAACGGTGCCGCCTCATATGTCGCAATAAAAAGGATGGCAGGGGCGTGGGGATGCATCCGGTGTATTTGCTGTGGGCTGAAAAATTGCCGCTCGAATCATCCGGCGGGAGGCATCGGAGAAGACTCAGTGTAAAAATACAAAAGCCCGGTGTATTCAGCCGGGGGAAAGGAAAAAGATGAAGTATTTGGTTTGGAGCTATGGCAGCGAGGGAGCCGCTGTTTCCGGAATGCTGGCCGCTGTCGGCACGTTCCTGAATTGGTGGTTTGGAGGGTTCGACAAGATGGTTCAGGCGCTGATCATCTGCATGGCGATTGATTTCGCACTGGGCTTTCTCGCGGCCGCCAAGTCGCGCACGATTGATTCCCACGTCATGTTCTGGGGCGGGGTCAACAAGGTTCTGGTGCTGGTTTTCGTGGGCTTCGGCGTTGTGCTCGACGGGATCATCGGGACCCCTGAGCCTTACATCCGCACTGCGATCATCTGGTTTTACATCGGCCGGGAAGGACTGAGCATTGTGGAGAATTATGGGAAGATGGGACTGCCGCTGCCGGAGTTTATCACGGCGGTTCTGAACCAGCTGAAGGATAAGGGCGAGCCGGAATAATGCGGTTCCGATGGGGAGAAAGACGTGCGCCGAAACGGCTCTTGAGCTTTTGCCCGGGCCGTGCTATACTCGGAAACGAGGTGATTTTATGAGGACGATTTCCGCTGCTGAAATTTCCGATGCGGTCCGCGCGCTCTGTATTGAGTCAAACCGGATTCTGCCGGACGATATGCGACGGGGTCTTGCCGCCGCGCGGAAGAATGAGCCTTGGCCGACCGCTGCCGGAGTGCTTGACGATATCATTGAAAATTACCGGCGGGCGGAGCGGCTTGAAATGCCCATCTGTCAGGACACCGGCATGGCCTGTGTCTTTGTTGAACTGGGGCAGGAGGTCCATATTGACGGCTCGCTGGAAGACGCGATTCAAGAGGGAGTGCGTCGCGGCTATCTGGACGGTTATCTGAGAAAGTCGGTCGTCTCCGACCCGATTGAGCGGATCAACACGCTGGACAATACCCCCGCGGTCATCACCTATGATGTCGTCACGGGGGACCGTCTGACCATCACCGTCGCGCCGAAGGGCGCGGGCAGCGAAAATATGGGGCGTCTCGCGATGCTTAAGCCCTCTGACGGGCTGGCGGGCGTGAAAAAGTTTGTCCTTGACGCGGTGGAGGCGGCCGGGCCGAATCCGTGTCCCCCCATCGTGGTGGGGGTCGGAATCGGCGGAAATTTCGACCGGGTCGCCCTGCTGGCTAAACGGGCACTTCTGCGGCCGATCGACCGGCGCAATCCCAACCCGGCATATGCCGCGCTCGAGAAAGAGCTGCTGGACTCCATCAATGCGCTCGGCATCGGGCCGCAGGGCTTCGGAGGAAGAGCCACCGCTCTGGGAGTGAATATTGAGGTGTTTGCAACCCACATCGCACAGCTGCCCTGCGCGGTTAATATCGGCTGTCATGTCACCCGCCATCAGACGGCGGTATTGTAGGGGGAACCGCAGATGAATGAGAAAAAAAGAATCACAACCCCCTTTACCGCCGAGCAGGCACGCCTGCTGCGCGCCGGGGATGCGGTGCTCATTACCGGCACCATCTACACCGGACGGGACGCCGCCCACAAGCGGCTGATTGAGCTGCTTGATGCGGGAAAGCCGCTTCCCTGTGAGCTGCGCGATCAGATCATCTATTATGTCGGCCCGACTCCCGCGCGTCCCGGGGATATCATTGGCGCGGCGGGCCCGACCACCAGCTACCGGATGGACGCTTACGCTCCGCGCCTGATGGCCGAGACGGGCCTGCGCGGAATGATTGGCAAGGGCCTGCGTTCCTCCGGGGTGGTCGCGGCGATCCGGGACCATCATGGGGTTTATCTTGCGGCGATCGGCGGCGCGGGCGCGCTGCTCGCTTCCACCGTCCGTTCCTGTGAGATGGTTGCCTATCCCGACCTGCAGTCGGAGGCCATCCGGCGGCTGGAGGTGGTGGATTTCCCGGCGGTGGTCGTGCTTGACTGCGAGGGAAATAACCTCTATGAGAGCGGGCGCAGGGCCTACCTCGACTTTGTCCGCGCCCAGCAAGGAGGGAAAAGATGATTCGCCGGGAGCTGCGTCGTTTCCTCCAGATGGCGGTGGCGTTCTTCCTCTATTCCCTTGGAATTTATCTGGGGATTCATGCCAACGTCGGACTTGCTCCATGGGATGCTTTTGCCTCCGGCATTGCTTCTGCCGTCGGGACAAGCTACGGCGTCATGAACGTGGCCACCGGACTGACGGTCCTGCTGATTTCGGTGGGCATTTTTAAGGAAAAGTTCGGAATCTCCACTCCGCTGAACACGGTACTGATCGGAATGGGCGTCGATGTGATCGAAAGCTGGAATCTGCTGCCCTATCTTGACCACTTCTTTGGGGGAATCCTCATGCTGCTTACGGGGCAGTTCTTTATCTGCGTCGGCACGGTGCTCTACATTCCGCTGGCAATGGGCGGCGGTCCCCGCGATTCCCTGATGCTGGCGCTTGCCAAACGCTTTCCGAAGGTCAGGATCGGAGTGGTGCGGGGCTGCATCGAGGGGACGGTCCTCTTCATCGGCTGGCTGTTTGGCGCCAAGGTGGGGATTGGAACGGTCATTGCGGTCTTCGGGATCGGTACCATGCTTCAGCTGACCTGCACCCTTTTCCACAGCGATCTCAAAGGAGTGGTGCACGAAAGCTGTCTGGATACCCTGCGCCGCTGGAGGACCGAATATCTTGCTGAGAAGACCTCTGCGGCCCGATAGATGCGCGGATGCCTTGAGAACAAAGAACATCTTAACTGCAAGACGATATGTCAAAAGCGTGCCCTGCGAAGAGTCTGACTCTCCGCAGGGCACGCTTTTGGCCAAAGTATCACAAATTTGACGATGCTGCCTGCACAGCGGGCAGCGAATCTGCCATCCAGCGCACGATTGGGGCGATGCCAAGGAGCGTTGGCATCCGCGCCATGATAAATCCGAGCGGGCGGCCGGGGCGGCGCCCCGGTAAACATGGCAGTTTCAGCGGCTGTATGCGCCCGGCCGGGTGTCCGATCAGGCCGGACATCTCCCGATCAGCGAGGGCAGTCTCAACGGCTGGGCGCGCCATCCAAGCGCATGATTGAGACGGTGCCGAGGTGCCGCCGGCACCGGTCCATCTCTCCGGTGTCCCAGCCGCCCAAACGTGCGGCTGGAGCGGTATATATGCGAAAAACTTCATGCGCCGAAAGATTCTGCACATATCGTGGTGTGCCGCGGCGCATGAGGTTTTATACGCTCCGGAGCGCTGCTTTGCATTGCTTGTATTCGGGCGGCTCTGTGCGTGAGATCGGAGCAGGCTATTTTTTCAGACGCAGCGCCAGCCCTGCCGCCAAAGAACCAAAGGTCAGGCTGACAGCCTGAATGGTTCTCAGTCCGTACAGTTCGCTTCCGAGGATGGGCGGGTGACATGCGGTAAACCAAGTGACGGCCGACAGCAGCGCTCCCGCCGCTGTGATCAGCCATGCTTTGGAAAATCGGCGGCAGGCGGCCCGCATCGCTGCGCCCAGAAGCAGCGGCAGAAAGAGGACTGTCAGCCAGTTGAGGATGATCTGCCCCATGATTTTCCTCCTTGCGGTCAGGATCGAAAAATACCGGCGGCACGGCGAAACGTCGGAAAGAGTCACGGACTGCTTAAACCGGAACCGGAAGCTCTCCGCCCCAGACGACCGAGCGGTAGCGCGCGGGATCGGTATCCCCTTCGGTCGAGATCAGCAGTACCTGAGAGTCCGGGCCGATGCCGAGCAGCTCCTTTTGAGCGGCAAAATCGGGCAGCAGGCAGAGGGAGGCAAGCAGTCCGGCGCCGATTGCACCGCTTTCCCCTGAGACCACCCGGGAATCTTCTCCGGCAGGGGCGGCGAGAATCCGCATCCCAAGCGCCGAAACCTCGTCGGAGCAGGAAGCAAAGGCGAAAGCGTGGCTGCGAAGAAGCTCCCATGCGATGGGGTTGACTTCGCCGCAGCAGAGACCCGCCATCATCGAGGCAAGGTCGCCGCCCACCGCGAGCGGTTCGCCGCTGCCCTGAACCGCGGAACGGTAGAAGCAGTCGGCGGCGGCACACTCCATTACCACCAGACGGGGAGGATTTTCCGGAAAGCGGTTGACAAGGATACCCTGTACCGCCGCGGCGAGCGAGCCAACCCCCGCTTGAACAAAGACGTGGGTCGGCCGGTCGATCCCGGCGGCACGCAGCTGTGAAAGCGCCTCGTCGACGAGGGTGGCGTAGCCCTGCATGATGGCGGAAGGAATCTCGGTATAGCCCTCCCACGCGGTATCCTGCACCACTGTGGAATTCGGCGTTTCGGCGGCCAGTCCCGCCGCCTTGCGCACACAGTCATCATAGTTGAGACTTTCGACGGTGACCTCGGCGCCGAGCTTCTGGATGTTTTCCAGCCGGGCCCGGGAGGTTCCCTTGGGCATCAGCACGACGGCGCGCTGTCCCAGCTCGTGCGCGGCCCAGGCGACTCCGCGCCCATGGTTGCCGTCGGTGGCGGTAAAAAAGACGGCCTGCCCCAGCTGTTTCCGCAGGGCGGGGGAGGTGAGAAAATCATAGCCGGTTTCTCCGATATCCCGCCCGAGCTGCCCGGCGATGTACCGCCCGATGGCATAGGAGCCGCCGAGCACCTTGAAGGCGTTGAGACCGAAACGGCAGGATTCGTCCTTGACGAACACCCCGCCGACCCCGAGGGATGCGGCGAGATGGGACAGATGTGCGAGCGGCGTCACCGCATATTGGGGAAAGCTTTGGTGGAAACGGCGGACCCGGGTGATTTCCTCCGGGGCAAAGAGCGGAAGAAAGCGGTCCTCGGATTTGGGCAGATGGTTTGGCTCAATACGGATCATAGCGCGGACTCCTCCTTTTTTGTCATGATTTGGCTCAATACGGATGATGATAGCGCGGACTCCTCCCCTTTTGCCGGTGAATAGACATCGGGACAAATCTCGAGAATCTTCGCCTTGAGGGCCAGAAAGTCCTCAAAGGCGGCGGGCTTCTGGGCGGGATACCGCAGCAGCGCGGAAGGATGCAGCGTCCCCATCATCAGGGTGCCGTTTTTCATGAAAAATTCCCCATGCTGCCGGGTCACTCTGAAATCGGGCGAGATGAGCCGCTGGGCGGCGATTCTGCCGAGGCAGACGATGATTTTCGGCCGGATCAGCCGCACCTGCTCCCGCAGGAATCCAATGCAGGCCTCGGTTTCGTCGGGCTGGGGATCGCGGTTTTTCGGGGGACGGCATTTGACCATGTTGGCGATGTAGACATTTCTCTCCCGGGAGAGATCGACCGCATCCAGCATCCTGTCGAGAAGCTGCCCCGCCCGGCCGACAAAGGGAAGTCCCTGCTCGTCCTCGTTCTGTCCCGGCCCCTCGCCGATCAGCATCACGCGGGCATCGGCGGGACCCGCGCCGAAGACGACGCTGCGGCGTTCCTCGCAGAGCCGGCAGCCTTTGCAATCCTTCATCGACGCGGCAAGTTGTTGAAGTGTCTCGGCCATCTTGTTCCCTCCTGTTTGCCGCCTCGGTGACGCGGCTTGATTTCTACCATGATGATAGCATAAAGCGGAATTTTTGTCACCCCGGCACGACGGGAAGAAAACATTCGAAGGAAAGGCGCGGGCTCCCGGAGAAGTTCCCTGTGAAACCTGACAATCGGGGGTGTGTTCGGCACAACAGACGGAAGAATTTGCAAAAATCCTACAAAAATTTGTGAATCCCCTTGAGCATTCTGTTCTCAGAGGTGTATAATAATACCGTATAAGGTCCATGAAAACTGTGAAATGGAGGAATTTGCACCATGCTGTTTGACAAGCTGATCGCTACCCTGAAAGCGGACCCCCGCACCATCGTCTTCACCGAGGGCCCCGATCCCCGTATTCTTGAGGCCGCTTCCCGTCTGAAAAAGGACGGACTGCTCACCTGCATCCTCGTCGGTAAGGTCGATGAGGTCAAGGCCGCGGCCAAGACCGGCGGCTTTGATATCGAGGGGATGGAGATCCTTGATCCCGCCACCTATCCCAGAATGGATGAGATGGTGGAAAAGATGGTTGAGCTGCGCCGCGGCAAGATGACCGCCGACGAGTGCCGCGCGGCCCTTTCGAAGGGCAATTATTTCGGCACCATGCTGGTGAAGCTGGGGGTTGCCGACGCCCTGCTCGGCGGCGCGACCTATTCGACCGCCGATACGGTTCGCCCCGCGCTGCAGATCGTCAAGACCAAGCCCGGCAACAAGATCGTCTCCTCCTGCTTCATTCTGGTCCGCACCGGCAAGGATGGCAGCGAAGAGAAATATGCGATGGGCGACTGTGCCATTAACATCGATCCGACCGAGGATGATCTTGTCGAAATCGCCGTCGAAACCGCCCGCACCGCGAGCATCTTTGATATCGACCCCAAGATTGCGATGCTTTCCTATTCCACCCTCGGCTCCGGTAAGGGCGAGAGCGTCGATAAGATGAAGAATGCCACTGCCAAGGCCAAGGCTGCCGCGCCTGAGCTGGCGATTGACGGCGAGCTGCAGTTTGACGCCGCCTTCTCGCCGGTGGTCGCCAAGACCAAGTGCAAGGGCTCCCCCGTCGCCGGTCAGGCCAACACCTTTATCTTCCCGGATATCAACGCCGGCAACATCGGCTACAAGATCGCCCAGCGTCTGGGCGGCTTTGAGGCCTATGGCCCGATTCTGCAGGGACTCAATGCCCCGATCAACGATCTCTCCCGCGGATGCAACGCCGATGAGGTTTACCAGATGGCGATCATCACCGCCGGTCTGAAATAAGCTTTTGTTCCCCAGCATTCCAAAAGCCCGCCGTTTTTGAAACGGCGGGCTTTTTATATGGAGTTACATCAGCGCGGTGAGCACGCTGGATTTGGTGACGATTCCCATAAGACGGTTGTCGCTGTCAACCACCGCGATCGGAAAGGGGGTTTCGGCCGCGACCGGCATGATATCGGCCACCAGCACGTCGTCGTGGGTGGTTTGAATCTCCCGTTCCATAACCTCGCTGGTTTTGAGTTGTTCCCGGTGGGCGCGGATCGCCTGCGCAACGGTAAGGATTCCCTCAAACTGCATTTCGTCGTTGACGACGTAGATGCTGGAGAGGGCGTTGGCGCGCATCTCACGAAGCGCGTGGTCGATCCCGTCGTGAGCCCGCATCACGCAGGAGGGGGTCATCATGATGTTGCGGACGGTGAGCACCTTGCTCTTGTCGGCCGAACCGATGAATTCCCGCACATAGTCGTCGGCGGGATTGGTGCTCATCTCCTCGGGGGTGCCGGTCTGGACGATCCTGCCGTCCCGCATGATCGAGACGGTGTCGCCGAGCTTAAACGCTTCGTCGATATCGTGGGTGACAAAGATGATTGTTTTTTTCAGCTTGCGCTGCAGGGAGAGAAGCTCAAACTGCATCTCGCGCCGGACGAGCGGATCGAGCGCGGAGAAGGGCTCATCCATCAGCAGGACCTCGGCGTCGTTGGCAAGCGCCCGCGCAATGCCGACCCGCTGGCGCATTCCGCCTGAAAGCTGGGCGCAGGATTTGTGTTCCCAGCCGGAGAGGCCGACCATCTCGATCATCTTCATGGCCTTCTCCTCGCGCTCGGCGCGGGAAATCCCCTTGACCTCCAGCCCGTAGGCGACGTTGCCAAGCACGTCCCGGTGGCTCATCAGGCCGAAGGACTGAAAGACCATCGAGATTTTGTTGCGGCGGAATTCCAACAGCTCCTGCTTGTTCATTTCGGCCAGAGCCTTCTCCTCGAAGATTACCTCGCCGCTGGTGGGGCGGTTAAGCCGGTTGAAGCAGCGCAGCAGTGTGGATTTCCCTGAGCCGGAGAGGCCGATCAGCACATAGATTTCCCCGCGCCGGACCTCGAGGTTGATGTCCCAGAGCGCCGCGGTAACACCGGTTTTCTGATAAACGGTATTCTTATCCGAACCGGCCCGCATCATTGCGGACGCCTCGGAACGGTTGAGGCCGTAGAGCTTGCAGAGGTTTTTGACCTGAATCAGAGTTTCGGACATCTTACTTTTCCTCCTTCCCGAACCAGCCCTGGGTCACGCGGTCGAGGATCACCGCGAGAATCACCACCGATGCACCGGAAATGACGCCGCGCCCCATCTCGATGCGGTTGACAGCGTTGAGGACCTCCACGCCGAGACCGCGCGCGCCGATCATCGAACAGGTGACGACCATCGCCATCGCCATCATCAGAGTCTGGTTTACGCCGGTCATAATGGTGGGCAGTGCCTGCGGAATCTGTACCTTGAAAAGCGCCTGCATCCGGGTCGATCCGAAGGATGCGGCCGCTTCGACCACCTCCCGGTCAACCTGACGGATGCCGAGGCTGGTCAGGCGGATGACCGGAACCACCGCGTAGATGACGGTGGCGATCACCGCGGATGGCGAGCCGAGGCCGAAGAAAAGCAGCGCCGGAATCAGGTAGACGAAGACCGGCATGGTCTGCATGGTGTCAAGCACCGGCCGGGCGAGGTTGTTGAGCCGCCGGGAGGTCGAAAGAAGAATGCCCACCGGCAGTCCGATCAGAAGCGAGATTATAACGCCCGCAATGACGATGGCGAGGGTGGTGATCATGGCGCTCCAGTAGCCGACCACCCCGATCAGGGCGAGCAGAGCGGCATAGAGAATGCCGCTTCTGATGCTTTTTCGGGATTTCCACCCGAGAAAGAAAACCGCGCCGATGAGAAGAAACCAGGGAATATGGGCGAGCAGCCAGCCGATTCCGTTGACCAGGGCGGTCAGGCCGCCGCTGATTCCGTCCAGCACCGGGGAGGCCCAAAGCGCAAAGCCCCGAACCGCCGAGTCAATCGCGTTGAGATCGGGCTTCATGACGAAGGGAAAATTAAAAAGCCACTCCATTGATGATGTCACCTCGGTTTGTTGATTTGGAATCAGAGCGCCTCGCGGAGACGGGAGGCCTGCTCGGAGGTCAGGAACTGGTCAACCAGCTCGGGATGCCCTTCCTTGAGGAACCAGGCGGCGGCGTCCTGATAGGTGGAGCCTGCATTCTGCTGGAGATAGGCCAGCCCCTCGCTGGTCAGGGCGGAGGAGGTGTGATATTTCGAGAGGAACTCGCAGAATTCAGGATTGCTTGCAGCAAAATCATTGCTTACGCAGACGTTGACGCGAACCGAAGGACAGGCGGTCTTCCCCTCGAAGTAGGCGGCCGCGTCGTAGGGGGCGTCCTCCAGAAGCACAAAGTCATAGAGGCCCATCAGCCAGGTTGGCTCCCAATAGTAGAAAACAACCGGCTCCTTCTTGTCCCAGGCAGAAATAATGGTGGCGTTCATCGCCGCGTCCGACCCGGGAATCACATAATTGTACTGGCTGTCCAGACCGTAGTACTGCACCTTCTTTTCCATGATCTCGGTGATCGACCAGCCGGGGATGCCGCCGAAGATGCGGGCTTTTCCGGGCGAATCGGGATCGGGGAACAGGTGCGCGTAATCCTTGAGATCGGCGACCGATTTCAGCCCCGGATTCTCATCCGCCACATAACGCGGGATATAAAAGCCCTGTATGTTGTCGTCAAAATTGACCCCCAGTTCGGTCAGCTTGCCCGCGGCGAGATCGCCCTCGTAGTCAGGCAGATTATCGGTCCAGGTTTCCATGTGGATGTCAATTTCCCCCTTCATCAGGGCCTCGTGACTGATCGGGGTGGAAGCGGGAGTTTCGGTCCAGGTGTATCCGAAGACCTTTTCGGCGATCAGGCCGGCTACGGCGTTGTGGAATTTAATAGAATCCCAGCCGACGTCTGCAAAGACAAGGTCGGTCTTTTCCTTTGGCGCGGCTGCGCCCGAAGATCCCGATGCGGCGGGAGAGGACGAGCAGCCTGCCGCGGTAAGAATCAGAGACAGGGCGAGCAGAAACGCAGCGATCTTTTTCATAATAGGCTCCTTTCTGGTGGGAAAATTCCCTTGAAAATCTGACAACTCAATGCTAACATATGAGTTGTCAGCTAGTCAAGAAAAAGCGTATGAAAATTTGTTTCGTTTTCATTAAGAATTTCTAAAGAAAGGGGGGAACGGGGTCGCGGAGCGCCGTGCGGAAGGGGATGCGGCGGAATTGGCCCGAACGATTTGAGGGTCAGGCGGACGCCCATGAGAATAACGGACTGGATTGCCCATGAGGGGTTGTTTGAACGATTTGAGAGTCAGGCGGGCGGACATCCCAGCAGCGCGGACACCAGAGCAATCTGTGTGATCTCACAGGCAACAATCAGGATATCCTGCGGTTCAAAGCGGAAGCCGGGACCGGGGGAAAGACAGATTTCTTCGCCGCGCCGGACGGCGACAACGGTGGCGCCGGTCTGCTGGCGGAATCGGAGCGTGCCGATATCCTTTCCGGACGCGGGGCTTTCGGGGGACAGCAAAAATTCGTAGGTGCGCAGGCGGTCGCTGTGGCGGAATCTTTCGCTGAGGTCGAAAATCTTCCGGTAAGTTTCGGTGATTTTTTCATTGAGCCGGTCCCGCTCTTCAATAAGGGCGCGCAGCTCGCATTTGAGGCGGCTCATATCGCTTCCGGCCTGATACTGCTCGACATATTCGACGGCGCGCGCCTTGGAAAGGACGACTGACCCCACATTTTCGCGGATTTCGGTGATTCCCATGTCCGAGAGCAGCCGCATAGCGCGGCGAATCGTCTCGGGGGAAACGCGGTATTGTGCCCCCATCAGGGAGCGGCCTGAGAATCGTTCCTGCTCCTTAATTTCTCCGCAGGCAATTTTTGCGGCGATGTCATAGGCAATTTGTGCGTATACAGGAAGCGCGGGCTGGTTTTTCATCTTCCGTCATCTCTCCGTAGGTTTAATCGAGTCAGAAAGCATCTGACAACTTTATTATATTATTAAAGTTGTCAGATGGCAAGCTACAAAATAGTGACAATCCTTCTCCGTTCACGCTTGCAGGGGGTTCGGCGGTCAGGCGGATGCAATGGAAACGCCAAGCGTAATCATCCGCCCTCCGCGCCACAGGGGGTTTGACAATCAAGCGGATGCAATGGAAACGCCAAACGAAATCCTCCGCCGTTCATGCTTGCAAGGGAGCGTAGCAGAGTGATACAATGGGAAGGCCGATCGGAAAGGGAGGAAGAGCCATGGAGCGATTGCTGGAGCATTGCACCCTTTGCCCGCGCCGCTGCGGAGTAAACCGCGCGGCGGGCGAACGCGGCCGCTGCGGCGCCGGAAAAGCGGTGCGGGTGGCGCGGGCCGCGCTGCACCCTTGGGAAGAACCCTGTATCTCGGGGAGCCGCGGGTCCGGGACGGTGTTTTTTTCGCACTGCGCTCTTGGCTGCGTCTTTTGCCAGAATGCGCCCCTGAGCCGTGAAGGCGCGGGGCTGGAAATCGGGACAGGACGGCTGGGGGAAATCTTTCTGGAGCTGCAGGCACAGGGAGCGCACAACATCAATCTGGTTACACCCACCCACTACGTTCCGCAGATTCTCGAGGCGGCGGCCCTTGCGCGGGCGGATGGACTGAGAATCCCCTTTGTCTATAACTGCGGCGGTTATGAACTGCCTGAAACGGTCGCTCTGCTTGATGGGACGGTGGATCTCTGGCTCCCTGATTTTAAGTATGCCCAATCGAGGCCCGCCGCACGCTACAGCGCGGCAGCCGATTATCCCGAGCGGGCGCTGGAGGCAATTGAGGCGATGGTGCGGCAGACCGGAGCGCCCTGCTTTGGCCCCGACGGACTTTTGCAAAAGGGGGTGCTGGTGCGGCATCTGCTGCTGCCGGGCCTGCTGGCCGATTCGATGCGGGCGGTTGAGCTGCTGGCCGAACGGTTTGAGGGGCGGATCCTTTTGAGTCTGATGAGCCAGTTTACCCCCATGCCGGCGTGCTCTGCGCGCTTTCCTGAGCTTTCGCGTCCGGTGAATCCGCGCCACTATGAGGCTTTGGTGGAATTTACCGCTTCGCTGGGAGCCTTCGACTGCTATACGCAGGAGCCTTCCGCCGCCGATGGAGCTTTCATTCCAAGCTTCCTCGGGCAGGGGGTTTTGGCCGCCGGCACACCGGGAAAGGCTGATACATGAAGGATTACCGGAGAGAAACGCCGCGTTTTGCGCTCTGCGGACTCAACCGCGCGCTCTGCCCGATGCAGCTCGGCGGGTACTACTGTCCCCGGCCGCGGCGGAGGCGAGGGGCATCAGCCCTGCCGCTTTACGCGCTGTGCAAAAGAGAGAAGGGTTGAATGCTGCCGCTTCCGCGAGACTTATCCCTGCGGGGAATATCGGGGCGCGGCCGGCTGGGATTCCTTCGTGACCCATCAGGATATGCTCCGGGATTTTGCGCGGGCAAAGGAGAGCGGCGTCCCTGCCTATCTGGCGGAGCTGGGTGAACGCGCCGGGATCCTGCGTTGGCTTTTGGAGCACTGCAGCGGCGGCCACCGGAAGAATTCCTTCTGCCTCGCGGTGAATCAGCCGGATTTTCCGCAGCTTCACGCGGCGGTGAATCAGCTTTCGGCGGCCAATGCGAGGATGCCCCGCTGCCGCCGGAACGCGCGGAAAAGGCCGTTTCCCTTTTGAGCCGGGCGGCGGCACGACAGGGCGTTTTGCTTAAACTGGGGAAAAGACCGAAAAAGACGGCGGAAAGGCCGTCAGGGGAAGGAGATTAACGTCTCGATGGAATACCGGTATGACACACAGCTTCTGATTGAAGGAAAGCATCTCGACGAGGATGCAATCCACGCATATTTTACGGAAAATTTTGCGGGAGACTGTCTGCTTGCGATCGGAGATGATACCCTGATCAAGATTCATTATCATACCAATGAGCCGTGGAAGGTTTTGGAATACTGCGCTGCTCTGGGAGAGATCCACGATATTGTGGTGGAGGATATGGACCGTCAGTCCAGAGGGCTGCACGGCTGATGAAATAACAGAAGGAACAAAACGCGATGAACGAAAAAGAAGTTTCCGAGATCCGCCGGCGTTTTCGGCCGGACAAAAGCAACATCACGCGGGTACGGGCGTGCTATGTCAACGAGAAGCGGGAGATTGTTTCGCAGTTTGAGCAGTCGCTCGCCGTAACGCCGCAGGAGGAGTCGGAGCGGATTTTGGCGCTGCTCAAGCGCACCCTGTCAGGGACATTGGGGAAAAACCTGATCGATGTGGAATTTTCCACCGGACAGGTCGCCGGCAGCGACGAGCACCGTTTGCTGATGGCGCTGCGGAATTCCTCCCTCAAGGATGAAGAGGCGGTGCAGGCCCTTTATCAAAAGGTGATCGGCTCCCTTTCGGTCGAGGGGGATTACCTGATTCTGCTGACCCACGACACCTACGACGTGCCCTACCGGTCGAAGGATGGGCAGCGGCAGGATGACGCCTCGTCGGAGGTGTTTTCCTACATTCTTTGCAGCATCTGTCCGGTCAAAATGACCAAGCCGGCTCTGAGCTACTACGCGCATGACGACCGGTTTCACAGCCGCGGGGCGGATTGGCTGGTCGCGCCGCCCGAGCTGGGCTTTCTGTTCCCGGCCTTCGATGACCGCTGCGCCAATATCTATAATGCCCTTTATTATACCCGCAGCGTCTCCGAAAACCATCAGGAGCTGGCCGACGCCCTTTTTCACCTTGAGATTCCGATGCCCGCCGCCGCGCAGAAGGAGACCTTCGGGGAGATTCTCGGGGATGCGCTCGCGGGTGAATGCAGCTACGAGGTGGTGCAGTCGGTGCACGACGAGCTGTGCGGCATGATCGGGGAGCACAAGGCCGACAGGGAATCCGAGCCGCTGAAGGTTTCCCGGCAGGAGGTTCGGCAGGTGCTGGAATCCTGCGGCGTTTCGGACGAGCATGTGGAGGCTTTTGAGCGGCGGTACGAGGCCGAGTTCGGCGCGGACATCGGCCTCAGCCCGAAAAATCTTGTGGACACCAGGCAGCTTGAACTGCGCACCCCCGATGTGACCATCAAGGTGAACCCGGAACGCAGTGATTTGGTGGAAACGCGCATCATCAACGGAGTAAAATACATCCTGATCCGGGCGAATGACGGCGTGGAGGTCAACGGTGTGCCGATTCACATTTCAGAATCGGCGCATGTCTGAGCGGGCTGCTGTTCCGCCCGGGAACTGAAATGTTGAAAACCCAGAAATCTCATGATATAATAAAGCGTTATTACATTTTGAAAAGGGGCGTTCTTCCAAGATGGAGGAAATCTATTTCGACAACGCCGCAACCACTCGAACCGACCCCGAGGTGGCCGCGCTGATGACCCATGTGCTCTGTGAGGAGTACGGCAACCCTTCCTCGCTGCACAGCCGGGGGGTGCGGGCCCAGCTTTTGATCGAGCGGGCGTCCCGGCAGCTCGCGGCGGCACTGGGAATGAAGCGCGGAAAAGGCAGGATTCTCTTTACCTCGGGCGGAACCGAGGCAAATAATCTCGCCCTCTTCGGCGCGGCGGATGCGCTGCGCCGGCGGGGCAGCCGGATCGTGACCACCTCGGTGGAGCACGCTTCGGTGCTCGAATCCGCAAAGGAGCTGGGGACGCGCGGGTTTGAACCGGTTTTCCTCTCGCCCGGACCGGATGGGAGAATTCCCGTTGACGCATTGCTGTCGGCATGCAGCGAGGATACCATCATGGTCTCGATGATGCTGGTGAACAATGAGGTCGGCGCGGTGCAGCCGATCGCCGATCCTGCGGTGATCCGGGAGATACGCCGCCGTTCCCCCCATGCTCTGATTCATGCCGACGCGGTGCAGGCTTTCTGCAAGTATCCCTTCTCCATGCCGGCGCTCGGGCTCGACATGGTTACGGTGTCGGCGCATAAAATCCATGGCCCCAAAGGGAGCGGGGCACTCGCGCTGGCGGAGGGGGCGCGGATTCTCCCGCAGCTCTTCGGCGGTGAGCAGCAGAACCGGCTGCGCCCCGGCACCGAGAACGTCGCGGGCATCGCCGCGCTCGGACTGGCGGCGGAAAACGCCTTCTCCCATCTGGAGGAGAACCGGGCCGCGGCCACCGCGGTGGGGGCACGCGTCCGGAAACGTCTTTCCGGCGGGAAGGGGATTGTGTTTCATTCCCCTCAGGCGGACTGCTCTCCCTTTCTGCTCAATCTCTCGGCGGTGGGCTACCGTTCCGAGACGCTGCTGCACGCGCTGGCGGCAGAGGGAATCTACCTTTCAAGCGGCTCTGCCTGCTCGAAAGGGGCGAAAAGCCATGTTCTCGCCGCGATGGGATGCCCTGCCGCTGAGATTGACTCTGCTCTGCGGCTGAGCTTCTGCAAGTATAACACCCCGGAACAGGCCGACCGCTTTGCCGAAACGCTGCAGCGGATTACTCAAACGCTGCGCCGCAGCAACTGAAGGAGAAGAAGCCGATGAAAGAGATGTTCCTGCTCAAATATGGTGAGATCGCGCTCAAGGGGGCCAACCGGGCTTCCTTTGAGAGCGTTCTGATGAAGAATATCCGCCGCCGCCTTGCCGACCTCGGAGAGTTTACCGTTATGAAGTCCCAGTCGACCATTGCGGTGATTCCGCAAAACGGGGATCCCGATCTCGATGAGGCTTATGACCGTCTCTCGAAGGTCTTCGGCATCTCGGCCATGAGCCGCAGCGCCGTGGTGGAAAAGTCCTTTGAGTCGATCTGCGCGGGCCTGCCCTATCTCGACGGGGCGCTTGCCCGGGCCGGCACCTTTAAGGTGAGCGCCAAACGTTCGGACAAGACCTTTCCGCTCGGTTCCCCGGAGATTTCGGCCCGGATCGGCCATGAGCTTTTAAAGCGCCACCCGCACCTGAAGGTGGATGTGCACCATCCGGATGTCGAGGTCTGGGTTGAGGTGCGCGACCGCGCCGCCTACCTCCATGCGGGGCAGCAGCCCGGCGCGGGCGGGATTCCGGTCGGCACAGGCGGACGCGCCGCCCTTCTGCTTTCCGGCGGTATTGATTCCCCGGTCGCGGGCTATATGATGGCCAAGCGCGGGGTGCAGATCATGGCGGTTCATTTTGCCAGCCCGCCCTATACCAGCGAACGGGCGCTGCTCAAGGTCAAGGAGCTCTGCCGCCGGATGACCGCCTATACCGGCCGGGTTAAGCTCGCGGTGGTCGGCTTTACCGAGATTCAGCAGGAAATCGGCCTGCACTGCCCGGAGGATTATTTCACCCTCATCATGCGCCGCTTTATGATGGAGATTGCCTCGCGGATCGCCGCGGAAAACGAGTGCGGCGCGCTGATCACCGGAGAGAGCCTCGGACAGGTCGCCAGCCAGACGATGAAGGCCCTTGCCTGCACCGACGACGCCTCATCTCTGCCGGTGCTTCGTCCGGTCATCGGGATGGACAAGGAGGAAATCGTCGCCATTGCCCGCAGGATTGATACCTTTGAGACTTCGATTCTTCCCTATGAAGATTGCTGCACCGTCTTTACGCCCCGCCATCCCAAGACCAAACCGAATCTCGAAGCGGTGATCAAGGCCGAAAGAAATCTCGACCGGGAGGCGCTGATTCAGAGGGCGCTCGAACAGGTGGAATATCTGCGCATTACCTATGACACCGATTTTGCGGAAGAATAAGCCAAAAGGAGGAGCGCCATGAACAGGCGGTCAAGCGCCGCGCGGCGCCGCGGGGCACGCGGCGCCAAGTGGGACCCCAGACAGGCGCGGCTGCTGATGGTCGGCGGCGGAGCACTGCTCTTCGTTCTGATTTCAGCCTTTGTCTGGATGCTTTCCGGCGGCCCGGAGCCAAAGGAACTTCCGGCGGGACCGGCGCCG
>Ga0129314_1001084_pt1 | contig 21341 bp, 13 predicted proteins | sample O1111metagenome_FD_94431 | JGI IMG/M metagenome (GOLD analysis project Ga0129314, IMG submission 94431) | Orangutan individual fecal microbial communities from fecal samples from Wisconsin, USA - O1111 metagenome | ecosystem: Host-associated > Mammals > Digestive system > Large intestine > Fecal... | reverse complement strand
TGTGCTGTGCTGTGCTGTGCTGTGCTGTGCTGTGCTGTGCTGTGCTGTGCTGTGCTGTGCTGTGCTGTGCTGTGCTGTGCTGTGCTGTGCTGTGACAGCATAGTGGCCTCGGACATCGTTGTCAACCCCTCAGCGTCATATATTTTCCCGAATCCTATAACCGCGCCTATTCGAAGCTTAACGTGAATAAAGTATAACAAAAATAAACATGAATAACAACTGCCGTTATTTCAATATCAGAGAACTGTGACGTTATCACTGAAAGAAATCCGGCGAACGGTTAAAGTGGAACCACAGCGCAAAAACGCCTTGCATCCAAAGAACGCGCCGGCAGCGGCGCGGCGGATGCGGGGACATTTCCGGAGGAGGAACGAAAACATGTCTGAGAAAAAAGAAGCCGTGCGCGCGGCAAAACTTTTGATCGTCGGGGGAGGTCCCGGCGGCCGCGTGTCGTACATCACAGCCCGCCGTTTCGGCGTGGAACCGGCCGTCATGGTGCTGAACGAAGAACCCACCGTCATCTGCAGCCTGCCCTACGGCGTGGGACGCCGCCTGATCCCCGACGGCCCCGAAGCGACGGTCGTCGATCTGTCGCGCGAGAAACGCCTGCCGCCCGACGCCGCGAAAGACGTCGTTTTCGGCTCCGTGACGGCGATCGACGCGGCGGCGAAGACCGCGACGGTCGCAGGCCCCGCGGGCGAGACGCAGATCGCCTACGAGAACCTGATCCTCGCTCCCGGCGCCGTCCCCTGGCTGCCGCCGGCGGAAGGGATCTTAAAAGAAAAGGGGGCCGCTTCCGGCCTGATGGTCGCCGTCGGCGACCGGCTCGTCGACCGTTCGTTCCTCGCCGACGGCGTTTACGTCCTCAGAGGCGCTCAGGACGCTCGCGCTTTGGACGAACTGGCCGCGCGCGCCAAAAAAGTGGCCGTCGTCGGCACGGGGGCCGTCGGCCTGGAGATCATCGAAGCCCTTTCCGACCGCGGCGTCGGTGTCGTCGCCGTGGAAGCGCTGCCGCACGCCGTTTCGGCGCTGGACGCCGACATGGCCGCGGCGGTGGAACGCCGCCTGCGCGAACGGGGCGTCGAACTCCATCTGAACGACGCCGTGCTGAGCTGGGCGCCCGGCACGCTGACGCTGCGCAGCGGAGAACTCGCCGCCGACGCGGTCGTCTTCGCCTCGGGCGTGCGCCCGCGCCTCGATCTGGCGCGCGCCATGGGGCTGAAAATCGAGCGCGGCATCGCCGTCGACGCCGCGCAGCGCACCTCGCTGCCCTCGGTATGGGCCGTGGGAGACGCCGCGCAGGTCGCCGACGCGGCGTCGGGGCGCTCCGTTCTGCCGCTGATCGGCACGCTGGCGATGCGCCAGGCCATGACGGCCGTTATGGACATCGCCGGACAGCCCGCGCAGCTTCCGCCCGCGACGCTCTGGGGCGTGAGCAAAATCTTCGGCCTGCACTGGGGCGCCGTGGGCTGGAGCGAAGAAGCGGCCCGCCGCGCCGGATTCAATGTGATCCCGCTTTCCCTGCCGGTGCGCAGCCGAGATCCCTTCATGCCCTCAGGCAAGGACGCCGTTTGGAAGGTCGTTCTCTCTACAGGCGAAGACGAGGGATTCAAACCCGGCCAGATCCTCGGCTTCCAGATCGTCTCGGCAGGCGACAGCCCCGTCCACCTCGCCGAACGCTTCGTGGACATCGTCGCGCGGCGCGAGACCGTACAGGACCTTTTCGGACATTATTTCATCCACTCCCCCGCGCATAACTCCGTGGACGACCCCTTCCTCGCCCTCATCGCTCTGGCGATGGAGAAAATGCCGCGCCGCTGACGCGGAGATGTCCGTGCCCCTTCAGCGCCTTCGGATGAAAACCAATCGAACAAAAAACACTTGACGAGGGGAAGAATTCTGTTATATACTTTCAGCGTAAGAAAAGTATATGATTTTATAGCATACTAAGCAAAAGCCAAAGTTCTTTTTGCGCCAGCAAAAGTATCTGAGTAAGCAAGTAGAGAGAGGCCGTTGAGGTCTGCTTTCGCTTGCTTTTGTTTTTCATCGGATGAGGAGCGTGATGCCATGGTAACATGGAAGAATTTCATGATCCCCGACAATGAGCCCGATCTTTGCCGTTTGGTGATTCTCCTTGCCATGACGCCGAATCAGGACGTCGAGAAGGAAATCATCGCGCAGTACCAAAAACTTGGCCTGCGCAGCGCCGCGACAATGATTTCGGGGTTCGGCATCGGCAGCCAGACGAGCATCGTGCGAAGCGTGGTCAATCTCTGTCTGAACACGAACGTGATTGAACGCAAAAGGTCTCATGTTCATCCGATCTGTCACTGCGTCCTCGAAACGGCGCAGAGCACCCGCGCTTTCGACGCCATCGGCCAGCACTTCTGCTTCAAGGCGGCCGTCGTGCGGCGCAGGGAAGAGTTCTCGCTGTGCTTCTACGGCAATCTGGCCATGCATGAACTGTCGGGGCACAAATCCATCGGCGTCGGCTATCAGATTCTCTGCAATTGATTTTTTGTACCGAAAATTAAATACAGTATTCAGTACGGCACAACGATAAACGGTTTCTCAGTAAGAGAGTAAAGCGCTGTTTCCGACGTTTCTGTCGGAGCAGAATGTTTTGCGCTCTTACTTTTTTTTACGCGCCCCAAGGGATTCGCTGCATCATCATGTTATGTTCTGAACAAATTCGAGAAGGAGGAACTGCCATGTCACACGAGAACTCTGCTGCAAAATCTGGAACTTTTGTCACCCGTATGGGGAACGTCATGCTGCGCTGGTCGCTGAAATACATGCCGGACGCCAGTATTTTCGCCGTTGTGCTGACTTTTATCGCGTTTATCCTTGGCATCACACTGACCGATCAGGGACCGATGCAGATGATCCAAAACTGGTACAAGGGATTATGGGAACTGCTCGGCTTCTCCATGCAGATGTCGCTTATCGTCATCACCGGTTCATGCGTCGCCAACGCTCCTCTCGTCAAGAGGTGGATCGACGGGCTGGCGGGAATCCCCAACAGCGGGCGTTCCGCCGCTTTTCTGGTCACGTTCGTCAGCGTCGTCGTCTCCTTTGTTCACTGGGGGCTGAGCTTGATCGTCGGCGCCATTCTTGCCAAGGAGCTGGCCCGCAATCTGCGGCTCAAGCACGTTCCCTTTGAGTACGGGCTTCTGGCTGCCGGGGCTTATGTGGGGCAGATGACGTGGCAGGGGATGCTCAGTTCCTCGATCGGTCTGTTCATCGCCATGCCGGGGCACGCTCTGGAAAAAACGATGGGCGTCGTGCCCATGTCGCAGTTCATGCTCAACCCGATGAACATCGCCGTCACCGTCGCGCTGGCGATCTTCCCCGCCATCTTCGCCGCCATGCTGCAGCCGAAGAATTCCGACGAGTTCATGCCCCTTGACGAAAACGCCATCCGCGCCATTGAAAAAGAAGACCTGAAAGTCAAACGCCGTCCCGAGAATCCGACCGTCGGCGACATTCTCAACTACAGCCCGCTGATTTCCCTTGCGCTCTGCGCCATGGGCTTCGTTTACATCTTCTGGGCTTTCAGCCGGAAGGGTCTGGCCGCTCTTGACTTCAACATGCTCAACGCGCTCTTCCTGTTTGTCGGCATTCTGCTCTACGGCAACATCGCCAACTACGTGCAGGCCGTCAAGGACACGGCAAGCGGCGTGGCCGGCATCGTCTTCCAGTTCCCGCTCTACGCCGGCATCATGGGCATCGTCAAGTATTCGGGGCTTGTGCTGATTCTCGCCAACGGCATCGCCGCTATCAGCACCAAGGCAACCTTCTACCTGTGGACGTTTCTTTCCGCCTCGCTGGTCAACATGTTCGTGCCCTCCGGCGGCGGGCAGTGGGCCGTTCAGGGACCTATCGCCATCGAGTCAGCCAAGCTGATGGGCGCCGATCTGGTTAAAACAAGTCTGATGGTCGGCTACGGCAACACCTGGACCAACATGGCCCAGCCCTTCTGGGCCATCGCCCTGCTGGGCATCACCGGCCTGGAAGCCAAACATATCATGGGCTACAGCATGGCGATCATGCTGCTCAGCGGTTTCATCTTCGTGCTTGCCGCCGTTCTGCCCTTCTAAAGAGAGGGCATTCCCATGGCCAGTTTCGACTTCATGGAAGCGACCGTCGCCAAAGTTCACGCCGCCTATTTGGACGGTTCGCTGACCTGCCGCGCGCTGTGTGAATATTATCTGAAACGCATTGAACAGCTGGAGCCGCGGATCAATTCCATCATCTGCGTCAATCCCAATGCGCTCAAGGAAGCTGACCGCTTTGACGCGTACGTAAAGGAAAAGCGCCGGCTTTGCGGGGCGCTTCACGGCATCCCCGTGATGCTGAAAGACAACTTCAACACGACCGACATGCCCACGACGGCGGGAAGCGTCGCGCTGAAGGGCTGGGTGCCGCCCAAAGACGCCTTCGTCACCAAAAGGCTGCACGAAAGCGGCGCGCTGATCCTCGCCAAGACCAACCTGCACGAGTTCGCCATCTGGGGCGAAACGGTCAGTTCCATCCTCGGCCAGTCGGTCAATCCGTACGATCCGACGCGCACGCCCGGCGGTTCCTCCGGCGGAACGGGCGCGACGATCGCCGCCAACATCGGCATCGTCGGCCTGGGCACCGACACGATCAACTCGGTGCGCTCGCCCGCCTCGGCCAACAGCCTTGTAGGCATCCGTCCCACAATCGGCCTGGTTTCACGGGCCGGGATCGTGCCTTACTCGCTGACGCAGGACACGGCCGGACCGATCTGCCGCACTGTGGAGGACGCGGCGCGGTGCCTCAGCGTCATCGCCGGCTACGACCCCGACGACGCGGAAACGGCGTGGGGCGTCGGTCACGTCGTGGAAGACTACACCAAGTGTCTCGACGAAAACGCGCTGACGGGCAAGCGCATCGGCGTGCTGAAAAGCCTTTTCGGCAAGGAAGAGGTCAACCGCTCCACCAACGCCGTCATGAGCGAAGCGATGAAGGTATTCGAGGCCAACGGCGCCGCTCTGGTTCCCGTTGAGGACGGCATTGACCAGCCATGGCTGACCAGCGAGACGTCCGTTCATCTCGACGATTTTCGCCGCGATCTGGACGGCTATCTCAGGGAGCTGCCCGCCGGCTGGCCCGTTCACAGCATGGAGGAGATTCTCGACAAAGGGCTGTTCCATCCTTTCTCGGAAGGCAACATGCGCGACGCGATGAAGCTTGAGGTCGGTTCTCCGCGTTACCTTGAAAAAATGTACAACAAGATCGGGCTCCGCACTCGCGTGCTGAAAATCATGGCCGATCTGCAGCTCGACGCGATGATCTACCCCCATCAGCAGCAGCTCGTCTGCAAATGCGGCGCCAGCCAGCAGCAGCGCAACGGCGTGCTCTGCTCGTCCACGGGGTTCCCTTCGATCTGCGTGCCGGCGGGGTTCGCTCCCGATGAAAATGCGCCGGTCGGCGTTCCCGTCGGCATGGAGATCATCGGCCGTCCATGGAGCGAAGCTCTGCTCATCTCCATCGCTTATGCCTTCGAGCAGCATTCGCATTTCCGCAAGCCGCCGATATTGTAAAAAGAGTCCCGCACATGGCCTTTCGAACAAAGCGCGTTGAAAGGCCGGAGAAGGTTCCAGCTGCTTGGGACGCATAAACGAAAAGAACGGGCTTCGACTGAAAAATCAGCCGGAGCCCGTTTTTTGCCGCTTGAAATAAAAACGCTTTCGGGCACGCTGGCCGTGCCGTCTCACAACTTCCCAGCAGGAAACGGAGGTGTCCAGCGTTTTCTTCTGCGGTCAGCTTGTCTGCCGCCTGGACGGCGGCGAAGTCCGCGTGACCAGATGATTTTGGGCGATGTATCCCGACGGGACGCGGCCGTCTTCGAAATATGCCCGCACCGCTTCCAGCACGCCGCGGACAATCTCGCGCCCCAGCGGTCCGACGCTGGCGGTCATGCGTCCGTCCGCAACGGCGCGAAGCGCTTCGGGGATCAGATCGACGCCGCCGACGGAAAGTTCCAGTCCGCACGGCGCCAACACGTCGCAGACGCCGAGCGCCATCAGGTCGTTGGCGCAGAACACAGCGTCCGGCCGCCAGTCCAGCAGGCGCTCCATCGCACGGCGACCGCCGGCGCGGGTAAAATCGCTTTGCTCCACGCGCACCTCTTCAGCGCCGCCGGCTCGCGCTTCGGCCAGAGCTCCGGCGACGCGGCCGGCGCTCTGGCGCGCCGCGGCGGGACCGGACACGCAGGCAAAGCGCCGTTTTTTTGCGCCGCGCGTCAGCTCGCGCGCGCAGAGCCGCCCCTGTTCCTCGAAGTCGCAGACGGTCAGGGGCTGATAGCAGGCGACGCGCGACGCCAGCCCCGGCTCGCTTTTCGGGCCGACGTCGAACAGAAGCGCACCGCCGGCTTCCGCCGCCGCGGCCGCTAACGCCGTGCCGTCAAGAGGATTGACGATCAGCGCGTCGAAACCGCGCCCCATCAAAGCTGCGCACAGGCGCGCCTGCGCATTCACATCGCGCGGCGGTTCGGGAAAGAAAATCTGCGCCTCGAAAGGGAATTCGGGCAGAAACGTCCGGTACCAATGAAGCTGTTCCTGCCAGAAAGGGTTGTCCTGATCGCCGAAGAGGATGCCGACGCAGCGGGACACGCTATTTCCAGCCCTCGAAATTGTTGATGTTCTCCGCCGTGACCAGCGTGATGGGAATGCCGAGGCGCTCCGGCACGGCCAGCCCCCTGCTCAGCTTGAGGGTGTAGATCAGCGCGCCGCGCGTCCAGGCGGCCTGCGAGAACGTCGTCGAGCCCGTCAGGCGTCCGGCGGCAATCGCCTCTTTCGCCTGCGGGATGAAGTCGGTGCCGTAGACCATCACGCCCTTGACTCCGGCCACTTCGAACGCGTCGACGGCGGCGAGCGCCATCACGTCGTTGGCGCAGTACAGGCCTTTCAACTCGGGATGAGCCTTGACCATGTTGGTGGCAATGTTGTAAGCCTCGTTGCGGTCCCAGCTGCCGGCCTGCACGGCGACAACCTTCATGCCCGCAGCTTCGAAAGCCGCAATCGCGCCCTCGCGGCGCAGGCGGCTCTGCATCGCGCCGGGCTTGCCCTCGATCACCGCCACGGAAGAACCGGCCGGCAGCTTTTTGGCCATGTCCTCGGCGCAAAGGCGTCCCTGCTCGATGAAAGCGGCAGAGATCCAGCCGTCCATCTTCGCGCCGGCCTGGGTCAGCCCCTCGGCGCTCACGGCCGGGCCGGAGCAGACCACGGGGACCTTCTTCTCGTTGGCCTTGAGCACGCCCGGCACGAGATTCATGCCGTCCAGCGGCGTGACGATAATGGCGTCATACTTGCGGGCGATCATCGCCTCGAACAGATCGAGCTGCGCGCGCGGATCCTTGTCGGTCGCGGGCGCCATCACCTCGACGGTGACGCCCATCTTTTTTGCCCACTCGCCGTAGCGTTCCTTCATCGTCACCCAATAGGGATTGGAAAGCGACGTCACCAGCACGCCGACGCGCTCCTTGCCCGTCAGTTCGGGCAGCGGCGCGAGCTGCTCTTCCAGCTTAGCGATGGAAGACAGCACCATCGGGTTCTCCGCCGCGCTCAGAGGCGCGGCAAACGCGCACAGACACAGAAGCAGAACGAGAAACTTTTTCATAACGGCACATCCTTCGAAAAAAATATCACGGCGCCAAACGCCGGCCAAACCCGGTCAAAGTGAACGGCGAGTCTCGGAAAGCACGATCGAAACGAGGATGATCACGCCGACCGCCAGTTCCTGATAATACGAAGAAACGCTCCACATCGTCAGCCCGTTTTTGACGAGCGCCAGCAGTACCCCCGCCAGCGCCGTGCCGAAAAGCGCCGCCCGTCCGCCCCGCGGCGCCGTGCCTCCCAGCACCGACGTAGCAATGGCGTCGAGGTTCATGGCGGCGCCCGCCAGAGGTTCGGCGCAGTTCAGCCGTGCCGTGATCAGGATCGAAGCCACGGCGGCGCAGAGACTGCACGCGCAGAATGTCCCCGTCCGCCAGCGGCGGTCGTTCACGCCGCAGCGCCGCAGCGCCTCGGCATTCACCCCCAGCGTGCTGACGTATATGCCGCATCTCGTGCCGTAGTAGAGGATGAAGATCAGCGCGAACAGCGCCGCCGTGATCAGCACCGACACCGGCGCCCCGGCAACCCTCCCGCGGCCGATCCACGTAAACGCCGGCGGCAGGCCGTACACCGGCGACGCCTGCGTGATCACCAGCGCCAGCCCGGAGAAGATCGACATCGACGTCAGCGTGCCCATGAAGGGATTGACACCCACGCGCACGATGATCAGCGAATTCCACAGGCCGACGCCGAGGCCGCACAGCAGCGCCAGGCCGCACCCCGCCCACGCGGGCGCCCCGGCCTTCATCGCCAGCGCCGTCAGCACGCCCGTCAGCGCCGCGGCGGAGCCGACCGACAAATCGGTGACGCCGGACGTAAGAACCAGCGTCATCCCCAGGCCGGCGACGATGTTGACCGTGCTCTGGTCAAGAATGTTGCGCAGATTGTCGGCGTCCCAGAAATAAGGCGACGTGGCGTGGAACAGCGCGCAGAAAAGCAGGATCACTCCGGCCAGCGCGAACTGCTGCAGATGCTTTTTCACAAAGGTCATGACAGCGCCCCCGACATCCAGCCGGCCAGCTTCAGCGGGTCCAGGCCGCGCGCCGGCTCCTCGCGGATCGTCACGCCGCGGCGCAGCACCGTGACGCGGTCGGCGATCTGCAGAATCTGCGGCAGATTGTGGCTGATGCACAGCAGCGTCAGTCCCTGCTCGCGAAGCTGCGACATGATCTCCAGCAGATGGGACGATTCGCGCAGCCCCATGGCGGCGGTCGGTTCGTCCATGATCAGGATGCGCCCTCCCTGGGCAATGGCCCGCACGGCAGCCACAGCCTGACGCTGTCCGCCGGAAAGACTGCTCACCGGCACGCCGTGCGCGGTGAGGCGGATGGACAGGCGCGCCAGCAGCTTCTCCGCAGCGGCGATCATGCGCGCGCGGTCAAGAAATACGCCCCATTTCAGCGGCTCGGCCCCCAGCCAGATATTGGCGGCCACGTCCAAATGCTCGGCCAGCGCCAGATCCTGATAGACCACGGCCACGCCGAGGGCGCGCGCCTGAGGCACCGTCAGGCGTCCGTAGCGTTTGCCGTCGATTTCGACCGCACCGGCGTCGGGCGCCAGCACGCCGGAAAGGCACTTGATCAGCGTCGATTTTCCCGCGCCGTTGTCACCCACCAGCGCCATGATCTCGCCGCGGCGCAGTTTCAGCGAACCGCCTGCGAGAGCGCGCACGTGGCCGAACGTTTTTTCCAGTCCCGCCGCCTGCAGCACGATCTCCTCCACGGCAGCCGCCTCCTTTTCATGATTGATTGTTCATAAATTATATGAAAATTTTTGATGATATGTGTCCGTTGAGACGAATAATTTTTATCGAAAAAAGAGCGGTTCATCCATCCTTATTGAGTAAGAAACACAGAACGAGCTCCGCTGCGGAGAGGTTACGGCGAAGACCGCCAACAGGCCGAAAGCGCAGCGGCGGTCAAAAGCATACGACGAGAAAATCCCCTGGCAGTTCGGCTGCTGCCAGGGGATCTCTCATACAAAACGTTCCGCACGGAACTTTTCTGACGTTCTCCTCGAGTTTCTGCGGCGAAACTCTTGCTTTTCTGCGGGTTTCCCGCAAAACGCCCTCATTTCAGCGTCCAGCAGCCGTTGCGGTCCAGCGCGGCCAGCCCGCGGGAGCTCGCAAGAGCCAACCCGGCGGCCGCGGCGTTTCGCGCGCCGGCTCCGGCGCGGGGATAACCTAATTTCTTCGCCGTTTCGCGCAGCAGGTCTTCCCCGGGCAGAGCGATTTGTTCACGCAGCACTTCGCAAAGAGCGTTCGCCGCTTCCTGCGCGGGGATGTCGGCGGCGTCGCGTTTGGCGGCGCCGGCGCCGCTGACGCGGAATTCCTCGTAACCGTCGGGATCCTGCCCGCTGTGCCAGTACCAAACGACGCCGTCGCGCTCGGTCGTTCGCAGTTTCATCGACGCCAGCAGTTCGTCGAGGCGCTTCTGCGCGCGCGGGCCAAGGCGGCTCATGCCGAGGCTTTGCAGCAGACGGCGGGCCAGCAGTTTGGCGGAGATGGGCGCTTCAGTGCGCACGATGGCCTCGACGCGGCTGCGCAGTAATTTTTCGCTGCGCAGGTCGGAGAACTCGGCCGCGGTGAGTTTTTTCTCGGGCAGCAGCGCGGGACGGTACAGTCGGGCGTTCTGCCGCAGCGTTTTTTCGGGCGCAGAAGGCGGCGCGGAAACGGACGCGGCGATCAGTTCCGGACCGCGGTCAGCCGCGGCGGCCCGGCCGGGGGCAGCAAAGATCTCTCTGCCCCCGCCGCCGTCCATGACCGCAGCCGGCGCTTCACTTTCAGCAGCGCGGCGGGCGGCTGCTTCAGCTTCGGCTTTCGCGGCTTCTTCCGCGGCGCGGCGTTCGGCTTCGCGTTCTTCGCGGCGGGCGGCGCGGCTTGCTTCGATGCGGCGCAGCAGACGATCGAGCTCGCGCTTTTTGTTGTCCCACCAATCCATGGTCCAGAGGCGCTCGACCGTCCAGCCCAGCCCCTTCAGCACGCCGATCTGGGAGATTTCGCGCTCGCGCACCATGCGTGCGTCGCGGTACGCGCCGCCGTCGAGCAAAACTCCCAGCAGGTACTCGCCGGGCTGTTCAGGATCGACGACGCCGATGTCGATGCGGAACTTGGAATGACCGATCTGACGCGCTGTTTCATAGCCGCGTTCATTCAGCTTTGCGCAGATCTCGGCGGCAATGCCGTCCAGTTCGCGTTCCGCGGTCGTTCCTGCGCCCGCTAAGCGCAGCGGCAGATAGCCGCTGCGCGCGTACTGCAAAAATGCCTTCAGCGCAGCCACACCCTCCGAGGCGGTGCGGCTCAGGTCGATCTGCTCCGGCTCCAGCGACGAGAACACCATCATCTCGGTGCGCGAACGCGACACGGCGACGTTGAGCCGCCGCCAGCCGCCGGCCTGGTTGACGGGGCCGAAATTCATGCTCACGCGTCCCTCGCGGTCGGCGCCGAAGCCAATCGAGAACAGGATCACGTCGCGTTCGTCGCCCTGAACGTTCTCAAGGTTCTTGATGAACAAGGGTTCCTCCGACTCCTGATACCATTTTTCCAGATCGGGATCTTGACCGCGGGCTTCTTCGAACAGGTCGTCAATGAGGTTCTGCTGGGAAATATTGAAGGTGACGACGCCGACGCTTTCGCCGCGCCGCGCCGGATCTTTGGCGCGGCGGATCACTTCGGCCACGACGGCTTCCGCTTCAGCGCGGTTGGTTCTGGAGCCGCCGCGGTCGAACGTGCCGTCGATCTTGACGAAACTCACTTTCGAGACGCGGTCGTTCGCCGACGGGAACGTGTAGAGCTTGTTCTCGTAAAACTGATTGTTGCTGAAAGCGATCAGGCTTTCATGGCGGCTGCGGTAGTGCCAGAGCAGATGTGTTTCCGGCATGCCAAGCGCCAGACAGTCGTCGAGGATGCTGGTAAGGTCGGCCACTTCGAGGTCTTCCTCACGGTCGTCGAGATTGGTCATGAAAAAGCTGGTAGGCGGCATCTGCTTCGGATCGCCGACGATCACGGCGTTTCTTCCACGCGCCAGCGCGCCGACGGCCTTGCTGGTGGTAAGCTGCGAGGCTTCGTCGAAAACGACAAGGTCGAACATCTCGCGCCGCGGATCAAGATACTGGGCGGCCGAGATCGGACTCATGAGCATGCAGGGACACAGACGCGGCAGCAGGTTGGGCAGCTGTTCGAAAAGGCGGCGGATGCTGAGGCTGCGTCCGCCGGAGCGGATCGCGCGCTGCAAAATTCCCAGTTCAGAGTTCTGCGAGGCTTCGCGCGTGAAGTCGGGAACCCGGGCGGCCAAGGCGGCGCAGGCTTCGGCTCTGGCCAGACGTGCAAGTTCGTCAACCAGCCCCTTGATCTGGGCGATCTTTTCATTGAAAACCGCGCCGGAGAATCGGTTCAGCACGGGGTCGCCGTCAACAGCGTCCTCGATGAGGCTGCGCAGACAGACCTTGCGGTACGCCGGCAGCACTTTGTCGTGCGCCAGACCGTTCCGGTACGCCAAGACGACGGAGCCCAGCCCGGCGTTTTCAGCCTCTCCGCACAGACTGTTCCAAAGGATCCAGTCGCGCAGGACGTCGGCTTTGTCCAGCAGCGCAGCGCAGAGGTCTTTCAGCGCTGCGAGCCAATCTTCCCCGGACGACGGCTCCCCGGTGCGCAGCAGCGCGTTCAGCGCGCCGCGCGAAGCGTCCTGAGCCTGCCAGAGCCGCAGAAGCTCTGCGGCCGCCCGCTGCGACTCCGGATCGGCGGCGTGACGCTGCCGCAGCGCTGCAGCGCCCAGTTGGTCGAGACGGAGCGCGCTCTGCTCGGCGCGCCGCGCCAGTTCACCCACCCGCCCCCAGTCCGTGTCGCCGCCGCGGTCGAGCGGCCCAAGGCCGGGACCGTACTCCTGCAGGAGCTGCCGGGCGCGCGTCAGCTCGGCGCGATAGGCACTCAGCCGGTCAAGGTCGCCGGGCACATCTTCTTTGCTGCGTTTAAGGAACGAGTAAGACGAAATTTTTTTCACAAACCCCGACTCGGCCAGCAGGCGCGGCAGCAGCCACTTCCGCTTGATCTCGTTCCACTCGCCGCGCAGGGCCTCGCCGTCCTGTTCGAGAAACGCCGGCCGGTACGCTTTGAGCAGCCCGCCGCCGGTTTCAGCGGCGGAACGGCAATGCCAGGCCATTTCCTGTACGCCGCGCAGATATGCTCCCGCATCGTCGACCTCCGACCAGCGGCGCGGGCACTCCCGCCACTGCGACAGTTCGGCGGCGATGTCGCGGAGCTGTTCATATTCCTTTTTCAGGCGCGGCACATCCCGTCCCAGCCGTGCCGCAAAAGTCCGCGCTGATTCTTCCAACGCGCCGAGACGCGCCCGATAATCCTCGGTCAAGGACGGCAGCTGGCTGCGCAAACGCTGCGAGTATTCCGTTTCAACGACAAGACGCAGAGGATGACCGCCGGGATGCCCAATCGCCCGTGCCGCGGCGGCGAGGCGTCCAAGCAGCGACTCGCTGCGTTCCAGATCATCCGGCGTCCAGGCGGCAGTGCGCCGGCTGTCGAGGCTGATGCCGGCGTCGTCGGCGTCGGACAACGGTTCGTAGGCGTTGATCATCTGATAAACGGACAGCCCCGAAGCGCGCTTTTCATGCAGCCGGCGGGGATATTCCGCCAGTTCGGCGCGCAGTCGGGCAGCCTGCTCGGACTTCTGCGCGTAGATCGCGGTTTTCTGTGCGCGTCCGACTTCGGCGGCGGCGCGCAGCTGTTCGAGCACGTCTTTCTTGCGGGCTTTGTTGGAATGAAGTTCGAGACAGAACGGATCGAGCCCCAACTTGCGCAGGCGTTTCTGCACAACTGACAGCGCCGCCATTTTTTCAGCGACGAAGAGCACCGTCTTGCCCTGCGCCAGCACGTTGACGATCAGCCCCGTGATGGTCTGCGACTTACCGGTGCCGGGAGGACCGTGCAGCACGAAGGTTTCGCCTTCGACGGCCGCTTTGACGGCGTAGAGCTGCGACGAATCTGCCGGCAGCGGCAGCAGCAGCCCAGCCTCGTCAAGCTCCCGCGGCGGCTCCATGGGTGCGGCGTCCCAGCTCAGTTTGCCGTCCATCAGGCTCCGCACGACCTTGTTCTTTTCAAGATCGTCCATACGGTTGCGGATGTCGTTCCACATCACAAAGCGCGAGAACGAAAAAATTCCCACGAAAGCCGACTCGATCACGTCCCAGCGCTTTTGCTGCATCACGGCGCGGCGCACGGCGGTGAAGACGCGCACCACGTCGGCGCCGTATTCGTCGGCCGGCAGCGGGTCGAGCCCGTCGATGACGATGCCGAAGTTCTGCTTGAGCATCTCCAGCAGAGTCACGTTCATGGCCGGTTCCTCGTCTCGCAGGCGCAGGCCGTAGCCCTTGTTGGCAGCCCTGCGCACCAGTTCCACCGGCAGCAGGACCAGCGGCGCGTAGCGCGGACGCTCGCTGCGCTCGCTCTCGTACCAGCGCAGCAGGCCCAGCGACAAATACAGACTGTTGGCTCCGTTTTCTTCGAGCGAGACTTTAGCGGCGCGGTACAGTTCCTTGACGGCGCGCTGCAGCTCGGCTTCGCTCATCAGCGAGCGCAGTCGCCCGTTCTGGTATTCAGAATGCAGCAGTTCCCGGGAAAGCGGCAGTTCCGGCAGCGGTTCCAGACTGTGCGGCGCCCCCTCGGGAAGGCGCCACTCCTGCGGGCGCGGCGAGACGGAGAACTGCCGTCCATCGGCGAGCGCGTCTTCAAGCTGCGGCAGCGACGCTGCCAGCACGGGAATCAGCCTCTTGGAGGCGCGCAGGTTGAGCAGCGTGTTGCGCAGTCCCAAATCGAGCAGCTTGCGCTCCCACTGCAAAATTTTCTTTCCGCGCGCGTCCAGCGTTTTCCGCGCCGGCGGTTGTCCTGTGCTTTCAGGCACGCGCGCCGCTATTTCTTCCGGCGCGGCGGTCAGTTCGGCAGCAGGACGAGAATCGGCCTCCACGCGCCAGCCCCGGCCAGTCTGAACGCGCAGCGGCAGCGGCCGGATTCCCGCCAGACGGGCGCGGTGCACGTCGATGACATAGCGCACCGGCTCGTCGTCGCCCATTTCCGCCGCGGCGGCGGCGCGAGCTTCGTCGAAGTCCATATTTTTCCCAGCGACAGCGCCGGTACACTCCACCACGGCGATCTCGCCGATGCCGTCGGCCATGCGCTTGCTTACCAGCGCCGGATCATCCCTGACCGCATCCTGGAATGTCATCTCTTCCAGCCATACGCCGGCAAAAATATGATTTTTCTTGAGCAGCAGCAGCGGATACAGCCCTGCCGCCTCGAGACAGGCCGCATAGAGCAGCGTCACGTCAAGACAGCCCCCCATCCGCGTCCCTGTCACCGCGTCGCAGAGGCGCACGCGCTGCCCCGGCGCCTCGAAACTGGCCGGCGGCACAGCGTAGACAATATTCAGCTCCTGAATTGCGCCGTACAGAGCAGCCGCCTGCCGGAGCACGCGATTGGGATTCTGCGTCTGATAGGCGTCGAACGATGGACTGCCCGTCCACTCGTTCAGCAGTTCCGAAGCGCGCCTCATCAACTTGGCGATCTCGGGATGGTTGGGAGTGACGAAGGCCGTCAGCAGCTCAGGATAGTAACCGCTTCCCTGCCACTCGTCGAAAGCGAGAAAAACGACTTCTTTCGCGATGGAAGCCAAACGGCGCTCTCCCTGCCAGACTTCCGCCGTCAGCGTCGTGACGGCGCGCTCCGTCAGCTGCGCAAGACGCTCGGCCCTGAGCGTGAGTTTGAGGCTGCCGATCTCCGCAGTCTCGCCGGGCGGAAGCCGCTCGACGCCAAATCTTGCCGGCTCGACGAAATCTTCCGCCGCAAAAAGGCGCACTTCCAGATCTTCCCACGCCGCCGTGCCGCCATTCTCTACGGTGATGCGGCGCACAAGAGGCAGGCCGTTCTGCTGCTGTGCGTAGTTGACGACGGGCGTCATCTGCATGTCCAGTGTGATTGCCGCCGTTTGCTCGTCCATAACTTTCCCCTCGCTCGTCGATGAGATGAAAAACTTTCTCTCTTCTTTATAAACAAAAAGACTCAAAAAGGCAAGCACCGCAGGCGATTCTTCCCCAGGTACAGCCGATTTCTTCGGCAATGGGCACCGGCAGAGCTCGTCAAAACACAGCTCCTTTTAGTTTCGTTATACCAATCTCTGACAGGATTATTAATATAATTTTAAAGCGCTGCGGGTGAGATTCTCAAAGCGCGCTGCGCAGTCTGCGCAGCAGATGAGACATTCTGCACAACTGGACTCTCCCGCAGCCCCTCGAGTTTGGATTTTTAATCAAGAAAGCGAATCAAATTCCCAAACTTGTGTTAGAATAAGACGCATTGAGCCTTGATGTCTGCACCTTTAAAAAGCTTTATCGGTCGTATCGTCTTTTACAAAAGAATGCGCGCAGCTTTGAAGAGCCTCGCGGCGGGCTACCGGGTGCGGCGCCTTTCAGTTTATCAGCAGCCATACTGTGCCAGGACAGTTTTTCAAAGCCCATAGACATGTTTACTCCGCAAGAAACACAGACGCGAAGAGCGTCTTCTTCGCGCCGCAGTTCACTCAATCAGAAGGAGATGAATTGACAATGATCATTTCAGAACGAATCAGCAGCCTGTCCGCGTCCCCTATCAGAAAGCTGAATCCCTACGCCGCTGCGGCAAAGGCCGCCGGCAGGAAAGTCTATCATCTGAACATCGGCCAGCCCGACATCGAAACGCCTGCGGCTTTCCTCGACGCAATCCGCTGCGTTGACAAAAAAGTCATCGCCTACGGCGACTCGCACGGCAATCCGAGCCTGCTCGAAGCGATTCATGCCTATTATCAAAGCTGGGGCATGGATTACGGCACCGAACAGATTACCATCACCAACGGCGGCTCGGAAGCGCTGCTGATCGCCATGATGACGCTCTGCGACCCCGGCGACGAGATCCTCGTCTTCGAGCCCTTTTACGCCAACTACAACGCTTTTGCGCGGGCGCTCAACATCACCGTTCGCGCCATCACGACGCATGCCGAAAACGGCTATGCGCTGCCGGGCGAAGCCGAGGTGGAGCGCAGCATCACGCCGCGTACCAAAGCCATTCTGCTGACCAATCCCGGCAACCCCACGGGGCGCGTTTATACGCCCGCGGAGATGGAACTGCTCTCGCGCATCGTGCGCCGCCGTAATCTGGCGCTGATCGCCGACGAAGTGTACCGTGAGTTCGTTTACGAAGCTTCGTACCGCAGTTTCGGCTCCATGCCGGAACTCGACGGGCATCTCGTGCTCGTCGATTCGCTCTCCAAGCGCTACAGCGCCTGCGGCGCGCGGATCGGCGCGCTGCTGAGCCGCAACAGAGATTTCTGCGCCCAGATCATAAAATACTGCCAGGCCCGCCTGTGCTGTCCCGAGCTGGAGCAGATCGGCGCCGCCGCGCTCTACACCACGCCGAAAAGTTATCTGGACGGCGTCAACGCCGAGTACCGCCGGCGGCGCGATACGCTTCGGCACGAAATCGCCAAAATCCCCGGCGTCGTCTGTTCGTCGCCGCAGGGCGCCTTTTACGTGATGATCAAAATGCCCATCGACGACGCCGAAAAGTTTGCGATCTGGCTGCTGGAACATTTCGATTCCCGCGGCGAGACCGTCATGTTCGCGCCTGGCAGCGGCTTTTACGCCACGCCCGGCCTCGGCAGAGACGAAGCGCGCCTCGCCTACGTGCTCAACTGCGCTGATCTCGCTCGCGCCATCGCAATCCTCGGCGAAGGATTGAAAGCCTATCCCGGCACAAAACTGCCGGCCTAGATTGTTCCCGCAGGGAAAACCGCTCCGCATTCCTCTTTGAAACAGAAAGCTCTGCTGCGGGCGAAAAGAGCGGCTTCCGTCGCCAAGATGTCCGTTGAGGGCCGCTGACGGAGGCGGCTCTCCCCAAAGAAAAAATCCTCATGGAAAAAGCCTGATGGCGGTCATCAGGCTTTCTTCATGAGGATTATTTACATTGACGCCAGCATCTCAGCAGCGTTTTCTGCAGCTCGCTAACGAGCGCTTTCGGCCAGGAAATCCGCCGCAAACTGAGCCATCACGGCGCTGCCGCGTTTGAGGATGCTCTCGTCCACGTCGTACTTCTCCTGATGATTCGTGTAAACGTAGCCTTTCTTCTCGTCGCGGCTGCCGATAAAGCCGAAGATGTAGCGGCATTTGTCACCGAACCACGAGAAATCTTCGCTGCCCATAATGGCGGGCATGTGCCCGACGCTTTCCTCGCCGTACAGCTTGACTACAGCGTCATAGGCGATGCGGTTCAGCTCTTCGTCCTCGTTGATCACGGGCAGGGTCAGATATTTGTATTCGAGCGTTCCCACAGCGCCGAAAGCCGAGGCCGTGTCGGCAATAACGCGGCGCATGGCATCCTCCACCGAGGTATCGGCTTTGAAGGTACGCACCGTACCCTCCATTTCCACCTCGCGGGGCACGCAGTTCCAGCGGTCGCCGCCGTGCACCGTGCCCACCGTCAGCACGAGAGGATTGAGCGGGTCGTTCATGCGCGACACGCACTGCTGCAGGTTGTTGACGATCGCCGCCGAAACGGTGATGGCGTCAATGCCCAAATGCGGGGCCGAACCGTGGGCCGACACGCCCGTGACGGTGATTTTGAACTGATGGCAACAGGCCATGCGATTGCCCGGCGTCACGTCGATCAGGCCGCTCTCCACGGTGCCCCAGATGTGAGCGCCGTAAATGGCCTCGACGCCGTCCAGCGCGCCCTCATCGAGCATGGCCTTGGCGCCGGTGGCTACTTCTTCGGCGGGCTGGATGATCAGGCGCACATCGCCGTGCAGCTCGTCCTTCACATCGTTGAGGATCCGCGCCGCGCCCAGCAGCATGGCCATATGGTTGTCATGGCCGCACGCATGCATTTTGCCCTCGTTCTTCGAGGCGAACGGCAGGCCCGTCTGCTCCTTTACAGGCAGCGCGTCGATGTCGCTGCGCAGAGCCACTGTTTTGCCGGGATGGCCGCCGTGGATCGTGGCCGTCAGCCCGTAACAGTTTTTCAGCTCTCTGATGTCGGTGACTCCCATGGACTCGAGGTCGCGGCGGATCTGCGCGCACGTTTCCTTCTCCTCGCCCGACAGCTCCGGGCAGGAGTGGTAATAGCGGCGGCGTTCGACGATGTAGGATTCGTACTTATCGGCAAGAGCTTTAATGTCCATAACGCATGTCTCCTTTCAATCGCTTCCGACGCGGAAAGCTGTCAGAGCATAGCCTGACAGCCTTCCACGCACCTATTGCGCTCCGTTTAGAGCAGCTTCTCGAAGATTCCGGCCACGAAGACGGACGTGATCGTGACGGTAACGAAGCCGCCGACGATCATGGCCGGCATGAGGATGCCCGACAGGTAATCGTGCTCTTCGTCGTTCTCGGCCAGAGCCCTGCAGATCGACTCGGTGATGACGGCGTTGGGGGGGAAGCCGTACAAAGCGGTCAGCGAAACGGAGAACGCCAGCGGAACGGAGAGCTTGACGATTTTCGCCGCGATGAAGGTAAACAGCAGCTGGCCGGCAACGCCGGTGACGATCAGCTGCGCCAGGGGCAGGATGATGGTTCCGAGCATCTCGGGGGTGCAGTCCTTCAGGCCGTCGAAAATATACATCATCAGCGCGAACATGACGATGCCGAAGGAGTTGCATTTCGTCAGCGAATTCTCGTCAAGGAAGCCGATCGACGTGAACAGCACGCCGAGCAGCAGGCACCAGATCGCGCCGCTGATCTTGCCGATCGGGCCGAAGGAGACGCCGCCCATGACTGTGGCGAGATAGCCGACGATTCCCATTTTGAGCAGCACCACCACTGCCGAATCAAATTTCTTCGGCACGGGAGGAAGCAGCTTGCGGCGCACCGCTGCGGCGGCCAGAACTGCCTGCTCTTCCGTGACGCCGTTGGCGTCGGATTTGCCAGCGCGGAAGTTTCTGACCAGACGGCGTCCTTCGTTCTGAAGGAAGATCGCCGTCAGAGGATAGCCCGCAAAACCCTGTACGCAGTACATAGCGATGGCGAACACGCCGACGGCCGTCATTCCCTTGGCAATAGCCGCCTGCTGCATGATCGAAGCGGCGACGATGCCTCCCGTCAGAGGCGGCAGGCCGGCGATGACGAAGCTGCGGTCCATGAACAGCGGGCAGACGAAGTAACCGGCAAGGCACATGCCAGCCAGACCGGCCAGCGCCACAACGACGACTTTCCACTGACCCATCAGCTGTTTGAAGCTGATGATCGTGCCCATATGCACCAGCAGCAGGAAAATGCCCGTGCTCGCACCGAAGGGGATCAGCACCGAATTGGTGACCAGATCGTGAGGCACGCCGTGCCAGTACCCCAGCAGCATCAGGCAGGCCGTGACAAAGACCGAAGGAACCCAGGCTTTCGTGATCGTGGAAACCCATTCGCCGATGACGTACATCAAGCCGCAGATAGCAAACGCCGCCATGAAATTGTACTTAAAGAATTCAAGCATAATCTCTTCTCACTCCTTCTCGACACACAAAATTTTACCGAAAAAACTCTCTGTTCCTCGGGGCAAAAGTTTTTTTCGGAACACATCGCGCCATCTCATCCATACAGGCCGGTTTGCGTGTAGGTAGACGTAAGTATACCGTCTGCGAAGAAATTTTGCAAATTCTTTCTGCGCTGCCGTTTGCCTTTTCCGGCCGGACAGATTCACCGTATCGCGGCAGAAGCAAGAAAAATAATACTGTCGAACATATTCCGTCTCGATTTCAAGCAAACTATATAATATCAATTCTTCAAAAAAACAAGCACCACAACTCCATGAAAAAACTCCCGGCAGAAAACCTGCCGGGAGATGTTCGCTGTGCTGTTCCGAGGAGGAGCATCAGTTCGCGCCGCCGAGGATCGCCCCGAGCAGCAGCATAGCGCCGCCCACAACGAACAGATCGTCGCGGTCGTGATGACGGTGATGCCGCCGCGGAGGAGGAGGCGGAGGCGGACGGTGCCCGTGCGGAGGAGGCGGAGGGGCAGGCCGGAAACCTGGACCGCCGGGACGCGGCGGCGGAGGCGCAGGGCGGAAACCGGGGCCGCCGGGGCGCGGCGGCGGAGGCGCAGGGCGGAAACCGGGGCCGCCGGGGCGCGGCGGCGGAGGCGCAGGGCGGAAACCGGGGCCGCCGGGGCCGCGGCGCGAAACAGCGGTCTGAGAGACGGCGATTTTCTTCGAGGCAGCGCCTGCTGTTCCCGCCCCGCTCAGGACGGCGGCAGCCGCAGCGACAATAACGATGCCAACCAGTCTCTTCCTATACATGAAAAAACCTCCTTGTCTGCAATAAGTCAGTGTCCTCAGGACACTGGAGAGTTAGATTTCGGAAAGTATCAGTCGCCGCTGCTGGCGGCCGCGCCGAGCAGCACTCCGAGAAGAAGCATGGCGCCGCCGACTTTCAGCGCATCGTGATCGTCGTGATGACGATCACGACGGGGCGGAAGCGGAGGAGGATTATGCCCTCCATGTGCGGGAGGCTGAGGTGCAGGGCGCCCCGGCATCAGACGGTCTGGCTGGGGAGGGGGCGTTCCCGGACGATTCGGACTGGGCATCAGCCGGCTGGGAGCGGGTGCAGGAGGAATATGGCCTGCCGGGGCGGGAAGCTGAGGCGCAGGCCGCTTCGGCATCTGACGGTCTGGCCGGGAAGGGGG